>Ga0257122_1000091_pt1 | contig 101656 bp, 55 predicted proteins | sample SI106_120metaG_FD_190146 | JGI IMG/M metagenome (GOLD analysis project Ga0257122, IMG submission 190146) | Marine microbial communities from Saanich Inlet, British Columbia, Canada - SI106_120 | ecosystem: Environmental > Aquatic > Marine > Inlet | place: Canada: British Columbia | collected... | reverse complement strand
TTGGCCATAATCATTGCCACTACCTCCAAAGTTCTTTTGCCATACAAGCTCGCCATTTGAATTGAGCTTAATAATCCAATAGTCAGCCAATCCATTGTTACTGCTCAAATCTCCGTTGCTCGATAGGCTGTATCCAGCAATAGCATAGCCGCCATCAGCAGTGAGAGTCGCAGACTCGGCATATTCATCCGAACTTCCCCCGAAGCTCTTTTCCCAGATAAGATTGCCGCTAGCATCTATCTTAAGGATCCAAAAATCCATGCCGCCGCTGTTTTCACTTACATCCCCATTTGAGGAACCGCTAGAACCAGCAACAATATAGTTACCATCTGAGGTTTCTAGTATGGTTGTACTTACTTCTAGTTCACTGCCGCCAAAGTTCTTCTCCCACATCAGGTTGCCGATAGCATCTAATTTTATTATCCACTGATCCCAACCACCGTTATTTGCGCTTACATCACCATTGCTTGATTGGCTGTGCCCAGTCACGGCATATCCTCCATAGCTGGTTGGGATATATGAAATGGTGTTTTCGTTTAAACTACCCCCAAAAGTCCGGCTCCATACCGTCACTACCGGGCTCAAAATCACAGATGCTGTAGTACTGGCACCACTGTTATTTGAAATAGAATAAATGAATTGGTCACTAAATTGAACATTGGAATTCGGTGTATATCTGAATCCAGATGGAATACCTACCAGGCTTCCATAAGCAGTGCTTGTAATTGTTGAGATACTGACCGAATCCACATCAACATCATTTGCTAAAACATCGAAATCTACATATTGCCCAGGCTCAAATATGACATAGTCATCATTGGCTACTGGTGGCCCAGGTGGATTGATGCCTATGAACAAGCTAAGCTGGAGAATATCGGTTTCTCCACCCTTGCCATCTAGGACTTTGTAAGTGAGGGAGTCTGAACCGCTGAAATCGGAAGTCGGTGTGTACTGAATCTTGTAATCTGTTGTCAATGTAGCAGAACCGTTGGAGGGCTGGGTAAGAAGGGAAACGTATAGGATATCCCCGTCACTGTCTGTCGAATGAGAGAGTACATCTACCGAATTTGTGGAGTCTTGTAGGAGCGAAGTACTTACAGGATAACTAACCGGATCTGAATTTGGTCCTTCGTAGAGTTTTAGAACCCAATAATCCGAGCTGCCATGATTTTGTTTTAAGTCCCAATCTGATGAATGACTCTTTCCGGCGATTGCAATCCCACCGTCTCTGGTTAAAACCATAGAGAAGGCTTCATCAGTCCCAGATCCGCCGAAGCTCCTTTGCCATAATAATTTTCCTGTTTCGTCGAGCTTTATTAACCACCAATCTTGATCTCCTCTATTTAATGTGACATCTCCATTGTTTGAAAGGCTGCCTCCAATGACTAAGAGCCCACCATCATTACTCTGGACTATAGAATGGGCCCATTCATCTAAGGAACCACCGAATCTTTCCTGCCACACTAAATCTCCGTTTGAGTCTATAACAACTATCAAATAGTCTTCATCTCCATCACCTTGAGAGGTTCTTTCAGAAGGGCTATGACCTGCAATAGCAAATCCTCCAGAATTGATATTTATGATAGCATTCGCAGTGTCCCACCCTGTGCCACCAAAGGACTTTTGCCACTGGAGATTACCATCACTATCAAGTCTTACTATCCAATAATCAGAAGACCCGTGGTTTTCGCTAACATCTCCATCAATTGACAGGGTGGAACCGGCGACTGCATAGCCGCCATCGGGGGTTTGAACAATGGATTTGGCTCTATCGGCATCACTACCACCATATGTTCTCTGCCATTCTTGTATACCTTCAGAATTTAGTTTGACAACCCAAAAATCGGCATGCCCATGTGCTGCAACACCAAGGTCGTTTGAAAAAGTAGTGCCAGCAATAGCTAACCCACCATCAGATGTCTTAATTATTGAGTTGGACCAGTCATCATCCCAACCACCAAAGATCCTTTTACCCACTATTTCCCCATTGGTGTCTAGATTCAAAAGCCAACCTTCAATTCCACCAAGACGAGTGCTGAAATCGCCGTTCCGTGACCAACTAAATCCGACCGCCGCATAGGTACCGCTGTCAGTTTGGATAAGACTAGTTGCTTCGTCAATATCAGAGCCCCCATAGCTCTTTTGCCACAATAGATTTCCATTTGGTGAAACATTGATCACCCAGTAATCAGAAGAACCATGATTTCCACTTACATCGATATTATTGGATTTACTGAATCCAGCAATAGCGTAGCCATCATCAAGGGTCTGAACAATTGAATTTGCTCTGTCCCAGCCACTACCTCCCCAGGAATGATTCCATACGGTCTTAAGAGGGATTAATTGAAATTTAGCAGTAAGATTTGGAGAATTACTATCAGAGAATGAATATATGAAACTGTCAGACGTTTGCTCCTGTGAGTTGGGAATATATCTATAGCCTGAAGGGAGTTGCACTAATTGCCCATGAGTAGGACTGGTGACAATGCCAAGGCTGAGTGAGCTCAAATCTAAATCGGGATGTAGTCTAATTAGATCAATATCAACTGGCTGCCCTGGTTCAAATATGACATAGTCATCCTTAGCATTGGGGGGTTCATTTTCTCCTCTAAGTGCGGTTCTTATATTGAGTAGGGCTGGCTCATAAAATGGAATATCGCCCTGATTGATCCATTGGGGTCTATTCTGATAGTGAGCATGAACGGTGATTTGAAACGGCTCTAACGCTAAATCTTGGAAGATGTGAGAAAGCTCTGTCGTGGTTATGATTAAACTCGAATTGGAGGTCTGTAGGTATTTGCCCGTTACTTTGTAGGCGTCAGCATCTGAAACCTCTTGCCACTGGACAGCTAAACTATGGATTCCCGGAGTGTTCTCAAGTAGATTGGGTACCTGTCTGACCCAGACTCGATGTCGTGCTTCTCCGATTATGATTTCAGAACTATCCCCTTCGCTAAAAGCTTGTAAATCTAGGATATATTCACCCAGATCAAGTGCCAGATTCATAGGGAAAGATACGGTGGAGGTACTTGCTGACAGAGCCTGGCTATACTCCAAGATTGAAGTTGTTGTGCCTGATGAATGGAAGGAGACGGGTTGTTGAGTCTGTGGGTCCAGAACCTGGACTTTGACTCCATGAGTCCAGGATTGAACCTGACTCCAAGACCCAGAGGTGTTTGGGTTGTGTATTTGTACTGTGGGTGTCAGGTCAGTACTTCGAGTAGCACCATCAAGTAAGTCTACGATTGAGTGTTGCTGTCCTCCACCTGGCATTTCCAACTGAACCGATAAGGGTTGGCTGTTGCGGATTACCTTCAGCAAAATTCTTTTTTGGAATGAAGAGGACTCACCGGGGTTGTTCTGTCTATCTTCATTGGAATCGTAGTAGGCATTGACGAAGACCTCGTGTTCTCCAAAACCCAGCAGGCGGCTGATGCTAAAGGTGCTACCTCTTTCGTTTTCAGTTGGTGTGAGTAGCGCTCCATCAAGCTCCAGAAAGTAGCGTATGTTATTTGTGTCAACAGTGGGAGCTTGCGGATTCAATCTTAATACATTGAACTGGGCTTGAATTGTAGCTTGAGTTCCTTCAATAAAGATTCTCTGGGCAATCAATTCCCCCTCCACTGCGTAATTTACATTTGAGGCAAGGGGGAGGTTTACAACTATAGTTCTGAAAGTGGTGTCACTTAGCCCGGTGACAACATCAACTACTCTCAACTCAAAGAGATATTCTCCCTCGGGTAACGTGGCTATAACAACCGGGAGTTGTGCGGCCTGTCCAGAACTGCCAAATACAGCAATACTGCCAAGGTAGGTCCAACGAAAGCTCAAGGGATTCCCTGCGGGACTAAAACTAGGTAGTCCGTCTAGTGTGACATCGATAGTCTGCTGTCCCGGGGGTATTTGAAATTCGGGGTATTGACCAGCATCGGCTACAGGGGGGAGCTGGCTTGCCCTTGATAGGCTAAGGGTGACCGTTACAGGCGGACTTAACTCAGAGCTGATTTGATCCTTAGCTTGAACGCTGAGGCTTAATTCGGTCTCTGTGGCGGGTACGGGGATCACAACCTGGGTATGGGAATTGGAGATTTCCTGAAAAAAGAGTGACGGCCCCGAACCTGAATTCCAGGCATAGGAGTAGAGAAACTTCATGGGGTGAAATTCGCTTCTCCCGCTAAATCCTGCTTCTAGCTCTATGCTGATAAAATCATCGAGAAAGTTGCCCTCAAAACTCTGTGACTGGATCAGTTCCAATCCGCCAGAGAGACTCTCAACAGAGAGAATCTTGAAGTTGGCGATTACCTCCTGAGTTTGGTCAGCAGGGACTTCAAAACGTAATGTATGGGAGTTGTTTGCAAGTGAATCAGTCTGTCCTGTGGCTTGAATTGTGAGAGCATATTTACCCGGGGCTGGCAGTGTGCCTTGTATGTGAAACTGTGTTCTCGTATTAAAACTTGAAGAGTCAGAAATCGTAAGTGTGGAATGTAGTGAGCCCGGTGCGTTAGAAGAATCATCCCACTCCAATAAATTTGCGCTAAGTTCAATTTGTTGAGCGACGGCGTTTGGATCATTAGCAAATCCAAAGACCTCGAAATTTCCCCCGACCTCAAAGATATAGAAACCTGTTGAAGGATTGAGGAAAGGATTCTCTCTGAAGGATACAGTAGAGAAGCTGCGCTTGAAAAAAGCGTCGAGCTCTACTGGTGTGATGCTTTGAGCCTTTGATTTGATCAGTACCAATACGCTTCTGGTAGATGAATTGCCAAGGGTATCTGTCACGATTAACTCAATATAGCTACCTCCATCTCCGCTGCCAGAGGGGGCCAATACTTCAAGGGTAGTAGAACTCTGGGTCGAACTCAGAACAGAGATCTTGTTCGTGTCCACATTCCAGGTGTAGCTCAGGGACCCTCCCCCTCTAGAGAAGGAGCCACTTGCATCAAGAGTGACAGAGATTGGGATATCAGCATCCTCTAGAAGTACTGTAGCCGGCTGTACATGGGCGACAGGAGGAAGAATTTGAGGCTTGGCTCGAAATTCAATCTCCTGGCTTGCACTCTTAGAATTCTGGTCAGTAACGGTGAGTTTCATTCGCAGTAAGGTGGGCTGACTTACCTGTGGTATTTGTACGATCACCAGGGATGTTTGGATGGAAGTGCTATCACTTAAGAGGGTGAGGTTGGAGAGGTTTGCCCATTGGTAGACCAAATCAGAGCCTGTCTCTGAGAATGAGAAGGAAGCATCCAGGGTGATAATCTCGCCTGGAAAGTAGCTTGCTCTTCTGGGGAATTGATCCACAACAATGAGAGGGGGCCTGGTAGTGGGTAAGACAGCAAGGAGCATGGAGTCTGTACTGGAACCTGCGGCATCTGAAACTTCTAGATGGAACCTCAGCAAGGATCGATCTGGAAAATCCAGGGGATCAATTTCAACAATCGCTACAGGACTGGTCTGACTAGAATCGAGAAAGGAGAGCGGTCCACTCCAGAGATAACCGGGTGTGTCTGTGGTGTAAGAAAAGGATGAACTGCCATCGAGCGTGAGTGTAATAGTGGAGTTCGTAAGTCGGACAACCTGATCTCTTCCCGCAAAAGTATAGGGAGATCTTCCAGGCTGGATAACAATCCTTAATTCATCCTGCCTTGAAAGTGAATTTTCTCGCACAGTGAGCGTAACGGTGTAAGAGCCTGGCTCAGATAGTGTCAGTTGTGGATGACGGGCCTGGTAATTCCTCCCAATTTCTTCTGAGAAATAGGATCTTGGTTCCCACTCATAGCTAAGTCCATTTTCAAGCCCTGTCTCAAGTGAATAGCTGTAGTTATTGAGTAGGAGTCCTCCAGTCTGAACCAGGCCGGGTTGATTGAGGACCATTGGGAAACCTGTATCCGCAACAGGAGGCTGCGTTCCCCTGGCTCGAATCCGTATAGCCTGGGTAGCAAAGTTAGATTGACTTTTACTTAGTTTAAGAAGGCCATCATAGACACCGGGTCTGGTGAAACTCACCTGTGTGGAGTGAGAATCAGGCGAATTTATCTGTACGGCCGAATTCTCGAAACTCCAAAGAAAGGAAAGGTTCCCGGAGTTCCCTGATTTGGGATCAAAGGAGTCACGGGCACTCAGTTTAACGCCAGCTAGAGCCCTTACAAACAAGAAACGAGGAGCAATAATGATCGGCTCTAAATCTGGTAGAAATCGGTAAATTACGGAAGCACTACTTTCTCGTCCATCAGGGCTTTGAACTTTAACCAGGTATGAGCGCTCCTCTCTTCCGGAAAGTGGGCTCACACCTACGACGGAAAGAGCCTGGGTCGCCGATTCAAGGGGAACCTCGCTTCCATCAACTATTTCATACCACTGGAAGCTAAGGGCCTGACCAATCGGATCGAAGCTGTTTCTGGCATCAAGACTAATGCTAGCGGAACTTCCCTCGTATTCAATTTTTTGAGCCCGTCCAGCACTTACATACAGACGCCCCTTGAGTCCGAAGTCCTTGTCGAGTTTCTCATCAGATAACAGGGAGTCAAGTTGGCTTGTACTTAAAACACTTGCTATCTGTCCGAGCACCGCAAGAGCATCAGACGCGTTCTGTGAATTTTTGGCTAGATTCCGGGCTAGATTCCCCAAATCTTTGACCTTGCCAATGCTCTTTTCCATGATTGAGGCGAAATCAACTTCAATTTCACCTGAGGATTCAACTTCGCCTTTCAGTGCGCTGATCTTTGAAAAGATCTGTTCAGAAGCAGCCGTATTCTGACTCGATGCTTCGACAGCCCCAGAGAGTATTTCTGAGACGGTATCTGTATCAGGCGCGTTTTTGAGCAGTGTGTCGAGGAGTTCAGCGGAGCCATCAAGGGCTGAGACAGTATCATCTAAATCTTCCAAAAACTTGATTGAGCTTGAGCTCTCCTTCTCTTGAGCTTTATTGAGAGCAGTGGAGGCCTTTCCAAGGATTGAGGCGAGGTTCCGTGCCGCGACCTTATTTGAGGCTAAATCTTTGACGAGTTCATCGGGAAAGGCCACTGCCTTGGAGATGACCCTTAAGCCCTCAGAGGTAGCCGTTGATCCCTTTAGACTCTCAAGATTAGCGCTAACGGTTGTGATAACTTCCCTGAACCGGGATAGGGTTTGCTCTTCAATTCCCTGGCTGCCTGTGGTGGACTCAGCAAGGGATAGAGACTCTGTCACGACATCTACAACATCAATCAAAGTATCTTCAGTGCCGTCTCCGTAGAGTAAATCTTGTACAAGGTTCTGGATTTGTAATTCCTCGATTGCCTGTAGAATTCCATTTTGTATGGCTGACTTTTTTCTTGCGAGAAGAACAGAGCAGCGAGACGAAAGATTTTTTGCTCTCTCAAGTGCATCCTGAAAGTTCTGAACCGTAGAATCGGGGGAAATACCTGTGAGAATTCGGGCAAGTTCATCAGTTCTGGAGATAAATCGATTGAAATCTGAAAGAGAAGAGGGGTCATTGATTTCACGGATCTTCTCAGCAAGAGACTTTAAGGGTGAGATCGAACTTGTAACAGCGGAAAGGGCTAACTCTGAAAAGCCCTTAACGTCGACTTCATTTCGATGGATGACCGAGAGGATTTGAGGATCTAGAGACTCCAGTCCCGCGTTTTCTTCACCAAGTTTAAACTGGTCCTCCGGGATTCCAAGTTTATTGGCGATTTCGAGACCCAGAAGAGCGACGGAGAGGGTGGAGGATTCTGAAATCGTGGCGTTGATAGCTCCCGAGCTGGTTCCTTCAAGGCTTTGGAGAAGTTGTTCAGGCAAGACAGACTTCAGTTCCTGTCCTGAATAAAGGTTCACTGAGACGACCAGGTTCTCAGAATCAAATGTATTAGAACGAAGATAGGACTCCTGGGCGGAGGTAAACGTGATCGAGTAGCTTACAGGTAGCAGGTTCCCCTGGGAGTCAAAATTACAGGTTACGGGGGCTCCTTCTAAATCGTTTAAGATCCTACCGTTTAGAGAAAATGCGTGGGCTCGGCCAATGATCTTGCCAATGTCCGAAAGATCATTACAGGTTGCATCACTCAGTACATTGGTAGAGGCTGAAGATTGTGTGGAGAACCGGCTCAGAGAAATCCTTGAACGACTGCCGGAAATCTGTGACTCAGTAGGGGGTAGCAAAGTGGTGGCTCCGCCTATAACAAGGGCAGCTTCAGCGGAGGAGCCAGTTGGTGTGATTAACAGGGGTGACCCAGGACTTACAACGGATGTCTCACTGTCTTGAATTAGGAACCAATAAGCGAAGCCTGGTTCCACATTACTAAGCGTGCCTGAAAGGCTCCCTGGAGAATAGGATTTCCATGCTTTATTACCAAATCCCCAGACTTTTTGAATGTTCTCGACTTGATGGTTAACATCGATATTTTCAGCTCCCAAAACTTCATCTGAATAACTCAGGCTTGAAGTTTGGTTGAACGAAACCAGGGCCCAACCAGGAAGGTTGATCTCAAGAGCATTGGCTTGCACTAAAGAATCAAGACTGAGAGTGCCCCCGTTGGCATCCATAAGAAACCAATACCCACGGTTCTTTTGAAACTGGGTTAATCCATTGGAAGAGCCGTCAGGCTCATATTTCTTCCAGCCCCCGTCATAAGTCCAGATCTTAACAACCGTACCGTTGAGATTTTGATCGAGATAACCCGAGACTTCGGTATCGGAATGAACAGGTACAGAAACCAGGTTCCACCCGGCGTCCAATGCCCTCTCAAGCGAAAAAAGAGGAGCTGTAAAAGAAAAAAGAAAACTGAAAAACAACCAAAAACGAAGCATATTCACACAAAGAAGAGAGACACCCAAAAAGAATTCCCAAAAACCCTACGATAAGATTCTAACGGAATGTAGAAGGCAGTGCCTTATTAGTATTCAAAAATCACGGAATCACCCCCAAAACCCATTGCGATTGATCAGGGGACACATGCAGATGCCAGGGCTGCATCCTTTGGTCAAGCCAGGGGATGACAAGATATCCCCGTCATTCTCGCGCTTGATGCGAGAATCCATGCTGCTAATTGGAGTGGATCTCCGGGTCAAGCCCGAAGATGACGAAATCCACGTTCGGCCCGAGAAAAGGCGATTAGGCTTCTGACACAGTCCGTCATAAACGGTAAAGGCATGACAAAAATCCAAAAACGTAAAGAGAACCTTAAGTAGGGAAAGGGTGAGGGGAGAGTTGAGTTTGGGAGGGATGACGTTAAGCGCGGAGGTTTCAAGGAGTGGTAGATGGTTGTTGGTTTGTGAGGAAGAGGTAGCATGGCTACCTTTGACGAAGGAACCGCAACCAGGTGCCGCTCATTGGAAGATCCGTGTAGTCAGCTCTCGCAAACTCAGCTCTCCCCTCACTTCGAGAACTCCTCGTTGATGCTTAGTAATGTTTTGGATCCATTAAGGCAGCGTGAAATCATCTTCGAGGATTCCTTACCTTCGATTACGTTTACCGAGGGGCCGAGGCCTGTGCAGTAGGGATTAGTATCATGGTATTCAGGACTGTATCCGGCATGTTCGCAGACCACCGTAGCTCGGTTGCTCAAGCAGTTTGTAAAGGGGCATTTTTTGAGAATATCAGCTCTGATATGTCTCTCCCTTTCAATGATATAACCGTATCCCATCGCCTTGGTAAGGGTATTTACGGCAGTTTCATTTAATAAGGGAAGCGGACATGTGGCATTAACTTTTGGATTGGATTTGATCACAAGCTTAGTAAAGGAGGTTTCCACATTATGCTTTCCTTTGGTTTGCTCGATCTTGTCCCCGATCGCGACGACTCCACTTTCCATATAGGATACAATTGCGTTTGAAGTTTGCAGGATCTGGGCCAGGGGATGCAGCTCTGACTGGGTCACAATCTCTACCAGGCTCTCGTGGCTAAATTGAAGTGTTTTTCTCACAGCCTCGTTATACCCGGATTGGGCTGCTATGTTGTCGATGGAGCTTGCTTTTTGCTCGATGGCATCTTTTGGAGGAAGACCGGAGAATAGACGATCGAAATTCAGAAAGTGCAGCAGCCCTGCCCGTGCAAGGGTAAGAAGTTTCTCATCGGGAAGTTTGTTGATTACTCCGACCAGTGTGCTGATCAGTCCTGTGAAGGCAGACTGAAGGATGAGGTCAATGTGATCATCCTTAAGATCGAAATACAAGAAGACGACTGCGGATTCCCGTAACATTTTCTGTAAGATTTCCTTTGCTACCCGGTACTCATTTCTCAGGAGTTCCTGCGGCATCACTTTCACAAAGTCGTGACTATCGAAAAAGGCTAGAATCCGACTGTAGGTCTCCTCAACCTGCTCCATAAAAAATGGTACTGAGGTTTGATCAACCAGAATCTCAACGGTATGAATCCTTTTACCGCTTTCGTCACAGATGTAAATAGGTTCGTTGGTCATCGTGACCGCATCTCCATCTACGATTTTCTTTAACGGACGCTTTCGTTTCTTTAAATCAGCGCCTTTACGAATCATGATCTGCCTGTTATCTGGGGAATCTCCGGTTCCCTGGTAATAATCATGGGCTGAGGGAAGGGGCATATCGCCTTTGGAGTTAATGATCTCCTTAAGGCTGAAGGGGTAAACCCCGCCGAGTAGTTTCCTGAAGGTTTGTAATGTAGGTGGGTTCATTCGCTATCCTTGAATTCCTGGTTCGAAAAAAACATTAGTCGAGACAATACCCACCTATTTTACCAGTCTTTTGAATGATTCCAAGTGTTCTTTACTATGGTAGTATGGGCCAGTTTTGAGATGAGGTTGGACCCATGGGACTTGCGCAATATGAATCTATAGTACTCTCTTATTTTCTGGACCACTCCATCTGTTATGTGAGGGATAAGATTCCCTACGGAGTACGTTTCAAACTTTTCGATGGAAGAGTAAGTTTAAATCTCTACCACGGAAAGAAGGGATTCACTTTTTATATCCAGGGTAAGGATGGAGAGGCGGCTCAGCAGCTACAGGAAGAGATGAATCTTCTCTTTTCCATGGATCGAGCTCCTTCCAAGACAAGCACAGATCTGGCAGCTTGTTACGATGTTCCCTGGATGGGTTCAGATGAATCTGGAAAGGGTGATGTTTTTGGACCCCTTGTATGCGCGGGAGTGGTTCTTCTTCCGGCCGATACGGATTACCTCATCGCGAGTGGCTTTCGAGATTCTAAGGCTCTCACGTCTGGAAAGATTGGTGATCTGGTGAAAAAAATCTTTCGACTGGGCACGGATAGGTACTACATTTTGTCCCTGAAACCGTCGAAGTACAACGATCTCTACGATCAGTTCAAATCCCAGGAAAAGAACTTGAACCATTTGCTGGGATGGATGCATGCCACTGTTATCAAGGAGCTTGTGAAAAAGAATCCCAATGCAGAGATAGCGGTTGTTGATCAATTCTCTAAAACAGATCATGTGGGAGGGTTGCTCGGTCCTGCCGGGGATAAAATAAACCTGATTCAAAGAACAAGGGCAGAGTCGAACCTGGCGGTAGCAGCAGGATCAATACTTGCCAGAAATGAACTTTTAAGATGGCATTCTTCTCAAAAAGAAGAGCTTGGGTATTCTCTACCCCTGGGCGCTGGTCCCCAGACTATAAACGCTGGGAAGCGCTATGTTGCGGAGCACGGGGTCAATGCGCTAAGAAATGTAGCAAAAATGCATTTCAAGACAATAGGGCAAATCCTAGATTAGGAATCAAAGATTCCAAGAAGCATTTGAAACACTAGAATCAATGGAATCAGAGGAATAAGTATCCAACCGCCATTTGGGTGGTTATCTGGATACCGCGATCAAGTTGGGGGATGACAGGATCTTTTCCCTTTACCATTTCCAATTCCGATCAAAGATCGGTATCCTCATTCTATTGGTTCCAATGTTCCTATTGTTTCCATTGATTCCAGATCGCTCTAAGAGCGATCCAAATTATAAATCTCAGAATATTTCTTCCACAAATAATCTAGATAAATCTGCGGATCCAGTTCCTTTCCCGTAATTTCTTTGAGTAGGTCAAAGGCTTCCAGTAGTCTCCCCTTCTGATGAACCCTTTCCCTTAACCATGTCAGCAGGGAGTCGTACTGGCCTTCACCCATTTCATCATCAAGAGTTGGGACTTGAGACCGTGCCGTGTCAAATAGCTGGGATCCGTACATGGCACCAAGGGTGTATACGGGGAAATATCCAAAAGAGCCATCCGACCAATGAGCATCTTGAAGTACCCCCATCGCATCAGATTCGGGATCGATACCTAATAAATGTTTGGATCGTTGATTCCATGCCTCGGGGAGTTCGCTAACATCGAGAGTGCCATCAAAGAGATCTCTCTCCAGTTCATAACGGAGGATGATGTGCATTGGGTAGGTTACTTCGTCAGCATTGATTCGGATTGGACAATGCTCTACTCGGTTAGCGATTTCATAAAGATCTGCTTCACAATAGGGTTCCAGGAAGGGAAACGCTTCGATCAGGGAAGGTCTCAATGCCTTCCAAAAACCGGATGATTGGCCTACTCTTCTCTCAAACAATAGGGACTGTGACTCGTGTACCACCAGGCCCAGGGCCCCGGATACCGGCAGGTCCTCATACTCTCCCAGGGGAAGCCCCTGTTCATAAAGAGAGTGACCTGTCTCATGAACCAGGCAGAGGAGAGAGGAGATAAAGTTAGCGGGTTCATATCGTGTCGTCATTCTTACATCCGTTTGGTGAAGTCCTACTGAAAAGGGATGGGAGGATTCATCCAGTCGCCCCTTTTCAAATGAAAATCCCAACCAGGACGCAATGTGACGATTCATCTTCTTTTGAAGTTCAATTTCATAGGGACCCGCAGGGGTGTCTGGAATCCTTTTGCTTGAAGACCATATGGCATTTTGCAGTTTTATAAGCCCTCTTTGCAGGGGGTTGAAAATGGAGTCGACTGTCTTGCGGTCAAGTCCTCGTTCAAAACAGTCAAGGCAAACGTCGTAGGGATGCTTGTCAGGGTACAGGGCATTACTGATTTTCTTCCGCAGTTCGATCCACTCCCGCAGAACAGGCTCGAAAATGCTGTATTCATTTTTCTTTCGAGCTTCTTGCCAGGTACCATGTCCAACTACCCCTAACTCAGCACAGCGGGCTACGAGTTCCTCTGGAATACGGGTACTTTCCTCAAAAGAGCGCTTAGTCTCTTCGATACTGCGCCACTGGTAGGCATCATAGACCTCAGGACCAAAATCATAGAGTTCTTGAAGAAGTTTCCCATTTTCCGGTGTAGTAGCCATTCGATGGAGGTGTTTGGAGAGGGCGGCCATCTGCTTTCCTCTAAAATTATGCGATTCAGCAGGAGCCATGGTTTGCTGATCCCATGACAGGACAGCGGCGATACTTCCCAGGTGGGAAAATTCTCTCATTTTTACTTTGTACTCTTCGAATAGACTTTTGCTCTTCATTGTTCTCCTCTTTTGAAGTTCGAGAGGATAGCACAGGCCAGGAGTCTGTCGGAGCATTGAGTTTGTAGCGAGACCGAGCGAAAAATTCAGGATCAAGGCGGAGGCAATAAAATCGCCGAAGGTGTGCTTGAAGCACATTGAGAGCGATTTTCTTGGTGACAACGCCGAGCCTGCTTTTTGCAGCCGGTCGCAGTAAAAGGCAATTCTTCGACTGGCTCCCAGGATCTCCATCGATGTCAGTCACGTACTTAAATGCCGATATACAGAAGAGTAAAGAGAACAATAACCGGGAGAGAAAAATGAAAGTTTGTGTAGTGGGATTGGGATACTGGGGGCCTAACCTGGTCAGAAATTTTCTTGCCCAGAATGAGGTCAGAGGTGTGGTGTGTGTTGATAAGGACCCGGCCAAGCTGAAGCGAGCTCAAATCATGTTCCCTTCGGTGAGTGTATCTGAAAATTATACAGATGCCTTGAAGGACCCGGAAGTTGAAGCAGTAGCGATTGCCACTCCGGTGGGGAGTCACTACGCACTTGCGATAGAGGCTCTGGAAAATGGAAAGCACGTATTCGTAGAAAAACCCATGACCAGAACGGTAGAACAGGCTGAAAATCTGGTTAAGCGAGCCCGAGAATTAAAGAGGGTACTGATGGTGGACCATACCTTTTTGTTCACCAGCGCTATACAGAAGATGGGAGAGGTGATCAAGGAAGGAGGAATTGGGGATCTACTCTACTTCGACTCAGTCCGAATCAATCTGGGTCTGTTTCAAAGTGATGTAAATGTGATCTGGGATCTTGCTCCCCATGACCTCTCCATATTGCTGCACCTGTTTCAGCAGAGACCTAATTCCGTATTGGCCAGAGGTATGGATCATTTCGATCATGGGTCTGAGAATATGGCCTATCTCACACTTACCTTTGAGGAAAAACTGATGGCTCATTTTCACCTGAGCTGGCTCTCCCCGGTCAAGATCCGCCGGATCATCCTGGGGGGAAGCCGCAAGATGATTGTGTACGATGACATGGAATCCAATGAAAAGGTGAAGATTTTTGATAAGGGTGTGGAATACAGCGACGAAGAAGAGCAGCGCAATCAAACCCTGGTTCAGTATCGAACCGGGGATATTCATGTTCCTGCACTCGAAAATAAGGAAGCCCTGCAGGGGGAACTGGAACACTTTTTGGCATGTATACGAAATTCTGAGAAGCCGCTTAGCGATGGAGAAGAAGGGCTGTGGGTGGTGAGGATTCTGGAAGCCGCGGATGAATCACTGAAGAGCGGTAGGACCGTGAGTTTATGAGTGCCATGCGAACACTCAATAGTGAGGAAGGAAACCGGCGAATTCAAGATGTTCAGGTTGGTGAAAATGTCGTTATTCAGCCATTTGTAAATCTCTATGGCTGTGCAATTGGTGAAGGATCCAGGGTGGGGCCCTTTGTTGAGATTCAAAGGGGAGTTCAAATTGGTAGGAATTGTAAAATCTCCAGCCATAGTTTCCTGTGCGAAGGGGTGAGCCTGGGTGATGGTGTGTTTATTGGTCATGGGGTTATGTTTACCAATGATCGCAGTCCCAGGGCTTGTAACGAAAACGGGAGTATCCAAAAGGATGGAGACTGGACTCTGGAGAAGACAGTCGTGGAAGACGGAGTCAGCATTGGTTCCGGGGCCTTGATTCTGCCCGGGATTCGTCTAGAGCGCGACAGTTTGATTGGAGCAGGAGCAGTTGTGACTCGTGACGTTCCTGCAGGTAGTACCGTGGCGGGTGTCCCCGCTCGACTTGTAGGTTCTTAGCTTGTTCGCTAAAAGGACAGATTCCGAAATTTGCGGGAATTGGTCGATAGACTTAATGAAAACTACGACAAATTCAGGTTTCTTACGGCAATCTTGTAAAATTGTCCATTCATGCAAAGGAAGTCAGGGAAACCGGTAGGCTTAACCATGAGCTGGGATTACAATCAAGTTGAGGGGGAAGTTCATGAGTAGTGTGAAGGATGTTGTCATCCGCTATTGCCGCGAGTCAGGCTGCCCGGTACAGGCCACTATCGATCGCCACAGAGAAAACGACGGGTCCGAGACGGAAATCCGTTTAATCAAGCATTCCCACTGTGTTCGCTGTGACATCTATCGGATTCGAAAGTGGATGGAAGCAAAACAGATGCGTATTGAAGATGCTGAAGAGTCTCTTGGCCGATTATTCTAATCTTTTTTGGTAAAGCTAGGTTGTGGTTTCGCGTACCAGCCTAAGCTCTCCTTTATAGATCGGAATCACCATCTTGAGAAAAAAGGTGTAGATCAGGAATCCCAAGGCCCAGATACCCAGCGAGACCAAAACCTCAACCCATGAGGGGCTATATTCCAGAACTTCCCCCAATGGCGTGGGTATGAATGCTGGAATGATCAGTCCCATTCCCTTCTCAACCCAGATTCCCACAAAGGCCATACAGCAGGCCAGGTTGAGCCAGTTTACATTCGTAAATAGGCGAGGAATGAGCAGTATCACGGTAGCGGACACATTCAGGAAAATGGCACTCCAGATCCAGGGTACAAGTCCGCTGTAACCGTGAAGTCCAAGAAAGAGATATCTCGCGGACGCAAGATGAGCGGAGTCGGTATAGAACTCTTTGAAAACCTCACAACCTAACAGGAACAAGTTGATAATCATGGCAATCGTGATGATTTTGCGCAGTGTGTCTATAGCTCCGTCTTTTACAGGAAAGTTCGCGTACTTTCTGATGAGCTGGAGAGTCAGGATTAAGAATCCGGGTCCTGCGGCAAAGGCGGAGGCAAGAAATCGAGGGGCCACAATAGCGGAGTTCCAGAACGGTCTTCCACCGAGGCCATTGTATAGAAAGGCAGTGACGGTATGGATGCTAATAGCCCACACGATAGAGATGAAAATAAAGGGAATATAATAGCGTGCTTTGGGAGTGTAGCCCAGGTACCTACAATAGACATTGTATCCACAAATATGCGCGTTCAACAGGAGATATCCACTTAGGGCGATCACATCCCATGCGAGCATTGATTGAGGGAAATGAAATTTCCCAATGCCCGGCAGCATATGCCAGAGACGATCGGGACGCCCAACATCCACGGTCACGAAGGCTATGCACATGATAATACAGGCTATAGCTAGCAGCTCCCCGAGCAGGACTACATCCTTGAGATCCTTGTTGTCATAGAGATATGCTGGGATGACCATCATTACGGCGGCGGCGGCCATTCCTACAAGAAAGGTGAAATTCGCGATATAGACTCCCCAGGAGACCTGGTCGCTCATCCCGGTAACAGCCAAACCCTGGGCGAGTTGCGTAGCATACGCGTAGGCTCCGCAGATCACTAAGACGCTCAATAGAGTCAACCATACAAAATAGATCCCGCTACCGCTGAATATTTGTCCGATGGCGCGAAGGCAAAAGACTGCATACTGTTTCATCTCAGAGACCTCTCAGGTGATCAGGTTTAATCGAAGTAGTAATAGAATCTTGGTTGAGTATTGAGCTCCTCCTTCAAGACGAAAACTCTTTTGTTCTGAATGACTTTGGAGACCTCAGACTCGGGATCTAGAAGGTTTCCAAATTTCCTCGATCCAGTAGGGCATGCTTCCAGGCAGGCCGGGTATCTTCCTTTGCGGGTTCTATGGAGGCAGAAGGTACATTTTTCCATGGATCCCTGGGACCTGGGACGGTTGGATAGGTATCCAACCCTTTCGTTGATTTCTCCTTTAGGGATCTCGGGCTTCGAAAAGTTGAATCTTCTCGCCCAATAGGGGCAGGCAGCCTCACAGTAGCGACATCCAATACACCAGTCATAATCAACTACAACGACACCATCTTCCTCCTGCCAGGTGGCTTCTACCGGGCATACTTTGACGCAAGGAGCATTCCTACATTGGTGGCATTGAATTGGCATGTAAACTTTATCTGGCTCTGGAACTAGCGCAGGGTCATAATCATGATCAGATTCTTCAAGGTTCATGGTGCCCTTTTGAAAGGCAACGACTCGAATATATTCCATTCCAGTAGCGCGATCCTGGTTGTTTTCTTCTACACATGCTTGGACGCATCCTCGGCAGCCAATACACTTAGAGAGGTTCAGAGCATATCCAAACTCTACTCCCTGGAGTGGTAGTGGATCGGAAACCGAAGGATTTTCAGCCCCGTAATCCTCCTTCATTTGTCTACGAATTCGCTCGAAAATCTTCTTCTTATCCTGTGCTGAAAGTTCCTTGTAATGTTGTTGAAAGAACTCTTCCCAGGTTATGTCGGTGACAAATTCTACGGCTGGGGACATTGCGGCCCCGAGCGCGGCGGTGGAAGCCAGTGCACCTCCCACGCCCTTGATGAAATTTCTGCGGTTGATCACTGAAGGGGCAGGAGATTTGGGATTTGAGCTGGGCTTATCGGAACTCATGGATGGCCTTTCAATTTACTATCTTTCTTTTGAAAGCGATTCCTGGGTGGAGACTTGGGGGGAATAGGTTTGAATTTTGGACTATGAGCGTCATGACATTTTGTACAGATGAGAATATTTTTGGCCCCGTTCCAAAAACCGGTTCTTTTGCCGTGGATTCCAAGCTTCCAGTCTCGGTAAACCATGCCATGGCATTCAGCACAGAGCTTGTCTACCTCTGCGAAGAAAATCAATTTTCCCTCGCGTAGCCGAAGTTGGGTTTTATCTTGAGAATCATGACAGGCTGAGCACCAGATTTGGCCATGCTTCATCTTGATTTCGGTATGCTCTCCCATGAGCTTTCTGGACTTTGAGTCGGGCTCAACGTGACGATGACATTCAGTACACTTGAATTTCAAACCGGCCCGAGTTAGCAATGCCTTGGGAAGTCCCTCCACTCTATCCTTCGCGGAAGGACCCGTTAGGAAAGTGAGCATCAAAAGAAGAACCCAGGGGACTTTGATAAATCTCTGTGAAAGTTGTTTTTGACTCATAGTTTTGGTTTGTATTTTCTCGAGTAGATCTCCTCGAGATAGAAGGGTCGAAAGGGTAATTTTTGGGATTGATTCAGGTGGCAGATCGAACAGGAACCAGTAGCCATTGGATGGGCTGATTTAGGGCTCGTAGGCAGCCACTTGGGAATATTTGGAATTCGAATTCCCATAAAGAAGGAATCTTTGTATGTCTGTGGGCTGTGGCAAGACTTGCAGTTGCGAAAGTCTTTATCCATTCGGTGTGGGGTGTATGGGGGACTCCCAGGATTCATCTTTCTCGATTCTTGCGGAATGAAAAAGTCCTGGAAGAAGTTAGCTAATCTCTTATAGCTCTTACGATTCCGGCGTTTCAAGTTTTTTGAATCTAAAAAATCGTAACTCTCGGCAGCCTCAGGTTGATGATGAGTCAAGGGTCCCAGGCAGATTGAGACTCCAACCATGGCCCAGATTCGTATCCATTTATTCATTACGATCCTTCCTTTATCCAGGATCGAGGATTACCCCCGATACCGATCTCAATCCCCAGTATCCAAAGACCGAATGCTGGTCGAAGCGGTGGCGTACTTCATATTCAGATCTTTTCGATTTTGACAGCGCACTTCTTGAAATCCGGTTCCTTGGAGATGGGGTCAAACACATCCAGGGTAAGGTCATTGACCTGGTTGTTTTCATCGAAAAACGCTATGAAGGCCATCCCTTTTTGAGGTCTGCCCCTTCCGTCAATATCAACTTCATATACCTTTGATCCGCGCCGTGAACTAACTCGAACTTTGTCACCGCGCCCTACCTTAAGTTCACTGGCATCTTCAGGATGAATCTCAACCTTGGAGTAAGGCACTGCCCGATGAAGGGCTGGAACTCTCCGTGTCATGGTCCCTGTATGCCAATGCTCCAGGACCCTTCCCGTGCATAACCAGAAAGGATAATCATGATCAGGCTCTTCAGGTGCCGGCTCATAAGGGCAGCACCAAATAGTAGCTTTACCTGTCTTACTCTTATAGAAACTGATTCCTTCTTTTTTTCCCTTCAGCGCTTTAGAAGCAAATGGGTCATACTTGGCGTTGTATCTCCACAGGGTCTCTTCCCAGGCTCCCTTATCATTCTTAACTACAGGCCAGCAGAGCCCCCTTGATTTAACATATTCCTGGTAGGGCGCGAGGTCCTTGCCTGTGTTGACGGTAAATTGACGGTATTCCTCGAAAACTTTCTCGAACCTTAAGGGATCATCCTTGTCCCAAAGTAGAGACTTGATTCCCAGTCTTTCTGCCACGGCCAGGATCTGCCACATATCATCACGAGACTCACCGGGAGGTTCTACAGCCTGGAACCAGTGCTGTGTTCTTCTCTCAGCATTTCCATACATTCCCTCCTTCTCAACCCACATCGCTGTGGGCAGGACCACATCAGCCAGGTCGGTTGAGGTGGTGCGGTACGCGTCAGACACGATTAATAGGGATTCCTTGTTATTCGAGCGATCTTGAAATCTGGATGTATTAGGAGAGGAGGCAAAGGGATTGCAACACTGCACCCACATGATTTTGAGGTTTCCCCTTTCAAATTCCCTCATCATCTTGGTCAGATGGGTGCCGGGCTTATGAGGAATTTCATCGTGTCTGTTCTCATCTCCCAGCCAGATTTTAGCGGCCTTTTTACGGTGCGGTAGCTTCATCACCACCATATCCGCGGGAAGTCGATGGGCAAAGGTCCCCACTTCTCTCGCGGTTCCACAGGCGGATGGCTGTCCTGTAAGGGAGAAGGGGCTATTTCCCGGCTCGGAAATCTTCCCGGTGAGCAGATGGATGTTATAGACCAGATGATTTGCCCACACACCTCTTGTGTGTTGATTGAATCCCATGGTCCACAGACTCATGATCTTCAGGGAGGGATCGGCGTAAAGTCGGGCGAGTTTTTCAATCTTGCCTGCGGGAACTCCCGAAATTTTTTCCACGTATTTGAAGCTGTAGGTAGAGAGAAACTTTTTATATTCCTCAAAGCTCATAGGAGTACCTTTTTTAGGATTTTTTCTCCCCTTTTGTGCCTCTTCCAGGTGTTGGAGATGGGGGGCGGAAATTGGATCAATTCCATACCCAGGCTCTACCTGACACATCTTGATAGTAGTGTATTTCCCTACAAAGTCCTTATCGTGTAGGTTGTTGGACACAATATAGTTGGCGATCGCGTTGGCGATCGCGAGGTCTGTCTGAGGCTTGAATAATAGGAACTCATCGGATTCGTCCGAAGTACGGGTGGCGCGTGTTCCCAGGTCATATAAGGCTGCTCCATGTTCTTCTTTTCTAGATACCAGCCTCGAAAAGAGAATCGGGTGCATTTCTGCCATATTAGCTCCCCAGGTGACAAAAGCATCAGCGTGCTCAAAATCGGCGTAGCTTCCCATGGGTTCGTCGGAGCTGAAAGTCCTCATGAAGGCTCCTACAGCCGAAGCCATGCAATACCTGGCATTAGGGTCAATATTATTGCTTTTAAGACCAGCCTTCATGAACTTGCTGGCCACATAGCCTTCCTGGATGGTCCATTGACCAGAGCCTGCCATGGCAATTGCGGTAGGACCATACATCTCCTGAACATTCTTGATTCGAATCGAGATATATTCAATGGCCTCCTTCCAGCTTACATTCTGGAGCTCTCCGTCCTTTCTGATCATGGGATGTAAGAGCCTTTCCTCTCCGTAGAGCACCCTTGAGAGGTTGTATCCTTTGATACAGTTCAGGCCTTTATTGACCGGTGACTTGGGATCACCTTCAGTCATGACAATACGTCCATCCTTTACATGAACCATCACACCGCAGCCGGTGCCGCAGTAGCGACACGGGGCCTTGAATGACTTTGCCCCTTCCAGCATCTTTTCTTTGCTTTGCTCTATTGCTGCCTCAGATTCTGAGGTGGCTCCGTACAAACTGGATAAAGCAATTGCGGTTGCTGTGGATTTAATGAAGTCACGTCTAGATTGATTCATGTACCTTTCCTCCTGCCAAGAACCTGGGAAGTGACCTATTCTTATGAGTCAGTGAATCTTCCACATGATGAACAAGTATGTTGATGCCTCTCACTCCCGGTTGAATGGAAAGGTCTTTAGCAAGCTCGTATTCCTCTTCCGGAGAGGCTGTATCTGACAGTACAGCAACAGTGTTATTCTCAATTCCCAGAATGGAGTATTGCCCCTGGTCTCCAAGGTAGGCGGTAATTTTTCCAAGGCTTCCCTCCGCACAAGAAACCAGAAATGATGCGATCGGCATAACAGTCCTCCTGGCGACAATTCACGCAAACACCATGCCCAAAAAAAATTGGCATTGAATTTGCCTTATAACGGATTGAATGAGTGTCCCGGTGAGAGATTAAAGGGAGCTGAAAAATTTCAGTTGAGATAGATACAGAAGGAGGCGTCATGCTTCGCGTAGGGCGATTATCGAGTTTTTCTATGAGGTATTTTGCAGGTATGTTGTGCCTCATTTTGATGACAAATTGTCACCTTTCCTATGCCGGATTTTTCCCAAAGGAATTAACGGATGAAAGCAGAGACTGTGTTGAATGCCATAAGGAGAAGTCTCAGGGTATTTATCAGATGTGGGGGGATTCCAAGCACTTTCGAGCCAATGTCGGGTGCTATGAATGTCACGCTGCTGAGAAGGATGATGTAGATGCCTTTGAGCATAAAGGGTATCGAATCTCCATCATAGTATCTCCCAAGGATTGTGCCCGATGCCACGAAAAAGAAGTGACAGAAATGTCCGAGTCTCATCATGCCAAAGCTGGAAGGATATTAGGTTCCCTTGATAATGTGCTGGCTGAGGTCGTGGAGGGAAACAGAGGATTTAAAACAGAAGGATTTCCTAATGGTGTTTCTGCTGCCGCTGCGAATGGCTGCTGGCAGTGTCACGGTTCGCAAGTGAAGGTGCTTAAGAATGGGAAGCTTGATGCGGCTACCTGGCCAAATACTGGAATCGGAAGAATTAATCCAGATGGGAGCGAAGGCTCCTGCACGGCCTGCCATTCGAGGCACAAATTTTCTGTAAAACAGGCTCGTGAGCCCTCAACCTGCGGTAAGTGTCATATGGGGCCAGACCATCCACAAATTGAAATTTACAACGAATCCAAGCACGGCATATCTTTTTATGCTAACCGAGATGAAATGAATTTGGACAGTGCCAAGTGGATTGTGGGAGAAGACTATAGCGCGGCACCCACCTGCGCCACCTGTCACATGAGTGCAACCAAGAAACAGGATGTGACCCATGATGTGGGTATGCGCATTAGCTGGAACAACCGACCTGCCATTTCCGTGCGGCCTGAGATCTCCGACGCGAAAATGGGATTGGCCGGTGCTAAAGTTAACTGGAAGACTCGACGGAAGAACATGGTTGATGTGTGTCTTGCATGTCATAACCAGAATTACATCGATGCTTTCTATATGCAGTATGATGCCCTGATAGACCTTTACCATGACAAGTACGCAAAACCGGGTCTCGCCCTCTATAATGCAGCGAAACCGCTTTTGCGGCCGGTGAAATTCGCCAATAAACTGGATTTTATTTGGTTTGAGTTATGGCATCACGAGGGCCGCAGGGCTCGTCACGCAGCCTCTATGATGGGGCCGGACTGGACCCATTGGCATGGTACCTATGAACTGGCAAAGCACTTTTATATTAAGTATGTTCCCGAGCTTGAACATCTGATTGAAGCGAACCTTTCAAAGAAACCCGCTGACGCGAAACATCTCAGGAAAGTACTGGATGATGTTTTGAACGGAGACAACCATAAGTGGTTTTTAGGGAAGTTAGATCCGCAAGAAAAAGCGATGAGGAAGAAGGCTGCGGAGGAGTTCCGCAACCGCTATAAGTAGAGTCACTCAACTCTTACACTGAATTTGTTTTCCTTTTGGGGGCGGCCCTGGTCGTCCCCAACCCTTCTTAAGACTAAGTCTTTTTATGTCCGATTGAAATTTGGGTTCGAGGAGTGGTTCTAGGAGCCTATCGAAGAATTGCTTTTTACTGCGACAGACTCCTAGGAAATGTCTGTAAGTTCCTTTGTGTCCCCGTCGATGAAAGAGTACAGCTTGGCTTTGCCATCCACCATGGTTTCTAGATGAACCGGGCGTCTCCAGATATACGCGATATTCTCGAGTGTGTCCCAGGCATAGTCCTGTCGAAGATCGCCTTCATGGTGGTGCAGGAGATAGAGCTCCCCGCGATTCTTGTAATTACCATCCTGGACGACAATATGAGGAATCCCGAAGTTAGCTAGCTGCTCAAGTAGCTGGTTCTTAATAGATTCGAAACTACGGTCAGAGAGGACCCACTGTCCGCTCTGTGGATCGAAGTTGTATTTGAACATCTTATGTTTGTCGCAGTAATCTTCGGTCAAATATTTATCAACAAATGAATAGTCATTTTCAATGGATCGAATCTCAAAGATTTTCTCTCTGCCCAGCCCCAATTTTTTGTCCCAGGAATTGCGCTCAAACATGGTGGAACAGTCTTCCCATTCAGGTCCAAATTGCCCTCGGTTCCAGCGCTCCTCTACATCGTGTAGAAGGGTGAATCCAAGATAGTAAGGGTTTAGCTGGTAGGGGCTCTTGGCAAGGGTTCCCGAATGGTCCATTCCAAAGTTAACGAACTCAGATGACTCCAGGAACTGTTCGGTCATGAGCTTGAAATGCCAGTAACTAGCCCAGCCCTCATTGAGGATTTTGGTGAATCCCTGGGGTATGAAGTAATAGCGTTCCTTACGGATGATGTAGAGGATGTCTTCCTGCCACTTCTTCAAGGGGGCGTGGAGCAAAAGAAAATAGAGAATGTCCTTTAATGGTTTTGGCGGAAACTTTTGCTCTTTAGAAAGCTTCTCCTCCAGCTGTTTTTTACGAAAGTCCAGGTACTCGGGAGAATTGAGAAAGATATCCATATAGTTTGGATTCTCAGGATTGGCTTTACGCTTGATGATGCGCACTAGCTCTTCTTCAGTTTCTAACTCTTCTGCCGGGGTTGTAGTGATGGCAGTGCTCTCCAAAGGAGAAATATGGTCCTGGATGGAAAGGCAGGCATCGATGAATCTTTCCACATCCGCAGCCCCATAGCGGCGAATATAGCTATCTACTCGGGAGGCATGGTTTGCCATGTCATCCATCATCCGTCGATTGGTGCTGGCGAAGTATATGTTGTTTTTGAAAAAGTCGCAGTGGCCATAGACGTGGGCAATGACTAACTTTTGTTCCATGGTGCTGTTGTTTTCAAGCAGGTAGGCATGACAGGGATCATTGTTGATCACCAGTTCATAAATTTTCCCCATTCCCCATTCGTAGCTTCTTTTGAGCTTTTCGTGTTCGAGTCCAAAGTGCCAGTGAGGATAGCGAACCGGGAATCCGCCGTGGGATGCGATTTCGGTTAAGTAAGAATAGGGAAGCAGGTAAAAAATCGTTTCAAAAAAATCGAGTCCCTCGTCACGGGCAACCTTCTTGATTTTCTCCTGCCATTCCATCAATTCTGGTGTGAGATCCATAGTTTGACCTTATTTCCCACTTTTCAAGAAGTCCTTAATAGACTCCAGTATGGCTTCTTTGTTCTTCACTAATGAGATAACCAGGCGTGATTTAATCTTTTCACTAAGATCCTGCATGGAGCGTTCCAGAACTTCCTTAAACTTCCCGGACCCCCACTTCGAAGTAACCTGGGCATAGGAAAATTGATTACAATTCGGAAGGAGGTACTCTTTGAGAATTTTGACGCACAGGGCGTCATCCTCTGAGGACCAATTGTCTCCATCTGAGAAATGAAAAGGGTAGATGTTCCAGTCCGCGGGGGGGTAATGGGCTTTTATCACTTCCTGGCAGAGTGAATAAGCCGAGGAGATATTGGTTCCCCCACCTTCTGAAATTCTATAGAAGGTTTCATGATCAACAATTTTCGCCTGGGTATCGTGAACAATGTAAACGATTTGAAGTCCGTCATACTGTCGCTTTAGCCAACTTTCAATCCAAAACATCTCGGTACGGACAATATCCTTTTGCTCTTCGCCCATGGAGCCCGAAATATCCATCATAGCTATGATGACAGCATTGGCTTTCTTCTCCAAAATCTCATCCCAGACTTTGTGACGTTTATCGTCAACTTCAATCATGATGGGAGGGAAGCTGCCCTCCTCCTCAGGATCAAAGTTACCTTCCACGATATTGCGAATGATGGAATTCGTGATGGTTCTTCTGATATCCAAGGTTGCTTCAGGACCTGTCTTTCGAAGATTAGTCCAGCGGATTTTCTTGGTCGATATGCAGACCTTTTTCCCCTTTTCTTCAACATTGGGCAGTTCTAATACTTCACCAATTAGATCCACCATCTCATCGAGATTTACGTCAATTTCAATCTCGTGTTCGCCAGCCTCATTCCCCGCTTTCCCACCCTTTCCCTTCTGGGGCTTCTGAGGTCTCTGGCCAGGCAGTGGCTGTCCCACTTCACCCTCACCCTGTCCCACTCCGCCTTGTTTTTTGTCGTCTACTACAAAGCGGGGTAAACGAAGACCGTAAATGGGAACACGTACGAGTTTTTTCCCTCTTCTCCCAACAAAACTCTCATCACTAATATACTGCTTGAGGTTCTTCTTGATCTTTTCCTTGATCTTTTGGTGGAGGCGCTTCTTCTCGCGCTCTCCGCTGCGGATCATATCGGTGATCTGAATATTGCTCATGTATATTTCTTTAAATTCCTGAGAATACTGCTGTTCAAGAGTTTGGCTCAGTCGAAGCTGATGTCTCCACGTGCGAGAAGGCCGCCAATATAATTCATAAGATCCTTTGAGCAATGGACACAATAGCCATATTCATCAATGAGACGTCCTTTGATGACTTCAAGTTTCTTAAGATTTTCCGTATCAGTTTGGGCGGTGGAAAAAGTTGTCAATTTGATGTTATTGCGGTTGTCTTCGAAAATCTTTTTCTCAATCGCTTTTCGAAGCCTGTGATCAGTCTTGTAGTTAAACTTTTCTCCCTTGCGCATTAAAGATCCGATGGAGGCCATCAAGGAAGCTCGAAATTGTTCCTTTCGAGCTTCGGTGATTCCGCCAATTTTCTCTTCAATGGAACGTAAAAGGGTTTCATCGGGGTCCATATCTTCACCAGTAATGGGATCCTTGACCTTTTCATGGCTAATATAGGCTTCTACGTGGTCGAGATAGTTGGCGCACAAGGCCTCCATGGCTGGTTCGTAGCTGGCCAGGAAAGCCTTGAGAACCTCACCCTTGGCAATTTCATTGAATTCCTTGCGCACAAGGTCAACAATATCCATGTAGTGTTCCTTTTCATCGGCAGATACCTTGGGGAAAAGGTTCATCTGCAGGGAGCTATGAATATTGTGCAGGATCGCAAAAGGGTTTAGACAAAGAACTTCTTCTGAAATCAAGGTGTTGGCAAGAATGTTCACGATGGCCCTGGGCGAAATGCCAAAAAGTCCTTCGCGAACAGCATCGATTTTGATTTCCCTAAGATCTTTTTCTTTGAACCCTTCAATGCTCTCCCCGTTGTAGAGTTTCATTTTCTGCACCAGCGTCATCTTTTTTGGTTCTTCCAGGCGGGTAAGAACCCCGAAAAGCGCGGCTACTTTGATAGCGTTGGGTGAGATGTGTTTCGTGAGTTTCTTCGCATCCGTACCCAGGAGCTTATTATAGATCTTCTCCTCCTGATCGACGGTGAGGTTATACTTCACGTCAATCTTGATGATTCGATCCATTAACGCTTCTCTTGAGGGGTCTGCGATGAAGTTTTTGTACTCGCTTTCATTGGTATGGGCGATGATCACTTCATCAGCACTAATGAGAGGAAACCGGGGGGTTTTAATTTGTCTTTCTTGTGAAAGGGTCAATAAAATATAAAGGAAACGTTCATCAGCCTTAAGCATTTCAATGAACTCCATTACACCCCGGTTGGCCTTATTTAGCTCTCCGTCAAATTTCCATCCATCAGGATCAGACTCGGAACCAACCTTACCTATTTTGGCGTAATTTATGCTGCCATTAAGCTCACTCATATCCTGGCTCTTAGGGTCGGCTGGCTGAAAGGTGCCGATGCCGATCCGATCTTGCTCTGAGATTACGATCCTTCTTACCTGAATACTGTTGTATACCTTCTCAAGATCCCCATTGCATCTCGTCTGCAGGTTGCGGAAATGCTTGCGGCACTTAGGGCATAGTTCACCTTCGATAAAAATGTCATATTCGTTGCGAAATCTCTCTCGATCCTGGGAAGGAATCAAATGGAGGGGCTCTTCCTGCATCTCACACAGGTGCTTGTGGCCACCTTCACTCTCCCATTCAATGGTGTAGAGGGCACCCTCATCGGTTTTTGAATATTCTTCAAGTCCTTGTTTGAGCAGGGTGACAATGGTTGACTTTGCCCCAGAGACAGGGCCATGGAGCAAAAGAATTCGCTTGCGCGTGTCCAGGCGATCCGCGGCGGAGCGAAAATAATTCATCAAATTATGAATTGAATCTTCGATGCCATAGAGGTCGTTCTTAAAGAACTTATAGACATTCATGTCTATCCCGTTAATCATCTTGGTTTCGATCCCGTGGGAGACCACCATGTCGTAGACCCTCTCGTGGGAGAGCGATACGATGGTTGGGTTTTCGATGACCTTATTGATGTAGTCCGGAAAGCTCATACTTTCCGAAAGTTTTTCGTAAAGTTCCTTGCTGTACTTAGTACTCAAGGACTTTAGAAAGTCAGTGCTGGCGGACTTGGATTGTGCCTGAGGCTTTGGCATATTTCCTCCTGGACGCTTTGAATCAGACAAAGATTAGGAAAAAAGGGAACTTATTGTTCAGGTTTTGGGGATATTCTTAAACTTTAACGTAAGTATAGCGTGAGTTCAACGAAAACTCACGCCCTCTCAGTTTAACCCTGCCGTCCATAGCCACCCCCACCGGGTGTTTCTATGCGTATTCGATCGCCCGGACGGGTTTTCAATGTGCTTTTTCCTTCAAGTGGAATTGGGGATTCTTCCGCGTCTGCTGAAAAATACCAGTTCTTCCCACAAGCACCTTCCTTGCCGCCGAGCATTCCATAAGGGGGCTGTATCCTCCTCTCAGTGAGGAGATTTACCTCCATGGGTTCGCGAAACTCCATTTCCCGGATCAGGCCATCGCCACCCTGGAATTGACCTTTGCCTCCAGAATTTTTTCGCAGGGAAAATTCATGCAGTAAGAGGGGGAAATTCTGCTCAAGAACTTCTGGATCGGTGGCTCTCGTATTGGTCATATGGGTATGGACACCATCCTCTCCCGCAAAACCAGGACCCGCTCCCGCTCCTCCTCCTATTGTCTCGTAATAAGCGTAGTGTTGATTTCCCAGCGAAAGATTATTCATGCATCCTTGTGAGGCGGCACATGCCTGAAAGGCCAGAAAAATGGTATCTACGATTCGCTGTGAGGTCGTTACATTCCCAGCCGCGACCGCTGATCCAAGTTCAGGGTCCACAATACTCCCCTGGCGAGTGAGAATACTTATCGGTTTCATGAATCCTTCGTTGAGAGGCAGATTCTGTTTAATCAGGCATCTCAGGCAGTACATTATCGCTGAGGAAACCACGGCCCTGGGAGCATTTGTATTGCCCTTGAGTTGATCTGAACTGGCCCTGAAGTCAAAGGTGGCTCCACCGGTATCTTTATTGATTTTGACAAGAAGATGAATGCGGCTGCCGTCATCCATGATCTCTTCAGATTCTAACTCAAACTTTAATTGACTCAGGAAGAAACTACGAACCGCGTTTTCTCCAATGGCCTGAATTTGGGCCATGGAATTTCTCAGGGTCTTTTCTGAATAGGTGAGGATTAGCTCTTCTAGAAGCTGTGCTCCCCTCTGGTTTGCGCTGACCTGTGCTTTCAGGTCACTCAGATTATCCGAGATCAGTCTGGCTCCTGCTTTTTTGAGTAAATCAACGATCATTTTTTCCTGAAATTTTCCCTTGTGAACGAGAATCGACGGCTCGATCATGACTCCTTCATCCTCCAGGTTCTGCGAGTTTGCGGGCATAGAACCAGGGCTGGTTCCCCCAATATCAGCATGATGCCCCCTGCTCGCCAGAAATCCTACCAGCCGGTTTCGATGGAAATGGGGCGTGATAACCGTGATATCAGGCAGATGTGTACCTCCGAAGTTTGGATGGTTGGTGATCCAGACATCGCCCTCAAGAACCTTTAAGTGCTTTAGAGCCTCACGGATACACAGTCCCATGGAGCCCAGGTGGACTGGAATATGAGGGGCATTTGAGACGAGATTTCCCAGCTCATCAAAGAGGGCACAGGAAAAATCTAGTCTTTCCTTAATATTTGTAGATACGGAGGTTCTTTGAAACATCCTGCCCATCTGTTCGGCAAGGGACATGAAGCGCTGCTGAAACAAGGAGAGTTCCACAGGGTCAAGAACATCACAAAACTCATGAGGGCCGAGGGGTGTCACCTCTATGCTTAGCACTTCTCCTGATTCGTAGACAGCCAGACAATTGGGCTCCAGGACTGTGGTAAAAGTGGGCGACACAATGAGTGCGGGGCCTTGAATCTGATTTCCAATTTTTAAACTATCCCATTGGTATACCGGGGTGCGCAGAAATCCTTGTTCAAAGTAGCATTCACGGACTTCTTCACACTCCAGGTCACCAGGTATTTCAGCCCTTTCTACGGCAGAAAATTGGAATTCTGGTTCTTCCAAACTGACGCAGGCCTCTTCCACAATGATTTTCTGGTTAGGAGGTAAAAACCCAAAGACTCTCAGGTAGTGACTTTCAAAGTCCCGTTCCCAGCAATCTTCCCCTGAAATCTCTATCCTTAGCTGAGTATCGGTACCCTCATAGCGCATGGCTAAAGAAAGGGCCGGAATCCATTCAGGTTTTCCAGAACTTAACTCCGCTACCCTATCTCTATAAATGGTGCGAATTCGATCCTTTGAAGAAGTGTTGAGAATGGATTGAACCGGATGAAACTCCCGCAAGGTTCTTCTGGCTAAAGAGATCCCCACGGCAGAGAGTATCCCAGCATTGGCCGGGATCAAGACCCGCCTTATGCCAAGGCTTCGAGCGATGGAGCAGGCGTGCTGGGCTCCCGCTCCGCCAAAACATGCCAGGGAATGCTCAGATGGGCGAAATCCCTTTTCAGCAGAGGTCTCCAGGATGGGGCGGACCATGGTCTCGTTAGCAATGCGAATGAATCCCATGGCGACTTCTTCCGGGCTAAGCTTCTTTCCTCCCTTTGCCTGAATTTGTTCATTGACCTGGCTGGTGATGTTCTCCAGGCTCAGCCTGCCTGGGAGTGGATTAAGGGGAAGATCTCCGGATTTCCCGAAAACCTTCGGAAAGTACTCGGGCAAAAGCCTGCCCAGCAAGAGGTTTGCGTCTGTCAAACTCAGTTTTCCACCTTTATCGTAGCAAAGAGGGCCTGGGTCCGCACCTGAGCTCAGAGGGCCCACAAAGAGCAGTCCGTTTTCATAACCGAGTCTGGAGCCTCCGCCGGCGGCTACGGTGAAGATTGGAAGTTGAGCCGTTTTGATGGGAAGTCCTGCGATGGTATGCTCGGTCTCTAACTCCAGGGATCCGTCGTAGCGGGAAACGTCGGTGGAAGTGCCTCCCATATCGTAGCCAATTAGAGGAGAGTCGCTAAAAAGAGTTCTGCTATAGCCAACCACGCCGCCTGCCGGACCGGAAAGAAGACTCTTTGAGCCGCAAAATTCGGTATATTCACAAAGGCTTCCATCAGATTGCATGAACAAAATTTGTCCGGGTTGAAATTCTCCCTGAAACGCACTCAGGAAGGAGTTGAGGTAATCCTTGATGATCGGATTTAGATAAGCGTCCAAAACAGTGGAGTTACCTCTATTTAAAATTTTGATGGAAGGCATGACCTGGTGGGACAGGGAAATGGTTGAGAATCCACAATCCGAGGCAATTTCGCGCACCTCCAATTCATGTGCTGGTTGTGCGTAAGCATGCATGAGTACAACCGCAATGGAATTAAATCCCTCACCTCTCAGAGAAGACAGGTTCGCTCTTAGATGCTCGCGATCAAGGCTTTGTCGGACCTGAAATCCATTCCTGCAGGGAACTATTCTCTCCCTGATACCCAAGACCTTCTGGTAGAGAGGTTTTGGTCTTGAGATGTCCAGTTCAAAGAGCTGTGGGCGGGTTTGGTCTGAAATTCTGAGCAGATCTTCGAAGCCATGGGTGATGGCTAACACCGTGGGGGTTCCCTTTCTCTGTAACAGGGCGTTGGTGGTTACGGTAGTCCCCATACGGATGAATTTAAAATTTTTGGGATTCAGGTAGTCATCCACATTTGTCTCTGTGCTAATCGATCTTAAGATTCTTTTGATTCCCTCAAGTGGGGCGTTCCCATAGTGTTTGGGATCCGTGGAGAGTAATTTCTCTACGAGGACTCGTTTGGATGCACGGGCGTAAATATCCGTGAAGGTTCCCCCCTGGTCGATAGAGATTTCTATTGGATATTGGAGGAATTTCTGCATAATTTCTCCGATAGGAAATTCAGGCAAAATACTTCATTTTGAGTATATAATGACTCTTTGAGAATATTGAGTAGAATTGAATATGGCAGAGAATGATCAAGGTTTCCCCCAGGGTACTATCCTTACAGTGGATGACGCCCTATATATAAGAAAGACACTGCAGAACTCGCTTGAACCCCTTGGTTTTAAGGTACTTCAAGCGACGGATGGCTTCCATGCCAAGAACTTGTTGGATTCACATACAGGCGATCTTTCTCTGATCCTTCTCGATATTATTATGCCCAGAATGGGGGGTGTTGAATTTCTAACTGCCATTCGTTCAGAAGGATTACAGGTCCCAGTCATTATGCTTACAGCTTCGGCTAGTAAAAAGGCACTGATGGAATGTGCCTCCCTTGGTATTTCCGGTTACTTGACCAAGCCTCTTAATCTTGAACACGTGCAGGATAAAATTGGTGAGGTACTGAATCTGGATCTTAAAAAAGAGCCTGTTAAAGCGCTCAGGGTTCTTGTCCTGGACAATAACCCTAAATCTCTTCCCTTCATCAGTGAAATTATGGCAAGGGCTACCTATGAAACTGACTTTGTAAGTTCTGGTCAGGCAGCTATGGAACAGGTTTCCGAAGTTCAATACAATATGGTCCTTGTAAATGCGGTCAGCATTGAAGACGATTTTGTCAAAGATCTTGCCGGAAAATTAAAGGCATCTGAGGGGCGGGCTGGCTTGCTGCTCTATACCTCTGAGGTATCTCGATTTCTTAGCGGAGCCGAACGGCGCTTTGCGGATCGCTGCCTTTCCTACCCCTTCGGCCTGGAAAAACTTGATCAGGCAATAGAAGCCCTCTACGAGACCCTTGAACGAGATAAAACCTAAACCTATCCCAGGTAGAGAATCAAGAAGCACAGCAGGCTAAGCGTTATTAAGCCAGCATTAAGTTCCTCCCATTTCCCACCCAGGATTCGCAGGGCGGTATGGGCTAGAATTCCCCATACCATACCCTGGGTAATCGAGAATGTCAGGGGTATGAGAGTCATGGCTAAGAAGGCTGGTAGAGCATCTTCAATGCGGTCAAGTTTTAAATGCTTGAGGTTTTGGAGCATGAAAGTTCCAACAAGAACCAGGGCAGGGGCTGTTGCATAGCGGGGGATCAGCAACGCAACATCCCCAAGGAAAAGAAAGGGAAGGAAGCATAACCCGCAAACGATGGCTGTGATGCCGGTGCGGCCTCCCTGGTGAATTCCGGCAGCACTTTCAATATAGACAGTTCCCGCGCTGGAGCCAAAACACCCCGCGGCAGTGGTCGAAAAGGCATCTACCATCAGAGCTTTCTGCAGATTTTTTGGCTGCCCGTTCTCGTCCAGTAAATTTGCGGCCTGGGCTATTCCCATAAAGGAGGAGAGGGAATCTAGCAAATCAGTCATAAGCATGGTAAAAACCGGCGCGATCATCGAAACTTTCAATACTGCCAGGAGATCAAACTTCCAGAATACCGAATGGAAGTCTGGGGATGAAAGTATGGTGGCTGGAGCGGAAACATGACCCAGGCCGGCCGCAAGGAGGGTAGTTGCTATGATTCCGATAAGAAGAGCGCCGGGGATCTTCTTGATGAGCAGGAGCGTAGAGAGAATCAGGCCAAACACAAAGATGAGTGAAACCTGCCCGAGTTCTCCCGGCCTCACAAAAGTGACAGAGCTAAATTCCACGATTCCGGCGGATTGAAATCCTATGAACGCCAGAAAAATTCCAATACCCGCCGCGATGGATATGCGCAGCCCCTGGGGGATTGACTCTGCCATCCAGCTTCTTACCTGTAAAAGAGTTAACACGAAGAAGATGAGCCCTGATAACACCGTTGCTCCCAGCGCGGCTTCCCATGTCATCCCCTGGTGCAGAACTAGTGTGTAGGTGAAAAAAGCGTTGAGACCCATACCGGGAGCAAGTACGTAGGGCAGTTTGCAAAAGAGCCCCATTAAAATGGTAGAAGATGCGCAAACCAGTACAGTGGCTGTCAGGACACCGCGGGGGTCCATGCCTGCATCAGAGAGGATCATGGGATTTACGAAGAGTATGTAGCTCATCGTCAGAAAGGATGTGATCCCTGAAAGGACTTCCGTTCGCAGGGAAAATGGTGCGCAATAGGGGCTGCTGGATTGATTCATAAGCGGCTGGGGTCATGAGAACATATCCGTAACTGTCTCTTCAACAATCCCCGTGATAAGATCGGTATCGATCCTATTGGAGGGTGACTATTACCGCATCTCAGGAATTAAGAAGAGCTGTGAAAGTCTTATTGAAGGCTCAATCGGTTGTGGTTTTGACCGGTGCGGGTGTTTCCGCCGAATCGGGGATTGATACCTTTAGAGATTCCAAGGGATCTGGGCTTTGGAGTCGCTATAATCCACAGGAGCTAGCTACTCCTCAGGCGTTTTCAGCCGATCCGGAACTCGTATGGAAATGGTACGAGTGGCGTCGGGATAGAGCCAGAACGGCTTCTCCTAATCCAGCACATCGCGTTATTTCGAGCTGGGAAAACAGGTTTAAATCCTTTCTTTTGGTGAGTCAGAATGTGGATGGGCTTCACCAGAGAGCGGGGTCAAAGAAAATCATCTGTTTACATGGGAGTGCCACGGAGGTTCGCTGTACCCGCAGCACCAAGGTCTTTTTAAAGCCAGATGCCTTTGAGCAAATCCCACCTTATTGTCTTTGTGGGTCCATGTTTCGCCCTAATATTGTATGGTTTGGCGAGAGCCTGCCGCCCGGGGCAATGGAGTCAGCTTATGAGAGAATCAGCAATTGCGATGCCCTCGTTGTTGTGGGAACCTCTCTGGCTGTATATCCCGCGGCGAACCTGGTGCCTACCGCGTTGCAGTACGGCATACCAGTTATTGAAATCAATGTGGAAGCTGGAGACTTTTCATCCCGGACCATCTCTCTGCTGGGAAAAGCTGGTGAAGTATTGCCTGATTTAGATAGGGGGCTTGATGAGCATTAGAATTCTAACCTTAGTCATTTTCTTACTGAAAATTTCAGGCCCAGATTGTTCTGATCAGAAGGAAGAAAAGGAGAAGCCGACCTATCCAAAATTATCTGAAAAGGTTAAAAAATCTCAGAAGCTCGGGGGCTTCCTTACCTTTTTTCGCGAGGATGGAAAACTTTTCGTCGAAATTCCCAAATCCTTTCTAAAAAAAGAGTTCTTCTATTTTTCCACACTCTCCAGGGGTTCCTTTGGCGGATTTTTTGCACCTTCCCTGATGTTGGAGCAAGAGCTTTTTTTCTTTGAAAAAAGGGGTGCGAAAATTGGTTTAATGCGTCGGGATCTCTATCACAGGGCAAAGGAAAAGTCCCCGATGGAAGAAGCGGTAAAGAAGTCTTATTTACCCACCCTGGTTTTTAGTTTTCCTATCGTGGCTGCTACTGAGGAAGAAAACTCTTACCTGATACGTCTTGATGATTTTTTCTTCAACAGGGGTTCTAACCTTCTGCCGAAATGGATTCTGCAATTTTTTGGAATCAAAGGTGTTAATCCCACCCTTTCCCATTTTACGCAGGTGAAGGTATTTCCAGACAATGTAGAGATCGAAATTCAAAGTACGATTCATTTTGAGCAAAACACCTGGAACACGGGGCAGACAAACCAGTATCGGATGTTGTTTTCCCTGGTGCGAAAGAAACAATCTAGTTACAAAACCCGGTTGGCCGATGACCGTATCGGGTACTTTACCGTGGATCAGAAGGACTTCTCGGATCCTACAATTGAAAGTGGAGAAAGACATTTTTTGACCCGTTGGAATCTCAAGAAAGCCGCTTCTTCTATAAAGTCCTCCATGCCAAAACAGCCCATCGTTTTCTATCTTGATCCAACGATTCCCTATGAATACCGGCGTTTTGTCAGAGATGGTGTGTTGGAATGGAATCACGCCTTTGAGAAGCTGGGTTTCATTGGGGCTTTAGAGGTGCGCCAGGTCAACTCGGGTGAGCCCTGGGACCCTCTTGATGTAGACTACTCCACCATTTCCTGGACGGCTAATTCTTCTCCCTGGGCAATCGGTCCGTCAAGGATCAATCCTGAGACCGGAGAGATCCTGGACGCGGATCTGATCATTAGCTCCGGATGGCTCTCCTTCTTAGATGATGAAGCCAGTATTTTCGGTTCTAGATTAAAGCGCGAGGTCAGCTCAGTTTCGAATGGATTTTCGAATGGGCCAGATCACTGGTTTAGAAGAATTTCAAATTTCGTATCAGCCATAAAAAGAGATCGTTTCCTACCCATGAATTCAAAACACGAAAAGGGAGTAGTTCCACGGTTTTCATCCTGCACCCAACCGTTGAACTTAAAAATTGGAAGAGATTTCGCTCTTTTATCAGCGGGAGCACAGTCTCCCCTGACAGGAGAAGCTTTCATTGAATGGAAAAAGGAATTTATTGGAACCTTTCTAAAGAACCTCGTAATGCATGAAGTGGGCCATGCCCTTGGTCTTAGACACAACTTTAAAGCATCTTCCGCGGTTTCCTATGAAGATCTCACAGATCCCCAATGGAGTCGGGTCAATCAGCCTTCTTCATCGGTGATGGACTACAATGATGCGGTTGTCTCTCCCGATCCCTCAACACAGGGTAAATATATCAACGACTCCCTGGGGGCCTATGATTTCCTGGCAATCGAGTATGGGTATTCTCAGTTTGAGGAAGACCAGGAAAAGGAAAAGCTAGGGAAGGTCGCGGCTTCTTTGCGCCAAAAAGGGTTGGCTTACGCTACGGATGAGGATTTCTGGCTGGGGATTGATCCCCTGGTAGAAATAGATGATTTTAGCGATGATCCGCCAAAGGCGGCCAGAGATCGACTGGCTATTATGGAGGAGATCCTGCAAAACCTCGATGGAAAGTTGATCAAGGAAGGGGATCGTTACGACCATGTAAAGAGGATTTTGTTTAGAGTTCTCAACGAGCACCTCTTCAAAACATTACACATCATGCGATTGATCGGCGGGATTTCCTCACACCGGGACCATGTGAATGACCCTGCTTCGAAACTTTCTTATTTGCCTATATCTCGTCAAATGCAAGAAGATGCTTTGAGCTATCTCAGGGATCGGGTTTTTTCAGAGGATTGGCTTAAATTTCCCAAAAAAATCACGTCTATCGCGAGATGGGACCCGTGGCAATTCGGCTCTGGACCTCCTATATCTATGGATTGGATTCACAGGTTTTTCCAAATTCTCTCGCTTTTCATTGTCATGGACGGAGAAAATCTGAAGAGAATTCAGTCTTTTCATGAAAAAGTAGATCCCGAGGCAATCAAATCGGTAGAAATTCTACAGAAGTTCTACGATTTTGTTTTCCAACCATGGTGGGAAAAGAAGAAACTCTCGGATCCTATGGTTGCCTCCTATATGATTCAGTTCATGGGAATCTGGCTTCAAGATGATGACCTGGCTCCCAGGCAGGTGAAGAATAAGGCCATCGGGCTTCTCGACTCCCTGAAAAGCCGTCTTGAGGAGAAACTAAAAAAACAGCAAGGGTCTTCCCCCGGCTTCCAGATTCACAAATCAGAAGAGCTTGATTTTTCAGGTTCTGAGGAAAGAACTCTGGCCAGGCGCCTGCTATCTAAGATCAGACAGGTAAGGATGAGGAAGAGAATAAAACCTTAATTCTCCAACAGGCTCCTGGTGTTTCTCTTCCCGGGAAAAAAAATGAGGCGCCTGGATTGTATCCCGACGCCTCAAATGGAAGGTTCGTTAAGAAGACCAAAAACTAAATGAGCCCAGAGCTAACCTGCCCTAACTCCCTGGAATGCATAAGTTGTGCCACCGAGGCATCACTCAGCATTTGCTGGCGGGTCAGTTCAAGTACCTCCTGGGCCACATCTGTGTCGCGTATACGCGACTCACTGGTTTGGAGCCCCAGCTCCGTAACCCTGAGCCGCTTCACCGTGTGCAGCATCTCATTTTGCACCGCGCCCAAATTAGATCTTGCTCCAGCTGCCATGGACATAGCCTTATCAATTGACTGTATGGCTCTTGACGCACGGTCAATATTTGTGAGATCCATGCCCTTGAGTCCTAAAGAATCTGTATTGATTGCACCAATTTGAAAATGAATCATTTGCCCTTGATCTGGACCTGTCTGAAATCTCAAAGCACTATCCCTCACTTCCAATTCAAATTCCGCCCGGTTACGTCCCTGGGTTTGTCCGTTGAAATCGATTCCAAATCCCTTTTGACCAACTGACTGGGAAAGTCCATTGGAAAATAGAGTGATCTTATTATTCGTACCTGGTTGTCTTGAGAAGAAATCCAATCGATTGGCCGCGTCAAATTGGTAGGCAACCCCAGATTGGCTGATGCTGCTGGCATCAAGAATTGAGACTAGTTGTGTCCTTGAGATGGTGAAGGATTGTCCAGGCGTAGTTTGAGCCGTCGCAAAGGTTATGGTTTCGGTTTGAAAGCCGCTCTGGTCAGCCAGCCTCAAACTCATCGTGTCCAGCAGAGTAAAGCCCACAGCAGCGTTATTGAGGCTTGTCCCTGAAGTAGCAAAGGCGGAATTTCCAAAGGTCCCCGAGTTGGTTAAGGATCCCGTGAAACCCAGGTCAACCAGTCCCGCACCCCCTGAAATCGAGACTCGCGCATCATCTCCCGTATCGGTAGAAAGCAGTTGAAGTTCACCGGTACCTGTCATGGCGGCGTTCAAGTTAACCGAATTTGCGCCAAAGTAGGTGTTGAAGGCAGAAAGAATAGAAGCGGAGCCCAGTGCGACACCTCTATTAAAGCTGATATCGTTGGAGGTAGCGGGCGGTCCCCCCGTATTAAAATCACCGTCACCTACCTGAATTCTTAGTACTCCGGTGCCCGCTACCGTCAGCCCACCTGAGATATCCACCGTACCGGTGATGCTGGCTTGAAAACCTGCTGATCCCGCGAAAGAACCATTCACCAGACCCAGGATGTTCTGTGCCTCCAGGTTAGCGGCGACTGAGATCAGCGATGAGTTTCCTCCGAGGGTAGAAGCCAAAATAAGATCGAAACCCTGGTTTGCGGCGATCAGTCCGGGATTGCCATATTGGCTTGAGGTGTTTGGCGGAGTATAGGGGCTGGTAGGATCATTGGCAAAAGATACGGCTGTATTCACAATATCAACAACTGATGTGACGGCGTAGGTTCGACTTCTGGTGAGAGTTACCGTGACCCCGGCGGAGATGTTGAAGGGTGCCTGGTCATTGTATTGAGCATTGGTGTCATGGAGAGTGAAGACTACATCAATATTATCCACTGTGATGGATGGGATTCCTGACACGGCACCATCAACCCGGGCTTCTGAGGCCAGGTCAAATTTGAGGTCTACACCTGGAAATAGACTACCGGTACGATTGTCTGTTGTCCTGCCTTCGATGGTAAGCGGGCGTAAAACATCCTGCTGGGTAGCGGTTATTCTGTGACCGGGGTCCTCAGCCTCCCTGGTCTGCGAAAAGTTAAAAGCCCGCGTTAACCCTTCATCCATGGACAGGCTGATTTCACCGGAAATACCTTCCCTTCCCGAGGTGAGAATCCACTGGCCAAGATCGGGATCGAACCTGAAGGAAGATCCGGTGATCTCCAATCCTCCATTGGATTGGTCGTCGCGCAGGGCAGTTTGAAGATTTTGGGTAAACTCCTCTATGGTAGTTTCTGCTGAAATTTGTAGGGAGTGGGTGGTTCCATTTCCACGAATAGTAATAGTTTCCTGACCGCTTAGAAAGGAGTTTCCGTGTGAGTCGGTCATAGACTTCAGATCTCCCAGGTGAGTATCGAAACTGGCGATTTCACCAGTTTTTGTATCTATCTGAATTCCAGAAGTCTGTGCTTGTGAGGCTCCTTCCAGAGTTTTTCGAATTTCTAATTTATAAGTTCCCGAATTTACCGATTCACCGGTTTGGTAGGCACTTAGTTTCTGACTGTTTGATGTGACGGTAGCCGCTGCGCTACCGTCCAAAATTCGTCGTTCGTTGAATTCGGTAGTACTTGAGACCTTATCGATTTCAAGCAGCATTTCATCAACTTCACGCTGGATTTCAATCCGATCATTAGAGGTGAGTGCGTCGGATTGAGCCTGGATGGAGAGCTCTCTGAGTCTATTGAGGATATGATTGTCCTCAGTAAGGGCGCCATCCGCCGTTTGAATGATTGATACCCCATCCTGGGTGTTAGTAGCGGCTCTTTGGGTTCCTCGAATTTGAGATCTTATCTTCTCCGATAGGGTTAAGCCGGTTGGGTCATCTGCTCCGGTCTCAATCCTAAGGCCGCTGGAGAGACGCGAAATTGAGCGAGCAAGTTTTTCATTGCTCCGCATATGTAGAGCAAGCGCCGTTTCCGTGGAAAGGCGATTACTAATGCGAAATCCCATTAGATCTTCCTTGATTTTTTTCGTGACGACATCCGATGTCGTCACAGGTTTCCATAATTCTCAAATCCTAAACTGTGGATCAAAAAAAGATTTGAGAAGATTCTCGTTTGTCAAAAAGCAAATGGGGAAAAACCCCAAGTTTTAGATTCTCTAATCCTGAGTATCGACAAAAGGGTGGACTTTGATGATTTCGCTGACCACGGATTAGGGTCATTTACATCAAAATAGGTATTGCTAGCGAGGATTATCGATTCGCAATAGCGGATTGGCGGAAATAAAGAGAAAAGAAAGTACCTGATCTATTCATCGACATTTCGGGTATAGAACTTTAGAGAAACTTTATTTTTTTTATTGGGTCTTCATTCCTTGATAGGGTACAAAGGTGGATAATTGCCGGTAGAATAGAGAGTTTTCTTACAAAAATAATGTAATTTACAGTAAAATTGTCATGGATTGAGCCATGACTCTGGGAGAAAGGCCGGTGTGACCTTCTTTAGATTTCTGCTACCAATGTTTTTTGGGAGCTTTATGAGATTTCTTCCAATCCTTTTTTGTTTACTCACTTTCCAGGGTCGGCTGCTGGCATTATGTACGGCGGGTTCCAATCCCCCCACCTTCTCGGTGACTTCAAGCGCTGCTCTTACCAATGCATCAAATCCAGTGTGGTATTGGGAACCCGCTGGAGGGGATTTCAGCACCGGAAGTTTTCGTTATGAAACGGAACCTCCCGGAGATAGTGATCTCTCTTTCGGAGCCACCACGGCTTCCATCACCGGGTTTACCGTCGCCACTTCCTTAAGCACTGTTATAACTCTACACGTACAAGAGCAATGTGATAATGATGTACCACCGACTTTTTCATCAACAGCCTCGTACACAGTGACAGTGGATTTAGATCTTCCCAGCATTCCGATTCTTACCGGTTTGACCCTCACTAATGATCCAACTCCAACATGGACATGGAGCTCTGGTGGCGGAGGAGCTGAAACAGAAATTTTTCTTTATTCTCTGAACGATTCCGATCTTTTAAATAATGGAATCACCACAGGTGCAACTGACTTCACCACCAGCTCTACCATTGCTTCAGGAATTCATACTTTTTATCTTTTAGAATTAGATAGTGCCAATAACTTCTCACCCACCAGTTTTTTTGTGACCACGGTAGATTTGGTGGCCCCCCAACCACCTCTGGTGAGTGGCACGAGTCCAATCAACACGAATGTCCCCACCTGGGTCATTACCCAGAGAGGAGGGGACGGGATCAACGTTTTCCGGGTCAAGATTGATGATCCCGAACTGGAAACTGGAGCTATTTCTGTAAATCAGAACGTCTATCAATCAGCGTCAGCCTTATCGGAAACCACTCATACACTCTATGTTCAGGAGCGCGATGCGGCGGGAAACTGGTCCGATGCTTCCACACACGGGATCTTAGTAGATATAACAGCGCCCAATTCACCTGTTGTGACGGCCGCGACACCCAACAAAGATGGGAATCCAATCTGGAATTGGTACTCAGGCGGAGGGGGCAATGGAATCTACCAGTACACCCTTTTTACAGACACCCCCAGTGAATTCGTCTCAGCTACCTCTACCACCGCAACCAGCTATACCACCTCACTACCTGACGATGGATACCAGTTTCAGATTAGTGAATTTGATGATGCGGGCAACCTCTCTGTAGCGGGTGTCTCCGAAATTTCGGTTGATTCCACCCTGCCTGTAGCACCCACTATTTCTGGACCAACCTCTCCAACTAGTAACAATAATGTCTTTTGGTCCTGGAGTTCAAACCGTGGTGAAAGCATTTTTCTCTATAACGTGGATGACTCCAACGTTATTAGTGGTCAGGGCTCTGTGCAGGGTTCTGATACTTCCACTACAGTCATTCTCTCCGATGGATTCCACAGTATCTTTGTTCGAGATGTTGACGCTGGTCAGACTAATCCCTCCGCCACGGCATTTGACCAGGTGGAAGTGGACACCAGTCCACCTGAACCGCCGCTAGTGTCACTGGTAGGTGCCAATCCTACTAGTAATCCGGAGCCTACATTTACCTGGGTTTCCGGGGGTAATGGAGGGATTGGAACGTTTCGATATCAACTCAATGATGTCTCTCTTAGTGCGCCAACGCAGACAACCAGCCTTAGTTTTACGGTTGATGGTGATTTGGATGAAGGCGAGAATTTCTTTTATGTACAAGAGCGGGACTCGGCAGGGAACTGGTCTACTACCGGCTCCGCTGTTGTAACCGTTGATGTCTCTGTTCCGGAGCCAAGTGTGAGCGTGAGCTCTCCTACAAGTGATCAAACTCCAACCATAACCTGGTCCAGCGGAGGCTTTGACGGGAACGGAAACTTTCGATATGAGCTGTCTCCACCAGCAAATGGGGACCTGGAAGCAGAAGCTGATTTTAGTGACACAAGCACCTCCTTTACCACAGGTACATCTCTGCCCGAGGCAGCCTATATTTTCCATGTTCAGGAACAGGATAACCTGGGGAATTGGTCCGACTCGACAACAGCGGCTATTGTTATTGACTTTACCGCTCCAGAATCACCGCTGGTGACGGGAGTCAGTCCCACGAATACCGGGACCCCAACCTGGACCTGGACATCAGGAGGAGGGGTAGGAAACGGTGATTATCGCTACAAGTTTGAGGATTCCGACCTGGAAGTTGGTGCTACTTCTACCAATTCGGAGAGTTTTACCACTGGAATTACACTTACTGATGGAGCTTATACGCTTTATGTCCAGGAAAGTGACGAAGCTGGAAACTGGTCCACTTCCGGAAATTTCGCGATTACCGTAGATCTCACCGCACCGATTTCGCCATCAGTTTCAATCACCTCTCCCACAAGTGATTCCACCCCAACGTGGAGCTGGAATCCTGGAGGCGGTGGAAACGGAATCTATCGTTATAAAATTGATGATTCCTCACTGGTGAGCGGGGCTACACAAACTAACACCACGTCCTTTACTACGACGGCCACTCTCTCAGAGGGCATTCACACTCTCTATGTACAGGAGCGGGATAATGCTGGGAACTGGTCTGTTAGCGGCTCAGCAGCGGTTACTGTTGATACATTTGTACCGGCTCCAGTTAGTTTGAGTGTTAGTTCTCCTACAAGTGATCCAACCCCGGTGTTTAGCTGGTCGAGCGGAGGAGTAGACGGGAATGGGACCTTCCGATATGAGCTGTCACCCCCTGGAGATAGTGATTTAAGTAACGGGTCAACCAGCGTAGTAGCTACAAGCTTTGAAACATTATCTGATCTCTCTGGCGGCACCTATACACTGTTTGTCCAGGAGCGAGATGCCCTTGGTAACTGGTCCGCGTCCGCTTCTGTTGCAGTAACCATAGACACAACCGCCCCGGTAGCCCCAACGGTATCTGCCACGAGCCCGGTCAATACAGGTACGCCGAGTTGGAGTTGGACTGGTGATAATTCCGGGGATGGAATTGGTCTTTTTCGCTATAAGTTTGAGGACCCAAGTTTTGCAAGTGGAGCAGTTTCTACAACCTCACTCACCTTTACAACCTCAACATCGCTAGGGGACGGAACTTATACACTATATGTACAGGAACGTGATTCCGTGGGTAATTGGTCAACCACAGGTAGCACAGCCGTTGAAGTGGATCTAACTCCTCCCACCCAGCCATCGGTTTCAATTACCTCTCCAACAAGTGATACCACACCATTGTGGAGTTGGAGTACGGGAGGTGGGGGAAATGGGACTTATAGATTTAAGCTAGATGATTCCTCGCTTGATTCTGGAGCAACCCAGACTGTGGCGACCTCCTTTGAGCCATCAGCAAGCCTGCCGGAGGGTGCATACATTCTCTATGTGCAGGAACAAGACAATGCCGGAAACTGGTCTGTCTCAGGAAGCGCGCCAGTAACGATTGACACCTTTGTTCCTCCCCCATCTGTTCTAGGTTCCAGCCTCACAAGTTCCGATCCTCCAACCTGGTTTTGGAGTTCAGGGGGACCCGATGGAATCGGAACCTTTCGCTACAAAGTTGATGACACTGACCTTAGTTCAGGCAGCACCAGCACAAATAGCACGTCCCTGACTCCCGGGGCATCGCTTGGAGAAGGACCCCATACTCTCTATGTACAGGAGCGTGACGCGCTACAAAACTGGTCTGAGTCCGGGTCTTTTTCCATAGTAGTGGATCTGACCCCACCGGGAGCGCCCTCCCTGGGCGCAAGTACTCCAACCAGTTCGGTCAGGCCGCGCTGGAGTTGGACTTCAGGAGGGGGTGGAGTTGGGACTTACCGCTATAAACTCGATGATGCAGATCTCTCCGCTGGTGCTACCCTGGTTTTGTCGGAGAGCTTTCTTCCAGGTTTTGACCTCTCGGAGGCTGCGCATACCCTTTATGTGCAAGAGCGCGATGATGCTGGCAACTGGTCCTCTTCGGGTAGCTTCGTGATTGTGGTAGATCTAACCTCTCCCAACGCGCCTTCAGTGAGTGGAAGCACCCCAACAACTGATCAGACTCCTTTGTGGACCTGGAGTTCTGGAGGCGGTGGGGGAAATGGAGTTTATCGCTTCAAGTTAGATAACAGTGATTTAACTGTGGACGCTACTGTTAGCACAACTACGAATTTCACGGCCTCGCTTGGAGTGGATAATGGACCTCATATCCTATATGTGCAGGAGCGCGATGATGCTCAAAATTGGTCAGACAGCGGACTTTTTACCATTACGGTAGAAAGTGGGGCTCCTAATACCCCCTTGGTTACAGGTGTTGATGAGACAAGTTCAACTCAGCCTACCTGGAACTGGGTATCTGGAGGCGGTGGAGGAAATGGCACCTTTCGCTTCAAGCTCGATGATCCTGATTTAACCATTGGGTCAATCCAGAGTGTGGCAACTTCCTTCACAGCAACTCTGGCTCTCCCAGTGGGACAACATACCCTGTATGTTCAAGAGCAAGGTGATAGCGGTCTATGGTCAGCCACCGGCTTCTTTACAACCACCATTGACACCTCCACTCCCACCGCGCCCTCAGTGACTGGAGTAACCCCGACTACCTCCCTATTGCCCTCGTGGAATTGGGCTGGTGCCGGGGGAGGGGACGGAACTTTTCGCTACAAGTTTGAGGACTCAAGCCTGGAAAGCGGAGCGATTTCAACCTCGGCATTGAGTTTCACTACCGCGACGACACTCCCAGAGGGTACCTATACCCTTTATGTACAGGAGCAAAACTTCGAGGGAATCTGGTCCTCCAACGGCAGTTTTGCTATCAGTGTGGACCTTACTGTGCCACTCTCTCCATCCGTTAGCGCGATCTCACCAACAACACTGCAAAATCCTTTCTGGAGCTGGTCCTCAGGAGGAGGCGGCGGTAATGGTACCTATCGTTATGAGCTAGATGATATTGATTTGAGTGCGGGAGCTACAATCACCTCTTCAACCGGTTTCATATCTGAATTGGGTCTGGATGATGGAATTCATACTCTTTATGTACAGGAGCGTGATCTGGCGGGGAATTGGTCAGTTTCAGGCAGTTTCGCGGTTACGGTTCAAAGCGGTGCTCCCAATGCTCCATCCGTGTCCGCAGTTCTGACCAGCACCGACCTTCGTCCCACCTGGAGTTGGACTTCCGGTGGAAATGGCGGAAATGGAACCTTTCGCTATCGGCTTGATGATTCAGATCTCCAGAGTGCCTCAGCCCAGACCATTCAAACTTCTTTTACTCCTCTATTTGACCTGACTGAAGGTCTGCATACACTCTATGTTCAGGAAGAGAATACGACTGGGCAATGGTCTTCCTCGGGTTCTTCTGAAGTGCAGGTGGACAAATCCCCGCCCGGACCTCCATCAGTGTCCGGAACCACACCCTCCAGTGACGCTACCCCGCTCTGGTCCTGGAGCAGTACGGGCGGAGGAAATGGGACCTTTCGCTATAAATTCGAGGATTCAGATCTTGAGACAGGTGCCGTATCTACAACATTAACCACTTTTACGACTTCTCTTGATCTCTCAGACGGAACCTTTTCTCTCTATGTTCAAGAACGTGATGAAGCAGGAAATTTCTCGGGTACCGGAACCTTCAGCATTGAGGTGGATACGTCTGCACCCAACACTCCCTCGGTCACTGCCACCTCCCCCCAGTCCATTGCGAGGGTGGTCTGGAATTGGACCTCTGGTGGAGGCGGGAATGGGATTTTTCGCTATAAACTCAATGATAGCGATCTGAGTAGTGGGGCCACACTCAATGCTGGATTAGGGTATACGGAACCTGTAGCGTTATCTGAAGGTGTTCATATTCTCTATGTACAAGAGCGAGATGATGCGGGCAATTGGTCAGCCTCCGCCACAGAGATCGCTACGATAGATACGGTAGTTCCCGCGTCCCCGGTAGTGACCGGTCCGATCAGTTCCAGCAGCGCGACACCGACCTGGATTTGGACTGGGGATCAAAGTGGCGACGGCCTGGGAATCTTCAGGTATAAGCTGGATGAATCATCTCTGGCTAGCGGTGCTATCGTGACAACAAGTCTTGAGTTTACACCGTCTGTCTCTTTATCTGATGGAACTCACACCCTCTATGTACAAGAGAGGGACTTTGCTCAGAATTGGTCTCAGAGTGGATCCTTCACTATTCTGGTGGATGCTCTCATTCCGCCAGCTCCTTCCGTGGATGGCTCCAGCTTAACTAGCAATGCCAGACCAGGCTGGACCTGGACCGGGGATCTTGGCTCAGACGGCGTGGGTACCTTTCGTTTCAAGCTTGATGACTCCTCACTTGAGAGCGGTGCTACAACTACAGTTTCAACCGGTTTTACTTCTAGCACCTCACTCTCAGATGGAGGACATATTCTGTATGTACAAGAGCAGGACGGAGCTGGTAACTGGTCTCTCTCAGGGTCCTTTCTCACAACCGTGGATACTACCCCCCCAATAGCTCCATCCGTCAGTGCCGACTCACCTACCAGCAATTCAGCCCCAACCTGGTCATGGACAGGTGATAGTTCAGGAGATGGAATTGGGGAGTTTAGATACAAGTTTGAAGACTCAAGCCTGGATTCAGGTGCGGTTTCGACTAGCGCAACGAATTTCACTACAGCACAGACTCTGCCCGATGGTTTTTATCAATTCTTTGTACAGGAACGGGACTTGATCGGAAACTGGTCTGGGAGCGGGTCTTTTGTTCTAGAAATCGATACTCAGCCCCCATCAGCTCCTGGAATTACCGGCTCCACCATCACCAACCTGACACTCCCCGTTTGGACACTCACGCCAGCGGGAGGGGGAAATGGTACCTATCGACTGGATTTGGTTGTGTCAGGAAGCTGCGATCCCGCCAGGCAAACCGCTCTCATCACAACCAATACTTATACACCCGATGCACCTCTCAATGATGGAACCTATACATTTTGTGCGCAAGAACGTGACGATGCGGGAAATTGGTCCGCTACGGACTCTTTTCAGACTGAAGTCGATACTTCAATTCCAGGGTCTCCCTCGGTATCTGGTCCAGCCTTTACTGTCCAGCTACAGCCGGAGTGGAGCTGGGCTCCAGGAGGAGGAGGAAATGGTACCTACAGAATCAGCCTTGATGATGAAGCATTTTCCTCTCCTACTACCCTGACTGAAACATCCTTCACACCTTCGAGTCCGCTGAGCGAGGGTACCCATGTCCTCTATGTCCAGGAGCGCAACAATGCCGGAACATGGTCTTTAAGTGGTTCCTTTCAAGTAGTTATCGATCTCACTGCTCCATCTTCTCCTATAGTAAACTCCGTAACGCTTACCAATTTAAGGCAGCCAACCTGGACCTGGGTCTCAGGAGGAGGAGGGAATGGGGTATATCGCTTTAACCTCGATAATGGAGACTTTACTACCCAGGGAATTCAGACAACCAATGATCAGTTCACACCTATTGTTCCGCTGGCGGATGGAAATCACACTCTATTCGTACAGGAGCGCGATGATGTAGGAAACTGGTCTTCCTCGGGATCATTCCAGGTGACTATAGATGGTACCGCCCCCAACCCTCCATCGGTATCAGGAATCACGCCCCAGAGCAGTACTACTCCATTATGGCTGTGGGTATCAGGCGGCGGCGGAAATGGTACTTTTCGCTATCGGTTAGACAATGCCGATTTATCCAATGGATCTGTACAATCCACTACTACATCCTTTCAGGAATCCTTTGGATTGGAGGATGGGCCGCATACCCTCTATGTTCAGGAAATTGACGATGCGGAGAACTGGTCTGTCGTGGGCTCTTTCACTATTCTTATTGAATCTGGATTGCCCAATTCGCCTATTGTGGATGGAGAGAAATTTTCAACGGATGGAATTCCAACCTGGACATGGACTTCAGGGGGGGCAAGCGGTAGTGGGATCTATCGTTATAAGCTGAATGATTCAAATCTTCAAAGCGGGGCAACACAAACATCCGCACTGAGTTTTTCTCCTTCGTCAACACTGGGGGAAGGGGCTCATATACTCTATGTTCAGGAGCAGAATTCTGCGGGAAATTGGTCCGTTCCTGGATTCTTTTCCACTATAGTAGATCTCACACTTCCACAGGCTCCTTCAGTCACCGCTACAAGTCCTACCAGTAACCGATTACCTACCTGGAGTTGGACTTCCGGAGGAGGAGGTGTAGGAGTTTACCGCTATGAACTAAATGATTCAGATCTAAGTACTGGCTCCCTGGTTGTAAGCACAGGTGAGTTTACTCCCCAAGAAGAGCTATTCGACGGTATCCATACCTTATATGTTCAAGAAAGGGATGATGCAGGAAATTGGGGTGCTACAGGGGATTTTGCTGTTGAAGTCGATACCCTGGCTCCAAATGCTCCTTCAGTGACTGGAATCACACCCCTTGTGATTCCCAGTCCAACCTGGAATTGGTCGAGCGGCGGAGGCGGGAACGGTACCTATCGCATTAAGATCGATAGCGAGGATCTCAGCGTCGGTGCTCTGGTGACAACCGCCCTGAGTTTCACCGAGTTGTTGGGATTGAACGATGGTGCCCATACACTTTATGTACAGGAGCGGGATGAGGCCGAAAATTGGTCCGGTTCGGGCAGCTTTGAAATTACTGTTCAAACTGGAGCACCCGATCACCCCATCGTGGCCGGTCTCTCTCCAACCAACGAAGTAAGGCCGGTTTGGAGCTGGATCAGCGGAGAGTCTGGAGGCAATGGAGTATATCGATATCTTCTTAATAGTACTGATTTTGACAGCCAGGGAACCCAGACCATCGAAACCAGCTTTCAACCTTCACAGGATCTATCAGATGGAGTTTACACCCTTTACGTCCAGGAGCAAAACAATGGAGGACAGTGGTCAGTACCCGGTTTGAGAATCATTGAGGTTGATACCAGTCTTCCTTCAGCACCCATAGTCACCGGTCCATTCTTAACAAATCTCGCGCGGCCAATTTTCACCTGGAATTCAACGGATGGTTCCGGAGAATTCCGGCTTTTGGTAAACAGTACCTCTTTTGACGATTCAACTCCCCTGACTACAGCTACACTTTTTCAGCCGTCATCCGACTTAAGCGATGGATTTCATACCCTGAACGTACAGGAGAGGGATGCCGCTGGAAACTGGTCTCTCAACGGTTCCTTCACCTCAGAAGTCGATCTGACACCGCCTTCGCCTCCTTCAGTGAGTTCAAGTTCTACGGCCACCGATCCCAATCCATTTTTTGAGTGGATACCAGGTGGGGGCGGAAATGGAATCTTTCGTTTTAAACTCGATGATACGGACCTGGACCAGGGTGCTACCGAGGTTAGGGATCTTGGATTTATCCAGTTTCAGGGGCTGGTCAATGGGAATCATACCCTCTATGTTCAGGAGAGAGATAATGCTGGCAACTGGTCCTCTTCAGGAAATGTCACCATTCTCATTCAAAGCGGAACGGCATCTCCTCCGCTGGTCACTGCCCTGACTCCCACCAATGATCAAACACCTTTATGGTCATGGAATCCAGGACCTGGCGGGAACCAGGTCTTTAGAGTTCGGGTGGACAATGCTGATTTGGAGGCAGAGTTTACTATCGTACAGGCTCAGTTATATTCCCCGCCCTCACCGTTAGCTGACGGGGAGCACACATTATATGTACAAGAGCAGAACTCTTCAGGACAGTGGTCTGCCACGGGATTTTTTACACTGGTTATAGACACCGGCGCACCTCTACCTCCCACGGTAAGAGCAACTACTCCGACCAGTGACACTCAACTTCAGTTTACTTTTGAGTCGGGAGGAGGAGGGAATGGTACTTTTCGATATGAAATTGCCAATGCCATTTTGGATGACGACTCTCCGACAACAAGTTCCACTTCTCTGAGCGTGCCCACGACCCTGGCGGATGGCGTTCATTCTCTTTATGTCCAGGAGAGGGACGCTGCCGGGAATTGGTCGCAGAGTGGTGAAGCCGAAGTTGAAATCGATACCACTCCTCCCCAGGCACCTATTGTCAGCGGTGAGAGTGTGGTCGCACAATCCAGACCAACCTGGACTTGGAGTTCAGGAGGCGGCGGAATTGGAATTTTCAGGTATCGATTAAATTTTTCAGACCTGACTACCGGGGCCACCGTGTCCTCATCCGTTTCCTTTTCTCCCTTGCAAGGGCTCAATGATGGATTTTATACCCTCTATGTTCAGGAACGCGATTTAGCGGGAAACTGGTCCGGCAGCGGTACCTTTAATATAGAAATTGATACTGGGGCTCCCAACGCTCCGGTTGTCTCAGGTCCACAGGCCAGTAATTTCGCTCGCCCCACCTGGACTTGGATTTCCGCCGCAGACGATGGAGATGGGACTTTTCGTTACCGGCTGGATAATCCCGATCTTAATTCCCAGGCCGTGGAAACAAGCCTAACTTCTTTTACTCCCCTTTCTAACTTAAGTGAAGGCCGGCATACCCTCTACGTACAGGAGAAAAACTCCCTTGGGCTCTGGTCGGTTAATGGACTTTTCACCATTGACATTGATACGGCGGCACCCAATTCTCCCTCGGTTGGGGGGACTAGTCCAACAAGCGATGTAACTCCAACCTGGACCTGGGTATCTACTGGGGGAGGTGATGGGAATTATCGCCTAAAACTCGATAATTCAGACCTGTCCCAGGGTTCAACTTCAACTAGCAGCAATTCCTTTACTCCTTCACCTCTCGTTGATGGTAACCATACTCTTTATGTTCAGGAGAGGGACGAGGCTGGAAATTTTTCCGACTCGGGTTTGTTCATTATACGGGTGGATACCACGCCACCTGGTGCGCCGTCGGTAACCTCTACCGCGGTCTCCACAACTCCCGATCCTGTCTGGACCTGGGCTTCCACCGGGAATGGAGTCGCTATTTTTCGTTATAAGCTCGATGATTCGGACTTGAGCAGCGGTTCCAGTGTGACCACCCAGACCTCTTTTCAAGAACCCTTCGGACTGGATGATGGAAACTACACACTCTATGTACAGGAAAGAGATGAAGTGGGGAATTGGTCTGCAAGCGGCAGCTTTACGCTTTTGATTCAGACAAATTTACCCCATTCACCGTCTGTGAGCGCGGTGACTCCGACAAGCTCACTGTTCCCAACCTGGGTCTGGGAAGCCGTGGGGACTAAAGGAAACGGAACTTTTCGCTATGAGGTGGATGATAAGGATCTGAGCAGCGGCGCAAAAGTTACATCGACTACCTCATTTACTCCAATCATTGGTCTGAGCGAAGGGAAACACAGTCTCTATGTGGAAGAGCAAAACGCAGATGGAGAATGGTCCGTGAGCGGATTTTTTGAGGTGGAAATAGATTCGACTCCGCCGACTCCTCCAAAGGTTTCCGGACCTTCCCAAACGAATGATGATACCCCCACCTGGTCCTGGATACCAAGGGGGGAGTCAAATGAGGTTTACCGCTATAAGCTTGAAACCTTTCTGGGTACTGATCTGAGCGGAGGATTTGTCCAAACCACCGATAGAAGTTTTACACCCGCAACATCCCTATCTGAAGATACCTATGCCCTGTTTGTTCAGCAGGTTGATCTATCCGGTAATTGGTCCGATTCAGAGTTCTTTTTCATTACGATAAATCAAAGCATTCCCAATGCGCCATCGGTGGTAGCTACCTTTAGTGTCACGAATGATAATACACCGGAATGGAGCTGGTTTTCCGGGGACGTTGATGGCAGCGGAAGTTATCGATATCGTATTGATCTTGATAATTTTTTGACGTCTGGGTTTGAACAGATCATCTTACCAGCCAATCAATTTGGTACAGACTTCAGTCCTGGTAGCCCGCTGGAGGATGGATTTCATAATCTATTTGTCCAGGAGCAGAATGTGTTCCTGACCTGGTCTCCATCAGGAGCCGCAGGAATTCTTGTGGATACGATTCCGCCCCAATCAACTATCTCACCGGTTGCAGGGATCTATAACCAGGAACTTGATTTAACCGTAGGATGTTCAGATGATTCCGGATCTGGATGCTTCTCATCCTTTCTAACTACTTCAAGCAAGGTACCTACCCTTTCATCAACACCCCTGGCAGGTTCTTTTCGATTGAGTTCAAGTTCCACGGCCACATACTTTTCGCTGGATTCGGCGGGAAATTCAGAGGATATTCAAACAGCGGTATATGTATTGGACTTTGCTCCCCCAACTGTGTTGGTTTCCCCCTTAGCGGGGATCTACCAACCTGGACAGGAGATTGTTCTCGAATGTCAGGACACCATTGGCTGCTTAGCTATTTATTTTACAACGAATGGAAGCACGCCCAATACGTCATCCCAGACCTATTCTGGCCCCCTGACGCTCAATTCTGATTTAACCCTCTCCCTTTTTGGAGGGGATCTGGCGGGGAACCATAGTACCCTGCAAAGCCTTGGTTATGAGGTGGACTCTACCTCGCCAGTAGTCCTTTTATCTAGAGAGGGGGGAAGCTATGAGTTCGGTTTTCTCCTTCAGTTAACCTGTAGTGACGATAGAAGTATTCCCTGTAGAGCTGTCCATCTCACCAGGGATGGGACCGTTCCCAACCTGGAATCGGATCAATATGACCTTCCCCTGGCAATCCTTTCTGACACCACCCTGGGCTACTTCGCTGTGGATTCTGTGGGAAATATTGGGTTAGAAGGGTCAGTTACTTATAGTGTCCCTCAATTTTCACTCAATACGGACCGGGTTTTCTTAACTCCCGGGGAATCAGTAAGCCTGAATGTTTTAGGAGCCGATAGGCCTAAATTCAATCTTGAAGCGGGTGCTTCTGGTTCAATTCAGGCAAATGGATTTAAGGCGGTTACTTATACAGCTCCCCAGGTTTCCTCTATAGATACTCTTCTGGTCACCGATGTCATCGCGAATACCCTGGTGGCTAACAGGGCTACCTTGAGGACTCTTTCGAATCTCAGTGTATCCGACTCCGTAGGGAATCAGATTTCTTCGACGATTGCTTTGAATCCCGAGGGCTTGGAACTGGTTCCGGCAGGCGGAAGCGGTACCTTTAATCTGAGACAGGTTGGTGGTCCCGGGGCAAGTCTTCAAATTACCCAGCCTATACCGGGACGGTTTTTCATCAAGTCCTTAAGGAAAGGAGCGTATGCCGGGTTTTATCGACTAAGGTTGGAAGACCCTGTCTCAAAATTCCACCAGGAGCTTATTTTTGAGGTCGGCTTGGATGCGATTACTCCACAAAATAATCTTTTGGAAGGGGCTTCCGGGACTGTTGTGGTTTTAGGGGGTACTTCTGAGGAGATATTCAATGCGACCATTTTGCGCGGGGGTACGTTTAGCGTTGCCTCTCCCGGGGAGGGGTTTTTAGCAATCTCTGCAGCTACCGCTACGCAGGATGAGACATCTTCCAATCCGGCTACCTTTACTTTGTTTCCAGTGGAAACCAGTGAAATCACCAGCTATGTAATCAGAGTACAGAGTACTACCCGTCCTTCTTTGCAGCGGGTACTAAGCCCGGTAATCAATGTATTCCCTTCCCAGAGTTACCAGGGTAGAGTTCTGGATGTTTCGGGGCAGCCCATTTCAGGTGCGATTATCCGAAGCCGTGACCTGAGAGATGAGCAAGGTAGTCATTTCTTTAGCTCTTCGGATAATACGGGCAATTTTGATCTCAGGCTCTTACAAAAACCCTTTGGAAGATATCACCTGGTTGCTGAAGCACAAGGGTTTATTCCCCAGGTGATCGACGGCAATTCCTTTCAAAATCTTGAAGAAAGAAAATTCTTTTCCACAATTCGGATGAATGTCGCCAATGTTGTGATTGAAGTGATTGTTCAGGGTTTGGATCTCGGGGATGAGGCGGAGGTTTTCGGGCTTAACAGCTCCAATTCCAGCGCTCCGGTTCTGGCAGGACCCTTCTTTGTTACCGGCGGCGGAACGGGTCAGGACTCGTTAAACCTGTTACTCGATTCCCATGATTACACCGAAATTACCGCCCGTTCTGAGAATTATCTGTCTACTTCAGTGCCCTTCGACGAACCTGATGGCGGTGTAGTATTGAATTTAAGCAAACCCGCGACTATCACAGTCAGTGAGACTATTAACTCCAATGGCTCTCTAATCCTAAGATATCATTCACCTGGTGTAGATCTTTCTCTATTTCAGGCTCAAGCCTTCGACACGCAGGGAAACGAGGTGACTCCTTTCAACACAGCCAGGGGGCAGGATCTAGAGGTAGGATTTCAGCTGGATCAGGATCTATTTGTTATTTTGAAAGATGGATCTGGAAATACTAGAAAGGTTTGGAATCACACATCCAATCCAGTAATTTCCGGTCTCCCGGGCGGGGCTAAAGAAGTAGAGGTGGAAGGGGGCTTCAGGCTGGAGTTTCCCGCCGATCAGTCCGTGGAAGGAGACTTCTTGAAATCAATTAGTATCGAGTTGCCGCCTGGGGGGATCAATTCCGCTTTGACGGGTGACTTGACCCATGCCAGTGTACAGGTAGCCACTCGTTCCTTGAGTAAGCCCAATAATGCGGCCGCCGCGCTTGGTCAGAGGGTACTGGAGGTTCGACTGGATTTGCTCGATTCCAGTGGACAGAGACTCTTTTTGGGAGAGGGGAATCGAGTCCTTCGAGATCTCAAGTTGACAATTCCTTTTGATGGATCACAGATTGCCCCAGGCGATTTGGAAACGGGTAGGATGGAAATATGGTTTGCCCCGCAATTGAGTGATTTTGAAGCCCTGTCGATCACTCCTATATCACCAGAAAACATCATCGAGATTGATTATCTCAATAACCGGGTTACTTTCACGGTAGATCACCTAACTGTCTTCGCGATAGGTCAATTTCAAGAACCGCCTCCAGGACAGGCCAGCGCTCAATCACCTGTTAGCGGCTGTTTCATAGCTACGGCAGCATTCGGCAGTCCTGATCACTGGGCGGTAGAGGTTCTCACTCGATTTAGAGATGAAACTCTGCTGGAAAGCCATTGGGGTAGGAATTTTGTTGAGACTTACTATCATTACTCTCCTCCACTTGCAAGCTGGATATCCCGCTCATTCTTTCGATCTCAGGCAGCTTTTTACCTGTTGCTTCCGATAACATTCCTCCTTTGGTTCTGGAATCTTGGCAGTTTCCTGGGGCTTTTAATGCTGGTACTTGGGTTTGGATTCTTTCTGGCTCGAAAAAGGGCTTTTAGGCTAAATTAGACAAAAAATATGACTTTTAGGCTATTTTTATCCTAATATTCTTGAAAACATTGATTAAATAGGATTATCTTAACGAACAAGCTACAGGAGACCAGGACAAAATGACTTCCAGTAAAATCATGGTGGAGAATATTCAAGGCATCCTGGATGGATTAAGTTTAAAAGAACGTAAGGATTTTGCGAATCGATTGGAAAAACTTGCTCTCGAGAGTAGTTTATCCCGATTCCTAGATCGAGAACTTGATCCGATCCAGGGTTTGTATCTCCTCTTATCAGAAGCTCGGTGTATTGATCATCGTTTTCAGATGGACACCTATATTGCCCTGCACGGCTACCTTCGCTCCAAGGTCCCTTCTTCAGGAGAGTAAAGCTTCTAAAAGCTCTAGATAAAGCTGCTCTCTGTTCACATCCGATCGGAGAATCCACACAGTCTCCCTGCGTGGATTCCGATTTTTTTGTAGATAGATCGAGATACCCTCTTCAGGACAAAAAGCCTGACATCCGCTTGTGAGGACCCTGAGTTTGTCCCAATGTCCATCTTGCTTAAGTCTTGTCTTAAGCCACTTGCGCAGGTTAGCAAGCTCATCGGTGCGCAAAGGCAACGGTAAGCGCTCAAAGCACTTGGTGCAGATGAGTGCCATGGCATCCTGCCAGGGGGGAGGGTGCTCCTCTTTAACAAAAGAGGGTAAGCGCCGGGAGCTCATGAATCCTCCCTGGGGAAGATGTTGCCGGGTGAACAGAGCATGGTGGGATCCCATTGTTTTTTGATCAGTTTCATTTCTTCGATTATCCTGGATTCCCATTGAATGTTAAGTGCCCAGGTCTTGATCTTACCAAGTCCATGTTCACCTGCCACCCCTCCCCCAAGTCTGGCGGCATTGGCCATACATTCCTGTGTGGCCTTTAAAGCTATCTCCTTCTGGGATGAGTCTTTGGGCAGCAGGTTTACGTGGGGATGTCCATTACCGATGTGACCGAACGCGATGACAGGTATATCCAGAGCTCGAAGCTGAGATCGCATAAACTCAAACTGTTCTGTAAGTGAGCTAAGCGGGATCCACCAGTCGGATCCGATTTTGCCTCCACCAAACTTTCTGTTTGAGTGTGCAATCTCATTGATGGTGGCTGGTACGTGATGGCGCATCCTTCTAAAGTCCAGAAGTTCCGATCGATCCTGGGCAAGAAGAGCCTGGGAAAAGAGTTCGGGATCTTCATCGAGTTTGGAGTAAAGGTCCTCCAGGATCCCCAGATTTCCTTCAAGATGTCCTTCATCCCTGGGTTCAAATTTTAGATACAGGGTAGTAATTGAAGGTGGAATTCTATACCCACCGGACCTGTCACGAATGATATCAGTGGCGGAGTGATCTAGATATTCGACACAGCGAAGCTGTAGTTTTTCCCGGAGTCCATCGATGTTCTTAACAAATTCCAAAGTATTGGACTCAGTTGTAAAGAACAAAAGTAGGCCTACGAAAGCACCAGGTTTTTTCAGCACCAGGAGTTCCAGTTCACTGATCACTCCCAGGGTACCTTCTGAGCCTATCCACGGATCGATGGATTCGCCCAGAATATAACCAGCTTTATTCTTTTCGCGGGAAAGGGTCAGGGGGTCCTGATCTCTGGTCAGTCGGACTTTCTCCCCTTTTGAAGTGAGGACTTCAAGGGCCAATACATAACTGCGGGTTCCCCCATAATGATAGGAGTCTTCACCGGTGGCATTGGTGGCAACCGTGGCTCCGAGCTGTACTTCTTCTCTACTGGTGGGATCCGGTGGGTAGAAGTATCCAAAGCGTTCCATTTCCTCTTGAAACTGTGCCAGAATCATACCGGGCTGCACTCGAACTCGAGCCATTCCATGATCAAGTTTTTGAACATCGAGAACTTGATTGAGTTTCTCCATGGAGATCAAGATTCCCTCCAGGGCAACAGAGGCTCCCGTTACGGATGTTTGACAACCGCAGGGCGTGAAGGGGATCTGATTTTCAGAACAGAGCTTAAGAATACCCTGAAGCTCCGCTACTGAGGCTGGCCGAAAGACTGCCTCTGGAGTTCCTTTCATGACTACATCTTCCAAATAGGATTCATAGCCTTCATCAGAAGGAAGCAGAAAGGAGAATCCCTGAAAGACCTCCTGGATTGATTTTCCCACTGAATCCGTCATACCGTGCCTCGATTAGGGTATTTAGTATAGAGCCCTTCATAATCGTTGAACAGCCTTGTTCCTCAGGTTCCCGGGCATCGGTATCTAAATTATTTCATGATCCATATGCCGCGGTTCCCACCACCCCTCGAAAAGAGGCTGTTTAGGAAAATGTTGTTTCGAGCACCTGTCCATGTCCCGTGACACATACAAGGAAAACCTCTGACTGAGCACAAGCCAGGCTCAGTGATGTGGCTTAGCTTAATTTGTTTTAACTTCTCAGGGAAATTGCTTGACAGGTTTTTTCGCAAGAAAACCCAGATGCACTCATTTGAATTTTCTTCAGCTCAAATGAGCCCTATTGATAAGCACACAGCCTCGCACAGCCAGCAGGGAGAAATTTGATTTCAATTCATCATTATCCAGCCAATCCATAGGCCTGAAACCCCTATAAAAAGCAGGTGTAGAATAAGAAATGGTTGGATAAAAAAGCTACTCAGGAGGCCTGATGACCCAGATAAATTATGACACTGAATGTGAAGCTCTTCACCAAAAAATAGCTCATCTTGCCCGTAAACACCGCTTGATTGAAGCCGAACTTCTTGATCACCTGCAAGAGGCAGAGAAAATGAGACTACACCTCTACCGAGGTCACTCATCTCTATTTCGCTACGTGGTCGATGAGCTTGGCTTCTCCGATGCGGTAGCCTCGAATCTTATAACCGTTGCGCGTAAAGCCCTTGAAGTGCCTGAGATCAAAGAGGAAGTACGCAAGGGCAATCTTGGTATTTCCAAGCTGCGCAAACTCTGTCCCGTCATCGACATAGAAAATCAGAAGGAATGGATTCAGGCGGCAAAAACTAGTAGCTCCAGGGAGATCGAGATGAAAGTAGCCTCAATCAAAGAGACGCATACCCCGGTGGCCAATCTTCGTCCGGTGGCAAAGAATACCCTGCGCCTGAGCCTGGATATAAGTGACGAGGCTGAACAGAAGCTTCTTCGCTTAAAAGATCTTCTTTCAACGAAGAAGGGTAGAGACTGTACTCTTCAGGAAGTTCTTGATTTTGCCCTGGAAACAGCAATAGAAAAGCATGATCCCGTTCGCAAGGCAAAGCGTACTGAAAAGCGAAAGGAGAAGAAGGTCCTCCAAGAAAAGGAACTCAACTCAATGGTTGTCAAAAGTCCACCATTGAACATAGAAAACCAGGAGAGTATCCATGTAGGCCCAGCACGTCCCGGGACACGTTCGCGCTCAAGAAGGGCTCTACCCCAAAGTACTGTAGATGCGATAAATCGACGGGACGAAGCTCAGTGTACCTATGTAGGCAAAGCGCTGTACCCAGACCCGCTGGTTGGATTTCCATCATGTCTTGGAGCTTTCAAAGGGAGGAAGCGATGATCTTCAGAACCTGGTCACTCTCTGTCATGCCCACCATAGACTTTTTCACGATACAGACCCGCTAATGCACTTCAGTCATGTCACATAGTTTCAGCATCAAGATTGTTCCTACAGAATTTCTTAGAGGACTCTAAATCTTCTGATCGAGATGCTATTTGTTCAATTTTCTGTGACCCTAATCACCTCCAGGTAAATTCAATGATTAGCACTTTAGAATGACAAAAATATGGTATAATTCTATGAATTTGTATGGCAATTTTCGCTACCAGTCACAATTTCATTCGCCTATTGGCGGTATCATTTTTACTGATTCAAATTTCATTCTCTGGTGAGGCTGTGCTCAAGCCGGGACTGAACTTTGTAAGCCTCCCAATAAGTTCTCCTATAGCCGTTTCGACCTACCTTAAGAAATCAGGTATTCAAGTAACCAGTGTCTGGTCCTGGGACAGTGATATTAACTTGGGTAATGGTGGCTGGCTTGTTTATCCGCGAGTTAGGGGCTTTCAAGAACTTTCTATGCTCTCACCGGAAAAAGGCTATTGGGTACAGGTCTCAAATGAAATATCACTAACTGGTGAAGGTGTTTACACAAGATTCTCTGACCTGTCTCCCAAACTGCGTAAAGGCAAATCTCTCATTGGTATCGGTAATCTCACAGAACCTCAGGCTCCATATCAGTTCTTCCAGCACGGAGAAATACCCAAAGTTGTTTGGACGTGGGACGCCATTTCAGCAGATTGGAGATATTGGAGTAACCGTACCGAAGTTTTGGAAAAACTCAGCAAGTCTTCATTGTCGCTTATTACATCCATTCAACCGGGCAGAGCTTACTTCTTGAGTTTTGAGACCGAAAAGCGCCCGAGGCTCCCATTTATTCGCGGTCCGAGAGGGTCCCAGGGACTTAAAGGCGAAAAGGGTGAGCGGGGACCAATTGGACCGCCAGGAAGTGTTATTACCAAGGGCGCAGCCATAAATGTATTTGAGGCTTCTACTCTTGCTTTAAGGGAGGGGATTAAACTTGAGCCACAGGTCAAAAGCCCTCAAGATTGTGATGCTGATTCAGCTGGTCTGATCAGTATGAACTACCATTACCAGCCTTGTTTCTGTGATGGTGATTCCTGGACTCTTCTCCATTCAAATGACCCTTGTATTTGGGAGGCTCCTAGAGTAATTGATACACCCATTCCTCACCTTGTCCATAAAGATCACCAATACTGGATTGAATGGGACCCCATTGAGGACGCCACTAGCTACAGGGTTCGAAGCGGAACCAGCGAGTCCAAATGGTCTTCCTATTCTGAGACTAGAGATTCAAAATACGGCGCTAATGCAGGAGATAACAAGACACAATATTTCCAGGTCATGGCTCTTGGGCCTCTTGTGAAAAGTATTTATTCCAAACCGATAAAGGTTACACGGATATCAACACCAGAAGTCCTTGAGTCATTGTCCTATTCCGACTCAATCAAGATCCGATGGAAGAGGCATCTCTTTGCGGATGCATACAAGTTGAACGTAACAGATTCGACCAAAAAAAGAACCATTCTGACAAGTGCCACCGAACTTACTGTGGGCGGATTTAAGCCTGAAACAACCCTTCGTATTCAACTACAAGCTCTCAAACAGGGTTTCGAGAGTGAACCCTGGATTCGCTGGAGTAAGACCACGGAATTCACTGAGGAACCAGTTACAGGATTCGAGTTTGAACACTTGATGAACGGAAGAATTCAATTTCATTGGAATAATAAGCCCGACGCCTCGTCTTATCGTCTTTACTATTCTAATGACTCTCCCATCACTGTGAATTCTACTTATTTAACCACCTCAGGGAATTCACTCATATTTGATGCTGAAGTTGGTAAAGATCCGGTTCTTATGCACTTTGCAATCACAGCTATTCATTCACAGAAAATGAGCAGATTTGAACGACTTGAGAACCTGTACGTGCCCAATTTGGTCTTCAAAACTCCCTTGCCTTGGCGATTATACATTGAATGGGCAGATAAACCTTCACCAGGCATTTCTTCTCAAGACGATGTCATCCTTTGTGGTGATAGCGGGGAAGTATTTGTTCAGCAAAGAGATGGGAGTATACTTTTTAGGGAAGGAGGAGAAGTCACAAGCTATCCCAGCGACACAAGAGTGGTGATAGATCAACAGGACAGGCTCTTTTGTGGCAGTCATTTATGGAACAGGAATCTAGAAGCATTAACGGATTTACCGGACAGAGGTGCCAGCTTGCCTTTTTTGTCTCCGAAGGATGGTTCATATTCATACAAATCCAAGGACAAGATTTTAACGGTGAATGAACAGGGTCTACCATTGAGTGCGATAAGAGTAGAAAGTGATCCGCGTACGTTTCAGATTTTCCTGCTACTACCCAATTCCGATCTTTTGATGAGGTTGTCCCGTGATAGGGAAGTGGTTATGTCCCGAGAGGGTGAACTTAAATGGGATTTGACTGCAAGTCATCTGCTATATGCTCGTAATGGTCTTGCTTTTGATAAAGCAGGGAATCTGTATAGCATGCCGCATTCCGACAAAATAAACGTATTTTCCCAGGATGGAGAAGTACCATTGTATCAGGTGAGGTTGCCTAATCATGGTATGGCATTCATTTTGGGAAGGAATGGTATTCTCTATGCCCAGGGTGGCCACCAGTTGAGTGCACTTTCTAGTAGTGGGGAGCTATTGTGGAGCGTGCCTGGAAATGAATCAATTCCACCCCTTCAGAGCGCTGATGGGACTATATTTACCTATTTTGTAGATAATTCTTCGATTTCTACAGATAACAAGGGGTTTGCAGCCTACACGGAGCAGGGCGACTTAAAGTGGAAAGTCTACCTTTTCGAGAAGGGTAAACGTGTCAAATTGACCTCCCCTTCAATCACAAGTGATGGCGTGGTTGTGTTCGCCTCTCAGAAATTCCTCTACGGGATCCAAACATCTTCGGGTGGTTTGGCATCTGATGCCCCTTGGCCCAAGTACTGTCGAGATCTTGGGAACTCCTGTTCTGCTGAGTAATCCATTATCTTTAGGTTTGTTTCCAACTTCCCAAATTTCCCACGCTACGTACAATCCTCATATAATGAGTTGTTTAGCTTGGATTCCCCATTTAGCGGGTCCTCGTGTAAACTAGAAGAGAGCGGGAAAAAATTGTTTCGGGAGTATCATGTGTCCATCCGATAAACTCAAAGAATTTCTTGAGGGCATAATGGACGAGCAGGAAAAGCTCGGCGAGTCGGCTGAAAAGGCAGATCACAAATGTCGTAAGATTTATAATCGCATTCAAGAGCTTGTGCTGGATCGGGAAACTCTGAAGCAGGAACTTCAAGAGCAGGAAGAGGAACAGGAGCGCTACCAAATACAGTTAAAAATTTCCCGTATTGATCGAGAGTTTAACGAACTTCTAAATGTCCTATCCATGGATTCCATGGAATTCTAACTAAAGAACAAGATCAGGATTTATCCTATCCGCGTTCTTGTGACAAGGCGTGTATGCGGGCACCTTAAGGAAGTAATATCTATGAAAAGCAATGAATTGATTCAATTGTCACAGCAGTACGGTGCCAGGAACTATCTTCCTCTTCCTATTGTGATTTCCGAGGGAAGCGGTTGCTGGGTAAGCGATCCAGAAGGAAAAAAATATCTGGATTGCTTGTCCTCTTATTCGGCTTTGAATCATGGTCACTGTCATCCTGCCTTGCTAGAGACCCTTACTCAACAAGCTCGAAAATGCACTTTGACTTCGCGAGCGTTTCATAACGATCAGCTGGGACCTTTTTTGAAGCAAATTACTCAACTTTGCTCCATGGATGCCGCTCTTCCCATGAACACTGGAGCGGAGGCTGTTGAAACGGCGATCAAAGCCCTGAGGAAATGGGGCTATACCAAAAAGGGTGTCGAGGAAAACAGAGCTGAAATCATTGTTTGTGAAAATAATTTTCATGGTCGAACCACAACTATCGTGAGTTTTTCCTCTGAAGAAGCGTACCGAAGCGGATTTGGCCCCTTCACTCCAGGGTTTCGAATCATTCCGTATGGGGATCTTGAGGCCTTCAAGTCCGCGTGTAACGAAAATACCGTCGGTTTCCTGGTCGAGCCCATTCAGGGAGAAGCGGGAGTAGTTATACCTCCGGTGGATTTTCTAAAAGGGGCGTTCGATTTTTGTGAGCAAAACAACATTCTATTTGTTGCAGATGAAATTCAGACGGGACTCGGAAGAACGGGGCGAATGTTTTGCTGTGAGCATTTCGGGTTTCAACCCCATGCGTATGTTCTGGGAAAAGCTTTGGGGGGAGGGGTTTATCCCATTTCTGTTCTGGTAGGCTCACGGGATCTTTTGGGGGTCTTTGAACCCGGTGAACACGGATCTACTTTTGGGGGAAACCCGCTTGCCTGCGCAATCGCATTGAAGGCACTTGAAATCCTGGAGAGTGAAAATCTGGTCACCCGCGCATGGGAACTGGGTTCGAAATTTCAAGATCGGCTTTTTGGATTGAACTCAAAATATGTCGCCCAGGTTCGAGGAAAGGGTCTATTGATTGGTATTGTTCTCAAGGAGAGTGCCGGAGGGGCCAGACAATTCTGTGAGAGACTTATGCAGCTGGGAGTACTTTGTAAAGAAACTCATGAGCATGTCATCAGGGTAGCTCCGCCCCTGATTGTTAATCAGCAAGAATTGGATTTTGCCTTCGAAAAGATTCAGGAGGTTTTGCAATCGTGAGCGCAGAGCCGCTGGATGGTTGGAATTTGAGAGTATACGGACTGCTCATTGAGAACGGCTGGATTTTACTTTCACGAGAAACCTACCCTGACTTTAAGGGTTATATGAACAAGCTTCCAGGAGGAGGAATCCGTCTTGGTGAGGGTCCCGGGGATGCTCTGAAACGGGAGTTTCATGAAGAGGTTGGGATTGAAGTAGAGCTGACTGAGATTCATCATCTCCCGACTTATTTCCTGCGCTCCTATTTTGAAAACTCGCAGATTCTTCCTTTTTATTTTCTGGTAAATCGGGAAACGGATCAAATTCCCAAATACATGAATAATGAGATCATCAAAGGTGTGTCGGTAAGCCAGGAATTTTACTGGGCTCGCCTCGAAGACCTGCATCCGGACATGATGACATTTCCCTTTGATAAAGAAGCCCTGGAAAAACTACTAGTTTCAATGCCGCAGAATTCACAGCGCACTCTGGTGCTCTGATTTGTGCCCAAATTCAATGTCTACCTTCCAGGAAATTTCCTCTCCCAGGATTTCTCGGGAAGCACCATTTTCGATGAGTTCATAGAGCCGTTGCGAGTCTTTTGGCACAATACCGGAGATTTGAGAGTAGCCGCTTAGAGAAAGAACGGGAGAGAGCGGGGTCGTGGGGCCGAGCAATAAGCTAAATCGACCAGAACAAAGCTCAGAAAGCCTGACAAAGCTCTTATTGACCAGGGAAGAAGCCGTTACCACGACGGCATCCTGTTCTGGGATCAGGACTTCACAGGCGGTGTCAGGCAGAGTATTCGTAATCTTGCGCCTTTCAAGTACAACGACTTGACACTGAGATCTCAGCGAATCGGAAAAAGGGAAATGACCGACAAAAAGGACTTTTTGGTTTCGAAACCTGCTGATTAGAAGATTTTCGATGGATTCTCGAGCAGCCAGGTCTTCCAGGGGAGAGGCAAAGCTCTGCTCAACCCTTTCTCGCTGATTCCAGTAGGAGTTGATAGCTGCCATTCCAAAGGAAGCCTTGGAGAAATCCCAGGAAGTGACCCAGGAAGCGACTTCCTTCAAGGATTTGCCCATAAGGGAATGGCTTGATTCCGTAGGAAGAGAAGCTGAGGTCATAGCAACACCAGCACCGCATTCACTGTCAACAATTGTCCACTTTTCCCGCTGGATTCCCCGCTTTACTCTGAGGGTGGCAGGTATGGGGTCAATGAGTGAAGAATAGATCTTCCAAAAATCCCGATTCATCAGAAACGGTATTGGGCGCTAGCTATGATATTGTCCTGTTTTCGATTAAAGAGAGTATCATAGTCCCCGGCAGTCACATAGGCAATCTGAAAGGTACTTGTGTCCAGGTTGACTCTGAAACCGGATGCGAAAACATCGCCATCGTAATCATAGAGCCATTGTACATGTCTACCCAGGCTAACCTGCCCTCCCACAAAGCCAAAAAATTCATCGGGGCTTCCGATTACCTCAAGCTGACTGGGCTGGCTGTTTTGGCTAGAAGGAATTCGGCGCATGCGGTATCCTCCGAATTGAGCGACGCCGAACTCTCTGCCGGCAAGGAGATTCGTTTCTCTGAGCGTTTCTCCCCCATAATTACCGCCTACCCCTAGGTAGAATGGTTTCCATCCAATGGAAGCGGCTACAGAGAAATAGTCTACTCTTGAAGCTGGGAAAATGACTGAAATACCCATAGGAATCGAATCACTCGGGATTTGATACTTCAAGCTCCAATAAAATCTCGAACGCTGATCCGCCGATCCGGTAAAGAACTCTTGAGCCAACGCTACTTCTATTTGATCCTGAATACCGGCGGAAAACGAAACAAAGTGGCGCGATGCTCTGTCTGAAATTAAAGTGGATTGATCCTTTTGGTCAAAGAAGTTCCCAGAGTAGAGCATGGAACCTTCATTGAGCCTTCTTGTGTATGGAGATGGGCTAAAGATTGCTCCAGAAAGTCCCAGGGGAGTCGCGTACAAGTCCAGGTCATACAGACCTGCCGATACTGGATTATTTATGAAAAGAACTCCAAGTATCAAAATGAGGGCTTGAAGTCGTCTTCTGTTGCGCGGGTTAACCATGGTTTTCCTTGAGAGAACGAAGCCTCTCTTGCCAAAGAGTACCCCTATGATTTCGGTGAAATCCGTGGTAAAACTTAGGCTCAGTCGCTACTAACCTTTGGAGAGATTCCTTGAATCAACCCCAGATGAGATCCGAAGCACCTGGATCCCTTTGTTGTGGAAGTGAAATTACCTTCCAATCTTCTCCCCTGAATTCTCTGCGGCCCTACAATCTAAATCCAGGGACGGGCACTTCACATGGGGAAGCGGTACACCTTGATACAGGAATTTATCCCTTTATTGGTGATCCTTCTGACCAGAAGTATTGGATCATCTGGGATCTATCCATAGAGGAGGTTCTGCACAGAGTCATTGAAACCTATGGGTGGAACGAGTGTTTTCATCCCATGGATCTGTTTATCTGGAAGGAGGTTTTTGACCATTTCCTCAGCGGTGATTTTTTCTCAGCGGGAATTTTAAAAATGGATGAGGAATTTCTCCGAAGGACCTGGGACGAAATCTCTAAACTCCCGGCGGAGGATATCGAGTTAGTTCGGCAAAGGAAACTTGAATGGAAAACCATTTCCTATTGTCTCAGCCGTGGTTTAAGGCTTGATCCTTTTACCCGTTGGTGCCTGGCACGAGACAAATTTTCACGGCAGAGCCAAATCCAACTCGTAGAGTCCTTCTGCAAATTTTTCCGACGCAGCGGTCTGAGCCCCGAAGCTTTCTTGACCGAGCACAAATCGAAACTGGAAGAGGTCTTACCCTCAAAGAGAGAATTCCAGAATTTTCTCATGGAGCAAACCAGTCCCAAACTTTATGGGGAGAGAAAGCACCGGGAGCAAGTTCTTCAATCCTTGATTTTACCAGGCGGAATTAAGGCAGAGTTTGATCCCCAATTGGAGATAGAAGGTTTTGAGTTGCGCTTACACCTGGAGTCGGAAAGGGATGTGGATTTCTACGTACGTACTTTTCAGAGTTCCAAATTCCAGGAAGATCTCAGGGCGTTTTTCAAGAATCTTTGAGGTACTGTGGATTGAATCGAAAGAGAACATCGATCTGACTTCCTTGACAAACTCTAACCAGAAAGTGAGTCTAGAAGCCATGCAGAGGCCCCATTCCTTCCAGCACATCTTCTTAGATAGGGAAGTCACTGATTTTCGTGTCCCGCAAAACCTGCGCAAGGTATTTCCGAATCAAGCCATTATTGAGATTGACTCCATTGAGCAAGCCATGACTTATGTTGATGAGTCTTCTTCAAAAGCTCGAATCGAATCAGGCAAGAGGATCCTGCTCCTCAATAACTACAAGGGACAGATACTCAAATTCTGTCCGGCGCGAAGTCCATCCTGCTACCTCTGCTGTAATCTACATACGATTAATTTAATGTCCAATTGTGTATATAACTGTGTCTATTGCATCTTACAATCCTGCCTATCCAATCCCCTGATGCAGGTTCACTGTAATCTTGATGAGATTTTGGAGGAGTTGGATCAGCATGACAAGAGCCTCGAATCGCCACTGAGGATTTGTACTGGAGAGATTGCCGATAGTTTAGCCCTCGATCCAATTCTGGGTCAGTCTGCCATCCTGGTGGAGTTTTTTGCTCGCAGCAGGAATCTGTATTTGGAATTAAAGACAAAATCAGATCATGTTGATCATCTCCTTAACCTGGATTCCGCCGGTCGTACGGTAGTGTCCTTTTCGATCAATCCAGAATCCATTACCCGGACCGTTGAACTTCAAACAGCCTCTCTTGAATCCCGTTTTGAGGCTGCTCGCAGGTTGCTTGATCACGGGTACAAGGTAGCCTTTAACCTGGATCCGGTCCTTTATTTTGAAGGCTGGCAAGATGAGTATGGAGAGCTTATTGACCAGGTCAAAGAACGCTTTGAGCCAGGTGAAGTCTTATGGGTTCATGTGGGATTATTGCGCTACATATCCGGACTTGATGGAATTGCGAGGCAGCGATTTAAAGGCTCAAGAGTTTTTGACCAGGAATTTGTCCAGGGACCGGACAAGAAGTACAGGTATCCTAAGCCGCTACGCGATGAAATATACTCTTTTCTATATTCCAAGCTGGAATCCTGGGATCCTACTCTACCCCGCTACGCATGTGTGGAAAGGCCTGAGCACTGGAAGAGACACTTCCGATTTGTACCTGAGGGGGTAGAGCAGGTGCAAGAGTATGTGATGCAGCGATGGGAGGGAGCTTAATGCACCCGGTGATCCAAGGATTTGTAGAAAGCGTACAGATACCCCGAGAATCTTCAGGCCCGTTAGAGGGAATTCAAGAAATTCGGGAACGACCGGTCCTCTCAATAGCTATTCGGCGGGATGCAATTCGGTCTCTTGATTTGATCCAACCCTTTTCCATCCTGTTGGAAACCCTTGGTTACCCTACAGATGTGGATCTTTACTGCTCTTTATGGGGAGATCTTGGAGAAAAGGAGTTGACCCTGCTTGATTACTTGCGCCAGAGGGTTGGTTCCTTTGGTTTTCTTTCCAATGCTCCCGCATCCCATGGGTTCTTATTGGCGGCCGGGGCCAACCGGGTAGTATTAGGGGATCATGTGGGATTTCGACCTTTTGATCGCCGGGTAAAAACCAAAAATCATGAGATTACCTACCAGGATCTACGCTGCTTTCAAAGAAACTTTCCCAAGCAGAATCTACTGGACTCATTTCTCCCTATGGAGGTTCTGCCGTTGCTCAATGCCGCTGAATCCGCTGCCGTTCGATTAAAAAGGGCAGTCGCAGGTCGAGACAAGACCATTAACATAACAAAAATTCTCGAGCGCTATGTTGAATCTCCGGAGGGATTAGAGGTAGAGCTGAGCCGTTCGGAGGTGAAAGACTTTGGTTTGCCGGTCACTTATGGAGAAGAAGAAGGCATTCTGGGCTCTATGAGGGAATTGCAGAAGGGCTATACTACACTGGTTTGTATGTCTACCAGCATGGAAGGGACCCATCAGTTTACCCAGGGCAATCCTTCCGGAGTTCCGATGAACCGTGAATATAATTTTAAGGCTCGAGCTGAGTTACAGGGAATCGTGGAGTCGGCCTCGATGAGACTGATCTGTTTTCGGGTCACGGGATTGCCTCCAGAGAACACGGAAGAAGTTGTATGGGTCCAAAAATAGAATTCTGATCAGGGTGTGAGGTATAATCCGCACCCGGTCTACTTCCCTCAGACTTAAACCCCCATTGGATCGAAAGGTATAAAGCATGGAGAACATAAAAATCAGAATCATGGCATCGCAAGACTGGAGTATGCGTCTTGCCATGCAGGAGTTTGTAAAATTCGCGGACCCGGTGGTTCGTTATAAAAACAAGGAATATCGCATTGATCTAGGGCGGATCAAGGCTGAACCACTTCTTTGTGGGAGCAACATTAAAGATCAGGCTGATATTGTGGTGGATCGAACGATCCATTGGAATGACTACTATAAGTGCTGGGCACAAACTGCTCAGAACTGCTCGATGAGTATTGCCAATAGTTCTCTGACATTTTCTAATCTTGATAAGCACTCCACTTTTGATCTCATGGCCCGTGCCATGCATCCAAAAGATCGTTTTCCTACAACGGTGCTTATGCCGGACTTTCATCCCTACACTGCAGAACAATGGCAGGAAGAGATGTGGTCCTATGAGCAGAGTCTCATCCTTAGAAATACAAAATATGGGTGGGATCCACAGCGAAAAACCGTAGACATGCAAAAGGTTGAAGAATCCATGCAGTCGATGAAGGCACATCAGAAGCGTGGAGAACTGATTCGTGAACAGTTCTATCCTGGCTACAACTATCTGGCAGATACCATGGAAAGGTACTTCGATAACCAGTATCCGGTTTACCTGAAAAAGGCATTTGGCGGAGGCGGTAGCGATGTTTATAAGATCAAGAGTCTAGAAGAACTATACAGGAAATATGATGAAACGAACGGAAAGGTGTTTCATATTCAGGAGGCAATCGAAGATTATCAAGTCTTCATTCGCTGCATGGGGATCGGTCCCATGATTCTCCCCATGGTTTTTCAGCCCGACCACCCATTGCATGAGCATTACTCACCAGAGAAGCTTGTGATGGAACCGGACATTTATGAAAGGGTTGAATCCTACGTAAAGTTCGTCAATTCCTATCATAGGTGGACCTACAACTCCTTTGAATGCCTGGTGAAAGACGGTCAAATTCATCCCATTGATTTTGCAAATGCCTGCCCGGATTCTAACTTCACTTCTTTACATACTCATTTTCCCTGGTTGATCAATGCTTTGATCAAGTGGCTGAGTTACGTAGCAGTAACCAAAAAGAATATGGGGATAGATTTGGAGCAAGAGAAGTACGGTAAGGTGTTTAATGATCCTAAGAAGTCTCAAATGGATAAGTACTCTTATCATAAGAAGATGAGTGAGAAGTATTTTGAAGTAGAGAAATTTCAAGAATTCTGTGATCAGAATTTCCAGGATTTGGACGATGCGATGATCGCTTTCTACGATGAGCATTTCGATAAAATTATCGAGTTTGCCATCGAGCATTCAGATTTTCCCGATCATGAGAAAGGACGTTTTTTCCATTATTACAAAGACATGATGGATACGATGTTCCGCCCGAATGCAAAGCGTTATTTGAGCACAGTTGTATTCCAGTAGGAATCAAAAGAGCCCCCACTCGAAGGAGTGGGGGCTCTTTTTTTAACAGTGAAGAGATGGGTTAGATGGATTGGAATACGAAAGTCATAGAGCTGCGCCGGGAACTTCACAAAATCGCGGAACTTAGTTTTGAAGAAGTAAAAACTTCAAAATATCTTCGAAAATTATTTGAGGTTGATGGAATTGCGGTGGAGTCTATGGCGGGTACTGGTCTGGTCATTACTCTTGGATCTGACCTACCCGGTTCAGCTCTGATGTTAAGGGCTGATATGGATGGACTTCCCATAGAGGAAGAGACCGATGTTCCCTTTCGTTCCACACATCCTGGAACTATGCATGCATGTGGACATGATGCCCATATGGCGATATTAGCCACTACTTTGTTATGGGCGAAGGATCAGGTCGATAGGATTCAGCGCCCGGTCAAGTTTGTATTTCAGCCCGCAGAAGAACGCGGCGGTGGCGCCAGGGTTATGGTGGAGCAAGGGGTGCTTGAAAATCCTCCCGTCGGAGAGGTGTTCGGTCTTCACATTGCCAATAGACTATGCTCCGGTGTGGTAGGGATCAAAGAAGGAATAGCTTCCTCTTTTTGCGATGAATTCTCGGTACTGGTCACCGGAAAAGGGGGGCACGCAGCGAGACCTTACCAATGCATAGAACCAATAGTTCTAGGCTCAAGAATTGTGCTTGAATCGCAACAAATCATCGCCAGGGAGTTAAGTGCTCTTAAATCCGCGGTAATTACCTTTACCACTATCCAGTCAGGTGCTAGTTATAACGTAATCGCCGATACCTGTGAGTTGGGGGGAACTCTTAGATCCTTGTCTCTACAGGATCGAGAATTCATTGTGGGTAGACTCAAGAAGAAATTCCAGGCGATGGAAATGGAGTCAGGCGCAAAGATAGAATTTCAGCTACATGAAGGCTATCCCGCCATTCAGAATGATCCTCAAAGTTGCGACCTTGTTCGACAGATTGTTAGGGATGAACTGGGGGAAGAATATCTGCTCGATGAAGGACTTGGAGTGGGGGGCGAAGATGTGGCCTATTTCCTTGAAAAAAAACCAGGCTGTTATTTTCTACTCGGCTGCGGAGGCAAAAAACCCGACTTCCCGCCCCATCACTCGCCGAGATTCGACTTTGAGGAATCAGCCCTCATTAGCGGAGTAAAGATATTCCAAAGGCTCATTGAACGAAGAGCATTTGAAAGCGAGTAGACTCCAACTACTCTAAAAGAAGTTAAAATTATTTCTTTTTAGCCTTCTTTTTTGGCTCCATTCTGTAGATTGAGATCACATCCTCTAAATCACTCAGCGTCTTGATGAGGTTGTTAAGCTGCCCGATGTTCCCAATCTCGATTGTGAGATCGAGGATTCCCGTACCCTGTTTGGTCCTGGCATTGAGGTTGCAGATGTTCAGTTTAAAATTCGTAATCACAGAGGTGATTTGATGGAGTACTGTAGGTTTGTGTTGAGCGACGATCTGTATTTGCGTCAGAAAAGAGGTGTCCTTGGAAAACAGGGAGGCCGGATCCCAGGTAACTTCCACAGCCCTTTCAGCCTCATTTCGTGTGAGAATGACCGCATTGGGACAGTCTTTGCGATGGACACTTACTCCTCTTCCCCGTGTGATAAATCCTACGATTTCATCTCCGTAGAGAGGGCTGCAGCATTTTGACATGCGTACTTCCATATCCGGAGAGCCCTCCACAAAAATTGTATCTTTCTTCTTCTTCTTACGATTGCTGACTTTTGACGTGAGTTCATCAAGCTTTGCTTCGGTTACGGGCTCTTCTTTAAATATATCAAGATGAGGAAGCAGGTTTTCAAAACGAAATTCACCCTTACCGATGGCTTCCTGAATATAAAGAACATCCCTGAAGCTATAGGCTTCCAGAACCTCACGAAACTGGCTTGAATTTAATACTTCCCGGTAAGAAACTTTACGATCCTGGGGAAGTCTTTTGATGCGTTCTTCAAGCATTTGCTGGATGATTTTAGTCCCCTTGGCGATATAGTCTTCCTTAGAGGACCTCCTTAGAAAGGCAAGGATTCCTTCCCGCGCTCGTTTGGTCTTTACTACCTCCAGCCAGTCCCGGCTCGGTCCCTTGGAGTTTTTGGATGTGATGATCTTGACGATATCACCGTTGTTCAGCTTATAAGAGAGAGGAACAACCCGATCATCCACCTTGGCACCCACACATTTATTACCTACTTCAGTATGGATGTAGTACGCAAAATCAACCGGAGTTGAACCGTCTCTTAGTTCAATAACCTTTCCGTTAGGGGTAAAGGCGTAGACCATGTGTTGGAACAGATCGAGCTTTACGCTCTCAATGAACTCCTGAGAATCCCTCACATCAGAATGCCATTTGATGATCTGCTTCAGCCAGTTTAGCTCCTGGAATTCCTGTGCTTTTGGTCCAGGTTTGGATTCCTTATACAGAAAATGAGCCGCCACACCAAACTCGGAGGTTTCGTGCATACTCTGAGTGCGGATTTGAACCTCAAACATTTGGCCATCAGGGTGAATCATAGTGGTGTGAAGACTCTGGTAGAGATTTGGTTTGGGAACTGCAATATAGTCTTTAAAACGCTGCTGGATGGGCGTCCAGGTACTGTGTACCAGACCTAGAATCGCGTAACAATGTTCCTTGGAATTGGTAATGATCCGTACCGCGAGCAGATCATACATTTCATCCATGTACTTTTCGTTTTGCAGTGATTTTTGGTAGATACTGTAAAAAGACTTGGGGCGACCGGAGATATCAGCGCTAATCCCAGCCTCTTTGATGCTTGAGCGCAGCTTACGGATTACCTGATCGATGAAGGCTTCCCGTTCTTTTCTCTTCTGGGCGATCGTCTTTAGAATATCGTAATAAGCTGTAGGATTGGAATGCTTTAAGCAGAGGTCTTCCAATTGCCATTTTAAGCTCGACATTCCCAGGCGATGGGCGAGTGGACAGTAAATATCCAGGGTCTCTTTACAGATTCGCTGCTGTTTTTCCGGGGAAACGTGATCCAGGGTCCTCATGTTATGAAGCCGGTCACAAAGTTTGATGAGAATCACCCGTAAATCTCTGGTCATCGCAAGAAGCATTTTGCGCAGCGATTCAGCCTGCAGTTCCGCTCGGGTGGAAACTTGAATTTTGGAGAGCTTGGTAACCCCTTCTACGAGTTCATAAACCGTATCATCGAACTCTTCTTTCAGTGTCTCAGCCGTTACATTGCAGTCCTCGAGTACATCGTGCAGCAATGCCCCGCATAGACTCGCGGTATCAAGTTTTAAGTCATCCACGATCAGGGCTACGGCAAAGGGATGGGTAATGTACGGCTCTCCAGACTTTCGCTTTTGATCTGAATGGGCGTTAAAGGCAAATCGCGCGGCTTTCTCCACGAAGACCAGGTCGCGATTAGCTCGCTGCTCGGAGGAAAGTTTATTAAGAAATTCTTCTGGCGTTCGAAGAATTGGGCTTTGTGTATTGATCATTCTTTTTGGCAGCTCTCGTTGGGGCCGGAAGAGATTGCGTCAAGCAAGCTCCTACTGGTTGCTCAATAAGTCATCGAGGCCAGGAAAACGAGCCGTATTGAATCCATTGTACTGAAAAAAAGAGTAGGAAGTAAATCAGCGAACCCAGCAGAAATTCAGGAAGGGGAGTGAAAGAGGATGGAAGGAGGGAGGAAACATAGTAGGAAGGAAATGCAAGTAGGGTGTAGAAACTAAGGCTGGCCAGTACTTTTCGTTCCAGTTTGTAGGTTTTTGTCAGCCATAAACAGCGTATGAGAAAGATGGAGTGTAAAAACGCGCATATGGAGGTAGCCGCGGCAATTCCCTTATGGGCGAAAAGGGGGGTGAGCAGCATATTGATTAGAATGTTGAATAGAACCAGAAGAGAGCCCAGTACCGCGGGAACCCTTGTCTCAAGTGAGGAATGGAAAATCTTGACCAGCAAGGGATTGATGACAATAAAGAGAAGACCCGGTGAGTAGAATCTCAAGGCATCAGCCATCAATACAACGGAGGTCTCCTCCATCTGTGTGGAAATCTGAATCCAGCCAGGAATCTTTAAAAATAGAAATTGGACCAGGTCCAGGGAATACATCGTAAAAAAAATAGTTAGTGGGATTCCCAACAACAGCAAGAATCGTAGAGCTCGCGTAATTTCATAGTGATATTCCTCAAGTTTACCTTCGCTCTTGAGCCTTGCCAGGAGTGGGTAGAATACGTTGGAGGAGGCTATGGAAACCAGTCCCATTGGGACATTTAGAATCACCATGGAATAGGCCAGGGCACTGAGGGTTCCAGCCACGAGGCCAGATGCGAATTGTAGGTCAATCAGGCGGTTGATCCTATGAATAGCAACCGCAATTAGTACCGGAAAAAGCATGGAGAGCAGCAATTTGATTCGGGGCATTTGCCTGGAAAGTCCTTCGATGGAGGGTAGGCCCGGTCGAAGTGTAGTAGCCAATAATAAGAATTGCAGCACCCCGCCCACCAGGACTCCCCACGATAATGAAATCCCTAGATTCCCACCAGGGTTTGCCAGTCCAAAACCGATTACAGCCAGGGAAAAGAGGATGGGATGGAGGGAAGAATAAACGAACCTGCCCTTGAGATAATGGCCGACCATGAACATGGATCCAACAGATATGAAGGTGAGAAAAGGAAGCATGATCTGGGCATAGGTCATGGTAATTTGAACCTTCTGAGAAGAGAAGTCCATTAACCAGAAACTAAGGATCGGTTTCAGTCCGACATAGAGAATCACGACTAACAGTGAACTGACTATTAGAACGGTAAGAACTGTTGCCCAGAAGAAATTTGTAGCCTCCTCTTCTGAGTTTTCCACCACAGCTCGAGTATGCAGTGGAGTATAGACTCCCCCGAGGGCACCTTCGGCAAAGACTTCACGAAAGAAATTTGTAAGTCGAAATGCTCCCTGGTAACAGTCCGTGATACTTGTAAGGCCTAAAAGAGAAGTCTCAACGATGGTCCTGATGAACCCAAGAAACCGAGAAATCAGGGTGCAGGAAATGGAAACAAAAAGATGCCAGCGCGTACGTGAGCGTCTGGCTGGGCTCACGCAGCCTCTTTTGGCTTTTGTGTTTTATGACGTTGAAGCATAGTGGAAACAAAAATACCCAGAAATAAGATGCACAGAAGACAGAGTCCAAGATTCTCGATCCAATCCCTGTTGCGGTTCCATAGCACAATTCGTTTCATCGTTAATGCGCTGCGGTCGGAGGGCTGGAGAGAAAGGATTTGGTTTAATGTCTTGAGAGCTTTATCATATTCTTTCTCGGAAAGCTGCTTCTCACTTCGTGTCTGAAGGATAGATGTTATTCTAGATGAGGCGGATTGATTCTGGGGATTAACGTTTAGGACCTTTTCATACAGCTTGAGTGCCTCTTGAAACTTAGATTGACGATACTTGAGTTCTGCGCCATAGTAATGCTGGTATTCAGTACGAGCGGGCAGCCAGTGGATTCTTTGGTCCTTACGATCCGTTACGAATAGATTTCCCGCGTTGTCCACTTCAAGAATGCCAGGTCTTTCAATACCAAGAAAGGGTCTCCAGGGAAGCTCCAATCTATCGTGAAGTTCTCCTTTCTTATCGAAAACCAAAATAGCCCGCAGAAGGGAATCACTGAGAAAGGCAAACCCTCCCGGGCCGGAGGCAATGGACTGAGGATCGAGGAGGAGTTTTTGATCCAGCGTTGAATTAGAGATGACCTTTTTAAGATCTCCTGTATAGCGATTGAAGATTACTAATTCCTTATAGTCTGGATACAAGACAAAAAGATTCTCTTCTACCAGGGCAAGAGAGATAGGGGCTCCTTTTTCTGAGTTAGTCTCATTCAGATAGAGAAAAACTCCTCGAAATTTTCCCTTACGATCAAGTTCAAGAACCCTGAGGTTTCCATAATCCGCGATCAGAAAAGAATTGGTCCGGTAATCAAAGATCATGTCCCTGGGGTACATCAATTGGGTCTTGCTCGTTCCTGGTTCAGAAATCAAGGAGATTTCTTCCTCAAACGAATCGAAGAGGACGATCCGATGGGATGCGCCATCCAAAACCGCGATTTCACCCTGGGGAAGTAAAACGAGAGCAGTAGGATTTCGAAGTCCTGATTTAGGGTTAAGCTGACCTAGTAATTCCCCATTGTGTTGGATTTTAAAGACCTTATTTTTTTTTGAGTCCGCGACATACAATGCTTCACCAGGTTTGGAAAGAATTGCCGAAGGGTTAAAATTAAGCTCTTCACCCGGTGAATGGATCGCGACTACTTTATGACTCTGGGAAAAGTGAACTTCTTTGAGAAATGAGGAGGGTTCGTCGGAAAATACTAAAATCGTGGAAATAAATAAGGCGTAAACCAGGGGGAAGAGAGACTTCATAGATCTACCTGTTCGGATTTTAATGAACTCATCATCAAATCCTTAATTACATCCAGAGAGGGGACAGCATCAAATAAAATTCTCGAAACTCCGCACACGATAGGCATGTAGATCCCTTTTGCACGAGAAATCTCGGAGATGGTTTTGCAGGTATTAACTCCCTCAGCGACCATGCGAGTTTGTTTGGTTGCTTGCTCCAATGTCGCTCCTGAGGCGATCAATCTTCCCAGTGTGTGATTGCGGCTGGCCGAAGACATGCAGGTTACGGTCAGATCACCTACACCGGCCAACCCAAGAAAGGTCATAGGGTCTGCACCGATGGCCAGACCAAACCTGGAAATTTCGGCAATTCCCCTGGTGATAAGCGCGGCGACGGCATTGTTTCCCAGTTGCAGACCATGACAAATACCAGACCCAATCGCGATTACATTTTTCAAAGCGCCGCAGATTTCCACTCCACATAGATCTGGATTGGTATAAGCCCTAAATGTCTTTGAAGAAATATAACTCTGCAAATTTTCACAGAGAGTATGAGAATTGGAGGCGATGACGGCGATGGCTGGTTGGGTCCTTGCAATCTCTACGGCTAAATTAGGTCCGCTGAGAGTGGCCCATCGCTCCAGGCTTCCCATTTCTTGAGAAAATACTTCAGACATTCTCATACCCGTAGGATACTCCAAGCCTTTGGAGAGATTTAAAAAGACCGAACCGGGAGCGAAGCTGGTCTTGTTCTCACGAAAGAAACTGCGCAGGGTGTGGGAGGGGATGGCAAGAATAACCAGGTCTGCTTCCAAAATAGCCTGGGAGAGATCCTCCACGATTCTTATCCCTGTTGGAATGGATATCCCTGGCAGGTATTCCCTATTTTCGCGGGATTTTGAGATCTGCTCCCTTACTTTTTCATTTCTAGTGTAAAGGGAAACCCGCGAAGACTCGGAGTCCAAAAGGCAGGCAAAGGCGGTGCCCCAGTTTCCCGCTCCTATCACCAGGGTCGATGTATACATGTTCAGCTTTTGGGTCGAGAAAAACTTAGTTTGTTTTCGTTTCCACTGATTAATCTCTGCAGGTTTGCACGATGACGCATGAGAATCAAGATAGTGACACCGATTCCGATTTGCCAGACCAGGGGGCGTTGTGGATAAAAATGAAAAGCAAGGATTGGAAAAGAAAGAGAACTAACCAGGGAGCCCAGTGATACGTAGCGGGTTAGAATTACCAGGGTAAGAAAAATTCCAAGGCAAATACCCAGTGCAATCGGCGCTAAAGCCAAAAAGATTCCAGCGGAAGTGGCTACTCCCTTGCCGCCTCTAAACCTGAGAAATATGGAGATACTGTGTCCGAGCACAGAAGTGATTCCTATTCCTACGGGTATGAGGGATGTTTCAGGGAAAACTTGAAGTGCGTAGTACACAGGGAGAAATCCCTTGAGCAGATCGAGTACCAGTACCAGGACACCCACCGGAGGGCCCATGGTCCTCCAGGCATTGGTAGCACCTACATTTTTACTTCCATGGTCAAAGAGATTGATTCCAAAAAAAAGTCGACCTATCCAGTAACTAGTAGGAATGGACCCGATTAGATAGGCTGCTGGAAAGAGCATCAACGGATCATTCATGCTCAGTCCTTGCCCTTTTTTCCCCTGAAGAGCAGCTTGAGGGGAATTCCCTCCATTTTGTAGAAATCCCTCAAGGTGTTTTCAAGATAGCGGTAATAGGAAAAATGGACCAGGGTTTCATCATTTACCTTAAAGAGAAAGGTTCCAGAGTTTTTCTTGAGCTGGGTTACATAATAAATCTTCAGGGTTCGGCCCTTATAGTCGGGAGGGCGATGTATGGTTACTGCTTCCTGCACCAAACGGTTGAGCTGCGAGGTATTTACTCGGGTGGTTAAGCGTTCTATGAGCGCGATGATTTGGTCCTGCAGACGCTGGATTTTGCTCCCTGTTTTAGCGGATAAATAGATCCTGGGACAGAATTTAAAAAAGTAGAGTTTTTCATCAAAGATGGATTCCAGAGCTTTTACCTTCTCCTCCTTTTCCTCGATTAGATCCCACTTGTTGATCACCAAAATACAGGGTTTTTCTTCTTCCAGAATTTTTCCCGCAATCCTTTTATCCTGGTGGGAGAGGGGGAGTGTCGCATCTACGAGAAAGAGAGCAAGATCACACTTTTGAATCACCTTTTCTGAATAGATGACAGAAATTTTATCGATATGTTCTTTGAGTCTGTTTACCCTGCGTATTCCAGCGGTATCTACCAACTGAAATTTATAATCCCCAAGTTGAAAGGGCACTTCAACAGGATCTCTGGTAGTTCCAGGTACATCGGTGACCAGGACACGGTCCGTTGCCAAAAAGCGATTAAGTAATGAGGATTTTCCTACGTTGGGTTGACCTACGATAGCGAGTTTAAAGATCTCCTCTTCATCTTCCTCTGCCGGTGGGATCGGAATGGCTTCAAAGGTTTGAGAAATGGACTCCAGTACGTGTGAAACATTTCTCCCATGAAGGGAGGAAATCCAACCAGGAGTAGAGAATCCTAGCGAATGGAAATCATGGACCAGATCTCTTTTTTCGTAATCATCTACTTTATTCACAAGTAGAACCACGGGCTTTCCACTCCGTCTTAGAAAATCAGCTACATGTTGGTCAAGGGGATTAAGTCCTTCTCGTCCATCCACCACAAAAAAGATTAAATCCGCCTCCTCCACCGCAATTTCCACCTGAATCTTGATCAGGTTGAGGACCGGGTCTCCCTTTTGAATTAATTCCAGGCCACCGGTGTCGATGAGGGTGTAATGGTGATTTTCCCATTCAAATTCGCCATAAATTCGATCCCTGGTTGTCCCGGGGGTATCGATCATGATGGCCTGTCGAAGCCCTAGAAGTCGGTTGAATAGCGTAGATTTCCCTACATTTGGTCTCCCCACTATTGCGATGGTTCCTCGAATCTGTGTCATTACACCTCAGTGATAGCGGCAGCTTTAAGAAACTTACGAATGTCTGAGCTGCAGTCCTTTTCATACATCCGAACCGCGAAATCCGCAGGAGAATACCCGTTTTCGAACACGATTTCACTCAAGGGATCGAGAAATTGGCTCTCATCTTTTCCCGGGTTGGACTCTGCCTGCCTTCTGAGTCCCGCTCTTGAGATCTCAATCATGTCCTTGACTATATCTAGAATGGTGAAAGTTTTTAGAGGTGTTTGGAGCGATCCTACACTCACTGTGTTGAACAGGTCTAAAATTTCAGAATCTTTATAGGGCTTGAGAAGTTGAAGGCTGGCTTCAATAGATTGTTCGCAGCAAAATATTCCCTTATAAAATGCGCTGGGAGTCATTAGAAAACGGGGAAGTTGAGCGTCTGGTGTTCTTAGTTCAAGGTATCCTTTAATCCTGGCTTCTACAAATGACTGGCTAAGATGCTGCAGCATTAATTCATGAATTTGGGTCGGACTCTTTTGAGCCCACCCCCTCTCTTCAGCGATGGTTAAGAAATGGTTTCCATGAGCGGATTCAAAAGACCCTTCTTCTTTCACCTGAAACATCGCGGGTACGCTTAAAACCTGACGGCAATATTCCTGCAAACTCAGGTCTTGTCTAAAGGTAGACTTAGGAATCCCTGCTCGCTGTGGATCCGTATTTCTCCATATGTGATTGCGAAAATTTTTCATCTCGCAGGGCTTGCCCTCCTTAAAGGGGGAGTTGGCAAACAAAGCTCTCGAGAATGGTGCCAGTGCAAATCCAAGATACAGTTTCCGCATCAGATCGGATTCAGAAGAAAAGTCTACACAAACTTGTTGAGAAGCGGTGGCTCTCATCATCCACGACCCCATAGTTCCGGTGTTCTCAAAATGCTCATTCATGATCCGGTATCGTGGTTTAGGCAGTAGGGGAATTTGATCGGAAGAATAAAGGGGATTCACTCCAAGGGAGCAGAAATTGAATTGATCCCCGGATGCCTGCATCAACTGCTGGAGAAAAAAATCCAGGTCTTTTTTGAGCTCGAATAGAGACGGTCGGGGAGCGCTTGAAAACTCGATCTGGCAGCCAGGCTCCAGGGTGATTTGTCCCTGTTTGTGTTTGAGAGCGAGCGGGAGTTCGCCAAGGGACTCCTTGATCTCCCAGTCGCCAAGCTCTACAAAACTCCCTAGTAGTTGTGCTGCCCCACCGATGCCGCCAAAAGAGACAGGTCGTAAGTCTGTGCTGAAAGTATGAAATTCATACTCTGCACCCACCAGAAAATTCCGTGGAGATTTGCAGTGAGAAAGAATATAGGACTCAAGTAGAGGAATCATGGGAAATCTAAGGGATTCTAATGCACATCACAGTCATAAAACCGGCAGTATATACTATAGTGACAGGGAATCAGAGGAAGCAAAAGAAACATAGGAATCAAGGAAATGGAGGTTTCACCTAAATAGCCAAAATCTTTCAGCTGGCATCCGCTTTTCTCCGCCCCTTCTTCTTGACTCAGGTTATCATCCAAAGCATCATAGGAAATTCAGAAAGGAGACCCTTTGCTCTATCTAAATGGTGGTATGCCTCGCTCAGGTACAGTCTGGGTGATGAATGTAATTCAAAAACTTGGTTCCCTGACCGGCCGCAGTATGAAACGAATTAACGCGAACACTCCCCAGGAAGTTGATGCGGCCATTCGGTCCTATAGTTATGGAGCTCATACACTTGTTCACTTTCATGATGTTCCAGACGTTGTCCCCCAGGTTTCACGCGAGAGTTTTGCGAGGATTTTCTACAATTATCGTGATCCTCGCGACGTCGTGGTCTCCCAAATGAGACTCCATGACGCCAGTTTGGAAGCTGCGATCGAAAAGACTCAAATTGCGCTCTCTCATTTTTCCAACATTTTCAATGCTGAAAGAGTATTGATCATCCCTTATTTGCACATCCTGGAGTCCCCCCGTGCCGTGATTCATTTCATCGCCAATCATATGGGGGTAGTCGTAAAAGAGGAGCATTTGGGTCTCATTGAGAAAGAGACCTCTTTTGAGGCGCACCGCGAGAAGATGGAAAAGGTTCTCAGAGGTGAAGGGAATCTACAGTCCACTGATACAGGTTTTCGACACATCAAGCATGACTCGGAAACCTTCATCAATGATAGACATATCCAGTCAGGAAAAATTGGCCGCTGGAAAGAAGAATTAAATGAAGACCAGCAGTTAAAAGTGAACGAAGCGTTCAAGGAGTTTGTAGAAAAGGTTCTTTAAGTGAGCCGCGACCCCATAAAGACTTTCTTTTCTTTGAGTCTATTCAATCACAATAGGCTTCCTGGAACCTTCTGACTTCAATTCTTCGTTGTTTTGGATGAGATATTGAATAGCCTTTGTCAGTGCTGAGGTGTCCTGGCGTTCTAAGAGTTTCGTTTCAATGGAAATTCGGCGAACCTTTCTTTGAAGCTTTTTCAAGTACTTCTTGTCAGTGACCAATCGCAGAATGATCTCCATATACTGATCAAAATTTTCCGCTATGATTTCTTGAAGACCCAGTGATTCCATCAAAGCCGCTGAAATTCGTCCATGAGCCCTTGAACCTCGGAGGCAGACTACCGGCAAGCCCAGGTAGAGATTATCCAGTACCGATTGAAAACCGCAAAATGGAAAAGAATCGACCCCAAAGGAGCCTTGATTCAGACAGTTGAGGTAGCCGTCATACGACTGCCCTATCAGAATCTCGCAATTCTCCACACCCAGCAGCTCCTGAAGATCTTCCATGAATACCTGGTAGTTATTAGCAATGTTTAGCCCTGAGCCGCCCGGTAGGAATTGATATATGATCTGGTACTTAGAACGATGAAGAATTTCCTTAAGAATCTCCAGTATTGGGAAATTGTACTTCAAGTTTCCCCAGGCGCAATTAATCCTGATTTTCCCAGCGGGTGGGACTCGCTTTGAACTCTCCCGAACTATGTTGGGAAACACCGGGTGAATTCCCAGGCCAGGGATAAGTACCAATCGTTCACTATAGTGTTTGGAGGCTTCCTCTTCCTCCACATCTCGACCCCCGAGAAAGTAGTCGATAGCAGAGCCGAATGTACTCACGGGATGGCCATAGCCAGCGACCTGTACGGGGGCCAGTCGTATATTAGAGAGGTACTTTCCCTCCAAATCCATTCCAATGTCGGGGTAGAAAACAGCCGAAAATCGACCATGAAGCACGGAGCCTAACTCCATACGAGTATCAAGGATCTGTAAGGGTATGACTTCCTCAAACAGGGAAGCGTCCACCTCGGCTGGTTCCCCGAGGTGAACCAGGGTGAGCTTATATTTCGTGCTGAGATGCTCTACTAAAGGCTGAAAACATTTATAGACCGCATGACCAGGAATCCAGGCTCCGGAGATCACGGCCACCCTTGTTGGATCAGGATCACCGTCAACTTTGAGATGTCCCAGAGATCCCGCAGCTAAGGTATTAAATTTTTCCTTATAGACTCGGTCTCTCTCAGGATTCAGATAGGTCACGGGAAAATAAGGTTCTCCAGCGCCCACACCGAAGAGTTCAAACTTGTCATGAAGACCCTCCAGGTGTTCAAGACAGTTTTCATAGACGGTTTTGGAGGCAAAGTTTGAGGCGTGATTGAAATAATAGCACCACCAGAGCGATGTGATGATGGGAGCAGCTTCAAACCAGGCAGCAGTATCTACTTTGATGCTGCTGCGGGGAGAATACAAGCAGAGAATTTTTTCAAAGGAATTCTTCTGATAAAGAAGGGTTTTGAGCCATGGGTCGGCACTTTCAAAATAAGAAAGGCGAAAAAGATTGGAAATGACACACCCATAGGAAATAAATTGTGCGGCTTCCTCGGTCTTCAAAGGGAAACCGGGGCGCGTGAAGTAGAAAAGAAATCCTTCAAGAAATCTGGTGATGGAAAGTTTGTCACGGTTGGTCAATCCAAAGAAGGTGTTTTCATAAAAGAACTTTAGACCTGTCAGGAACTGTTCATTGAGAGCTGAAAATTCCTGATTCTGATATAGGGTCACCCAGCTAGCCATATCGATGCTCAGGGCGGGTGTGCCCTTAAGAGTTCCTGCGGGTGGAACTGGATTCTCTAAGGATGGTTTCATGTGATTAGGATGGGATTTCTTGAATTCTCTGTCTGAAACTCCCCATGCTTTTCCATGAGCAAATCAATCGCCTTCTTAAAATAACTTGGCTGGTCAGAATGAAAGACTTTGCTGTGTAAATCCAGAGAATGGATTTTTTCTTTAAGTGATTGGAGCTTTTGCTCAGAATTAATGAGTTCCACGGCCCTTTCTATATATTCTTCTTCACTGGTTGCTATGCATTCACTCAAACCAATCTGACGCATCAGGGCTGAGGCGATTCGATTAAAAGCTCGTTCACCCTCCCAGGTAATGATTGGCTTTCCGATTACAAGCGAGTCCAGGATTGTATTGTATCCACCAAATGGATAGGCATCCAGAGAAAGAACTCCCTCATTCATAAGGTCCATGTAAACTTTGTAGGAAACCTGCGGAATCAGGCTTACCTGTTCCTTGCCGAAAAGCTCTTCAAGATCTCGCTGGATGGGAAGATAAGAATTTAAGAGATTTACACCTGGCCCCGGAAAGAAACGAAAGAGAAGATCTTCATGGGTCCTGTCTTTGATTTTTAAAAGGGTTTTGAGTAGGGGGTAATTGATCTTACGGCTTCCCCAGGAGCAATTGATAATGAACTTCCCGGTATGATCTTCATGCCAGTGAGCTTTCGTGCCTGGAGCTGGAATGTAAGTTGGAAAGACCGGGTGAACACCCATCCCCGGAATCAGTACCAGGCGCTCACTATAGGATTCAGAAGAAGAATCCAGGTTCTCTACGGTCTGCCCCCCGATGAAGTAGTCGATTTTTGAGCCAAAGGTACTCACCGGATGTCCATATCCCATGGTCTGGATGGGTGCGAGGCGCAGATTAGAGAGAAATTTTCCCTCGTAGTCCATACCGATGTCTGGATAGTACAGCAAAGAGAAGGTATTCGATTGCAGCCCGGATAAATCTAGTGAAGATCCTTCAAATTTTACTGAGATCACTTCATCAAACAGGGATGTTTCCAGGTCGTCTCTGGGGCGGCCAAGGTGAATCAGGCTTAAGCGGTAGGCTGGTTTGAGTGTGGCCAGAAATTCATGAAGGCACTTATAGACAGCAGAACCTGAGAACCATTTAGAGGTGGCAATTGCGATATGCCTCGGATCTGGTTCATTTTTAATAATAACGTTACCGAGCGTATTCTGGACCATTGAGTTAAACCGGGATTTAAATACAGAATCTCTTTGTGGATCAACATAGGTCACAAAGAAATAAGGAGCGGATGAGCCCGGACCGTATAGCTGAAATTGATCACTCAGTTGAGCCAGATGTTTTTGGAAAAAGCCATATACATTGGAGTTGCAAAAACATTCGCTGGAAAACCAACAGGTAACCCACCATTTGGAAGCGATCACAGGATGAGCTCTAAAGAGAATGGATGGATCGATCGGTCGTAAGTTACGAGCGGAATACAAAGTGATAACTTTGAGAAGGTTTTCCTCTTGATTCCATACAAGTTCCATCCATGGATCGGTTGTCTTAAAATCTGAGATAGAGACAAGATTCGCAATGGTAGGGTTAAGGAAAATCAGGGTGTCAGCGAATTTGACAGGGACTCTAAAGTCAGGGGATGTAAAGATATGTAGGAAGTTCTGAACTATGGAATTGATTCGATGGGCAAGTATCTCGTCACAGGTCAGGTAGGTATTGTTACTGAAAAATGTGAAAACCCGAATGAACTCTTTGCAAAGAGCCTCATGATCACCCTGTGACTTAAGCTGAATCCAGCTTTCGAGGTCGAGATCTAGCTGTACAGACATGATTTTCTGGTGTTGAGATGGGTTAGGACCCATCAAAAGGTGGACGCAATCTAACATAAAATCCACAAATGCCTAAGTTTTATAGAGGTTTTTGTCGATATTTCCGAGGGGACTTGTACCCCGATTAATAAAGCGGCTTTCATTTCGATATTAGCCGGGAGCGCAGGTGCGTGAAGGCAAGAATCCTCTACATTAAGCCACCGGATCCCTTTTTGCAGGACGAATTTGTCTACCAGCAATTGGGTCCACATTATCTTCAGGCCTATACAAATCAGCTTGGGTACGAATCCGAACTTCTGGTTCTATATGTGAAAGATCGACGAGCGCCGCTACGGGGCTTGGAAGATCTGCATATGTTGCTTGTCAGGGGAGAATCTATCGTCCACGAGGGAAGTTTTTCCCTGGATGTGGTTGAATCCTTTGATCTGCTCGCATTTTCAGTGATGAGCCCGCAGGCCACTTATGCTTACTGGCTTTCCGAGGCCGTTCGCAAATCCTATCCTGAGAAGAAACTGATGATAGGAGGATCACATGCTCGATATTATTTGGACCAGGTGAAAACTCTGCCGGAGGAAAAAGCCTTTGACTACATCGTTCCCCTGGACGGATGGGGACCGATTGAGCAAGTCTTGTCCGAGGGATTAAAGAGTTCTGACAACCCAGTTCTTGCTCATAGGCAAGATTTAAAGAAGATCTTAGTTCCCCCAACACGGCCTTTGGAGTTGATGGAGCGCTACCACTATGAAGTTGCCGGGTTAAAAACCTACCACACGGTGACGGCCCTTGGCTGTCCCTTTACTTGTTACTTTTGTGAAGCCGGAACTGAAAATATTCACTTCTTTCCAAAGAAGATGCTCGACGCCGACCTTCACAGTATTGCCAGGGTACACAAGGAGTTGGGTCGAACTCGGTACGCTCTGATGTTTTTTGATGATACGGGGCTTCTGAGTCCCCGGCAGGTGGAGGGATTATCCATACTCGTGAAAAAGCATGGCTTTAGTGCCTGGAGATCCTTTTCACATGCCTATTTGATTTGCAAACATGGCGAGAAAATGCTCAATCCCTTCCTGGAGTCAGGGGGAAGACGAGTTGGGATTGGACTTGAGACGGGTTCCCAAAAAAGCCTGGATCTAATCAATAAAAGAAACGGGAGAAAACAGCTTGTAGAGGAGCATTATGAGGCCGTGCGCATCGCCAATTCCCTGGGCATCGCCGTAGATGGCTTTACGATGATCTACCCCTGGGAGACTGAAGCTGATCTGAAGGCTACTACCGATCTTGTGGAGTTTATCGTAGGAAATCCCATTGAAGGTGAGGATGAGCTGGGAAGACCCCTGAGAAACCATGTAGATTCCACGATTATGCTTCCCTTCCAGGGAACCCGGTTTAATGAACTCTTTCGCTCAAGAGCTATTCGCGGTGTTCGAATCAAGGATGAAATTGATAACTCTCTGCTCTACCACAAGGGAATTGACGCCTCATCGGGTTGGGTATATGAGGAGACTGTCCTTCCCAGGGAAAGGTACCTTTTGGAGCAGGAATATCGCAATTCTTTACGTCCTGGGTATCGTTAACTCTGGATTTACTCAAGGATAGGGCTGCCGTCATAAGGCCTCAACTCCTGGTTTAAAAGAACCAGAATTTCGTCACTTTTGATCCCGCGATCTTGAATTTCAAGAGTGATGTCTCTGGCTCTCCACTGCGTTGTAATCACAATTACATCAACAGGTTTATGAATCAACACCTCAGGTGAAAGGATTTCTTGACCCATTCCGGGCACGAAGCGTCCAACCTTGGCAGGGTCTGAGTCCACAACAATCGGGTGTTGACTGTGATGGATACCCAGGCAGTTTAAAAAGGATGCTCCTTTTCCCGCTCCACCCCAGAATGCGATTTTTTTACCTTTTCTCAGGTATTCTCTCAGAACCAAGTGAACCCTATCCAGCTGTGTACTTAGACTTGCATGGTATTTTTCAGACGATTTTCGAACATCACCCATACGTTTCATATCTCTGGGTTTCACAATTCCCACCAGGACTTCATCATCATATTCCGCCCTTATTTCCTCTGCCTCATAGCCGGATATTTCGAACATATTTCGAAAGCTGAAGTCCGTAAAGTTGGAGACATGTTCATAAAGATAATCATTGATCCTACAATGTTTGATAGCCTTGTCGATCCTGGGGACTTCTGCAATGAAGTAAGGATAGGCTTCATAACGATTAGACCAGTAGGCAATATCAGAAACGAATTCCCTTGGGTTGGAAAGGTGTTCAATGACGTGGCGGCAGATCAGAAAGTCTGGAGAGAATTTTTTCAAATCTCTTTCAGGAAGGAAATAGTCTTTGTAGACCTCTAAACCGATTTTTCGCGCGGACTCAGCTTCAATGCCGGGTTCAAAGCCAACGAGCCTGCAGGAGGGGTCACGAGTGCGAAGCAGCTCCAAGAAGGCCCCATCGCCACATCCAATATCAATCAATGTTTTTGAGCCCCCTGGACATAGTCCCAGGATTTGATCGGCCAATTGCACCATATAGTCCTGCCAGATCTTAGAACGGTTGTACATCTGCGTGGAATTCTCTTCATAGGGCACTTTGAAGTACTCAAACTCAATATTGAAAATGTGACCACAATAGGCACAGGCTCTATAGTTCATGGGAAAGAGCGGAACATTCAGCGATTCGAGCTGGTCATGGGGTAGGTGCACGAATGCCAGCGGCTGATCCTCGGGCTGGAAGATGGGATACGTGATATGGTAGTTACAAGCTATACAGTGTTTACGCATGGACTTCCTCAATTGGTTCTTAACCAGGTCTCCTTAAACTTTCGGAAATCCTGGATGGGAATCGAAGTGATAGATTTGTGAAACACACAGGCGGGGAAGGTAACCGAGTTTTACTGGAATAGGGATGAGATGGACTTAAAAAACTCTCCTATTTTTCTGGGAGGTGCTGGGAGATCGGGAACCACATTGCTCAGAGTCATACTTGATTCCCATCCACGAATCGCTTGTGGACCGGAATTTAGAATGACCCCCACTCTAGCCCAGCTGTGGGAAGCCTATGATCAAAAAGAAGAAGTCTTAGAAACCTACGGTCTTGATCGCCAGGCTAAAAATCTCATGTTTCAGAACCTCTTTCTGACCCTGGTAGGACGCTATGTTTCTCATTCTGGAAAGCCCAGGTTCGCAGAGAAGACTCCCGGAAACTGTCGAGTGTTTAAACAACTTTCAACGATTTTCTCTGGGAGCCCATTGGTCCAGATTCTTCGCGACGGAAGAGATGTGGTGGCATCCTTGCGGTCTCAGAATTGGATTGATGTTAGAACGGGTAAGCCCATGGATGTGACCGTTGATACAGCTAAAGCCGTCCAACACTGGAAAGATTCGATTTTAGAGGGTCGTGAAGTACTCGCCAATCCAACTACACGGCCACGTTATTATGAAATTAAGTATGAGGATTTGATACACAGTCCCGGTGCGCAGTTGCATAGACTCTTTGATTTTCTAGAGGAGCCCTGGGATGAAAGAGTTTTGGATTTTCACAATATGGACCGAAATCTGGCAGGAGAAGCAAGTTCAAAGCAGGTGAACCGTCCGTTATACACCAGTTCGATAGGAAGATATCGCAGTGTTCTGACCCGCGAAGATGGTCAGATCATGATAGAAATTGCGGGAGAACTCTTGAGTGAGTTGGGCTATACAGCGGACTGTTCATGGATTGATGAGCTGCCCAGAGAGCAAAAATTGGCTGGGAGAGGGTCTTGAGCCTGGTATTTGTCGGGGGAGACTCGATTTTCTGTGCGAATCTCCTCAGATCCTATTTTGCTACACAGAGTATTGTTTGCTGTCCACCTCCCCTGCAGCTGATTTCAGCCCAGGCACATGCCTATTCAAATTTTGAGACAGCAAGAGCCTTCCTTAGAGAATATTCACTGGTGGATGAGGATCGTGATACTTTGTTCCGGCAGTTGATCGCCATGGTTCTCCAGCGCTCACAAACTTTAGCAAAGGCTTCCTACCTGGTTGAGGCCTCACCTCAGAATCATCTTTACTTCCCTCTCCTTGCGAGACTCTTTCCAGATGCTGGATTAGTGTTTATGACCAGGGACGGCCGAGATGTGGTGGCTTCCCTTCTGGCAAGTAGTGAAGCACAGGTTCAACCAGGTGGAGAAGATACTCGCGGATCGCGGATTCTCATGTTTTGCACCCACTGGCTGAACTGCCTGGATTCAGGGTTGCGCGGTATTCAGGCGGTGGCTGAAACCGAGAAAAAGACTCTCATTCTTAAATATGAAGAATTCTTTGAGAAAGAGAAGGCACCGCGACTATTTTCCTCCTTATTGTTCCAGGAATTCTCTATTCTTGATTGGGTATGTCCAATTCAACCGGATTTCATTGATGCAAAGGAGCCAGTGTGGGTGCCCGGTTCCTGGAGAGAGTTCTTTACCAGGGAGGAGTCTTTGATCCTTAGAAGAGAGCTGCATGAACCGCTCTTGGCCCTGGGTTATCTGGAGGGAGACCCCTGGTAGGGATTATGCCACATCGTATTGAACCTGTACTCGTGAGCCGGACCCGGTGATTTGCAGGCAGCAGTCCGGTATTGGTTCAAGCAGTGAGGTTCCTAATCTCGTGGCGAGGGCAGAGGCGAAGACGCAACAGCTATGAAAGCCATTCTTCAAATCGTCGCTTAAAGCAATCATTTCACCATCACGGGTGACGGCCACGGCCTTATGGGTCCACCAACTCGAATCTTTTCCCTTGTGAAAGGTGCCCTCCACAGCAAGCGTGGAAATGTGGTCAAAGGGTAAATAGGGTTCCATCTGAGTAGTTCCCAGGAACTTCTTATGATAGAAGATCATATTCTCCTGGGGTTGAACTACCAGGTAATCATCGGTTTTTGACCATAGATAACCGCTGCTCAGTGCCAGGGCCAGAACCAGAACAGAAATGAGGACCTCTCCAGACGCGATTAAAACGACAAATCCCACCAGCCCAAAACAGCCGAGGGCGGAGAAGGTTGATTCTCTTGTGGATGTAATTTCCAGTTTCCAGGTTCCATCGGGTCTTTCTTGACACTGTTTAGTGTATTCATTAGCAGGAAGAGAACCCTGTACTAGCTTTGAATCTGAGATGGAACCAGGCTCGTTTGGGCCATAACCTGCCAGATCGGGTTCTCTACGCAGATTGTCTTCGTGAATGAGCTCCAATATCCTGGATTCTAATGTTTCTCGACTTTGCTGCGGAAGGGATGCGAAAAGATCGAGGTGGGAGGGGCTGATCTGTCCGAAAACAAGTTGAAGCAATTCCTGATCGTCGAAGCAAGACATAAAAATGGTCTGGATTAGAATGGTAATTATAGCATTTCGAATAACTTCTGACCTCGAATGTCATTCTCAAAACAAAAGCACTTGCGACTGGGGTAATATTTGTATAGAATCACCCAAATAACTAAGACCCATTCGAGGGAAAAATCTTGCCATAACCAGGCTATTAGAGGTAGACTCGAGTGGTCTAGAATAACAACAACCTGAAGCTAGCCATCTACAGAGGTCAGGAAACGAGGAAACTGAAATCTGAAGGTGGCTTTTTCATTTCCCGGAAAACTTTATCAATCGAGGACTATCTGATATGAAAGAACTTTTGTTGCGAACCTTTGTACTCCTGTTTCTTCTCTTCGTACCAAACCAAATATTTTCTCAACCCGGGGCTTCTTCATTCAGAGTAGGGTTGGCGAATATTTTCTTTTTTGGAGCATTGATGGAGGACAACATTGAAAAACCCATGTTCAATAATCCAATGGAGACCCCACCGGCGAGGTCTCAGGAAATTGAACTTGATCGAATGACTCTTGAATATCTCGCCAGGTATTTTCGATACCTGAATGCGGATGTTCTGGTCTTATGTGAGGCACCTGCAGATCTTGAGAAGCTTCAAAACTTCGTCCAGGATTACCTGAATTCGGAATTTGAGATCATTCATAATTCTCCGGTAGTTAAAAATAGAAAATACTATTTTGAACAGCAAATTGCCGCTCTTGTGCGCAAAGATCTTTTCTTAGTAAGGAGATACGAGGCTCTATCTGATGAGGATGTGAGTGCAAATAACTTTCGCTATCCCTTTCCAGGTAGTAGCTCTTATGTTTACGAAGGAAAGAAAATGCCCGTCTATTGGACTCGGTTTCCCATCGAGTTTGATCTTTCTTTGAAGGCTGATCCCAATCACTGGTACAAGTTCATCGCCACTTATCCTAAATCCAAATTCTCCAAGGGTGCTGAGGGAAAACGTAAGGCCCGTATCAAGAACTTTGTTCAGCAAAAGATGCTGCGCAAACGAATTGAGGAGGTGTCGGAGAAATTCGAGGATATTTTTGTTCTGGGAGATATGAATGATTCCCCCGGATTAGATCCCATTGAATCAGGTTTAGAAATTGATTCCATCTCAGCACTGTTCAGAGGGGATGATGATCCGATTCTTTGGGACCCCGTAGACTTCAAAGAAGGGGAGGGAACATACATTTTCCGCGGTGTTCCAGAGGTGATCGATTATATTTTTGTTTCTCATGGTCTGCACATAGGAAAGGGCCAGGTATTTCCCAAGGATTACGAACATTTTCATTTCTTCCAGACAATGATTCGTCATCATAAACCTACCAGGCCTGATCGACTGGAACATAGAGAGTTGTTTATCTCAGATCATGCCCCAGTTACCGTAGATGTAATCCATTCAATAAGTAAATCAACGGAAAATTGAGTTTTTGCGTGAATTTTGGAACTATACTTGGTTCTCACTCCCTGAGTTTGAACAATTATCTATAATTAGGCTTAGGTTTTGTCTTTTTAGTTCCGATAATATATATAGATTCTCTTTTAGGTTTCCTGTTTTTAACTGTGGACCGGTTAAAACCCAGGATCTTCCAAGTAAGGGCCCTCAATTTTTATTGAGGGTCCTTTCTCACTTTAATCGGCAGAATATTAAATGTATTTTATTTTAATCACCCCAGATCCCATGGTGTCGGGCTAAGGTGTTCTAATACCGGAGCCGATATGCTTTGATAGTAGAGAATTGCCGCTATAAAGGCAGAGTCTGCCGGAAACAACGGGCCACGGGGTTTTCGGGAAATGTAGGACTCTTTAGCTGAGGTCAGAGACCAGGCGGCCCTGAGAACTTGGGAGACACCTTATGAACGCCAACTTCCCCTAAAGCTTCACTTCCTCGGAATCCTCTATTATTCCTCGAGTTCGAAGGTACTATGACAAAAACTCTTCGTTTCGGACAGGAATTGGCAGAGGACTAAGGTTCCGGGCAGAAAGTGCCGATAGTAGAGCTAAGAGAAGAAAAACTTTTCTCTACACAAAAAAATGAACACTAGCCAAAAGACATCGAAAATCGAAGCTTTTAAGAGCTAGTCCGTTCTATCCTACCCTTATAGTTAGAAATCGAGCTCCAGGACCCTTCTTGGCGAACCGATGACCATACAGAATACCCTTGGAAAAGTTCAAAACTGGCCCACAGTCGAAAAAGACCACGAGTATTCAAGAGCCCAACAGGGATGGTTGGGTGTTGAATCATCAAGGAGGATGACATGCTTTTCTACCCTAATTTTTCCCCACCTTACCGTCTGGTTTCCCGTTTCCTTCAATTGCGTTCGATGCTTTGCATACAACGGGCAAGTTCGTACTGATCCCTATTATAGGTCCGCTCGAACCTGCATGAATGCGGTTTGACCTATCGTTTTCTCGTGCGAGAAACTTTGAGATAGGCCGGACCTGAAGGAAACGGAGAGCCGGGAGCTTGTCTCCCAATCCCCTACTAAGCTTAAAAAGGCTAAATAGTTTGAGGCACTGTAAAACTGGCCCACAGTCCAGATTGCCTCTCAGGTAAAAACAAGATGGCCGCCACGGATGGCTGGCTAGATTCCCATCAAGGAGGATGGTTTATGGAAGGCTTTAGAATAAACAATAATATTTCAGCAATGGTGGCAAATGGTCACCTGCGTAAGAGTCAAATCGGACTTTCCCAGTCCATTGAAAGACTCTCCTCAGGACTTAGAATCAATAGAGGTGCGGATGATGCCGCCGGATTGACAGTGTCTGAGAAGTTACGAGCACAGATCACCGGTTTGGAGCGAGGGATTGGAAACGCACAGGACGCGACCTCTCTCATTCAGACTGCGGAAGGCGCTCTAAACGAAGATCATGCGATTTTAAACAGGATGAGAGAACTCTCCATCCAGGCCCAGTCCGATGCCCTGACTTCTGGAGATCGGCTGGAGATTCAAAAGGAAGTGGAGCAGCTCGTATCAGAAATTGATCGAATCGCTGAAACCACCGAGTTCAACACCAAGAAAGCTCTCGACGGGAGTATGGCTGCCCTGGTCTCAACTGATCATAGCGACCTTGTGGCTTACCAGACTGGTGAAAAGACAATCACGGGTGGTGACTATACCGTCAAGGTGACCAAAGAGGAAAGCGGTGTTCGTCAGATTCAGAATTCAGCTATCCAGAGGGATTCGGATTCTGGCAATGTCGCCAGTCTCTCCACCAAGCTAGGTAAACTTGAGAGTATGACTGACCTGTCCGGGAATAGTCGTTTAGACTCTCCCGAGACACTTGTTCTGAAGGGTAACGAGCAGACCACTGAGGTGATTATGTCCAGCGATCAAACCCTGGAAGAATTCACTTTGAAAGTGGAAGAGGCGATCGCCAAGGATTCTGCTGATGGCGGACTTGGGATGACCGGGGCAACCTTTGCCTATAATGCCACCTCCGGTCAGTTTATCTTCGAGGCCAGCCGTGAAGGGGCCATCGGAGAGTTATCTTTTGGTGGAGATGAGGGGATCCTAAAAGCGCTTGCTATGCAGGAAACTACTGAGTCAGAAGATGCGGCGTTCAAGGTGACCGCTTCTTCCGTCGGCCTGGCAACCGCGACCACAGTGTCTGAGAACACTACCAATGGAAGAGCAACCGGGGTCTTGGCAGGAATTGACCTTCAATTCGAGCTGTCCTCAGAAGCTCGTCATGATGGTACGATAGCAGCATCCGAGGCCATCACCGTATCCACAAACGATGTGGTGTTTACCTTTTTTGACACCAATGCCTCTACTACTGAAGATGATGCTAGTGAGGACTTGGTTGGTGCAGGCAATAAGAGTGCCGGTGTTACGATTACTCTTACTGCAAGCAGAACCTATACCACCGCATCCATCTCGACCATGATCAACAATGCGGTATCAGCCGCTAATGATGGAGGGAATGCATTGACAGTGGCGGCAAATACTTCGTCCAATATGCAAAACCCTGGAATTAGCGCAAGTTTTGACGGGTATAACCTGGTGCTGACTTCATCTGCTACTGGAACCACTGGAGAAATCTCCGTTGCAGGTAACCAGGCAGCCCAGGATATTCTTGGGATTGTAGATGGGAAGACGACTGGTTCAGGTGGAGAGACCGCTGTTCTTCTGGGAACCATTGATATATCCCAGGGAATTACCATCAATGGCACCGGAACCTTAGAACTTCAGGTAGGAGACGGTGATTTTAATATCAACCAGGGATCTACAGGCTCAGGCAGTGGCATGAGTGACACGATCGCCAATGGAGGTAATATTCAATTCAACAGAGGTGTGGCAATTTCAGCGACCTCCGTTGTTAATACCTTTAACACCTATTTCTCAGCGAACAACATCAAGGCAGAGGCTACTCAGACCTCGGATGGTAAGCTGGAAATTCGCTCTACAGAGACAGGAACTGACTCCAAAGTTTCCATCTCTGTAGCCGCAGCAGATCCAACAGGCTCCCTTGCTAACCTTGGATTTGTAAATGGTCAAAACGATGTAGGTCAAGGCGGAAACGCCGCAGTACTGACCGGGATAACCAATGATGCTCAGGAAACCCACGCGTTTACCTTTGCAGAGACTTTTCGTTTCCAGGTTACCGATAAAAACGGAGCACAGACGAACAGCATTCAAATTGGTACTACCAGTGTTAATTTAACAGGGGAGTCATTTTCGATTTCGAAGGAAGCAGTTACCTCCATTCTTAATGGAAGTAACCTCAGTACTACCGATGTTGATTTTGGCATTGATGCAGGTAACCGGCTGGACTTCTTTTCCAGATCAACCGGGGAAGAATCCCGGGTAGTTCTAACCACTGGTAATAATGCCACATACCAGAGCATTTCTAGAAACGGATTTGGAATGGATTTTGAATCCTCTGACCAGGGAGAAGGGAAGACGGACTTTAATGTCCATGTTACCGATAAGACCCTGCGCTTTGAGGTTGGTGCTAATAAGCAGCAGTTCATGTCTTTCCAGGTTCGTAGCGCCACTTCAGATTCCCTTGGACTCAGGGGTACCGATGTGACGAACATCGATGCCGCTACCAGGGCACTTGGTAAGATTGATGACGCTATTCAGGCGGTATCTAGTGAGCGATCCAAGCTGGGATCGGTTCAGAATCGTCTGGCTTCAACGATCAATAATCAGACCGTGACCAAAGCAAATCTGGCCGGTTTCGAATCTTCGATTCGAGACGTCGATCTTGCTAAGGAAACGGTGGAATTTACACGGAACCAGATCCTGTCTCAGGCTGGTACCGCCCAACTCGCTCAGGCGAAAGCGCTTCCACAGGGAGGTTTACAGCTCCTCGGATAAGAGCGTCAATACCTTACCTTTTAGCCGAAAGAGCCCCTCCGGGGGCTCTTTTTGGTTTACAGTGAGCCGAGAACCGAAACTTAGGCACAATTGATACCGACATCAATGCAGATAAGAAATCGTGAATGGTTGCCGATTTTTACCATGTCATCCCGGGACTTGATCGCGGGATCCAGAAAACTGGTCTTGGTTCCTAATAGGAAATTGGGAGGGGCAAAGAGGAAAATTTACTGCTACCAAAAGGAGTGTCGTTCACCATTCTTAATTCAGATTTGGAACACTCAAATAGGCTTGGAGTGACAAATAAAGGGTGTTTTTGGGTGGTTGTGGCGAAAAATATCAGGGTGAAATGTAGCTGAAAATCAGAGTTTATCTACTCTATTTTAACCTGAAACCCCTGTATCAGGTAAAAACGCAATCAAGTTGAGGCGTCATTTCACCGAAGATAATATTGTCATTCTTCTGAAGATTTCGAAATCTGACTGTGGGCCAGTTGAAAATCAAAATCTTCCATGAACCTTAAGACAAAGCCTCTGGATTCAATAACCAGGGGCTTTTCTTTATCTAGTTCTCTTACTCTAAATTCGGGAGCTTAGGGAATCTATTTCGGCTCTATAGCCTCAGAGTATCTGCCACCTGATTCATAGGTCATAACATTCAAGCCGATAAGCAAGAGTAACATCATTCTGCCCATTGGGTGGAGCATGCCAAGAACTTCGGGCCACGGGGTTCTGGCAAAGAAGTGCTCTGACCACTCTAAATGAGATTGGGTGAAGTATAAAACTAACTTGGAGAAACCTTATGAATACAGCCTTCCCTTAAAATTCGAGCGTTTCGGAACCTCATTTTTATCTTAATCGCACCGTGGTATCTGGGCTATTCGCTCTCAATCCATGGTGAGCAGTGAATAAAAAGTTAAGGTTTCGGCAAAATTCTGTCGATAAATATGAAGAGAGCGGAAATTCTCTCTTACCAAAAAAAACTATGCTTAGCTATATCTTCATGAAAAACAAAGATATCAAGAGCTAAACATATCCATTCCCCTGTAACCCAATAATACCAAGTTTAAAGATTCTTCCTTGCGTTCCGATGGTTCTAATTGAACCTGTTTGGAAAAGTTCAAAACTGGCCCACAGTCGAAAAAGACCAGACAGGATTCAGAGCCCAACAAGGATGTTTGGGTGTAGAAACATTAAGGAGAATGACATGCTTTTCAACCTTATTATTTCCCCACCTCCAAAAAACTCAGCCCATTTTCTGACCTTTTGATTCAGGGTCTGTCTTTGTCTGGAAAGTCTGTAGAAGGACTTTCTGAGAAGGTCAGGCATCTTTGAAAGGGTCTGAACTAATCTTTCTATCTGAGAAGGATGTTCAGATAGATTAGAGAAATGGGAGGTACAGGGGTTAACTCCCCCTGGTCCTTGCTAGTGCTCAAATGATATAGAGGCGTTGTATAACTGGCCCACAGTCACAGCTAACCTCGCTAGTAAAAACAGAATCGCCGCCACGGATGGCTGGTTAGATTTCCATCAAGGAGGATGGTATATGGAAGGTTTTCGAATAAACAATAACGTTAACGCGCTGGTTGCTAACGGCAATTTACGTCAGCACCAGCTAGGACTTTCAAAGTCCATTGAAAGACTCTCATCGGGTCTCAGAATCAATCGAGGAGCCGATGATGCCGCCGGATTGACAGTATCCGAGAAATTACGAGCCCAGATCACCGGTTTGGAGCGAGGGATTGGAAACGCACAGGACGCGACCTCTCTCATTCAGACTGCGGAAGGCGCTCTAAACGAAGATCATGCGATTTTAAACAGGATGAGAGAACTCTCCATCCAGGCCCAGTCCGATGCCCTGACTTCTGGAGATCGGCTGGAGATTCAAAAGGAAGTGGAGCAGCTCGTATCAGAAATTGATCGAATCGCTGAAACCACCGAGTTCAACACCAAGAAAGCTCTCGACGGGAGTATGGCTGCCCTGGTCTCAACTGATCATAGCGACCTTGTGGCTTACCAGACTGGTGAAAAGACAATCACGGGTGGTGACTATACCGTCAAGGTGACCAAAGAGGAAAGCGGTGTTCGTCAGATTCAGAATTCAGCTATCCAGAGGGATTCGGATTCTGGCAATGTCGCCAGTCTCTCCACCAAGCTAGGTAAACTTGAGAGTATGACTGACCTGTCCGGGAATAGTCGTTTAGACTCTCCCGAGACACTTGTTCTGAAGGGTAACGAGCAGACCACTGAGGTGATTATGTCCAGCGATCAAACCCTGGAAGAATTCACTTTGAAAGTGGAAGAGGCGATCGCCAAGGATTCTGCTGATGGCGGACTTGGGATGACCGGGGCAACCTTTGCCTATAATGCCACCTCCGGTCAGTTTATCTTCGAGGCCAGCCGTGAAGGGGCCATCGGAGAGTTATCTTTTGGTGGAGATGAGGGGATCCTAAAAGCGCTTGCTATGCAGGAAACTACTGAGTCAGAAGATGCGGCGTTCAAGGTGACCGCTTCTTCCGTCGGCCTGGCAACCGCGACCACAGTGTCTGAGAACACTACCAATGGAAGAGCAACCGGGGTCTTGGCAGGAATTGACCTTCAATTCGAGCTGTCCTCAGAAGCTCGTCATGATGGTACGATAGCAGCATCCGAGGCCATCACCGTATCCACAAACGATGTGGTGTTTACCTTTTTTGACACCAATGCCTCTACTACTGAAGATGATGCTAGTGAGGACTTGGTTGGTGCAGGCAATAAGAGTGCCGGTGTTACGATTACTCTTACTGCAAGCAGAACCTATACCACCGCATCCATCTCGACCATGATCAACAATGCGGTATCAGCCGCTAATGATGGAGGGAATGCATTGACAGTGGCGGCAAATACTTCGTCCAATATGCAAAACCCTGGAATTAGCGCAAGTTTTGACGGGTATAACCTGGTGCTGACTTCATCTGCTACTGGAACCACTGGAGAAATCTCCGTTGCAGGTAACCAGGCAGCCCAGGATATTCTTGGGATTGTAGATGGGAAGACGACTGGTTCAGGTGGAGAGACCGCTGTTCTTCTGGGAACCATTGATATATCCCAGGGAATTACCATCAATGGCACCGGAACCTTAGAACTTCAGGTAGGAGACGGTGATTTTAATATCAACCAGGGATCTACAGGCTCAGGCAGTGGCATGAGTGACACGATCGCCAATGGAGGTAATATTCAATTCAACAGAGGTGTGGCAATTTCAGCGACCTCCGTTGTTAATACCTTTAACACCTATTTCTCAGCGAACAACATCAAGGCAGAGGCTACTCAGACCTCGGATGGTAAGCTGGAAATTCGCTCTACAGAGACAGGAACTGACTCCAAAGTTTCCATCTCTGTAGCCGCAGCAGATCCAACAGGCTCCCTTGCTAACCTTGGATTTGTAAATGGTCAAAACGATGTAGGTCAAGGCGGAAACGCCGCAGTACTGACCGGGATAACCAATGATGCTCAGGAAACCCACGCGTTTACCTTTGCAGAGACTTTTCGTTTCCAGGTTACCGATAAAAACGGAGCACAGACGAACAGCATTCAAATTGGTACTACCAGTGTTAATTTAACAGGGGAGTCATTTTCGATTTCGAAGGAAGCAGTTACCTCCATTCTTAATGGAAGTAACCTCAGTACTACCGATGTTGATTTTGGCATTGATGCAGGTAACCGGCTGGACTTCTTTTCCAGATCAACCGGGGAAGAATCCCGGGTAGTTCTAACCACTGGTAATAATGCCACATACCAGAGCATTTCTAGAAACGGATTTGGAATGGATTTTGAATCCTCTGACCAGGGAGAAGGGAAGACGGACTTTAATGTCCATGTTACCGATAAGACCCTGCGCTTTGAGGTTGGTGCTAATAAGCAGCAGTTCATGTCTTTCCAGGTTCGTAGCGCCACTTCAGATTCCCTTGGACTCAGGGGTACCGATGTGACGAACATCGATGCCGCTACCAGGGCACTTGGTAAGATTGATGACGCTATTCAGGCGGTATCTAGTGAGCGATCCAAGCTGGGATCGGTTCAGAATCGTCTGGCTTCAACGATCAATAATCAGACCGTGACCAAAGCAAATCTGGCCGGTTTCGAATCTTCGATTCGAGACGTCGATCTTGCTAAGGAAACGGTGGAATTTACACGGAACCAGATCCTGTCTCAGGCTGGTACCGCCCAACTCGCTCAGGCGAAAGCGCTTCCACAGGGAGGTTTACAGCTCCTCGGATAAGAGCGCAATTACCTTATCATTTAGCCGACAACCGGAGGCCCCGTATGGGGCCTCCTTTTATTTATCCAGAAATCAGTGAATTAAGGATAATGGAAAATGTGAGTTGAACCTGGTCAAAACCCTTCCGCGTCCATTCCGCGACTTGATAGCAAGGTCATTAAGTTAAGGCAGTAGGTTTCTGTATTGTTTCTATCCCTACAGTGCCTTCCGTCATCTTCGGGCTTGACCCGGAGATCCATGAAAAGGATAGCTTGGGTCCCCGTGTCGGGGCACGAAGATGACAGGGATCTAACTTCATTGAAATGGGTCCCCTGGTCAAGCCAGAGGACGACGATATCTATATAAGAACTGGTGTCAACAATAGGGCTCATATATCTTTACTAAACGCCATTGCAACTGGATCGGGAGATCTGGGAATTGCTACCGACGACACTTGTTAAAGTCGCCGTCTCCCTGTGCTTAGTAGGAAAAAGAGAAAAGACCCTCGAATGAGATTCGAGGGTCTTTACTTGGAAGATCCTGGTTTTCATACTGGGCCACAGTCAAAAACTAGGAAACCTTAAAGAGAATCACTATAGTTATCGGAAGAATGAAAGAAGAACATTAATTTTTCTTAGATTTACCTTTTGTCTGATCA
>Ga0257122_1000086_pt1 | contig 103571 bp, 91 predicted proteins | sample SI106_120metaG_FD_190146 | JGI IMG/M metagenome (GOLD analysis project Ga0257122, IMG submission 190146) | Marine microbial communities from Saanich Inlet, British Columbia, Canada - SI106_120 | ecosystem: Environmental > Aquatic > Marine > Inlet | place: Canada: British Columbia | collected... | reverse complement strand
CCTCCGCTGTCCATCATCGTCACCCCGAGAATCTCGCTGTCCCCCGGATCTGTCAGCATTTCCAGACGGTCTGTCATCTCGTGTCGACTGCACATCCCGACGCGGCCGGCCAGAGTCTTGCCGTGGCTGACGGTCTTCCCGTGGCTGACGGTCTTCCCGTGGCTGACGGTCTTCCCGTGGCTGACGGTCTTCCCGTGGCTGACGGGCCTCCCGTGGTTGACGGTCTTCCCGCGGCTCCCGTGGTTGACGGTCTTCCCGCGGCTCCCGTGGTTGACGGTCTTCCCGCGGCTGACGCGGCTCCCGTGGTTGACGGGCCTCCCGCGGTTGACGATTGCCTCGAGGCTGGCGCTCCCGGCGAGATTGGCCCTCATCCCGCGATTGACCCTCGCTACGCGATTGCCCCTCGTTACGCGATTGACCCTCGTTACGCGATTGACCCTCGTTACGCGATTGACCCTCGTTGCGCGACTGGCCACTTTCCGAGCGAGCCCCGTTTCGCCCTCGCCCACCGTCGCCGTCGGAGCGGTTCCGACGCCCACCTCGGCCGCGACGACCTCGCCGGCGACTTCGGTCGTCGCCTTCTTTCATGGCTTGCTCGCGGTTGAGCCATTCGATCCGTTCTTCGGAACGATGCAGGTCTGCTGCCGCGATAATCGAGATCTGCAGCCGGTGTTTATTTTCCAATTCCGCCAAGGCGGATCGCCGCGTATTCTGAACCGCGTCGGCCAACTCCGGATGTAGTTTTACCACCACTTTGCGCAGGCGGCCGGTCACAGCGCGCGCTTCAATGCGGCGCAGCAGGCCGAGGCCAACACGTTCGGCACTCGCGAGCCGCCCCGTCCCGGTACAGGTGGGACATAGGCGGTGGGTACGGTCCTGGAGCGCCTGGCTGATTCGCTGGCGGTTGATTTCCAGCAGCCCATTGTCGCTGATCGAACCGACCCGGCTCCGGGCCTTGTCTACCTTCATCGCGTCCCGCATGCATTTTTCCACTGCATGCTGGTTGCGTCGCTGGCGCATGTCGATGAAGTCGACAACGACGAGCCCGCCAAAATCTCTCAACCGCAATTGGCGGGCGATAACTTCAGCCGCCTCCAGGTTCGTATTCAAGGCGGTCTCTTCTGGATTGGATCCTTGGGTCGCTCGGCCGGAGTTGACGTCGATGGCGGTTAGCGCTTCAGCGGTGTCGATGACGATGGATCCACCACTAGGTAGAGAGAGCTGCCGTTTGTAGATTTCTTCTACTTGGGGCTCGATATTGTAGCGGCTGAAAATGGGAACCTGGCCATCGTATTTGACCGGCTTGATCTCATTCTTGGGGAGGTACGCGTGCATGTAGGATTCAGCACGTTCAAATGTTTCCTTGTTGTCGACAAGGATCTCGTCAAAAGACGAATCGAGGTAGTCGCGAAAAGCGTGGACAACCAAATCCTGATCGTCATAGAGCAGTTCGGGCGCCTCCGCCTGATCTTCTTTTTCTCGGATCTGCCCCCACAGCCGCATGAGACCTGCCAGATCGTTCTTGATGGAGGTCTTGGGCTCATCGACGGCGTTGGTGCGAATGATATAGCCGCATTCCTCGGGCAACTCCAAATCTGCCGTACGCTCGCGCAACTTTTTGCGGGCCTTGTCCTCCTCCACTTTTCGGGAGATCCCCCGCGTGGAATCGAAGGGCATCAGAACCAGATACCGGCCAGGCATACTCAGATTGGTCGTCAGCGAGGCCCCCTTCGTCCCGATGGCTTCCTTGACCACCTGGATCGTCAACTCTTGGCCCACCTCAAGGACTTCATCCAATTTGGGCATCCGCCCCGGCGTGCTGGACGGCTTGGCGAAAGCGTGGGGAAATACGTCATTGGCTGCAAGAAAACCGTGGCGGTCAGCGCCGTAATCGATGAAAGCCGAGTTCAAACTGGGTTCGATATTGGCGACAACGCCTCGATAAAGATTGCCCCGCGTTAGGGCCGAATCGGGGATATCCACCCGATAACTATGTAAAATTCCATCTTCTACAACAGCCAAACGCAGTTCTTCACCGCGCCGGCCGTTGATCAGCATACTTCGAGTCAAAATTAGCTCCTGGGCGAATGTGTCTGCGAGGCGTGCCTGGCTTTGGCCTAGGCCCTCGTATTCGCCTTATTATTTGGGGAAAGATGTGGCCGCACCAGCGGCCCCTCCACAATACCCCTTGATCGCCCCTTATTGCCCTAAAAGAGCAAAAATTTCAAGCTGAAACGCCGTTGGGATCCTCTTTGAGCAAAGATCGGGAAAGCCACCGCCCCCGCCGAACCCGGATGAAAAGGCTCGCCCCGAGGCCCATGATGTAGACCGTCGCACTCGCCCAGGTTCCTTCAACACCCCAACCGTAGTAAAAACCGAAGAGCCAAAGCAGAGGCATGAAGACCAGCCAAGCAAAACCGACTGAGAAGATCATCGGCCACGTTGTATCGCCTGCCCCACGCAAGATCCCGCTGCTACTGATTCCCATGGCATCGAAAGCCTGAAATGCGGCAGCCCAAAGAAAAAGACGGTAGGCCAAATGAGCGACTTCGAGATCGGCGCTAAAGGCTCCGGCGATGAACCTGCCCCCCAATACGAATACGACGGCCATGCCAACCATATAGCCGAGGGTCAGGCGAAAGACCGCCGCTCCCGCACGTCGCGCACCATCGGGATCCCCCGCCCCGAGGTATTGCCCTACCAATGTGGTCGCAGCCACGGACATCCCAACACCGGGCATAAATGACAGATGAAGTGCTTGAAGAGCGATATTATGCGCTGCAAGAGAAACCTCGCCGAAGCGACTCACGACGACCGTGAAGATCGACCACGTCGCCATTTCCAGCAGCCAGGCCAATCCGATGGGTGCGCCAACTTTGAGCAGCGAAAGCAACTGTGTTCCCCGAACACGGGGCTGAGCAGTGGAATAAATATTACGTAAACTCGGGCTCCAAAAGAGCGCCAGGAGTACCAGCGCCCCCAAACCCAAAGAAATCACCGTGGCCCAAGCGGCGCCGTTCGGCCCCATTGGCGCAATTCCAAAACCACCAAAGATGAGCCAGTAGTTGAGCGGTATGTTGATCAAGACAGTGGCAACGGCAACCTTCATGGGCGTACGTGTGTCACCAATGCCGCGCATGAAACTTGTTAGGGTCGTATCGAGAAAGGCCAGCGGCAGTCCCAAGGTGCGAATCTTCGCGTAACCGATGGTGATCGATTCCACGGCGGGTGGGGATGCAAATACCTGTACAAGCTCCGGCAAGTAGCCAGCCGCTGCCATGACAGCGATTGAAAAGAGAAAGGAGAGCCAAATCCCCTGCCAAGCGATAGCCCCACATTGGCGGTATTCGACGGCCCCGTGATGCTGGGCAACGTAGGTGTTGACCACCGTCAGCGTGCCCACAAAGAGCGACGAAAATGTCCAAACTACGATATTTCCCAAACCCACGGCGCCTTGGGCGGCGGTGCTCACCCAACCCATAAAGAGGGTATCCACCAAACCCATCAACGTTTGGGCGAGCATGGAAATCACCACCGGATAGGCCAGGCTGAAAACCTGCCGATAGATGGTCGTTTGGGGATCGTGCTTATCCGACAATGTGACTAAGCCTTAGGCCTTTAAAGGACTTCGTATGTCCACGACACCGGCCGACCGCCATCGTAGGGCATGACGCCATGAAAAACCCGCGCGGGATTTGCGAAAACCAAAGGTAAAAAGTACCGATCGCCTTCCCACAAAGGAAGAGATAATACCTCATCCACGGCAACCCAGAGCAATTCCCCTTCGGGATTGCGCGCCTTGATTTCACCGCGGTAGGCGTCGACGCGAAAGACGAAGCCGAACCAGTCTTGTCCGTCTTTACCAAAGCCCGGCCAACTAATCGTGCCGGCCATACTGATCGTCTCGCAAACGATTCCCGCCTCTTCCTTCAATTCACGCCGCAAACCGGAGACCACGTTTTCGTCTCGCTCCAGCTTTCCTCCCAGCCCATTATATTTGCCATAGTGCTCGTCTTCCTCACGAGCATTTCGATGGATCATCAGCACCTTGGACGCATCAGGACTCATTACGTAGCCCAGCGTAGCCACTATGGGGGTGTATGCCATCCCCGCTTATTGACACGGCAAGCCCTCGGCCAGCAAGTAAAACGAACCCACCGGCCAAAATCGTTGCGGGGGCATTGCCGGGAGGCTATGTTCCTGACGTGCCGTGCTCAGACTTTACAGAAACCCTGGAAATTACCTTGGATCCCCAAGGGGCCTTTCGCAGCTTTTCCCTTGCCAAGGCGACGTGTTCAGCAGACGTGGGCAGCGACCGACTTGCAAACCTCATCAATGGACGCTCCTCGGAAGCCCTGCTAACCGGTCATTGGGATGAATTGATTCCCGGTTTAAATGGTTTTTCCAACACGGACCAATTTCTCATCCGCAAGGGCCTAGCCGCACTTCAAGCGGCCCTCTGGGTCTACCATGGCAAACTCGCGGGCGGCCTCGACGACGTCTTCACGGTCGCTTCAATCGAAGAAGGGCCCGATTTCACCAGTATCAGAGGCTTCGTCAAAGTTGATCTTGCCGCGGAAAAAGTAAAACCGTGCGGCGGCTGTGGACGCTGCCGCTAAACCGAAATGGCTCACTCGCCACCCAGCGCGCATCAAAGAACACCCAGGCAACTGAGGAAACCCAGAAAAAACGACTAGGAACTAAGAATGGGCAAACGATATTGGCTAATGAAGAGCGAACCCGACGTCTACAGCATCGACGACCTGCAACGTGACGGAAAAGATTGCTGGGAAGGCATTCGCAATTACCAAGCCCGAAACTTCATGCGTGACGACATGAAGGTCGGCGATGGCGTACTCTTTTACCATTCCAACGCGAAGCCACCGGGTGTCGCAGGGCTAGCCCGAGTATGTCGCTTAGCGTACCCCGACCACTTCGCCTGGGATAAGAAGAGCAAATACTTCGACCCCAAATGCGATCCCGAAGACCCGCGCTGGTGGATGGTCGACGTCGAATATGTTGAGACGTTCCCGCACCTAGTGTCACTTCAGCAGCTAAAAGACGATGCACAATTGGAAGATATGATGGTCACCCGCCGCGGTTCGCGCCTATCGATTCAACCGGTCGAATTGGCACACTGGAAACGGGTTTCAGCCCTCGGAAGAAAAGGCTGAAGAGAGTAACGCTTCCGTTCAGCCACAACACCGTTTGAATTTCTGTCCACTGCCGCAAGGACAGGGCGTATTTCGGCCAACCTTCATCTCAGCCTGACGCGGCCTGACGGGAACCTCCCCCGTATCCAGCTGTTTCACCTTTCCATCGACGTATCGCCACAGGCCTTCGATTCGCTTGAAGCGAGACCGTTCGTGCAGCGCTTCTTCTTTGCCGGCCCCGCCTTTGCGATAGCGCGCAATAAACTCAACTTCGCCCTCATCATGCTCTTTCAGGCCTTGAGACCGACTCACAATCTCCAACCCGAGCCATTGAACTCCGCGAGCAAACCGTCCCACCTCCTCGCGGTCAAAGGGTTTGCTGGTGGCGTGGGTTTCCTGCAGGTAGTCGAGGGCACACTCACTAAATGCGGTGTAGCGCGAGCGCATCAACGCCTCCGCCGTAGGCGCAGGCCTGTCGCCTCCTAAGTAGAGGCCACAGCATTCATCACGTTGGTCACCGGAGCCGCAGGGGCAATTCATGGAAGAACTAGATCTCGCAGATTTCGCAATCCCAGAAAAGAGAGTGCATCCAACAACCCACACAAAATCCCAGGGCTGCTTCAAGCCAGGTCAAAACATAACAGATTCCTAGAACACCGATGATCCAGGAGTTGTCGACGTGCAAAAGACGGAGCGTCAGACAGGTTATGCCGAGGGTTCCACCCAACAGCCAAGCGAACCGCTTGGGTTTCGTTGGTTTCCAGGTTGGCTTGAACCGCATCGTGATGGCCGTTCCGATAAGACCGGTGGGACTAAAGGGCGTCAAGCCGAATAGCGCAGCCGCGAACATATCAAAAATGACGAACGGGCCCACGTAGATCACGGGGTCAAGCTCGGGCGCGGCGAGAAGAATGAATATGGTGGTAGCGGAGAGTGCGTTCAATAGCCCCGCCCGCCCGCGCGTCGCGGTTTCATTGATGATCAACGCGCTATATTGAGGCGTTGATTGACCCATTGACCACCAGGGGGTGGTGAAGAATCGATGCAGCTTCTGACTTTCTGTATCCATCTGAATCTCCTCGGCGCAAAACAGCAATTCGGCCCGAACACGGATATCTCTGAATCACTATATACGGTAGCGAGACAAAGGGGTCAATCCCTGGAGCCGGATAAGCGACAGTCCGACCGCCACTCGGTCGGAACCTCGACAATGCATCGGGTAGGAAACGGTACCCAGCCCTCCCCCGCCGTCCTCCATGCACGCACACGGAACCGTCGACAATCTTCAATGATCTCACATTTTGAAGCCGCCACTCAGTAAACCGCCCACGAGCCCGATGCCTGGCACGATACGTGTATTAACCCATTCCGAAAGACGGCGAGCAGATAGCAAGAATGCACTGCGCGCCCATCCAACGATATCAACACACTCAACAGGAGAAATCATGATGTATAGAAAAACCATCATTGCCCTATGCCTTTCCGCCTTCGTCGCCGGCTGTGGCCTTTCGTCCCCTGAACCCGTTAATGCTTCAACCGAAGCGCTTACCTCGGACAAAGTCGCTGCCGTCTTTACAAATATCACCATGGACGATCTGGAAGAGGCTGCCGGCACCGCCCAATTTGTCGCAGAAACCGCGGTAAACCTGATTCGCAATGCCCAAGCCGCTATAGAACAAACCCGCACCGACCTCGACTTTGAAACAAGTGGGTCGTTTGAATGCCAAGAGGCTCCCAGCCCGCAATACGACGCGGAAAAATGGGCCGGCTATTGTTGGCTCGAGGTGACCCATCTACCGCTGGGCATTCGCCCCGGCGGTCTCAAGGCCTCAACCTTCACGGGCCTGCTAGGCTACAAGGACGCCCTTTCTGCTGCCGTGCAGATTCAAGTGCACCTAAAAGAAGATTTAGAAAAAGTCGAAGGAAGCAAAAAGCAGCAGGAAATCTACACCAACGTTATCGCTGACGTCTACGGTATCCCCGTCGATCAACAACAATCCGGCGACCTTGGTGTAACCATCCGTTCGCCAAAGAATGTCTACTCGTACAAGACCTCCACCAATACATCCTTGCTTAAGGCCTTCTGCAATTGGGCGCTCAATGAAGATGTACTCAACTCTGAAAATGCAAATGGTGCGACCGCGGAAGAGTTGCAAGCCTATGCTGACCAGGCGCGCGCAGTTTTCGGCCCCCTTTGTGAGAAGATGCCCGAATCGCTTCAAGACGCGGTGGACCAAGGTCATACCGCATTTAAATATATCGACCATATGACGTTTGGTGCAAAGAAATACCGCGGCGCAATGTTGTTGGGACGCAGCCTGTCCAATACGGATTTTCGCAACAACGTAGCCTTGGCTTCAGTGCAGTGGGGAAACCCAACCGCAGGCACCGATGGCTTCGAGCGTATCCAAAAAGTATATCTTCGATTCAAAGGAAACTACCAAGGGATGAACAAGAGCATGCCCGAAGACCCAACTCAGTGTTACGTTGTTCAACTCGACGGCACCCGTGCTGAAAAAGCCGCTGGCAATGCCAAAGTGTGGGCCGAGAGTATCATCGCTGCTGGCGCATTCGTCGCGCCAACTCCCGAATTTTCCGAAATCAATTTGACCACCGAAACCTGCCCGCTGGCCTGTATTAGCGATGCGGAATGTGCCCAAGGCGAGCTTTGCGACCTAAACGAAGACAGCGAGACCAAGAATCAATGTAAAGAAGGCTGTGCCGACAATAGCGACTGCCCGGCACAAAAGCCGACCTGTTGCGACAACGGTGAACTCGGCGACCTCGCCGGTAGCACCTGCAAATTGGTTTGCGGCGCGCAACCCGACGGCTGCACCGAAGACAGCGAATGTGAATCTGGCAAATGGTGCCAACTCACCACGGGGGTTTGCATCCCGGGTTGCCGCGACGATGGTGGCTGCGATGATGGCGAAGTCTGCTGCAAGGGCCCCAACGCACATGCCTGCACGAAAACAAATCGCTGCCTGCTGAACGACTAGTGACCTGAGTCAATAGCGAAAGGAAAAACTAAGGGCGGTCGGGTTGAGTCCCGGCCGCCTTTTCTTTTGCGGAATGCTAGAACCGAAAGCTACCGGCCAGCATGAAGAAGAGAAACGATCGTTCGGTCTTCATCGTAAAGCCCCCGATGGTCTTTTCCGTTCGCATACCAAAATTATAGAGTGCACCAAAGTTTAGTGTAAAACGTCGCAGCTCAACGCCTACGGAGGCTGTCACGCCAAAACGGTCAATGGGGTCTTCCAGCGGATTGCTGTCATCACAATCCGGATCGACCGACGAACAGCCGGACATCGCCGTCGAAGCCAGGTTTGTGAAGAAACCCGCACGAACGGGCACGAAGCCGGCGATATAGTATTCGCCCCCTAGATTGACTTGAATCGTCGTTTTCTTTTTGGTGGCAAAGAGTTCGGCCACAGGACTGCTGGGATCCAGCGCCGACGTATCGAGTCGAACCATGGCATGCCCCGGCATGGGCCCCCAAACCGTGAAGTCCAAGCTAACGCCAAAGAACTGAGGTTTGAGATACGCAATGCCAATGGCGCCGCTAGCCGGCTGGGAGTCGATGAAATTGCCCTTAAGGTTCGGTGGAACGTAGGTTTCTTCCGCGTTGACCGTGAAGAAGTTGGCCTCCGCGCTGCCCGTGATCGGCAAGAGAGGCGACCGCAATCGTAAACCGAGCCGGAGTTCCGCAGTCACTTCAAGAAGAAGCCCAACCTGTGCATTCAATCCCCAATGCTCGAATTTCAATCCCCCCTGCTCCAGAAAGCCATAGTGGCCTCCCCCCACCTGAGTTAGCGAGACATTATATCCCGAATAGTTGCCCGAACGGCGAATGGCATAAATACTCGCGCCAAAGGAAAGACGTGGATGAAGCTTCCAGCCCACCGAAATACCAATCCATAACGAATCATCTTCGCTAACTTCCACACTGATTTCCTGTGATGGATACGTATTGCCCTGGGCATCCGAATACAAGCGAGAGTACGCTAACCGACGGTGGTTGGCCCCTGACTGTGGGGTAAGTAGTGCCAGGGCCATTTGTACCCGGCCTACACCCAATCGGTCGCCATCACGAATATTTTGCACCCAAGCCGCCGTTGCCGGGTAGGCGATAAACTGCTGGTCCGAAGCGTCGATTGGTGCCCCTGTATCCATCTTCAGACCGTAGCGACTTACCCCATAAAGCGCGGCAGCGAGACTAATGCTCGACTGAGAAAGCTGGGCCAGACCCGCAGGGTTATAATAGCTACCCGAAGCGTCGTCGGCGATAGCGGTAAACGCCCCACCTAGGCCGAGCGCCCGTTCGCCGACGATATAGTTTTGATAGTGACTCTCGTCGGCAACAGCGGGCGAGGAGCACAGCAGAATAGCGACGAAACCCAAACGGTAGCGGCTTACGAACCGCCGAATATGACGGCTAGCGGCTAAGGTCAAAGCTGCCTCCCACGCTAACCACCAGGCTAATATCCCTGGCGTCGACGACTTCCGAACTCGCTGAACCATCAGCATTGCCGCCGGTTGAGGCGAGCCAACTCGCCATCGACTGCCCTGTTCCATATTGTGCTTGCAGGATAAGCGAGAGCGTGCCGGTGTCGCTCGACCGATAGGTTCCCCCAAACGTTACGCCATACATATGGAGATGGTCCTGGTCTTGGACAGCGCCTTTTTCCAAAACGGGGTACGACGAAAAATTGCTGAAAAAACCGGCACGAAGAATCCACTTGGGATTTAAATAAAATTCTCCCCCGATATTGAAGTTGACGACCAGGTTACGCTGATTGGTCACCGTAGTTAGTCCCTGGGTGTTGAACAACGAATGGGTGAATACCGGGTAGCGCGCCAAAGGGCCATGCAGTTTTATGTCGAGAGCGACAGCAAACGATTCCTTTCGCTGATAGGCAACGCCGAAAGCCACCACGAAGGGAACCTTCCAATTGAACGTTGCATCGTCTAGCGACACTCCTCCGCCCACCGGATTGCCCTGGGCATCAGCGCCAGCCATGACTGTATCGATCACCCCTTCGCGAACTAGGGCGAAATGCGGGGTTGAGAACGAAAGACCGATGCTGAAGCCCTTGAAGGGTTCCAACAATATGCCGGCCCGGAGATGGCTATTGAAAAGGTTGGCCTTGAGATTTAAAAATTCGATCTGTGTCGATTTTCCGGTGGCGGTATTCGTCGCTGAGGTTATTGACGTTGCCGAACTCACTGAACGAAGCGTAAAATTTATGCTCAGACCGATCCGCAACATGGGTATGGGGCGAATGGCGTAGGTCATGCCCCACCCCATACTGCGGTCAATTTCAAAATGCGAACCGCCCACCGTCAGATTGTTATTGAGGTCACAAGGAATGCGATCGATCTGAAATGCAGACTGCCCTCGACTCATGGAGTAGATCACCGCATGCAGGCCAAGGGCGTGACGGATCTTATCGCCGAAGAGTGTCACGAAGCCCAATGACGCGGGAAAACCAAAAAAATCTTTACGCTCATCAAAGTATCTTTGGTCGCAGATTCTGGCGATTTCCGCCCGAGTCATCTGCAATTTGTACGCTGACATTGACACCTGAAGTAGGGTCGAACCGCTACCAACGATACCGGCGGGATTATAATGAGCCCCGGTGGCCTCATCGGCCATCGCGATATTGGCCCCGCCCATGGCCGCAGCTCGCTCCCCCACCAAATGGTCCTGATAGTGGGTTTCCTCGCCAGCTTCGACCGTCGGCGCAAAGAACGAGATCATCGCTATCGCCACGATACGCAGACAAGGCAGCGATAGGTTCATTGCAGTTTCTTTTTCCAGTCGGATGAAAGCCGCCTGGTGCCTTCGCGGTAACTCAAGCCGGAAAGCTGCGTTCGATGGCGGTTGACGAACTCGGCCGTGAGTTCAGGCTTCTTCTTGGAAACCTCCCGCAAGACCCAGCCGATGGCTTTACGGATGAAGAATTCTTTCTCCTGCAGCATCGGGGACGCGTACCGCTCGAACCTAAGAAAATCTCCTTCGCCTCTTCTCAGGGGCTCCAGCAGCGCCAAGAGCGCTGAGCGTCGGAGCCAGAAATTTTCATGCGTGGCCCAGCGGTCGAGCCTTTTCCTCACCGTGGCGTAGCGTTCAACCAACGGCCCGGCAACACTGATCGCCAGCCAATCCACATGGGCCCACGTATTCGCCTTATTCAACAGCCTTTCCAGTAGCCGAATGTCTTTTGCCTGCATGGCGTCGTTTCTCAGAGCCAGCAGCGCGATGCTAACGGAACGCAATTCATGAACGTCTGTCATCCAGGCCGCTTCAGTGATGGCGACGAGGTCGTCTCGTAGCAGCGGTGCTTTCGCGAATTCCTTGGCAACTTTGCGGATCTTGGGCACGGTAACGCCCAGGAAACACAAATCACTTTTTAGATACTTCTTTTCGCCAACGGCTCGCTTGGAATCGGCACGGCTTTCCAAAGCGGGGAGGAGTTCAGCTAAAGGGTCTATCTTTGAGCGCGCCATAGAAGATTTCCAAGCTGAGGCTTTTTACCATCCTTCGGGTGGTTGGGGAAGCCGGCCAAATGCGCTAGGATTTAGCGCCAATCATTCTTGGCCAAGAACAATTGGATAGATAGATGCAGACCAAAGAAATCATCGGCCCCGTACGCTGGGGAATCCTACTTTCACTCATCGCTTTTCTCTTTTCCGTCGGGCTGGGCGTGGTCTTCGGTGCAGCGGAAAAGAGCGTGAAGGGTACGCTAGCGGCAGATGCCGCACGGGTCCTCGACAGCGTCTACAAAGGCGACAAAGCGAAATCGAAAAAAGTGGAAAAGAAATCGTGGACCTATATCAAGCGCGCACATCTCCACGGCGGCGTGCTGGGAATCGCCGCATTGGCGATTTCATTACTCTTGGGGCTACTCCAACAAGGGCGCCGCACGGCCATGGCCGGCTCCCTGCTCTGTGGGACGGGGGCTCTGGGCTATGGCGTCTTCTGGCTGATGGCTGGATTTAGGGCGCCTGCGCTGGGCAGTACCGGCGCTGCGAAAGAGTCGCTCGCTTGGCTGGCCATACCCTCTTCTTCCGCCATAGCCATCGGATCGGTGATCGCCCTCCTTGCCTTAATAAAATTCATTTTTGCGCCAAGAGATAACTAGGATTTGAATAATGAGCGAGCAAGATCTCAACGTCCGCAAGAGGCGCAATCGCGGCCCCATTAGCGAAAAAGTCGATGTCGCAATTATCGGTACCGGAACGGGCGGTCTGACAGCGGGTGCCTATTTGGCGAAGCGAGGCTTCAAAGTCGCTTGTTTCGACCAGCACTATCTCGCTGGCGGCTGTGCAACCCAATTTCCGAGGGGCCGCAAAGACCAGCGTTACCATTTCGATGTGGGGCTGCACTATGTCGGCGACTGCGGTCCCACCGGCATGATCCCTCGCCTACTTCAAGGTGTGGGCGCAGAAGTCGAATTCAATGAAATGGACCCTAACGGCTTCGACATGCTCCATTTTCCAGATTTTCGCTTTGGTATTCCCGCGAGTATCGATCTCTACCGCGATCGATTGGTTGAACAATTCCCCAAGGAAAAACGGGGAATCGATCGCTACGTTTCCTTCGTTCGGCAAATTGAGATGGGTTTCAAAATGTTATCCAAATCCAACCGGCGGTTGACCTTCGGCATCATGCTGACGATGTTGCTCAAAGGCCGTTTGGCTATCCGATATCAAGGCGCCACGCTCAAAGACGTCCTCGATAGCTGCACCCAGAATCAACAACTAAGGGCCATCATCTGCGGCCAGCACGGCGACTACGCACTGCCCCCCAGCGAGGTCAGCGCCCTGCTTCACGGTGGCTTGGCGGCTCATTATTTTGGCGGTGCTTACTACCCCAAAGGCGGTGGGCAGGTCATTTCCGACCGATTGGCCGAAATCATCGAATCCGAAGGTGGCGAAATACATCTCAGCTGCGGTATCGACAAGATTCTCGTCGAGAATGGCAAAGCGGTGGGACTACGAACGGAAGAAAGGCACGGCGAGGTTCATGAGATCAAAGCCGATAGCGTGATCTCCAATGCCGATCTGCAAAAAACGCTGCTCGAACTTCTGGGCCCAGAACACCTACCGGCCAAATGGGTTAACCGCGCCGAGAATTTCACCATGACACCTGGATGCTTCATGACCTGTTTGGGAATCGAGACCGATATGCGTGCCAAGGGCATGGGCCCCAGCAATTACCTACAATACGATGATTACGATGTTGAAGGCTGGTATCAGAAAGTACGCAACAGTCAGAAGCCCGTCATTACCGGGGCCTATATCACCAGTGCAAGTCTCAAGGATCCGCACACACCATCGCACGCACCGGAAGGAATCACGAACCTGGAAATCATGACCTTGGTTTCCACCGACCCCAAGGTATGGGGCGTGTCCGAGGCTGAACTACAAAACTGGGGCTATAAGCGAAACGCCGCCTACCAAAACTTCAAGGCAGAACTGGAAGAAGAGAGTATTCGCCGGCTCGAAGTCATTTTCCCCGATACGGCAAAATCTATCGTGTACCGCGAATCGGCCTCACCCCTAACGCAAAACCGCTATACTCGGGGCACCGCCTACGGCATTGCATGCACCCCCGACCAATTCGAACAAAAAAGGCCCGGTTTTCGAGGGCCCATTCCTTCCCTATATCTCTGTGGACATTCGCTGCGCGCCGCTCATGGGATCCTCGGCGCGATGTCGTCCGGCTACCAGGCTGCGCGCCGAGTCGCGAAGGATGGCGGCCGCCCCCTGCCTGCGGTCTAGACCACGAATACCGTAGATTCCGGCAGCTCCCCGCCTTTGACCAAGGCTGGAAAAAGTTCAACGAAGTCTAGCCTCTACAGATTCGCTGTAACGAAATTGGGGCTCGCTGTCTCCTCCAAATAGAGCGAATAAGACAATCCCTTTCTAAAGGAGCTCATAATGGCCACGATAGAACTGACTTCCAACAACTCAAAAGATACCATCGCCAATAACGAGATCGTTCTGATCGACTTCTGGGCTGAATGGTGTGGGCCCTGCAAGAGTTTCGGCCCTGTCTTCGAAGCCGCGTCCGACAAGAACCCGGACGTCAAATTTGCCAAATGCAATACGGAAGTGGAAACGGAGCTAGCGGCAGAATTCGGCATCCGCTCCATCCCTACGGTCGCCGTGTTTCGCCAAGGCATCTTGCTCTTCATGCAGCCGGGTGCATTGCCCCCCAACGCCCTTGACGACCTCCTCGCCCAAGTGCGCGCTGTCGATATGGCGGATGTGCACAAAGAAATGGCAGAGCAGGCCGCAGCCACCCCGTAGACGGCAGTGCTCTCCCCCAACCGATCAAGGGTTGGTTGCGTAACCGATTTGCAGACCCGAAACGGAAAGAGCTGGACCAGCGACATACCACATACGTAGTTGCGACGGAGAAACTCGTCTCACTAAAGGCCTGCCAAAGATAACCGAATCCCAATGGCCGGGCCCCCCACCGTCAAATACGGGCGACGGAACTTTCGTCCAGTTCTTGCCGTCAATCGAAAACGCCTGCCCTACCCCGCTCGCAGGTTGCCCCGTTCCAGCACCGAAATACCACATGGTATAACCACCGCCCGGGTCCGCGATGACCGACGGGCTCCGTACGAGCCAATTATCCCAGCCTCCCGAGATGCTCTTTGTCAAAACGGGAGCTGTTTCTGTCATCCACGTAATACCATCAGCGGAGAACGCATAGCCGATGGCGAATTCGTCAGTCAGTGGATTCACCCCCGAATACCACATACGGTATTTGGAGGCATCTTTCAGAACGAAACAGCCATCGATCGCGTCGTCCCAAGCTCCCGGATCGATGGGATCAAGGATCGGATTACCAGAATATTTGCTCCAAGCGATTCCATCCGTAGAGGTAGCGCGTCCGATGGCCCGGTCGTCCCCCGCACCACCTGAATAAAAGAGAACGTAGCTGCCATTGTCTTTGATGATACTGAAGCCGTTGATATTGGAATCATCCCACGCGTTTCCTGTTCCATAAGAGAGGATGGGATTGTTGGTATGCTTGGTCCACGTGATTCCATCCGCTGACGTCGCATACCCAAGCTGCCGACCACCATTTCCCTTTCCCAAATACCACATGCGGAAAAGCGCGCCTTCGACGATTACGAAGGGGTCGAATACAACATCCGTATCAAAATCGCCGACAGTTCCGAGGCCCAGAACAGGTATGGGTGAACCGCTCACCCACCCCTGGGTTCCAGGGTTGAACGCATCACTCGTCATATCAACGGTGGCGTCAGGAATCGGCTGATCGACCGTCATATCCGCCGGAGGCAGGTCGATTGTCACGTCGGCCGGAGGAGCATCGAGCATCGTGTCAGCCGTCAGATCGACCGGCGCAACAGTTGGCCCGTCAACGGAACTGTCTGCAACTGGCAGCAGTCCCTTGTCGACGAAACTGTCGGCAACGGGTTCCACGCCTTGATCGACAGAGCCATCCGCCTTCGGCATGGCATCTGCAATTAGGGTATCGATACTGCTATCGGCCACGCGGGAATCCGTTGAACCGGTGGGGCTAGGCAGAGTCGAATCACAAGCGGCGAAGACAAGAGTGAGCAGCGTAATCTTAGCAATCGTCATGATGAATCCTAGGGGGTAACCAAAAAGGGGCTTGCGTCGACCTATTTTCTTCGGCGCCAAAGGAAGGCAAGCAGCACGAGACCTAGCCAAAAAGCATCGGTTGCAGCCCCGACGCCATCGTCGGGTTGGCCAAGACTGCAGGCGAAGCCCCCCGCTCCTGTCGCGAGAATTTCGGTGGTTCTAGCCAAAGCCGACGGATCGCTAACCGTACAATTCGAAAGCCCATTGCCACTCACTTCACATTCCATTCCCGGAGGGCAACGCGTCGTTAGACAGGGGTCGGTTTGGCAGGTGCCATCACGACAGATTTGTCCCGCATTGCAGCTAGCGAATCGGCATGGATCGGGCTCGCATTTCGGTTCACCATTTACGACCTTGCAATAATGGTTATCTGCGCAATTTGAATTGGCGCAAAGGTCGGGTACGCATTCTCCGCGTACGCAAGATTGCCCCTTCGAACAATTGATATTGAGGCATGTGTGGAAACACTGGCCATCGGCACATATTTGATATTCGGGGCAGGTGCCCTTGGGACAAACGTCATCGACGCATAGATAGTCGACGCATATCTTTCCCGCAGCGCATCCTTTGCTGAAACAACTATCGTCAACGCAAAGGCCCGTGCTCGATTCGCAGCGTTGGTTTTCTGGACAATCGATTCCCGCACAACGGTCGACGCATTTGCCGTCAACGCAGCGTTCGCTCGACTGACATTTCACACCGGCACAATCGTCGGGGACGCAATAACCGTTAATACACTGGGTGCCACCCGGACAAACAAACTCGCCCGTCTTGCAGGGCACGAGACATTGGCCTTCGGTGCAAGCGGAGCCGTCGGGGCATTCAGCGGTTTCATCAGCATCACCGTCGCAGTCGTTGTCTTTGCCGTCGCAGATTTCCTCGGTGCCACCCACCTCTCCGATGCAATCAATTTTTCCAGCGACGCATTTCGTACTTCCCTTCTTGCATTCACCCGTATCCGTCCCGCAGGGCAGACCTTCGCCGGTTACATTTTCGTCGATTTGGTGATTGCAGTTATTGTCGAGGTTGTCACAGATCTCCTCGCTGGGCAGGATGCCACCATCGCATTCGAGCTTGCCCCCTACGCATTTGGTAACACCCTTCTTGCAAACGCCCACATTGATACCGCATACCACACCCACATCTACGGGGTTGTCATCGGTTTGGCCGTTGCAGTCGTTGTCTTTTCCGTCACAGATTTCGTCGGGCACGACAGGACAGGCGGTGCAGGAAACATAGGTTGTACAGGTATTGTAGTCCGTACATTCTTGGCCCACACCCTGGTCGACACTTCCATCGCAGTCGTCGTCGAGACCGTTACAGGTTTCGGCTGCGGGACCAACCGCTCCCACACAGGGGCCGAAAACAGCGGCCGTGCAGAGTTTGCTACCCAACTGACAGATACCATCGCAGGTACCCGCCGCCGCATCGCAACCGACGGCAAACGGGTAGCATGCCTCGGCGTAGTTATCGATGACCGTGTCGCAGTTGTTGTCGAGGTTGTCGCAGAGCTCCGCGGTTGGCGGCGTATCGCCCAAACAGTCGACTTTGCCGTTAACGCAGGCGCTCATACCCTTTTCGCATTCACCAATATCAGAACCGCAGGGGATGGAAATATAGTCTTCGTCGACTTCGCCGTCGCAGTCGTTGTCTTTGCCATCGCAGATCTCCACCTGACAGACAACAGGCGGGCAACCTTCGTCCACCGCACCATCACAATCATCGTCGAGACCATTGCCGCAAATTTCACCGCCGGCGTTAGCGGGGCCCGCAGTCACGCTACATTCCGCACCCGAACCGTTGGCTTTGCAGACAAAGACGCCCGTACGTAGGCAGATTCCCTTGCCGGCACTGCACGTCTTGGCCGCACGCTGGTTGGTGCAGCTCGGATCGGTCACAGCAACCTCTGGCCAGACCTCGTCACAGGCCAAATCACAGTCGTCGTCTATGCCATTGCATTTTTCGGTGAGCAAACTCTCCGAGACTATATTGGCCATGGCAAGGGCGAGACTAACTTCGTTGTCCACTACGACCGCCTCGCCGGTGCCACCCGCTGCAGCCAAGGAATCGATTTGGCTTTTGAGCGCGGGAGTTCCGAATCCGACGACATGAACGGGAATAGACTTGCCCGCATTTGTAAATAGCGCTGCGGCCTCGTCGTTGGCCGTGGACGTGTTGACGCAGTTTTCAACCCCGTCGGTCAAAATGATTACCTTATAGGGGCGGCAGCTACTCTTTGAATCGGCGGCCAAAAGCCCCGGGAAACGATTGACCCTCAGGTCGTTTAGCGAACCGGCAATCGGTGTTTTTCCGTAGGCCCGAATCTCTTTATCGCAACCCGTTCCGCAGTCGGGACAAAGATTGCAACCGGTGGCCGGCGGCAGGGTTTGCGGGCAATCTCCCGCATTGGGATAGTCGTCGCAATTATTCATCCACGATAAAATTTCAGCCTGGTTGTTTTCCTCGAAGCCAACCAGAATATCCGCTTTGTTGAAACCGGTGCCTATGGGATATGAAGAACACGCGTTAGTCAGGATCTCTGCCGGATCCGCACCATACCAGCCACCGACGCCCCAGAGGTTCGAATTGGGAATAGGTGAACAACTAAACCCCATGGGCGCCTGGGCAAAGCGCGACAAACCGAAGGTCACCTCGCCAAACGACTGAACGACGTTGGAAGCCCCCTTCTTCACTTTCCAAAGACGGGTATCGTCGGCGACGCCATTGTCACAGCCAAAACCATTGCAGTTGGAGCAGGCCACCTGGTTTCCCGGACATTCGGCGCTGTTGTCGCCGCCTATCTCCTGATAGTAGTTTCCACATTGGGTATCGTTGTCGCAGTTTCCGCCGCGACAAGTCGTCCAGATCATACTCCCGGATGTATCGATGAGAAGCATGACGCGTGGTTTGACGGGTTGTTCCTGAGCCAGTGCCAGGGCCGGCAAGAAAAGACAGAGCGCAGCCAACACGGTCTTTGTACCAGCCAAGATGGATCCGCGGCTCAACGCATTGCGATCGGACATATGCTTCCTGTGGGCATTTGAATCCTATAATGATAACCCGGCTAGGAAGATTTCTCACAGGATTTCACCTTCTTGTTGAGATGTTGACGAAATGAGCGCGCAAAGCGTTTCGCAGCATGCCGCGCATCGCGAAATGGGGTGCGCACTGTAGGCCCTTGCCCTACGCGCACCCTCCTGCATTATCTAATAGTTCACCATGGTTACGCCGACCCTTCTGTGCGGCATACAACTTGCTTTAGGCCGCGCCATTACAAAGAACCAGTACGACGATGGTGTCCACAGAACCGAAGGCTATCGGGGCCGCGAGGGACGAAGCGTGATGAATAGAAGCAAGGGGCAGAACACGGAGGGTCGCATGGTGAGAGCGACATATGAATCAAAGCCGGCGAAGATGCGAACGGCCTGGCATTCGGGTATCAGCCGACCGGTGGTGGCACTCTTTAATGGTCTGATGAGTTATCTGATCATCAATCTTACGTCGCTCATCGCATTCGTTCTGTTCCGAGTGTTTACACGAACCCGCGTTTATGGGCGCGCAAATATCGGATTGGCGAAGAATACGCTGATCTGCGCGAACCATCGCACCATGATCGACAGTTATCTCGTTGGCCACCTTTCCAGCTGGCCGTGGGGCTGGCTCTTTCCCCATGTACTCCCCTACCATCCAGCGGCGGTGGAAAATTTCTTCAAGAACCCCATTCTCGCTTGGTTTTCCAACCGCTGGCGCTGTGTGCCCGTTCGCCGAGGAATTCGAGACTTCGGCGCACTCAAGATCATGACGGAAACCCTACCTAAGGGGCAGATGTTGATCTTTCCCGAAGGGTCTCGCAGCCGAACGGGCGATTTGCTGCCAGGCCGGCCGGGAACAGGAAAACTCATCCACGATTCTCAATGCAAGGTTGTTCCCATCTACGTCAGTGGAATGAGCGATATTCTGCCCATCGGTTCGCGATGGCCACGTTTTTTCCGACGGCTAGATGTTCACGTCGGCACGCCCGTCCCTCTGGACGATTTGCTGCAACAGCCAGAATCGCTGGAAACATCGAAAGCGATCGTCGGCAGGGTCATGGAGCATATCGCCGAACTCAAGAAGACCTGTGAAAGCCGCAGTCCAAGCGTATGGCAAACCGCCGTCGCTCGTGGACGACGCGCGCTGGGTTTCTAGGCTACCGAAGAGTCAATCCATACCAAAGGCAGCTCGTCCCCCGTCTTTCGTATCCCTCCAATTCCTCATTATTCTTGACCATCGCTGAGCGAAGGCCGAGGATCCGATGATGCGCATCAAGAACTCGCTCGCCTCGGTGGCCATCGCCATCACGTTCATCCTCACCGGTTGCGGCAAGCCCGCACCTAAACCCAAGACGGCAAAGGAACCGCCCAAGAAAGCAGCAAAGGCAAAACCAAAGCCCAAGCCGGAACTAACCGAAGCCGATGCGAAGAAAGTCGCCTCTGATTTTTTCAATGGGCTCGTCGGGGGAAAATATACGGAGATATCCGCTCTGATGTCCCCGCAGATGGGGAAAGCACTACCTGCGGACAAGCTAAAGGGCCTTTGGCTAAGTCTGAGCATGAAGCTCGGCCAGTTCGAAGCGGTGCTCAAAACCCGACACCTCAAGGCGAAGACCTCGCACGTCGTCACGCTTACATGTGGCTTCGCGGTGGCCCCCATCGACGTTCGGATCAGCGTAAACCCAGAAAAGCAAGTCGAAGGCCTTTTCTTCAGACCTGCCGCGGAAGGCGTGGTGCGACCGCAAACCCCCAAAGCGCCCTTCCCTTACGCAGCACGCGAAGTGAAATACGAAAACAAAAAGGGCAAGATAGAAATCGGCGGAACGCTAACGGTACCAGAAGGCAAAGGCCCATTTCCCGCAGTATTGCTTATCACGGGGTCTGGAGCGCAAGATCGTGACGAGACGATCTTCGGGCACAAACCCTTTCTCGTACTCGCCGACCACCTCAGTCGAAACGGTTTCGTTGTGCTGCGCGTGGATGATCGCGGCATTGGCGAAACATCAGGAAATCCCGCTACGTCAACCATCGAAGACCACGCGACGGATGTAGCAGCAGGCGTGGCTTTCCTCAGAAAACAGAAGGAAGTTAATCCTAAAAAGGTGGGACTCATAGGACATAGCGAGGGTGGCGTGATCGCTCCGATGGTGGCAGCGAAAGACAGGAAGATCGCCTTCATTGTTTCGCTCGCGGGCAACGGTCTCACCGGTGAGAAGGTTATCAATAAACAGGTCGAGACGTTCTTCAGTCGTGGAACCCCCATTGCGCCCGATGATCTGAAAGCCGTACTCAAAGCTCAGAGGGCGATCATTGCACTGGTCAAGAAGAATGCGAGCGATGATAAGCTCCGCGTCGCCATTCGGGCCGGCGTTCTAGCAGGTGCCAAGGCAAAAAACGAAACCCTGGAAGAAGCGCAAATCAAAAGCCTCGTAGAAGTGAAGCTCAAGCAGAGCACCTACCCCTGGACCAAATCCTTCGTTAAATTAGATCCGGCCAAACATTGGCGAAGAGTAAGATGTCCAGCCCTCGTACTCATCGGCGAAAAGGATTCCCAGGTTCCCGCCGATGAAAACCTTGCCGCCGTGAAAAAAGCGGCCAAACGCAACAAGAAATTCAAAGCGGAAAAACTAGCGTCGCTCAACCACCTCTTCCAGCAGGCCAAGACCGGTACGGTTTCCGAATACGCCGCGCTGGATGAGACGTTTCATGCACCCACCCTCGAACTGATCAGCAAATGGATCGCGGGATATACGAAGAAATAGTTCGCCCCGCCTGAAATACACGCCTCTCAACGCGTGTTTCCAAATAGATGAAGAAAACAAACGCCGCTTGGAAACACTATCTCGCCCTCGGTATCGCCCTGTTAGCCTTTCGTGCCGTCATCGCCGAAGCCTACGTCATTCCATCAGAATCCATGCGTCCTACCTTTGAGATTGGCGACCGCGTCCTGGTCAGCAAATCCACATACGGCGCACGATTGCCATTTACCACCAAAAAAGTTGATGGCGACAAAGCCCAACGGGGAGAAATCGCAGTATTTCTCGACCCCAAGAATCCTCTAGGAACCCCCTTGATCAAGCGAATCATCGCCATCGGCGGAGATTGGGTCGCTGTCGATCGCAGCATCATCTACATCAACGGCCAACCCGTAAGCCGTCAGCCCACCACAAAGGCCTGCAAAACTCTGATGGGTGAAAGTTGTATATTCTTTCGAGAGACCCTCGGCCAGCGCACCTATCAAACTATCGAAATCAGTCAGCGGTCGGGCCCGGCCGACCAGATGACCTCGAGAAAAGTGCCTCCAGGGCATGTTTTTGTCATGGGCGACAACCGAGATAACAGCAACGACAGCCGTTTCTGGGGCTACGTTCCATATTCGCACCTGGTGGGAAAAGCACGACTTCGCTTCTGGTCGCGCGACAGTGAGACGGGCATTCGTTGGAATCGCCTTTTTTCCCCGCTCTAATCTCCCCGCTCTGGCCCCATACAATTCGCGGCTTCCCTTTCTTTTCCTCATTACCATTGGCTGTTACTCTTGGCATTGGAGTAACTTCTAGAAACCATGTCCAAGAATTTTGCGATTACAGGTGTAGCCGGCTACGTAGCCCCTCGGCATTTGCGCGCGATCCGCGACACAGGAAATACACTTGTGGCCGCGATGGACCCTCACGACTCGGTAGGCATTCTCGATCGCTATTTCCACGATGTAGCTTACTTTCGCGAATTTGAACGATTCGATCGCCACGTCGAGAAATTACGAAGGGGGTCGGCAAAAAAGCGTGTCGACTACGTCAGCATCTGCTCTCCGAACTTTCTTCACGACGCGCATATACGTTTCGCCCTGCGTATGCAGGCGGATGCCATCTGTGAAAAGCCATTGGTGATGAATCCGTGGAACTGCGACGCCCTCGAGGAACTTGAAAACGAGCAAGAGCAGCGGGTATACACCATTTTGCAACTTCGTTTGCACGACGCCGTCCGTGAGATGAAGGAACGTTTCGGTTCAACAAAAGGTAGAAAGCACCAAGTTTCGTTGACCTATATCGCCTCTCGGGGCCAATGGTATGCGCATTCCTGGAAGGGCAATATCAGTCAATCCGGCGGCATCGCAACCAACATCGGAATTCATTTCTTCGACCTTCTGACCTGGATCTTCGGCGGTGTAGAAGATCTGCAAGTGAACCTGGCAGAACCCCAACGAAGCGCGGGCCAGCTAGAGTTGGAGCGCGCAAAGGTGAATTGGTTCTTGTCCATCGATCGACACGATCTGCCCCAAGATCGCTCGTCTGGTGAGAAAATGACCGACCGCCGCCTTGAGATCGATGGCGAGGAACTCGATCTTTCAACGGGCTTTGACAATCTTCATACGCGCGCCTACGAAGAAATTTTCGCGGGCCGTGGTGTACGCATCGCTGAAGTCAGGCCTTCCGTCCAGCTGGTACATGATATTCGCCACGCCCAAATCACGAAGCCGAACGACGATGCCCACCCCCTTATCCATCAGATCACGGGCGTCTGAAGAAATCCCGAACGGCCCGACGCTTTTTCTCATGAGTGTCAACCCAACTTGAAGGCATAAAGAGCCAGGCCGCCTGGGCATTGTCTCGAATGCTCAGCGAAAGGTTGAGATCATATCCGGCCTTGAACTCCCCTTCCGGATTATGCACCACCACCGCTTCGACCCGGGAACTAGCCGATCGAATAACGGCATTGATGAACTCATTGGGGATCCGGCTTTCCCATTGTTTGCGAAGCTGGCTCAGAGGATTCCACAGGGACCAAACACCGAGGGTTTGGGCAAAGCTTTTCCCGCCTCTCCCCACAGGACTGTCAACCAGATAGGAGGTGCAATTACTCCCGGAAATCAATCCGCCTCCCCACCCTGAATAGCAGCCCAGGGTTGCCTCCGGATCGATGAGTGCTTTGTCGAGATGCGCCTTCAGACCAGCCATCTCCCCATCCGACAATCGAACCAATACGCTAACCCTTTCACTATTCGCTCGCTTCCAGTCGCTTTCAGATAGCTCGACATCTCGACTATAGGTTTTGTCGCCGATACGGGTGTAGAGGTGAATGGATTCCTGTTTGGGCATGGACAGCTCTACAATATTTGGAGAGAGCAACGAAAGGTAGTCGGCTGTCTTCACCCGAGGGTGTACGGCGAGATGCAGGCGACCATGCTCAACGTAGTGGGGCAGGCCCGCCTTCTTAGCCAAACGCTGAAGACGGCGCTTGATCGGCGTCGCGCGAATCCTCTGATTCATTGCGGCCGAATTTCCCCTATGCGCGTCGACGACCTCTGCTAGCGCAACATCAAGTGGAAAAAGGGGTAGGACGAGCGCGAATAGAGCGAAGCGATAGGCTGCGAAACGAAAGGTTAACCGATCCATAGAACCGGTTCTGAGCAAATCCGATGCCAAGAAGGAGAACCGCTATTCTCCAACAGAATCATCTGCTCAAAGCATCCACGCACTTGCCGTTTGCCGAAAGGACGCAAATATTCTGCTAGACCATCCAGCAGATCGTCGTTGTCTCGTTGGATGATATTCGCGTCAGCCGTTTCAAATAAGGGGCTAACCCACATATTTCCGTCTCGGCTATCGGCCGCTCCTCGATGCGACCTCATCCGCATAGCTATGCTGATCCCAGACCAAAACCGTTCCGTCGGTGCTGCCAGATAAGAGTTCACCCTTAGGAGAAAACGTCAGAGCGGTAACTTCTCCGAGATGTCCGGTCAATGTTGTAGCGATGTCCAAGGTATCCAGTCGCCAAACCCCGATGGACCACTGGGGCAGCGCGGCGGCGAAGAATCTATTGCACGGGGAAAAGGCCAAAGCACGGCGAGAGCGTTTCTGGCTGCGGCGCCAAACAGCCTTTCCTTTGCGGCTCCGCAAATCCAGAACGAAGATACCTCCACCGTGCGCCGCAGCGAGCCAGTATCCGTCGGATGAAAAGGCCAATTGCCTGACGCTTTGGTCAACGTATCCTGGACCCAAGTCTTCCAGAAATTGCTCGGCATCGGGCAATTCGATCTCATCGTCCTTGGCTTCATCGCTCATGTCATGAATGAGAAGACGAGCACAACCGCCGGCGATCATCCGTTGCCTCCCGCTATCAAATGCCAGTGCGTTTACATCGAATGGAAATACGAAATTAGGCCGCTTCTTCTTCTGCCTGGAACCTCTGGTGCTGTTCAGCCAGAGTTGCCGTCGATCGCCAATAGCCAGTACGCTACCATCCTCACTGAATGCCCCCGTATCGACAAAGCGTTGACCGTAGGCCTTCAACGGGGATTCTTTCCAGGTCTTCATACTAAATCGGTAGATTTCATCATCCCAAAACACGCGGCAAAGGGTATTTCCCACAAAACCAACGCACAGCAGGGGGTCGTCTGAATTGGGTTTGTCTAAAGTGGCAAGTCGTTGCTCGTCGCGGTCCCAGAGCATCGTCGATGCCCCGATGAAGCGACCATCGGCGGAAACCACAAGGTCACGAATGGTCCCCAGCGGATGATGGGATGGTCCGTCGTCGGAAAATCGTTCTTTCACATACTTGACAAGAGAAGTGCCACCGGACCCTTTTGGACGCGCCGTATTCGGTGGCGACATTGGAACGTTCTCGGCGAATTCATCGTCGATTGCCGCGCCATAATGCTCCTCCCAGTCCGAACCGCTTTGCGCGGAAACCTCCACTGAAACGCTCAAAGCGCGTGAATCTTCCGTAAACTCGAAGTCTGTCAACGACGACGGTCCACCGTAGGGGTCTCTAAAGTTATAGTCGCCAACCCACCGACCATCACGCAGCGCCCAAACCCGCGCTTCCCAACCGGACCATTGATTCCCCTTGAAACGATACTGCAAGATGCCGACGTATTGCCCATCTTTTGAGGTTGCGAGACATTCTGGATCGTCGGGCAACTCCCCCAGACGCTTGACGTCTTCGGCAGCAAATGGCCAAAGGAAGACCTCCCGCCCGCAACAGAAGATGACTGTTCCATCGTTGGCGATGGTGTTCGTCTTGCTTAGGCCATAGCCGGATTTGCTCGCGACAAAGCTAGGAAATCCATCATTGAAACGTACGATGCGTTCAATATCGCCCGTTTCACTTTGCCACACGACGATCGAATCATGATTGACTGAAACGATTTTCGCAGGGGAGCCCACTTCGCGCCATAAAAAGCTATCACCATGGTTGAACCGCAAACTTCCCAGGCGTTCCTTCGCTCCCGCCGGTAACGGTGGCGTTCCAGGAAAGAGGGTTGCGCAATTAAAGAAACGGGGTTGGGCTGCCATTCTTCTTAGTAGGAATCCCAAAGGTCGCATTTGGCGGTATGAACGCCATGGGCCGACGTGATGGGCGTGTCCAATTGAAGGTAGTTGTCATCATTGGCGTTGTAGGCAGCCCATGGCAGTGCATCCCCTAGGGGATCGTTCGGATCCCCCGTGGCCGCAAACCGTGTCCAGTAGCCCATCATCTCGCGCGACAGCGAGAGTTCCGCTTCCGTTGGTAGCGCCCCTGAATAGCTTAAATGACCAAAGGTGAAATAGACATCCATGCCATGACCCGCACCATAGATAGCCAACGGGCCATGGGTAAAGCCATGGGTAAAATGCGCGCGCCATACACTCTGCGCCTGATTCGCACTTCCGCTCGTCAACGCGCGCCGCGTGGGGCAGACATAACCGTAATCACCTAGCAGCGCCAACCAGGCATCATTGTAGGTGGGATAGTCCGCAGCCGGATACCAGCTGGTTAGCAGCGTCACGGTATCGTCGCCGAATTGCAGCGCGACCATGTTTTTGTAGGATTCTTCCGAATCGACGGCCGTTGTCCCATAGTAACCCAAGAGCGTCGTATATTCGTTATCCGTTGTCGACATGATCATGGGCATCGCATGATGCTCGCCGGAAGCCAACGCAGCCTGGGGGGCCTTGGGAATGACCCAACCATCGATCGACGTACCATTGAAGCCACTATCTTCGGTGGCCCCGTAGAATTTCATCGGCGCTGTTGTGATTTGTGCTGCCGTCTTTTCGCGCAAACATGCGGCGACATCCTGCATCTCAGCGCATTTTAGATCTTCAACGAACGTCTTGCCTCCTGCTTCAGCGGCCTCTGAAGTCATAACGGAACAATTGCCGCTGATCATCATGGCGCGAGAAAACAGTCCCTTAGCCAAAGGTGAACTCAAAAGAGTGCAGGTTGCAATGGCCCCCGCTGATTGACCGAAAACCATGACGCGTTGGGGGTCGCCACCGAAGGCAGCGATATTTCGCTTTACCCATTTCAGCGCTGCGATTTGATCGAGCAAACCATAGTTACCCGATACCTGTTCTCCGTTTTCGGCGGCGAGAGCCGAATGCACGAGATAGCCGAGTGCCCCGAGTCGATAGTTGATGGAGACGACCACGGCTGGCCCCAACTCGGCCAAAGCCCTGCCGTCGTAGATGTCTATGCCGAAATAGCGATCGGACGCGGAACCGACCACATGAGATCCCCCGTGAATGAAGAACATGACGGGCAAAGGCGACTTATCGCCCCCCTCTGGGAGTCGTTTTGGCGACCAGATGTTGAGTGCGAGACAGTCTTCGCTGCCCACCGCATTTCCGGCATTGTCTTTCTGCATACAACGCTCGCCGTAGGTGCTGGTCTTCTTGATGCCCGCCCAGCATGCCCGTTCAAGCGGAGGTCGCCAGCGCAAATCGCCCGTCGGGCTCGCTGCATAGGGGATACCTTTATAGACGTAGGAATTCCCTTCAAGTTCGCCTTGCACGTAGCCTGTGTCGGTCAGAGTGACTCCCGGTGTGGGATCTTCAACGAGTCCTTCGCAGGGATCAGCGCGACCGTCACCAGCATCCCATAATTGATCCACCACAAGATCTGGCGCCAAGGCTTCAGCTGCATCCAAGCCAGAATCCACCGGGGGATTTTCAGTCGCGCAGGCGGATAGCCCCGCGAGGAACCAGACAGTGAAAATTCCCTTAGCTATCAAACTCAATTTACCCATGGCTACGAGTCGACCTCAGACCATACACGCCAGGCGCTCAAAACCGAACGACGCGAGGCGCGTCGACGATAGCACGGGTTCCGATTTCACCTCATAGCTTCAGCGGCAAATCTTGTGGCCGAGCGGCTATATCACCCAGATTTGATATTGCTCAATAATATCATCCCCTCCAAGGGACCTTTCAGCCAGCACGACTCGTGGTAGGCTTTTTCTGAATCGCAAACTCTATGATGGCATAGGGATGAGAGAGACCCGTGGCTGAACAACATTCGAAATTGGTACCGACCGAGGCTGCCCTTCAAGAAAGCGAAGCGACATATCGACGCCTCTTCGAAAACGCTGAAGTAGGAATGTTCCGCACGAGAATCGATGGTTCGGGGGTACTTGCTGTGAATCGTAAGATGAGCGAGATCTTCGAATACACCAAGCAGGAATTTCTGGACGGCCGCGGTAAGGATTTCTGGGCCAATCCTCAACTCAGAACTGAACTCACGCAGACCATCGCGAAAACGGGAAGCCTGAAGGACTGCGAAATCGAATTTCGCACCCGCTCAGGTAAGATCAAGACCTGCCTGTTGTCCGCAACCTTCTCCGCCGATGAGGGCGTCATGGAAGGTTCCGTCGTTGACCTCAGCACGCGCAAGGAAACCGAGGCAGCGCTGGCTCGCAGCGAAGAAAAATACCGTACCTTCTTTCACCGCGCGCCGATCGCCCTTTTCCGCAGCGAAGCCGGGACAGGAAAGATCTTGGACATCAACGACGAGGCGACGAAGCTCATGGGACTCACCCGTGCCGAAGCCTTGGCAACCCCCGGCGCAAATTTTTGGTTCACTGACGACGGCCGAGCACGGATGCTCGAGAGGTTGAAGAATGAAAAATCCGTCGACAACGTCGAAGCAAACCTCAAGATGGCCGAGGACAAGGCAATCGTCGCATTGATGTCGATACGGCTCTACGCAGAAGAAGGGCTTCTCGAGGGCTCGGTGGTCGACATCACAGAGTTACGTAAGATGCAACAGAGTCTGGCGCAAAAAGACCGGCTTGCCCATCTCGGATTTCTATCGGCTTGTATCGGACACGAGATCAACACCCCTTTGACCTATCTGCTCTTCAACCTTGAAAAGCTGCAGATACTATACGCTGAAGACGGCACAGATTCGAATCCCGAAACAAGGGCTCTGGTGGATAAGGCCCTTGACGCCGTGGAGCGAATCCGAGGAATTTCGGAAAGGCTCCACGGCTTCACCCGAGGTCAAAGCCCAGGTAGTGAGGCCGTCTCGATTAACGACGCCATCGAAAACGCTCTGGAGATGGTGAGTCAACAATGCGAGCAAGTCTGCACTGTCTCGATTGATTTGGGTGCCCTCCCGCCGGTCTGGGGAAATAGGGGCCAACTCTCGCAAGTCTTTCTCAACCTGCTCAGCAATGCCTGCCACGCCTTGCACGAATCGAACAAGGCGACGAACCGTATTGAAGTTCGCACTTGGGCGGAAGGCGAGCGCGTCCTCGCGCACGTTTCAGATACCGGCCAGGGTATTCCGCCTGAAAAGCAGCATTCCGTATTTGAGCCATTCTATCGTGCGGCGCCCATAGATGACGACCGCGGTACAGGTCTAGGGCTCAGCATCTGTAAGATGCTCGTAGAAGCGCATAAGGGAACGATTGAGGTTCAGAGCAATGAGGGCGAAGGTTCGACGTTTATCGTCAGCTTCCCAGCCGATTTGGCCCGGACAACGACTACAACGCCCCCACAAGAAACGGCCGTAAACGCGCACACTATCCCGCGCCACGGCCGCCTTAGAATGCTGGTTGTTGATGATGAAAGAGATTTCTGCGAATTTGTCTGCGAAGTATTCGAAAAAGAGGATATCCAATTCGTCGAATCTGGCGCTGCCGCCCAAACGCTTTTGAACGCGGACCAGAATTTCGACCTCATCATCTGCGACCTCATGATGAAAGATATAACCGGGATGGAGCTCCATACCTGGCTGCTAGGCCACTATCCTGAACTCGCACGCAGATCCACCTTCGTCACCGGTGGCGCGTTTTCCAATGAGGCGCGAGACTTTCAGGAAAAGGCAAACAACCCCATGCTCTTTAAGCCTTTCTCCATCAAGGAATTAGAGTGTTTCGTCGGTGATGCCGTAGAAAGGCTTAGTTTAGACCGAAGCTAAGCCGATCCAGAGCAAGGCCGTACTGCTCCCGATGAAGAGCGCCCCCCCAAAAATACCCAGGGCCAAGAGTACACGTCGACGCTTTAGGGCCTCGGTGGCTTCCTTCAGGGTACGCATCGCCTTCTTCCATTTGATCTGCATCCGCACCACGGGCAGGCCCTGTACGACACTATCGGTGCCACAATAAGCGCAGCTCGCCGACAATGCTTCTGACTCGATGGATAGCGGTGCCCCGCAAAGCCGACAACATAGCGGCCCCCGACCGTCCTTGGCTGGAGCCGCCGCCATGGTTTGCTGGAAAGCGATCGTCGTAGCCCCAGTAGCGGCGGCCCAAAGCCACATGGTGGCTCCGGGAACCAAGGCGGGTATCGCAACTTTTGCGAGAATTTCCAGCGTGGACCATGGCGGAAAGGTTAACAGGTGGGCCAACAACGTAAGCGCCGGCGGCAAAAAGACCACTGCTAAGACTCCAACGGTTCCCAGCCAGCGCGGCACGGGCCGACTCAACTTCTCCCACAACGGTTCCATGGCTTGACGCGCGGCGGATTCCCCCGCGCGGGCCTGGGCCGCCTTGAGGTAATCCTGCGGTATGACAACCCCTGCGCCACAATAGGGGCAGATCACCCTAGGCTGATTGAGCAATGGCACAGCACCGCCGCAGCCTGTGCAATGAATGGGCTTCAGCGACATCAGATCATTCCTTGAACATGCCGCCGCGAGAAACCGCGGGCTCGTAACGATAGCGAACCGAGTACACGCAAAGCACACCCTTTTTACCGATGCGTACGCGATAGGTCTTCTGGGAAGACGGATCGAAAACGAATTGTTTGATCTTTCCTTTCGGCGAACGGTATTCGATCCCTTCGCGTTTAAGGTCCTTTCTGGTCAGAGATGGACCTTTCTTCCCCTCCTCGTCCAACCATTGGATGTGCGGACAACTGATACTGAGATACTCAACGCGTGATCGACGCGTATCGCGTGGAACAACCCGATAGTCGACAACATCTTTCGTCGTACCGTCCACCCATTCCCCTAAAGGGAGAATGCTATTGCCAGCGCCATTGCGACACCCCGTGACTATTTCACTGACAGAAAGGCTGAGTCCAATACCGAAGAGAGCGGCCACCATGAACCAAGTAGCTTGAGCCCCCTCTTTATCTTTCTTCTTTTCCCGCTTGAGTCCCGCGCGATCACGAAACGAATAATAGCCGCGAGGAATGGCGGGCAAGAGGCCAAAGATAAAGCCAGCAAAAACCAGAAAGAGCCCTTCGATGGCGAAATTTAGTTCGCTCTCAGCGACGCCGTAGCGAAAGAGAGGGATGCCACCTAAGAGGGAAAGCGCAAAGGCGGTGAATCCCGCGGAGGCGCGCCACCGGTTGTCAGACCGATCGGCGAATTCTTCGGGCAGATTGCCCATCAACATTCCCACCCAGCCGCGTGCAATCAAATGCGTGGTGAGTGCGGTACCGATAGCGAGCAAACCAGCCCCAGCACCGATGATCGCCAGCGCTAAGACGCTACCGATGAGAAATTGCCACCAATTGGTGATCTCTTCCACGGCGGCACTGGTAATGGCCCAGATAACCAACAATCCCAACGTCGTGAGGATGAGGGCGAAGACAGCGTATCCGAGCTCTTTCAGGAAAGAAATCATGGTCTGTTTTGGAGGCGGGGTTCAACCCCCGAATTGGCTTGTGCTCGCAACGCTCAGTCGGTGGTCTCTCCCTGAACGGGCACGTCCTTTTTTTCGCTCCGATCCACGGAGCAAGCATTTCGCATTCACGTCGATACCCCGAGACGGGGGAGTATCCACACCTGGAGGGCTATATAACCCCCGAGAAAGAGAAGGAAAAGAAGATAATCGTTCACATTCGCCTCAACTCTGCAATCGGTTCTCGTACCCCGGAGAGGCAACGACTACCCATAGTGTTACATCATACCAACTTCAGGTCGATCATGGACTGACAGGTATCGACGATCGACTCTTCTACGGGACGATAGCGAATACCGAGCTCCCGACTGACTTTGCTGCCGTCTATTCGGCTCACCCGACCGAGGCTCGACCGCAGAAAAGAAAAACTGAGACGCTTATCGAAGAGCGAACCAGCATAGAGGAAAAGATCGGGTAGCTGCCGAGCGCGCACCTTGTACTGTGGAAATCGCTTCTTGATGAGAGACGCGACCTCTTTCATCCAACGCCCTTCGTTGTACAGGATATATCGGCCAGAGGCATCGGCGTTTTCCAGGGCATTGACGTGAGCCGCAGCTACGTCGCGCACATCGACCATGGACATACGCAACCGCGGTGCCCCCGGCATTTTTCGACGGAGGAAATCCCGAATCATTGAAGGGCTAGAACGTGCATGCACCCGCGAATAGATCGGGCCCAGGACAAATACCGGATTGATCGTCACTAAGCTGAACTGGCCGTCACGCTCCGCCGCCCAGGCTTCACGCTCTGCCAGCACCTTCGACAATCCGTAGGGGCTATTCTTGATTGTCAGGTCCGATGCCCAATCGGCTTCCGTATAGAGGTGGTTGGGTCTGCGGGCGTGGTTCGTAATCGCTGCGATCGACGAGGTATGAACCACACGTTTTACGGACTTTGCTTTGGCGATGGAAGCGAAGACGTTCTTCGTACCTTCCAAAGAGATGTCGATGATTTGCCGCTGGGGATCTTTGGCCTGAAGCATCACCGATGAAGCTGCATGACAGACGTAGTCACAGCCATCGATAACACGATCAAAATCGCCGCGAACCATTAGATCTGCGCGGTGAAGAGAAAGCCGGTCGGTTGCATCGGGAACCAAGTTCCGCAAATGTCCGACTTTTCCTTCGTCTGAGATGTCGCGAACCGTGGCGCGAACCCGATAGCCACGCTCCAGCAACTCTCGCACAATATGGCTTCCGATATAGCCCGACGCGCCGGTTACGCAAACCAAGGCATTCTGCTTCTTAGGCATCTTCATACTCCTCGGCATCTCCAAAAGAGGCCAAGACTTCTTCGTTAAAACGCTGGGGATCTTCCCGGTGCATAAAATGACCAGCGTCGATCAGTGTTACCATGCGATAGGGCGCAATAAAAACCGAATCTAGAGCCGCATAATTTGAGATACCCAAACAACCATCCTGAGCGCCGGCAATCAAGGTTGTTGGCACGGATATCTTGGACCTCACGATCCGTCGCGAGACCGGGTCAAAAAGGCCATGAGCTAACGAACGATAATATGCAAGCGCAGCGTTCAGCGTCGTTTCGTTGCGGAAAAGGGATTTGATGGGGTCAAGGTCGCCTTGGTCGAATTGCCAGCCCGGTGACCAACGCCGCCATAGCCATTCAACCAGAGCAAAATCACGAAACCGCAAGGAAGCCGGCGGCAAGTAGGGGAATTGGAAAAAGAAAATATACCAGGAGCGAAGTAGCTGCCTCAAAATGCCCGCGACATTTAAGGGATCGCCTAGGGCGATTTCTAGACTACGGGGCGGGGGGATGGCGGCGCATATCAGGTGGTCTATCCTTTGCGGAAAAAGTGCTGCCGCGGCATAGCTGATCACCGCGCCCCAGTCGTGCCCTACCAAGAGTATTTGTTTGTTGCCCAGCGCGTCTGCGAAAGCCAATAGAGCATGAGCCAGGGTCTTCAAATCGTACGAGGCAAGGGGCGCAGAGGGATGGTAGCCGAAGAGATAGGGGACCACGGCCCGATAGCCCTGATCGGCCAGCTCGTCCATCAGGGGGAAAAAGGTATCCGGTGTATCGGGAAAACCGTGCAGACAAAGCACCAACGGGCCTTCTCCTGCACAATAGTAGGCCACGCGTCCCAACCGAGTCTTGATGTTGTGCACCGAGCGCGGCATGGCGCCGATAATAGGCGGATTTTTGCCGTCTTGTCCTCCCCATATCTCTGGGGTCACTCGGCCGCACTGCTAAGGTCAGCCTACGACCGGCAGCGAATTCTCGAGATCTGAATATTCACCGGCTCGTATTGCACACGGAGCCAAGCTCTGGTACGAACGGCAGTTCCTGAGCCAAGTCGGCAAAGATAGAAGATGACTCAGAATTCTCCAGAGCCCGAAGACAGAGCGACGAAGCAACGCGACAATCGTCGCCGGCAGATCGTGGCTGCGGCTAAAGAGGTTTTTGCCGAACTCGGCTACCACAAGGCATCGATTTCGGAGTTGATCCAACGGGCGGGAATTGCCCGAGGCACGTTCTATCTCTATTTCGAACACAAACGCCAAGTATTCGATTCGATCCTCAACGAGGCTCTTGTCGAATTGGACAAGCGAATCCTCCCGGTGGATATCGGTCCCGACCAACCATCGGCCCGCGCTCAGTTACGCGCCAACTTCATCCGCGTGCTCACCTACCTGCTAGAAGACCAGGCCCTGACGCAACTGTTGTTGAATCATGGTCTAACGCCTGACTCGGGCGCTGCCGATCGTGTCGGTGCTTTCTATCAGGGTGTCATCATGATGATCCGCGCCTCTCTAGCGGAGGGCGTAGAACGCGGCCTACTCCGCAAATGCCATTCAGAGATCGTCGCATCCGCACTCTTCGGTGCTATTCGCGGCATGGTCGAATACATGATGTCAGCAGACAAGACCCCGTCGGTTGAAGAAGCTGCCGATGAATTGATCTACCTAGTTCTTCACGGCGTCGCCAATTCCGAGCATTGGATCGACGAGTAGAAGTTAAGCGTCGTCGAATGGGGTTTCGAGGTAGAGTTCCTCGACTTTCGTACGAGCCCACGGGGTTTTCCGCAGAAATTTGAGACTCGATTTGACGGACGGGTCGTTGTTGAAACAACGAATGTCGATGAGACTCCCCAACTCTGCAAACCCATAGTATTCGACCAAGCGCGTGACGATTCGCTCAAGGGTAATGCCATGCAGCGGATAATTCGGTTGTTCCTCAGACATGAATCCAGTTTCATCCTTGCGGCGAATCGGTTGAAATCGACGATTCCCCCCAACGCCTCAGCCAGCGTTGCCGAATCTCGAATGCGGCGATTCCAAAAGCAACTGCGGCATTCAGCGATGCCTTGCGCCCCACCATGGGAATTTGCAGCCGCCGGCCCGTTTGACCGAGGACTTCTCGCGAAACGCCAGAAACCTCGTTCCCCACGATGAGAGCCATACGCTCGGGCGGTTCAAAATCGTAGAGTTCCTCTGCATCATCGGTTTGCTCGAGGGCAACCGGCGTGTAGCCTGCGTCACAGAGCTTTACCAGGGAATCCAGAGCGCGCGCATGGTAGTCCCAAGGTACATATGATTCGGCGCCAAGGGATACGCGCAACACGCCACGCGCTGGGGGCATCGGCGTAATGCCAGCGAGATGAATCGCCCCCCATCCGGCGCAATCGATGGTGCGAAATACGGCACCCACATTCCATTGGCTGCGTAGGTCATCTAGGAGAACGACCAGTTCGCGAATGGGTTCGATTCGGCGTTGTTTTCGGTCTTGTCCCGCTTCGTATTGAAGATCGTAGCGAAAAGACTCAAAGCGATTATCACCAGGCTTTGGGCGGTGGTAAAACCATTCCCGAGTCCGAGCGCTCCCCATCTTGAACGGCCGATTTTCCTGGTCAGCCTGCCAAGCATGGTCCTGGGCAAGATACGCATCTTGTCTTTTCTTGAGAATCTCCCAGATCTTCACCGATCGTGCCGTCATCTCCTTGCCACAGTTGGGGCACTGCACGCCACGCCCCAGCCGCTCTTCTGCAATTTCAAAGACCGCAGCACAGATGATATGCGGGCAACAAACATCAACTCGAGTGGGCTTATCCATAGGGTAAATCCAGCGTAGCGCAGATTTGGTGAGCGTACCAGCCTGCGCCCTCGGGACTTGTCGCCGAGCCCATTTTGCCTCTATGCTGCCATGCTACCATGCTTCGTTCTTTCGCATCATTGGCCCCCATCCTGGTTCTCGCTTGCAGCACCAGTTTCAGTTCCAATGACGGTACCACTCCCCCTGAAGGAGACGGCTCTCCGCCTTCCATTTGCACAGGCTGCACCACAGATGACTGTGACTTCGACCAACTTAAGAATGAAGTGGAAAAGGCATTGGGAAGCGATCCCTGCAACTCGGATACAGATGGCGACGGCATCGCCGATGGTATCGAAGCGAATGCATCAAAGATTTGCGTGGGCGATCCGGAAGCCCAAACGCCCAGACCTCTCATCTCCTGCACAACCGATGTCGACTGCTCTGTGGGAAGCTGTACCGGCTTTGATCCGCTCGATAGCGACCAGGACGGCGACGGCGTCGTCGACGGCGAAGAGGACCGCGATCACAACGGTCAAATCGGCAACTGCATTGCGGTTTGTTCAGCAGGACAAAGTTGTGACGCCAGCCAAAGCTGCCAAAGCACGTTTTGCTATCCTGCCTGGACAACTACCTGCACTGGAACGGAAACAGATCCCCGACTGAAAGATACGGATAATGATGGCAAATTGGATGTCAAAGAGGGTACCAATATTGTCTGCAACACAAGCGCATTGATCGAACCTACGGTCTCAATGAATACGCAGGGCGATTGGACCCTTGCTCTCGATCCGCAATTCGCCTCGGCCATCGACGTACATATCGCCAACGTCGCTACCCATCAAGCCGCCACCATCTTTGACGATGCAAAAGCAGGCGTCGCTGGCTTTGTTATTTCCAAGATTGGCAGCGATAGCCCCTTAAAGCAGGATGAACTCGACGAATTGGAAATGGGAAAAGTCGCGAATTTGGATTTCGCTGCGGTATTCAATCGCCGCCCGTTCAATACGTACGACGGTTTTTCGGCCGTCAGCAGTCAACGATTGATTCAGAGCAATTCACCACTGGCGACCCCTGCTCTGCGAAATACACTGCTCGCCGCCTTGGTGGGCAGCCCCGCAGCGAATCTAACCATTCCCCAAGGAACGAGCTACGGCACAGATTCCCAATTCACGCTCCTGATTACAACGATCGTGCGCTCCGACAGAGTCATCCTCGTCGGCGCGGTTGCCCCCAGTATTTCGTTCGGGGAGACCAAAGCAGCGACGGCCATTCGAATGCGCGACTTGAGTAACGCCACAGCCATAGCTCAAGCCAACCGCGGACTCGATGCTGAGTGCGACGAACACGAAATCGCCGCCCTCCCCCTCGCCGATATCGTCTGGCTCATCGACACATCGGGCAGCATGTTCGACGACCAACAACTCATCGCCAACACCGCAACAGAATTCTTCTCCACCCTTCAATCGTCCGGCATCGATTTTAGAGTCGGTGTGATGCAAGCGGGCTGCAGTACGGAAGATGTCGCGCTCACCGAAAACGCCTTTACCCTGGACCAATCCAAATTTAGCCAATGGGTCACCGCCCCCACCGGGCCCACCAGTTGCGAAAAAGAAGCCCCCATTACGGCGGGGTTGAATCTACATCATCTCGTATTGAGTCAAAATGCGTTGGTCAATAAGAGCGGCGATATGTCGATGGGCCTGCGGGAAAACGCGAAGCTCGTATACGTTTTTGTTACGGATGAAGAAGAGCGAAATCTGCAGTTCTTGGACACGGAATCTCGCGAGGTGACCCAGAGCGACCTCGAAGCAAAACCTGAATTTGCGAACCTATTGAGCTACTACAAACAAGCCGCCATCACCGCGTTCGGCATGATCGCTTTGATGCCCGACTGCCGAATCAAATTTGAACCGTCTTGGGCGGCTAAAAGCATCATCGAACAAACGGGGGGCGCGTCGTGGCCCATCTGCAAAACCGATAAGACGGTACTAAACGCTGCCCTAAAGGCGATGATCAGCGCCATCCAGGGCGCATCATCCAAATTCACTCTGGCTCGCGTACCCATTTCCTCAACGCTAAAACTCGCGGCCACAAACAACACGATCCCTCGGTCCAGCGACGACGGATTCGACTTCGATGGCCCCAACAACGCGATCACCTTCAACGGCCCGTCGTCTTCCAGCTTTGCCCCCAAACTCGGTGATGCCTTTGTCGTTTCCTACCGATTCTTCGACGATGCACCGGTGATCAAATAGCGCTGCCTTCAGTGAGGCAGGTGGTGCCCAGTTCCATCGAGCCCTAAACACTGAAGATCAATAGCTTAAAGAGGAAAGCGGCAATTGCGACTGAGAATGCCATTCACATATTTGTTTTTTTTCACTTCGAGTACTCGAAGAGTCCGCGCTTCGAGCTATACTCTGTGAGTGAAAAAAACAATATTGCGTGCCTGCAGTCTATCCCTCTACTTTTTAACAGCCTTTTCTGTCGTCGGCCTCGGCTGCGGAGATGATACCGGCGCAGACACACCCGAAGCGGGTGCGGTCGACAGCGGCGTGGCCGATGCGCGCATTTTGCCGGCGGATTCAGCGCCAATCGTTATCGACGGGCCTCCGCTACCCGACGAAGTCAACTACCTCATAATCGCCGGCGACAACCTCGCTGCGTCCGCCGCTCGTTATAAGACTTTCCGTGAAGGCACGGGTTATACGGTCGCGCTCGCGTTGATGAGCAACCTTACCGTTGCAGAACAGGATAACGAGGCAAAGGCGGCCGCGCTCAAAAACTATATTCGCAAGGCGTACGATCAGCGAGATACATCCAAGCCGTTTTACGTCTTGCTCTTGGGCGACGGCAACGATCCCATTCCCACGGAAACCTATTGGGACTCCTACGACAAGAAGCCAACCACCACCGATAATTTCTACGCGGATATGGACGACGATACCTTTCCCGACCTCGCCATCGGAAGAATTCCGGCACGCACCGACGAGGAAGCAGACCTGATTCGAAAGAAAATCGAATCCTATGAAAACAGCTACAACGTCGGCACCTGGAATCGCCGACTCAATATGTTCGCTTCCACCGGTGATTTCGGAAATACCTACGATACGATGATCGAGAAGAGTGCTCTGATGATTCTCGATTCGCTGAGCTACGACTACGACGTTACGTTTACCTACGGTAACAAGTCGTCCGAATTCGTCTATATCCCAGAGCAAATCAGCGACAAGGTATATGAGGAGATCAACGAAGGCTCTTTAGTTACAGCCTACGTGGGTCATGGCAGCAAATTCGGTCTGGATGACCTGTCATGGGGCAAGAAGAACTATCCCATGTTGGACGTGAAGGAACTGACCAATTTCAACATCAAAAACAAGATGCCGATCTTCGTCATCATCGCATGCTCCACCGGATCATTCGATGACTACGACGCTATCTCCGAGCAGATGCTGAGGCTTGAGAACGCACCACCCGCGATTATCGCCTCTACCGAGATTTCTCATCCATGGGCAAATGCGGTACTGGTTCGAGAACTGGCCGTCGTTGCGACGGAACACCTCGAACCCACAGCCGGTATGATGATGGTACACGCCAAAAAACAGATGGGCGTCGCCGACTACGAAAACGACAAGCTGCGTACCTTCATCGATCTAGCCGGCATGGCGATCGAAGGCGAAGAAGGCATGGCTGGTCTCATTCGCACCCATAACCATATGTATATCCTCTTCGGCGACCCAGCGATGAAAATCCGCTATGTCGAAGAGAAGGTGACGATTGTCCCCGAACCAGAAAACGTCTACCGAGGTAACGCCATCTCAGCAACGATCGACATTGAGGGATTCACTACAGGCAAAGCGCTCTTCTCGTTGGAGAGCAGCCGCACGAATATTGTCGGGGAGATACAAGAGGTGCCCGCCGATAGCGATCCCACGCGCGACACTATCATTCAGCAGAACTATGATGCGGCCAACGAAAAGATCGTTATCAGCGAGGAAGTCACCGTGGCCGACGGAAAAGCAAAAGCTTCATTGCTGGTACCGTCCGATCTTCCTGCTGGCTACTACTACCTCAAAGTCTACGCCGACAACGGTGAAAAAGACGCTTTCGGCAGTCTGAGAATCTCGGTCCTAGAGTAGGGAGCCCCCCCCAAAGAAAAGTAAAAGGAAGGGAGGGCCGATCGATAGATGTGATCTATTGCGCCAGGGACTAGTTTCGTTCGGCGTCTTCGAGGGCGCGGATGACGAGGTCGAGGAAATCGGCTTCGGTGATGATTCCCAGCAACTTATGGTCTTCATCGACGACCGGCAAACAACCAAACTTCTGTTGCCGTAGAATTTTCGCCGCCTCAAGAACCGACGTATCGGCCCGACAGGTGGTAACCCCGCCGCGCATGATGTCTCCCGCCTTGACTGTGCTCTGCACTTCCCGGCGTTCGTCATCCGTCAGGTTCGCCATGTTGCTGCTCTGCGCCCGCAGAAGATCGCGATGGGTGATAAGACCCACGAGCCGCGCACCTTCCGTCACCGGCAAATGGCGAATGCGAGCGAGGCGCATCACCTCTTCCGCTAGATTGAGTGTCTCATCTCGTTCCAACGTAATGAGATCCGTCGACATCAAGTCTCGTACTTTGAGTTCGTACACGTTCTACCCCATGCATGTTGAGTAGGGCCGGCTCCGGTCCGCTACTGAAGAGTTCAAGAATGGTCGCCATGGTGGAGCTGAACTTCCGCTGCGACGTTCCGCAAAATACACCCAACGAAAAAACTCTTCAATCTAAACGCGCGCAGGGGGCGCCATTTTGACCCCCCAAAGGGGAATGAAATCATCGTGACGGGTCAGTATTGCCCCCCGCATGGCGCCGGTGACTTTTCTCGACCCGTAACATGCTGTATTTACCTCCTCTTTTGCCCGTCCGCGCCGGAGCCTCCTTGGCATAGTCGTTGCGTGCTTTTCACACAGAAAGGAGCCTATCGTGCCTGCGATTCTCATCGTTGCCGGCGACCAACGCATCGGAGCCTATATCGGCTCGTTGCTGCGCGATACCCGAATGAGAATATTGAGTGCAGAAGACGCCAACGCTGGAAAGGCTCTGTTGGCGGCGAATTATACGGATGTCGTTGTCGCGGACACACAATCGTGCGATCCCAATTCTCCGCTACTCCGCCATTTGACAACCCACCAACTCAATATCCCCGTCATTCAGATCCACGCGGGCGATAGCCTCCACGAGCATTGCGAAGGCCATGGAACAACTCGCCTCAGCCTACATCCTCCTGGACTGCCGGCCGACGATAATTCTCTAGCTCAACCGAACCCCCAAGGAATTGACCCTGTTCTCCAAGAAAACGAAGACCGACGCGCTTTTATATCTGCCATCAGGAGCGCCTATCTTCACCGTATGAATGCCCTGCAAAGTTCTACGCGTTTCCCGCTGAACCCGATGACGGGGGGGGACCGATGCGAAACGGCAAAATTGAACGCTCGCTGCTTGAGATTCCTTGCTAGACTCCCCAGATGAACCAATCGATGAATGAACCCGCCCCGCTTCACCGGGAAGAGCTAGGGCACGAGGGCATCCAAGGCTATTTTTCGAAACTCAAGGGTGAAGCCCAGGGCGAGATCCAGGTTTTGGTCCGTCAAAAGGCGCAAACCCTGAGTAAGGGCGATCCGAACGAAGCCGAACCAGGCCACGGAGGCCAGGGCCAACCGTCGATTGAGGCAACCGAACAATTGCTGCTCGACGGACAGATCGACGGCGTCCAATTACGCTACCAAACCGCCGGTGCGTATTTTTGCGATACCCTGCTACGGACACCTAGTGGCGCGAAATTAGTACGTATTCAGCAGGGGTGAACTTCCTCAAACCCATTGCGCCTCGAGGTATACTCCAACAGCATTTCGTGGCTCACCAAGCCGCGGCCCCTTTGCTATACTCCCCTTGCCGCTAGCAGCGGGCGAAATTCCCTCGCTGAGTGGCGGAGAAATAGAGATTTCTGGCAACACCGAATGGAGCGGGTATGAATATCGGAATACCAAGAGAATCCGGCATGCACGAGGCCAGGGTAGGTCACGGCGTTAAAAGCGTGGCGCAGTTGGTAGCGGGAGGCCACCGTGTTTATGTCGAACGCGACGCGGGCACCCGTGCGGGCTTTCCCGACAAGGATTTCGTCCAAGCCGGCGCGACTATCGTCTATTCTGCGGAAGAGGTTTATTTCCGTTCGGATCTGATATTCCGAGTTTGGGCTCCCTCTCCTACTGACATCGACTTGCTTCAGGAGGGGCAAACCATCTGCTGCTTTGCGTATCTCTATTCTCGACCGACGAGCACGATCAAGAAGTTGATGGATCGTGGCGTGAGTGTTCTCGCTTATGAGTCGATAGAAGATCGCAACGGACGACGCCCAATTCTACGTCCAATGAGCGAAATCGCGGGCCGAATGGTACCGCAAATCGCCGCATTCCTATTGCAGAGTCCCCGAGGCCGCGGTGTTCTGCTCTCTGGAATACCCGGTGTATTGCCGGCAGAGGTCGTCGTATTGGGCGCGGGAGAGGTCGGCTTCAACGCCGCCCGAGCCTTTGCCGGTGTGGGAGCTCAGGTCACCGTGCTAGATAGCGCCGAGCGCCTGGTAGAACTCGACCGAATATTCGATGTGTCGGGTCGGCTCGGCCTGCAATATGCGGGGCCCCATCAGATCGAATCGGCAGTATGCAAAGCTGACGTTGTCATCGGTGCCGTAATGCTCCCAGAACAGCGGAGCCCGGTATTGGTCAGCGAAGAAATGGTCCGCAATATGGCAGCTGGCTCCGTCATCATCGACGTGAGCATCAATGAAGGAGGCTGCGTGGAAACATCGCGCCCCACCACCCTGGAGCATCCCACCTACGTAAAGCATGATGTGATTCACTGCTGTTTACCCAGCATTCCTAGCCTGGTGGCCCGAACGGCCACCGAAGCAATGAGCATTACCACGCGTCCCTATCTGCAACGCTTAGCGGACAAACCCAGCATACTGGGCACGGACCCTGAATTGCGCAGCGGATTGCGAATTTACAAAGGGAAAATCGTCAACAAGCAGTTGGCTGATATCCATCATCAGCCTGTTTTTGACCTAGAGGATTTAATATGAGTTGGCTAGATCAATATAAGGAAAAGCGGACAGACGCCCATTCCGCTCTCAAAGCGATTAAGCCTGGCTATCAGGTTTTTCTCAACGCCAATTGCGGCGAACCGGCGACCCTCGTTGAAGCGCTTGAGGAGTCAGCTGCCAACTTGGATAACGTAAAAATCGTTCAGCTTCTGGCGATGGGTGATTCCGCATACGTGCGGGAAGAACTCGCTCGGAACCTCCGATATAATGCGCTCTTCATCGGCCCTGCCGTGCGCAAAGCTGTCAACGCGGGTCTTGCCGACTACACGCCTGTCTTTCTCTCGGAGATACCCGCGCTCTTCAAGAACGGTCTTCTCCCGATCGACGTCGCATTGATTCAAGTCTCCCCCCCAGACGAACACGGTTTTTGCAGCTTCGGCATTTCCGTCGACATCGGCAAGCCGGCGGCTGAATCAGCGAAGATCGTCATCGCAGAGGTCAACCAACAGATGCCGAGAACTTTGGGCGACTGTTTTATCCATGCGAGCAAACTAACGTATATCGTCGAAACAGACCGGCCCATTCGAGAGCTACCGCCGGTTCCGTTCACGGAGGTGCACGAAAGAATTGGTGCCTTCTGCGCTGAATTGATCGAGGACGGGTCAACACTGCAATTGGGAATTGGCGCAATTCCCAACGCCGTTCTTGCCGCGTTGAAGGATCACCGGCGCATCGGTGTGCATACGGAGATGTTTTCCGATGGTGTTATGGACGCATTCCAAAATGGTGTGATCACCAATGAGGAAAAATCGCTGCATCCGGGCAAGTTGATCAGTTCCTTTATCATGGGAAGTCGAAAACTCTACGATTTCGTCGACAATAACCCTTGCGTTGAAATGCACCCGTCGGACTACACCAACGATCCTTTTATCATCGCGCAGAACAACAAGATGGTCGCGGTGAACTCGGCGATCAGCGTCGATCTAACCGGACAAGTCAATGCGGATAGCATCGGTATGCGTCTCTACTCGGGTATTGGCGGCCAGGTAGATTATATCCGTGGGGCCGCTCGCGCCGAGGGCGGGAAAGCGATTATCGCCATGCCATCGATGGCGAGGGATAATTCGCGAATTGTTCCCACGCTTGCGGCCGGTGCCGGCGTGGTGACGTCACGCGGCGACGTACACTATATGGTCACGGAATACGGTGTTGCCTATTTACATGGCAAGAGTATTCGCGAACGCTGCAAAGAGCTCATCCGCATCGCCCATCCCGAATCGCGTGAGGACCTCGCGAAATTCGCGCGCGACAACCACTATGTGGGCGCCTACGAGCTTCGCGACTAAGGGACAAAACTGGAAAGCTGAATTTACCGGTCGTCGAGCTCGCCTTCAGGCATCGGCAGATAACCATCCTGCTCTGCCAACCAGCGCATGATATCCAGTGATGAGACGAGGCCCGTGACCTTCTCTTCTTCGGTCAATACGGGAAGTCGGTGGATTCCTTGTACGGCCATCAGCGCGGCAGCCTGGGAAAGTGTATCCGTGAGTCGCAGAGCGTAGACCACCGGCGTCATTATATCAGAGGCTGATGCACCCGCCATTTCTTCTGTGTAATAGCCAGGGCCCAAGTCGTAGAGATAACCCTCCTTCGTTGAAACCGTCGTCGGACCTTCTTCGTTGCCCTCGGACCTCTCGTAAGCTTCGCGAACGAGATCTGTCTTGGAAACCATCCCGATGGGTTTACCGTCATCGTTTAGAACCGGAACACCGCTGATGCCCCGTTCCAAAAAAAGCTTCGTCAATTGCTCGACACTCGTATCGCCTTTTACGCAAACAACTTCGCCACTCATGACTTGAGCTACCGAAACGCCATTGGCCAAGCTCAGAGGTTCTTCATGATCGATATCGGACACGGTTCATCTCCAAAATTTTTGTGCTTCGATTGTAATATTCAGCTTCTAATCGTCAACACCGGACACGCGGCGCGGCGAACAACTTTTTCGGCGACGCTGCCCAAGAATAGATGGGAGAGCCCCGTTCGTCCATGGGTGCCCATCACGATGAGGTGGTAATCGTCGTCGGCGGCCAGACGCAAGATGGTATCGGTGGGATCTCCCGATTCGAGTCTTCCCTTCACTTCGAAGGCATCGCTTTGCAGATCGATCAGAAATTTCTCCATTTCCTTGCCCGCCTCACTGCGCGCGAAGTCCGCCAGAGTCTGACTTGGCTCTCCGGGCACCTGAACCAGAACCTCCGGAATGATGTAGCGAGGCGGCTCCCACACATGCAACACATGGAGAGTCGCTCCAAATTGCTGAGCAAGATTTGCCGAATACTCCAGCGCTCCCCTCGAACACGCTGAAAAGTCTACGGGCACCAGAATTCTGTTCATCTTGAACATCTTTTCCTCCTCTCCTCAGTTGCAGCAATCCGCGTTCCACAGGGAAGCAGAGCCATACAGTATTTAATACAAAAGATATCAGCACATTACGGTGTACCTACCGGGCAGCCGACCCTTTCACCCTAACCGATAGAGTCATTCTGATACGATCTGGCCGATATCGAAGAATATCGGATCTTTCTGACCGCCGAACTAAAAATTATCAGGAAAAGCCGTCGGATTTTGACCCACATTCGATGTGCAGCAGGAGCGGAAATAGACGAGCCTATGACAAGATAAACACCTTGAATCGCACCACTTACTGAAGGAATGTGCCCGCGAAGCTCACCCCAGCCTTCGATCGCTAGGCGGCGATTGGCGCGCCTCGATGGTAGATGCCGATGGCATATAGATTGCACTTAGACCCCGCCGGAGCCCCAAGAAACTTTGATTCTAATCGTAGAAGACGACAAGAGCAGCAGGGAAAGTCTAGCGGCCGCGCTCGACGATCTCGATCTACCCGTAAAAACAGTAGCTTGCGGGGATGATGCCCAAGTCCTACTCAAATCATATCAGCCAAAGGTCATCATCACTGATCTTATGATGAAGCCCGGAAACGGGGTCGAACTCGCAAAGCATGTCTCCCTCAACTATCCAGAAATTGCCGTGATACTGGTTACAGCGTTCGGCAATTCGGCGATGGCTGCGGAGGTCATGTCCTACGGCGCCGTAGCGTGCGTCGAAAAACCCATTGATTTAGACAAATTGGAGGAGGCGCTCGAGCGAGCCCTAAGTCCTAAGGACAACTAGCGAGACATGTTCGCAGCCTTGGACAAATAGAACACAGACAATGGGCGCGCCGACGGTTTAGATGACCCGAGCGCACCTGCCAGGTGGGCCATTGTGACACGGCCCCTTGCGCAAACGGGGATTATTGGCAAGATTGGCCGAGGAAGGAGCTGAGTGCGAGAGATGTCACCCATGGGCAACCTGCTAATCGTTGAGGACGACCGTAGCAGCCGTGACACGCTCGCCGCGGCTTTGGCAGATGTTGAGATGAACGTCACGACGGCTGCGAGTGCCGAGGAAGCGATCGCCCGCCTCAAGCTAGCACCGGTCGACATCGTTTTATCGGACGTCGTGATGGGTCGGTTGGATGGCCTCGACCTCCTGAATCATATTCAAGAAGAGAGCCCCGATACCGCCGTCATCTTGATGACTGGCCAAGGCAGCATTCAAGCGGCCGTCGATGCCATGCGCAACGGTGCGTACGACTATTTGACCAAGCCTATCGATCTAGACCGCCTGGAACTTGTCATTGAAAGGGCCAAGAAGAAGCAGAACCTGGTTCGCGAGAACAAGAAGTTGCGGAAGGAAATCCGTACGGCATTTTCCTCGGCGGGAATTATTGGTCGGTCTCGACCGATGCAACTCGTGCTGGAACGCGTAGAACAGGTGGCCCGTACGAACGCAACCGTCTTGATTCTCGGGGAATCGGGAACGGGTAAGGAGCTGATCGCATCGGCCATACATTACCATAGCCGCCGGTCTGAGGGCCCACTCGTAAAGGTGAACTGCGCTGCATTGCCAGAAAGCCTCGTCGAAAGCGAACTCTTCGGACACGAGCGAGGCGCCTTCACAGGTGCCCACAGGTTGCGTCGTGGCCGATTCGAATTATCCAATCAGGGCACCCTCTTCTTGGATGAGGTCGGTGATCTAACGCTTCCGACTCAAATCAAGCTTCTCCGCGCTATTCAAGAAAGAGAAATCGAACGCGTCGGGGGCCAAACAACGATCCGAGTCGATGTTCGCTTGATCACGGCCACAAATCAGATGCTCGAAGAGCGTATCAAGCGTGGCGAATTTCGCGAAGAACTCTACTACCGTCTGAAGGTGGTGACGATTGAAGCTCCGCCGCTACGAGACCGCACCGATGATATTCCGCTACTCTTGAACCATTTTCTCAAGTTCTATTGCAAGGAACACGGCTGCGTGGCGGAACGTTTCACCGACAGCGCCATGGAGGTGCTCTGTGAATATGCCTGGCCCGGCAATGTTCGAGAACTTCGAAACCTCGTCGAGAGCCTGGTAGTTACCACACCAGGCAACGAAATCGGCGTCAAGCATCTTCCGGCATCGATGGCCCCCAAGCAGCGTACGCCCCAACTCCAACTCACGATGGGCAAATCACTTGAGGAAATCGAACGTGAATACATCCTCAAAACGCTCAATACGCTAGGTGGCAACAAAACCAAGGCAGCCCAAATTTTGGGTATCGGCAAAAAGACACTCTATCGCCGACTAGAATCTTATCGCAAAGAAGGCTATCTTGCGGCCGAAAACCACCTGCTGACAGACTAAGTTGACAACCATAGCAAACCACGATCTAGAACAGAATTGCGAAGCCCCCAGCGCCGACGAGCAGCTCGAAGCGAGTTTGGCTCAGCAGATGCTCCTCGCAAATCTCAGCCAACAGGCTCTTCAGGGCACCGATCCGCAACACCTCCTAAACAGCGCCATGCTGGCTGTCGGCGAAACGCTCGAGGTACCTATCGCGGCCGTGTCGCGACTCTTACCCAACGGCAGAGAGCTGCAAGTCGAAGCGGCATTGGGTCTTAAAGAAGAGACCGCTAGCAAATCCCGTATCAAAGCCGGAACTGCATCTCAGGCCGGGTTCACTCTCGAATACGGCAAACCCGTCATCGTCAGCGACTACGCCAGCGAACCTCGCTTCGAAACGACTGAAGTATTGGCTCGCCATCAGGCCGTAAGCGGCCTAAGCGTGGTCATCATGGGACGTCGAAAACCCTATGGCGTATTATCGGTGCATACCATTGAGCCCCGTTCCTTCTCGCCACGTAACGCGCATTGTCTGCAAGGAGTGGCCAATATATTGGGTACCGCAATCGAGCGACATGAATCCGACCAAGCCCTGAAAGATAGCGAAAGCGCGTTGGCCGCAGTCCTGGATAACGTTTTCGATGGAATTCTCACTATCGACGAAAAGGGAATTATCGTCTCGTTCAATCGCTCAGCGTGCCAGCTACTAGGCTATTCGGCCGAGGAAGTAATTGGCAAGAACGTGTCCATGTTCATGCCGGAACCCTACGCCTCTGAGCACAACGGACATCTTGAAACCTATCTGGAAACGGGGAAGAAGAACGTCATCGGGCGAGGCCGAGAAATTGTCGGCAAACGCGCGGATGGAACGGTCTTTCCCATTAGCCTCGCAGTGAGCGAAGTGCTTATCGGCCAGCAACGGATGTTCACCGGTGTGGTTCGAGATATCAGCGAAAGACGAAAGTCAGAAGAAGCTCTACAGCGCGTCGAAGATCGCAATCGCACCATGCAACTGAAGCATACGGAACTGGAGCGGGTATCGGTCGCCGGTGAGCTCGCAGGTATCGTCGCCCACGAAATCCGTACGCCGCTCAATGCGCTTTCGATTACCGTGCAAATGGTGCAACGACTTCTACGCCGAAACCGCGACGAGGACCGTCCGCGAACTCTGGAACTCACGGACACACTGCGCGGTGAGATTCAGCGAATCAACGTGCTACTGGAAGATTACCTACAGGTCTTACGCCGACCGAGAAAGAAAAAGGAGGACGCGTTCTCCTTGGATAGCGTCGTCGAAGACGCCGTACGGTTCGTTTCACCAAGCGCCGCAAATTCGAAGATCGATGTGGTCTGCAGTTCATCGCATCTAGCGCCAAGAGTCAGGGGCGATGAAGATCGCCTTCGTCAAGTCCTATTGAACCTACTGCTCAACGCGATCCAAGCCATGCCGGATGGCGGAAAAATCAGAATCTCCATGGTTCATGATAAGCAGAACGTCAACGTATCCATTTCCGATTCGGGCGACGGCATCTCCCCAGAGAACCTTCAGCGGGTTTTCGAACCATTCGTAACGACGAAGCAGAAGGGAACAGGACTGGGACTCGCCATTTGCGAGCGATTGATGCGCGAAATGGGTGGGAAGATATCCGCGCATTCACAGCCAGGCGAAGGCGCCACGTTCGTGCTCTCTCTCCCTTGCGCGGACGACCCCATTGCCGACGAAAAACCGAACGATTAGGCCATGTTAAAAAATACCAAACGCCCGCCAGCCCCATTCGGCTGGAGAATGGTTATGCTCGGCTCATGAGCGAGCAAAACCTACGAGAAAGAACGCTATTGGCCGACGCCAAGGCCGAAATGGGAAAAGACCAACAGTTATTTGTCATTGTGCGCGCGTCCCAGCGGTTCTACGCCCTGCCCATTGGGCGTGTTCACGACATGCTCTCAACGCCCGAGGTGGTCGAGATTCCGGTAGTGCCACCATCGATGCGCGGCGTCGTCAATATCCGCGGCAGTGTCTTGCCCCTCATCGACCTTCGCAAACGTCTCGGAATGCAGGGCGCAGAAGACGAAACCGCTGAACTGATAGCGATGCTGAAAACACGCGAGCAAGACCATCGCAACTGGCTAGCCGAGTTGGAATCGGCGATCCGTGAAAACCGCGATTTCTCGTTGGCTACCGATCCGCATAAATGTGGTTTCGGAAAATGGTACGACAACTATCGGGCGCCGACCTTCATGTTGGCCAATCACCTGGCGAAATTCGATGATCCCCACAAACGCATTCATGCCATCGCCAAGCAGGCCATTAGTCTCAAGAGCGACGAAGACCTAGAAGGGGCGTTGGACGTCATTCGCGAAACGCGTGATACAGATCTTTCTTTGATGATCGAGCTTTTCGAGCGCGCCTATCGGCTTTTCGCCGAAGACAATAGAGAGATCACCGTCGTGCTCGAGGGCAAAGGACGATCGCTCACCGGCCTCGCCGTTGATGAGGTGATGTCCGTCGAAGAAGTTACAGCCGCCGACTACAAGCGCCTCGACCACCGTTCAGAGCAACTCACGGAAGGCATGGGGTTCTTACGAGACAAGAAGACCGTCGCCGAATTCCTTCAAATCGACGTCCTCGTCGAAGAAGGCCAGCAACAGCTCGACGGCTCCCACCTCAAGTAGAACAGATTAACTATCAAAAATCGTCGTCGGTAGGTACGGATGAAACCGCCTGCTGGGCAACCAAACTCGCCGAGCGTGAGGTATGCGAAGGGAGAAGGGAGGGGGGCAATTCCTCACGCCTAAATGCGTGGGCGGCTGCCAGCAGACGGACAGGCTCTGCAAGCAGAGCATGCTCGTGTCATTCTTTGAGGTTGAGTGTCTTTGGCTTGTCTTGGCTTTCTTACCTTATGTCTGGCCGGCCTAGTATTGAATGGAATGGAGTAGGTCGGGTCCTAGTTCTGGGCAGCGGCTGTTCTCGCTTCGGCTTTCTCACGTTCAGCGGTCGCGGCTTCGGTGGCTAGCTCAGCGCGAATATGCTTAGCGTTGGTGGCTTCCAATCTCGCATCTTCCTTAACCTGAGCAGCGGATTCAGCCATCACCTTTTTGAATTCTGCTTTGCTCAATTTCGGTGCAGTCGCTTGATCCAAAGCTTCGAAGGCCCTGGCTTCTTTGGCGAGAGCTCTGCCCTCTTTCATCATGGCCTTATGCTCCGCGCGCTCGCGGCGCCAGTTTTTGAAACGTTGCCAGCGGCTCGTTACGGCAGCCTTGGCCTGAGTCCCCTTTTCGATGGCCTTCGCCTTGGTGGTGGTCCAGGCGGAGTTGGTGCCTTGCCAGATTGCGGAGCCTATGGCTCCAAGAATAACGCCTGTACCCACAACGACGCCGGCGCCTGCCATGAGACCTTTCTTGCCGACCTCGACAGAGCCACGGCCAAGACCTTTACCCATGTCTTTCAGACCATCGAGCATAATGCGGCCGCCGCGGCGGGCTTCACTGGCGCCGGATTTGATCTGCTCTCCAGGAGAAAGCTCAGCCTTCGCGGGCTCAGCTGTAGCGACCGTCGGTGCGGGTTTCGCGGCGGGTTTCGCAGCGGGTTTCGCAGCGGGTTTCGCAGCGGGTTTCACAGCGGGTTTCGCGGCGGGCTTTGCGGCGGGTTTCACAGCGGGAGTCAAACCAGCGAGAGCTGCTTGCGTGACAACCGACGGTCCCATAAGTGCGGCCAGCTCTAGGCTTGCTTGCTCGGCTGCAGCTTGTTCGGCTGCGGCTTTCCTGGCGGCTTTCTTGGCGGCTTTCTTCGCCTTTCTACTCTTCTTGGATACTTGAGGCGCTTGCTGGCCTGGGTAGGTCTGTCGACGAAGCTGCGCTCTATTCTGAGTCAGCCTACTCTTGCCTCCTTGGGCATGATACGCGGTTGCCCCACGGGCATTGGCTCGAGCACCTTTATTGGCATCCGCTTGCGGAGCTACTAAAAGTATCGCGAGTGTGAGTGAAAGAGAAAAAGCTTGCCAGGATTTTAAGAACCGCATGAGACCTCCCAATTGTATAAAACTCAACCTGCTCTAGGGTCTATACAATGTACGTGCCAACTCATTCTGCAGCTGAGGGATCACGAAACCCTTTTAGGATCCGGCAATTCCAACGTATTTCCGGAAGATGCTCTCTCCATACCTGGTCTGCACCCTGGATAGTCCGGCATCAACCCTAGCCGCAAACGAAAGGTTGCACATTGCCGTCTGGGGAGAGCCGGACACTGGGGCGGGGCATGAACCGGACGGATCTGTTGGATGCATGCACGGATCGTTGTATTGCACTTCCCATTTGAGTATAAGGTGACCTCGATCACCGAGGGATTGGCCCCTGTCGACTAGGATTGCCCCTATGACGACCGCCAAATCCGAAAGGAAGCCATGCGACGCATCTCTTCTCTATTAATGATAGCCGCCCCCCTGATCATAGCCGGCTGCGCGACAACCCCACAGAATGAGACCGCCAATGCAATGTCCCAGGCCACGGCCAATGGGCCGAGCTGGGTCAACAAGGGGAGTGGCGCTCGTGATGGCGTGGGGGGCAAAGCCTTTTACGGTGTGGGCGTTTCGACGGGAATTCGCAACGAGGCGTTGGCGCGACAGACAGCAGACAATCGTGCACGCGGAGAAATCGCTAAGATCTTCGACCTCTACGTCGGCGCGATGATGAAAGACTACCAACGTTCGACCACCGCGGGCGATTTCAAAAGCAGCTCGGAAGAACAAGACGTGGTGTCCGCTCAAAAGACCATTACCGAGGTGACGCTGCGGGGCGTGGAGATCCGCGAGCATTGGATCAATCCGGCGAGTGGCTCGATCTACACGTTGGCGATCTTGGATCTCAACAACATCGGCAAGATGTTGGATAAAGCCAAGGAACTCAACACACGCGTCCGCGACTACGTTCGAGCCAACGCCCGCCGCGCCTTTGACGACCTCGATAAAGAGCTTCATAAGCGGAACAATCCGGCGCCCGCGCCCACACCGGCGCCCGCTCCGGCCCCAGAACCGGCGCCCGCTCCGGCCCCAGAACCGGCACCCGTCGCTCCGGTCCCAGCTCCGATTCGCCCTGCCCCGGCCCCGGCGCCCATTCCCGCTCCGGCCCCGGTTGTCAAAAAGCCCCAGGGCAAGCTCACCCTCGGCCTCACGGTTCGCGGAAAAGGTGCCAACACCGTCCAGACCTGCCTCGCTGGCAAATTGATCGAAGCTGGCTACGATCTATTGGAAGGCAGCTCGGACGTGGACTTCATGGTTCGCGGCAAGCTCTCCTACAAGAAAGCGAGTCGTGTACTCGGCTCCGCCATGGTTCGCGCGGACTTTCTCGTCAAGGTGAATCGTATGAGCGATGGCAAAACGGTCGTCGCTATTGCGGAGCGAGTCAAAGTTGGGCGTTCACGAACCGCCCAGTCGGTTCAACTGGCGGTCTCTAGAATATGTGATCGTCTCGTACCCAAGGTTACCGCTCAAATCAAAAGTGCGCTCAGTCAATAAAGATCTTAACGACGAGCCAGGAGAATATTCCGATGCGTCTTTATAGCCCCTTCGTACTGTCCGTACTCGTTGCCCTCGGCGGCTGCGATCTCTTGGAAACCCAAGTGGGTCAGATTCAACTCAGCTGGAAAATCGGCTCAGGCATTGAATGCTCGGCAGCAACGGCGGCCATTGATACGATCAAGATCACCGTCACCGATTCGGTTTCAGATGAAAAGGTGGTCGACAAAACCTACGCCTGTAGCGCGGGAAAGGCGACCATTACCAAAGTCCCAGTCGGCACGTACGCGATCGAGATCGAAGGCTCCAAAGAAGGTGATAGCGCCACGTTTCGGGGAACGGTCGCTGGCGTGGAGGTTTACGCCGGTAAGGCCGCAGACGCGGGCACCGTTGAACTCGAAAAGCTGCCGCCCACAACAGATCCCGGAGGCCTCCGCGTCAGTTGGACTTTTGGCGCCGGCCTCTGTGGCGCCAACAATGTCAGCGAAGTTAGACTGGTGGTTTGGAAGGATTCGGTCTACCGCTCTCACGACCAAATCTATCCCTGCGACCTCGCAGCACCGGGATATGTGCACCTAGCGCTGAGTCCGGCGCTATACGATATAGAACTCGAAGGTCTCGGCCCCGATGGAAAGCAAACAGCTTTCGCCCGCAAAAACAGTGTGACCATCACCGAAGGCGAAACCACCGATTTGACGGGAAGCAACGCCTTCGTCCTCGAACCACTCGCCCCCTAAAGGGAATACGACAAGATGAGCGCCACGATACCGGGGCCGGACGGAAAACCGCGCTGCCGATGGTGCAGTGCGGCCCCAGAGTTTTTTGCCTATCACGATACGGAATGGGGTTTTCCTGTCTCCGACGACCAACGATTATTCGAGAAAATCTGTCTAGAGGGTTTCCAGGCCGGACTCAGCTGGCGCACCATCCTGGCCAAGCGGGAGAACTTCCGCGCCGCCTTCCACGATTTCGACTTCGACAAAGTGGCGCGTTTCACCGATCGCAGAGTCGAGCGCCTTCTCACCGACAAGGGCATCGTTCGACATCGGGGAAAGATCGAAGCCGTAATCAACAACGCAAAGCGGGTAAAAGAACTCGTCAAAACGGAGGGTTCGCTAGCGGCCTTCATCTGGCGCTACGAACCAAACCCCAAGCAACTCGCAGAGCCATTAACCGTTTCTACCTCGGCCGAAGCGACCGCCCTTTCCAAAGACCTCAAGAAGCTCGGCTGGAAATTTGTCGGTCCAACCACCGTATACGCCTTCATGCAAGCCATGGGGCTGGTCAACGACCATGCCCCCGACTGCGTGACTCGGAAGAAAGTTGAACAGGCCCGCAAAAAGTTCAAGCGACCGGGCGGCTAACAGTCACCTGCGCACCCGCGGCAAATCCGCGCTATTCCTCAGAGAACTCGCCATCCCTGTCACTCAAAGCGTCCCCCTCTTACCCCCATCGCCAAGATGCTTTAGACTTATAGCCAACCCATGATCAAAACACCGGAAAATCTCCTCGCTGAGCGTTACCTTGCCTATTTGGAAATACCCCAACGGGCTCAGGTCAACGATATCGCTGAACTGGAAACGACTCTAAAAAGGGCTTTGAAACGCGCGGAGGAGGCCTGGCCAAATTTCGAATTTGAGCCGGAGGACTTCATCGCTTACCTGGCCGAACGAATTCCCGAGGATGCCGACCCCCACCAATCGCTTGAGCAGATTCATATCGAAGATCTGTATTTAGCGAGCGCAACGAGTGGAACAACTGGTCACGGGAATCAGGCTATTGCAATTCTACAAAAGCAGTTCAACGGTGCCATCGACGCCGCATTGGGCCGCATTCGTGCAGCCCGCGGTTTTGAAGACGAAGCCAAACAACGGCTTTGGGAAAAACTCTTTGTCAAAAGTGAAACTCGCCCGGCCAAAATTAGCCAATACTCCGGCCAGGGGCCTCTGCGCAGTTGGTTGAGCGTGGCCGCGTCGCGTGAAGCGCTCATGCTCTTGCGCAAAAAGAAACCCAACGTCGAATACCAAGACCAACTTTCACCTCAACGAATCGTTCGCAGCGATGATGCTGAGCGCTCCTTGATGAAAGGCAAATACCAAAAACATTTTCGACACGCCTTTCAACGCTCGCTACAAACACTGGGTGCGCGTGAGCGAAATATTCTCCGCTATCATTATGTAGAGGGTCTGCGCTTCGACGATATCGGCTCCGTCTATGGGGTTAACCGATCGACCATCTGCCGGTGGCTGGCAAAGGCCCGACAAGACCTCCTTGCACAAACCCGCGAAGAGATGCAGAAGGAATTGGATATCAATACCGCGGAATGCGAATCGGTGATGCGGTTAGTGAATAGCCAGCTAGACCTAAGTATCAGTCGTTTTCTACCGGCCACCGAAGACGGGGACGCAAACGGCGAATCCCCATAGTGTTCTGATTCGAAAATTGTGAGCTGGGATTTCGCCGTATTTTCGGTTTCTGACTAGGAGCGAGCGAGGTGAATACCCGAAGGTATTCGCCGAGTTGAGCGACGACGGTAGAAGCCGAAAGGACAAGAAAGCCGGCTCAGAAATTTCGAATCAGAACACTAACAGGAATGCTATTTTACGCGGCGTAGCTTTGCCATCGCCTTCTTTTCTTGTTCGTAGACACGCTTCACACCGTCGCCCAAGGCGACTTCGATATCGCGGATATTCGAAACCAAGCGCATGAGTCCACCGATTTCTACGGAAGCGGCCTGGTCGCTGCCCCACATCGCACGGTCGAGCGTAATATGTCTTTCGACCCATGTGGCCCCCAATGCGACGGCAACCCACGTGGTGGCCAAACCAACCTCATGGCCCGAATACCCGATAGGACACGCGGGATAGGCTTCACGTAGTTTTTCAATCATGCGCAGATTCAGCTGGTCCATGGGACATGGATACGTCGACGTGGCATGAGCGATCGTCACATCTTTTGTTCCCACCGCTTCTATGGCACCGGCGAGTTGGTCTAGCGTAGACATACCGGTTGAGAGCATCAGCGGACGCCCCGTGTTCTTCTTCTTCTTCAGCAGGTCGAGATCGGTAAGTGATGCAGACGCGGCCTTATAGCAGGGCGGGCTAAACTTCTCGAGGAAGTCGACGGATTCCTCATCCCAACAGGATGCGAACCAGAGCATTCCCTTTTCCTTGCAGTAGCGGTCGATCTCCGCGTATTCGGATTCGTCAAATTCGACCTTGTAGCGATAGTCTAAATAGGTCATCCGGCCCCACGGGGTATCGCGCTCGATACCCCATTGGTCTTTGGGGACACATCGCTCTGGAGTTCGCTTCTGAAATTTCACCGCGTCGCAGCCTGCCAGAGCGGCGCCATCGATCATCTTCTTGGCGTTCTCCATCGAGCCATTATGATTGATGCCGATTTCCGCGATGACGAATACTGGATGATTGGCACCGATCGTCTTATCGCCGACCTTTACACTTGCTTGCTCACTCATCAGAGACCTCTCTTTCAACGACGCGTCCTCGAAGCTCATACGCTTATTTCGGTCTATTCGGCCGAAACAGAACCAGAGTCGCGATGGTGTAGTAGCCATTCCGCAAAGTCACGAAAGGCACCATAGCCTCCCTTGGCCTCGCAAACATAATGTACCGCGCTGCGAATCTCGGGTATCGCATCCGCGGGCGACCCGGTAAGGCCCAGCGCACCAATAGATTCGATGCATGCCAGATCGTTTACATCATCTCCGATATAGGCCATCTCTTGCAGGCTATAGCCCGTCTCTTCGACGATCAGATCCAAATGTTCCCGCTTATTCCAAATGCCCAAATATACATGGGGCAGTCTTAGTTTTTCGGCACGACGCGCGACGATTTGCGAATTTTCACGCGTGATAATAGCCGTGGCGATACCTGCGTTCCGCAAACGCTCAACCCCCATACCATCTCGTAAGGAAAAACGTTTCAGGGCTTCGCCGGTATCCGAATAATAGACGCCCGCATCCGTTAGAACGCCATCATTGTCGCTCAGCACCAGCTTGAGCCGTTTGGCCCTTTGGCCCAATTCGTCGGACGATAATTTCTCTTGGCTCGCCATAGTGACCACCTTTTTAACAAGTGTCAGTCCAAGAGAAAAGGGCTGCATCATCCATGCCCCGCTGGCGAGAAACCAACGGCCACAACTAATGATTATTACAGGCATAGGCGTGCAATCGTCACAACGCTGACGCGGCGTGTGGCAACTGCCTCACGGCCTCGACACATTGCGGGTGCACCATGAGGCGGAGCCCAAATTGGGGCTTGGCTAGAGCCGGCGACAGCCATAGGCTCTGCCGATGAAACGCGTACTTTTCGTCTGTTTGGGAAATATCTGCCGTTCACCTTCCGCCGAGGCCGTCTTGAAACGGACCCTGGCCGTGCGGAAGCTCTCCTCCGATGTTGCGGTGGATTCGGCGGGAACCTGCAATCACCATATCGGTGAAATGGCCGATCGGCGCATGCAGTCGGCCGCAACCAAACGCGGCTATGATCTCGAATCCATCGCGCGACAAGCCATCGCCCAAGATTTCAAACGTTTCGATTTAATCGTAGCCATGGACCGCCAAAACTATCGTGATCTCGAATCGATTCGCCCCGGGTCAGCCACCGCAGAACTGAAGCTCTTTTCTGATTTCTTGGCCAACAACGATCCCGTCGATATGCCCGACCCTTACTACGGCGGCGCCGACGGATTCGAACAGGTCCTCGATATACTCGAAGAGGGTTGCGACGCATTGATCGGCTACCTCAAAACCACGTCCCGCCCATGAACGCCTCTTTGCTGCAAGAAGTAACCGCCTTGCTACAAGCAGAGCATGGTGGTGCCATAAAGATCCGTGACAACAATTCCGTTGGCGGTGGTTGCATCAGCCAAGCGGAAAAGCTCACCCTCGAAGATGGTTCCTGCTTTTTTCTCAAATCCCATGCCCACGCCCCCCCGCAGATGTTCGAGGCCGAAGCCGCAGGGTTGAAGGCAATGGCCGCCGTCACTCCCCCGTCGGCAATGACCCCGCTTCGAATACCCAAAGTCTTGGGCACGGGCACACGTCAACCGTTTATCTTGATGGAATTTATTGAAGAAGGAAGACCGAAGCCTTCGTTCTCAGCGGACTTTGGCCGGCAATTGGCCGAGTTTCATCGGGCCAGTCAGAGCGAGCGTTTCGGCTTCAAAATGAATAACTATATCGGCAGTACCCCGCAGCCCAACCCCTGGACCGATCGTTGGTTGGACTTTTGGCGAGAGCATCGCCTTGCCCATCAATTCGAGCTCGCTCGCAGACAGGGGCTGACCGACGCGAGCTTCAATCAATTGGCCGATCGCCTCCTGCAGCGCGTCGACGACCATTTGGCGGCTCCCGAAGAGAAAGCGGTGCTGATGCACGGAGATCTTTGGGGCGGCAACTATCTCGTCGACAAAACCGGACACGCCGTGCTGATCGATCCTGCCACGTATTACGGTCGACGAGAGGCCGACCTCGCCATGACCCATCTTTTTGGCGGCTTCGATGCGGCATTCTATAGGGGGTATGAAGAGGTATGGCCGCTTGCGGCTGGCTCCGACGATCGTCTTGAAATTTACAAACTCTACCACCTGCTCAACCACCTCAATCTTTTCGGGTCGAGTTATCGCGGCGGTTGTCTGTCAATCATGCGGCGTTTCGCATAAAATCCCTTCCATGAGCCGCAACGAACTCGCCAAATGCAAGCGACTGGTGATCAAGGTCGGAACTCGGGTCTTAGTCGACCGACGAGGCCGGCCAGATTTGGACAGAATGCGGGCCCTCGTAGAACAGATGGCAGCACTTCGGGCCGGGGGCTATCAGGTTATCCTCGTTTCATCGGGCGCTATCGGGGCGGGAATCGAAGCGCTCAGTCTAGCGCGTCGCCCTACGGCATTGCCAGAATTACAGATGGCAGCGGCCGTCGGCCAGTCGAAACTCATGGCCCATTACGACGCACTATTCGGTGAATTTGGCGTGGCCGTAGGCCAGGTCCTATTGATCCATAGCGACTTGAAAGATCGCCGACGGCATTTGAATGCGCGCAATACGATGATGGCCCTGTTGCGAAACGGCATCGTCCCGGTGGTCAACGAAAATGACGTCGTCGCCGTCGATGAAATTCGCTTTGGTGATAACGACCAATTGGCATCCTTGGTCACGATGCTCGTCGATGCGGATCTCCTTCTCTTACTCAGTACCACAAACGGACTACGTGCCCCTGTTCCCGGTGAAGGTAAACGAACCCGCCGAATCCCCTTCCTTTCCAAAATCGACGACGAGGCACTGGCCCTCGCCTGGGGCAAAGGGGACCAGCTTTCCACTGGTGGAATGAAAACAAAACTCGAAGCCGCTCGGTCTGTCGTAGAAGTCGGCGGTGCCGCCATCATCGCGGATGGCCGCAAATCCGATGTAATAAAAGACATACTCTCAGGCAAAGACGTGGGAACCCTTTTCGGACATCCCGGCCCGCGCATTCTGGCCAGCAAGAAACGTTGGATCGCCTTTTTTCAAAGACCGACGGGCCACCTGATCATCGATGAAGGCGCGGAACGCGCCATCTTGCGCCAGGGTAAAAGCCTACTCCCCATCGGCATCAGGGCCGTCGAGGGTCAGTTCGGTTTGGGCGCGACGGTTAATATCAAAAATGAAGAAGGAAAGCTCATCGCCCGGGGCCTAGCCGAATATACGAGCGACGAGATCGCCACCATCAAGGGTCATCGCACAGCCGAAATCCCGAAACTCCTAGGAGATCGCCCGTACGACGAGGTGATTCATCGCGACAATATGGTCTTACTTCAAGGAGAAGAGAAGAAATGAGCACCAGCCCTGACTTGAAGCAAAAGATGCTGGCCATCGGTGAAAAGGCCAAGGCCGCAGCCAGAAAACTCACCCTACTCACCACCGCAGACAAGAACCGCATTCTCCAACAAATGGCCGAGTCGCTGGCTGCCTCAGCGCAGCTTGTCCTCGATGCAAACGCCCTGGATATGAACGAGGCACGGAAAGCAGATCTTTCGGCCTCGCTCCTTGACCGCCTTGAACTCGACCAGAATCGTATCAACGCCATGGTTCAAGGAATCAAAGATGTCATCGCATTAGACGATCCGGTCGGAAGAAAACTCGGCAACTTTCAACACAAAAACGGCCTCATCATCGACCGCATGGCGGTCCCCATCGGGGTAATCGGCATCATTTACGAGTCTCGTCCGAATGTAACTGCCGACGCCGCCGTCCTCTGCTTCAAGGCCGGCAATGCTGTCATCTTACGGGGCGGCAAAGAGGCCCAACATTCGAATCGAGCCATCGCCGAGGCTCTGCTCAAAGGCGGCGAGAAGGCCGGCCTCGTCAAAGGCGCTATAGAATTGATCGACACGGCTGACCGAGAAGCGGTACGCGAATTGGTTCAGCTAACGGGAAAGGTCGATTTGATCATTCCTCGTGGTGGTGAAAGCCTGATCAAGGCTGTGACCGAAATGGCTCACGTTCCGGTGATCAAGCACTATAAAGGTGTTTGCCATACCTACGTCGACGCGAGTGCCGATTTGGATATGGCGCTGAGTATTTGCGAAAACGCCAAATGCCAAAGACCCGGCGTCTGCAACGCAATGGAAACGCTTCTGATTCATCAGGGCGTCGCAACCGATTTCATGGAAAGGCTATTGCCCTTGATGAAAGAGAACGGGGTCGAACTTCGCGGCAATACCCGGGCCTGCGAGATCGCGACGTCACTGAGTTTCCGACAAATGAAGCCGGCCGATGAAAGCGATTGGGATAGGGAATACCTCGATCTTATCCTCTCGGTGGCGGTGGTTGAAGATCTGGACGCTGCCGCAGAACATATCGCCAAACACGGTTCACAACATTCCGATGCGATTATTGCCGATTCGACCACAGCCCAGGCGCGATTTGTCCAACAAGTCGATGCATCGGCTGTCTATATCAATGCGTCCACCCGATTTACCGATGGCGGAGAATTTGGTATGGGCGCTGAAATCGGTATCAGCACCGACAAGCTACACGCTCGGGGGCCCATGGGACTCAACGAACTCAACACCTATAAATACGTTATTCGCGGTGAAGGCCAAATTCGCTAAGACGAGAAATATACGACGATGAATGATCAACAGAGAGGATTGGCTGACCTGCACCGACATCTAGATGGCTCTCTCCGCCCAGAAACTGTAAGGGAGTTGGCCGCCGAGAGAGGGCTGGACGTACCCGAAGATCTTCCCTTCTTCGTCGGTATGGGCCTACAACAAGCATTGAGTCGGTTCGCCTTTACGCTGTCGCTGTTGCAGGAACCGGAAGCGGTGCGTCGCATCGCCGACGAAATGTGTGACGATGCCACGGTGGAAGGCGTCTCCACGTTGGAGATACGGTTTGCTCCCCAGCTACACGGGGGCGCACCGACAGACGAAATCGTTGACGCTGCACTAGAAGGTATCTCGGGCCGCGCGGGGCTGATTCTGTGTGGCCTTTATGGCGAAAGCCCAAGCGTCCTAGCAGAACTCGTTCGGCTCGCCAAAAACCGACCAGGCGTTGTGGGGATCGATTTGGCGGGTGGCCCTGCTGAAGGACACGAATACGCCATGGTTGACTACGCTACGCCCTTTGCTCAGGCAAAGGCCATGGGTCTAGGGAGAACAGTACACGCGGCTGAGGGGCGTCCTCCACAGGAGATCCGAACCGCCGTAGAAAACCTCCACGCTCAACGTATCGGACATGGCACGACGTTGCTTGAGGACGAAAGAGTGGTCGCCCTGTTGATCGAAAAGCAGATCACCGTGGAAGCCTGCCTCACATCCAATCTGCATGTCGGAGCGATCAGCCGCCTCGAAGATCACGCCATTTCCACTTGGGTTGATCGGGGGATCCGCGCCTGCGTTTGTGCAGACAATACGCTGCTCTCTCAGACCACGGCCGCGGCGGAAATGGCTGCAGTCTCCAATTTGCCCGATATGACGACTGAGAAAATAGAACGGCTCGTCGAATACGGCCACGAGGCCGCATTCACCCGAGCGGATTGAACGCTAGGATTTCAAGACCTTCAAGGGTGTTGGCCTGCGATCGCCATCGGCGACGCTCATGGAATCGGCGTTGCCCTGATGACGCACCATCTCAATTTCAGCCAAGATGCTGAGTGCAATGGCTGCGGGGGACCGACCACCTAGGCCCAAACCCACGGGAGCATGGATCTTATGTCGATTCGCTTCAACGTCGACGCCTTCTCGCTCCAAAGACTTGCAGAGCTGCAACGCTTTACGCTGACTGGCCACAACGCCTACGTAGCGACACGGGCGGCGAAGTGCCGCACTCAACGCTTTTAGATCTTCACCGCGCGTAGCGATAACGACGTAGGTTTCGTCAGTCCAGTTGATCTGTTCAAAAGCATCTGCGACCTTTTCATTCAGCACCAAGGAATGAGGATAGTGAGCGCTATTCGCCCACTCCGGCCGATCGTCGACGACGACGGTGGAATAGTCAAAGCCGTCAGCGAGCAATCGCGCGAGTTGTAAGTTGATATGCCCGGCCCCAACCAAGACCAATTGAATACGACTTCGGTGAACCTGAACAAAAATCTGGGCTTTGCCGCCACACATCATGCCTATGCCACCGGCATCTTTTTCGGTTAGATGATGTGTAAACGAGCGCGACTTTCCTTCCTGAATCGCAGCACGGCATTCGGCCAAAGTCTGAAATTCGATAGCGCCCCCACCCACCGTTCCCGCGAGTCGCTCACCCTGGTTGTCCACCAGCATGGTGGCGCCAACCTCGTTGGGAATGGAGCCGCGACTTTCGACAATGGTTGCCGTGGCGCAGGCCTCCCCTTCTTCCAAGAGTTCGGCGAGAATCCGATACAAATCGTTCAAGATGGTACTCCTGCTGAGAATCTACTATCCCTTCTGCCGCCTAACATGGCGCGAGCCCGGTCGTCACGGCAAAAGCGAGTTCCTGAAGTTGACCATGGAAAAAATGGGTGGCGCCAGCGATGAGTCGTAACTCGGCACGATCATCGGCGAAACCATCAATATATTCACGCGCCTTCTCCGCAGTACAAAACTCGTCATGGTCACCGACGATCATCGTTAAGCCACCATCGGGCAGGGGCGGAACAAAGCACCAGCGATTGAGCGGCATGCCCACCAAAAAGAGATGGTCGACGCATTCGCCCGCCTTCAATGCACCAGCGGCCATCAGACTACCAAAGCTGAACCCCGCCAAAATCCGTTTACCGCGCCCCACCACCTGGTCCAGGTGTCGCAACGCTCCGACGACATCTTCAACTTCATCGTGACCGCCCCCATAGTCTCCTTCGCTTGTGCCCACGCCACGAAAATTGAATCGCAACGTCGCATAGCCGGCTTGACCAAGGGCGCGCGCGATGGTCTCCACAACTTTATTATCCAACGTTCCGCCCATGAGCGGATGTGGATGACAAATAACCGCTCGGCCAGTGACGAGGGAACCACTATCCTCATCCGGAAGATGGAGGCGTCCTTCGAGTTGAAGGCCGTCTGCTGAGGCAAAATGAAGCGTGCTTTCTCGAAGAGCGGGGGGTAGAGACATTGGAGCGGAAGAACGGCTACTGAATTTCAAACGTCTTGAAGCAGGTTGCCAAGCCACCGGTACAGAGTTTCATTTTCACCGGTGCGTTGTTGAGGGCATCCTTTCGTAGTGCGCTCCCCATTTGTTGAAAGGCCTGCACTACAGCGGGTTTCTTATCCAGTAGTTTCTTGTCCACTTCAAATTTCAGGACATACACAGCGCCCTCTTTACCCATTTGAACCGACGTCGTTCGGTCGGCTGCGAAATAGCGCAGTTGTTTAAGGGCGACGCCCAGTTTCTGGGCTTCTGCCTTTTCTATCCCTTTTTTATAGTAGAGTTCCCCTTTGCCGAACATCAGCTTCTTACCAAAATCACCCAGGCCTTTGGGGATATCGATGACCTTCTTGGTCTTCAGTCTGTTGTTGCAGAGGTGGAGTTTCACTTCGGCGCCGTCGAGAACTTGATTCGCCACCAACCCTCCCAAAAGCGTGAGAGATTGAAGCGCTGCCGGAGCGACGTCTTTGGGCTTGCCTTTGATCACCATGCGAAGCTGGTAGTGCCCATCTTTTTTCAGCAGCTGTAGGGTCTTGCGGCCCGGCGTTGCACCGAATTTTGTGTCGACGAGCAATTTGAGAAGTTTTGTGCCCTCGGCGTCCGTCACCGGGGGTTTGGTATAAACTTCGATATTACCTTCGCTGAACTTCTTGCCATACCCCTGGCAACCCACGGCAAGGGCAACAATTAATATCAGTAGCAAATGGGAACGGCGATGCATTGCGCTATGCCTCCTTTTCCTAAACTTCGAAGGGCGAGAAACGTCGGTGGCTAGCGCACTAGCCTGCCAATATTTGCGGAACCACTTTGCGTAGCTGCTTTTGCAGTTTCGTCGGGTTCGCGCCGACCAGCGTCAAGCGATCGCCCAGCTGCAGAGAGGCGAAACCGTGCAAAGTGCACCAAAGGATGAAACATTTATCCATGGCTTTGGCTAGATCGCCGGTTATTTCGGCAACGGCCTGAACCAATGGTCTCATCGCGTCGGTAACATTGCCGAAAACAGCCCCGTAGGCATCCATGGATTGTTCTTCAGGAACCGTGAGAAAAAGCGCGTCGTAGTAATGAGGTTCTTCGACGGCAAATTCTAGATAGGCATCACCCAAGGCCAAGAGTCTTTTATGGGGATCTTTTCGCCGCTTGGCAGCCGCTTCCAAACGCGTCCCAAGTAATTCCAAGCCTTCTTTGACGAGCGCGATGATAATCGCTTGTCTATCGTCGAAATAGAGATAGACCGTCATCGGGCTGATGCCCACCCGTTCGGCTACGGGACGAATGGATAGGCCTTCGGGGCCTTTGTCCAAGAAGATTTCGCGCGCCGCATCCAAGATCTTGGCGCGTGTTTTTTGACGTTGTTCATCGCTGAGCGGTTTTCGTCCCACATAGCCCCCTAGTGCGCGAATTATATACAGCGTTCGTCCTGCACACAAGTCAAGGTGACGTAAAGCTAGCGAACGATACCCAGTTTATCAGATGTACTCTTGCGCTTTGGCTTGAAATACATAGGCGAGGATTCGACGGCCCGCCCGATACGAGCCGAGCACCGTGCCGCTAACCTTGGACTTCCCGCCGCGGCGCAGGCGGTAGTTCACGGGGACCTCTACGATATTGAGACCCAGCTGGGCTGCTTTGACCTGCATCTCGATGGTCCATCCAAAATCGGGGTCGGACATGGCGAGCTTGCCGTAGGCCTTGGACGTGATCGCTCGAAATGGTCCCAAATCGGTATAGTGAATCCCCCAAAACCAACGAACCAGATTGCAGGTCAGGCTGTTGCCGAAGCGCTGTAGGGGGGTCAGAGCACCCGGTTCCGCGTTACCCAGCACGCGAGAACCGACCACTAAATCGGCGTCCTTTTCTACGAGCGGAGCAAGTACGCTTTCGATGTCGCTGGGATCATCGCTGCCGTCCCCGTCCATGAATAGTAAGATGTCGGCTTCGCCAACGGTAGAGAGGCCTTTCAGGCAGGCACTACCGTAGCCCCGCCGGTCTTCCCGTAAAACGGTTGCCCCGGCTTCGGTGGCTCTTTTCCCACCTTGGTCCTGACTTCCGTTGTCCACAACGACCACATCGTCAACCAGGGCACGATCCACGGCCGACACCACGGCCCCAATGGCGTCTTCTTCGTCGAGAATGGGAATGATCAGCGCCACATGGCGTCCGTGAAACATAGGGAAAGCTAACCCTTTTCTCTGATTCTGACCACCTACGGCCGTCAAATCTCCCCGTAACCATCGGAAAATACCGGCGTATAAAGGTAGGTAATGCTTCAACGACACCCCCATGATAGGGAAGATTATTGTATGCGCTGTGACGTCGCCACCCCCGCTGCGCGGCGGCGGCCAATCAGAGATTGGTCGCACCGTAAACAGCGCAATTCGACGGAAGAAGACGTGCTAAGTAGTTCTATCAAAGCGGAAACCGCCCCCATGCTCAACGCGTTCGAGCGCCGGCTTCAAGACGAAGTAGGCTCCGATCTCGTCGCTACGTCCCCGTCTACCTTACAGGTCAATATCGGCCTACGATGCAACCAGCAATGCGCGCATTGCCACGTATCGGCCGCGCCAACCCGCAAAGAAGAGATGAGCTGGAGCACCATGCGCTCGGTCGTCGACGTCACGAATCGGCACGACTTTTCAATGATCGACATCACGGGTGGCGCCCCTGAGCTTCATCCTAGATTTCGCGATTTCGTCACCGCCCTACGACGCGGCGGTAATCACGTACAGGTCCGCACCAATCTCACCGTGCTGACCGTCTCGGGACAAGAGACCACCGCTCAGTTCTTGCGAGACCAGGGCATCCAGTTGGTCGCCTCGCTCCCCTGCTATTTGGAAGACAACGTCGATGCCCAGCGGGGCGACGGCGTCTACCAGCAAAGCATCACGGCCATGCAGAAACTCAACCAACTCGGCTACGGCGTCGACGAGAATTTGCGTCTGAATCTGGTCTACAACCCCGGCGGCGGCACACTGCCCCCAGAGCAAGGTGATTTGGAATCCGCGTATCGAACGGAACTTGAAAGCCGCTGGGGAATCAAATTTACGAACCTCCTCACGATCACCAATATGGACATCGGCCGCTTCAAAACACAGCTCGGAGGCCGCGCCAAACGCGACGGCTATCAAGCCTCTTTGGAGGCCTCCTTCAATCCATCCACAGTTCCCGGATTGATGTGCCGACACCAGATAGAGGTCGGCTGGGACGGTACGCTCTTCGACTGTGATTTCAACCTGGCTTTGAAGTTGCCCGTCAACCACGGCGCCCCCAACCACATCGACCATTTCGATATGGATCTACTGAACGGACGCCGCGTCGTTACGGCAGACCATTGTTTTGGCTGCACGGCCGGATGTGGTTCGTCTTGCGCGGGAGCGCTGGCGTAGCGCGTCTTCGGTCTATGTCTTCGATTGCGTCTACTACAACCCTCTGTCTGTTCACCCGCTATCCCACCCCAGGCCAAACAAAAACCCGATTGATACCCGCCCTGGGTAGCGAGGGTGCCGCCCAACTGCATGATGCGCTGACGCGCCACACGCTGCGGACAGCGCTTGCCCTGCAGGAACGAAATCCTTCTTTGGCTGTGGAAATTCATCATTGCGGGGAAGACCAGGCCACGATGGAAGGGTGGCTGGGAAACGGCCTCAGCTATATTTCGCAAAGCGAGGGTGACCTGGGCGTGCGCATGCACCAGACCTTCGTGCAGGCCAGCGCCCGAGGAGCAAGGAAAGCCGTGATAATCGGCACCGATGCCCCCGATCTGACCGTTGAGGATCTGGAAAACGCATTCGCATTGCTCGAGTCAGCCCAGGCTGTAATCGGACCAGCGACGGATGGCGGCTACTATCTGATCGGCCTTGGCAAGCCCACACCGGAGTTATTCGTCGACATCCCCTGGGGCAGCCACGAGGTATGGACGAAAACCGAGGAAATCCTGCTCAAGACTAGCGTGCCCTATGCCCGTTTACGCTGCCAGTTCGATATCGATCGACCAGTTGACTTAGATCGGCTGCGCGAGTATCCCAGGCTTGCGGATCAGGTAAAGCGACTGTCGCTGGGCCAGACGCAGACTCTCTAAGTGGAGGAAGAGCAGTGACAAAGACCCAAACGCGCCTAGACTCGTTTAATACCAAGGAACTTCTCGACACCCGTATGGGCAAGGTTGTCAGCTTTTCCCTCGTACGGCTGGCCAAAGATCATCCCAACGTCGCACAACTCCCCTTTTCCATCCGGGTGCTACTGGAATCGATGTTGCGCAATGAAGATGGGCACCAGGTCAGCAAAGAAGATATCCAGAAGCTGCTCGATTACGATCCCAAAAACCCCGCTCCTACTGAGATACCTTTCAAACCGGCCCGGGTGATCCTACAGGACTTCACGGGCGTCCCAAGCGTGGTAGACCTCGCCGCGCTGCGCAGCGCTATGGCGCGACTAGGGGGAGATCCCCAACGGATCAATCCTCAGGTTCCTGTGGACCTCGTGATCGACCATAGCGTCCAAGTCGACGCGTTTGGCAGCTCTTCATCGCTCGAGGAGAATAACGAGATCGAATTTTCCCGCAACGCAGAACGCTACGAATTTCTACGTTGGGGTCAAAGCGCCTTCGACAATTTTCGTGTTGTCCCGCCAGCCAGCGGCATCGTGCACCAGGTGAATCTCGAATACCTCGCGCGAGGTGTTCACTGGCAAAAAGAAGGCGACGAACTCTTCGCCTACCCCGACTCTCTCGTCGGTACCGATTCCCACACCACCATGATCAATGGCCTTGGAATTTTGGGTTGGGGGGTTGGGGGCATTGAAGCCGAAGCCGTTATGCTCGGCCAACCGATCTATATGCTCCCCCCTGCAGTCGTCGGTTTCGAACTCAAAGGAAAGCTCCCCGAGGGCGCCACAGCCACCGACCTCGCTTTAACAATTACCCAAATGCTGCGAGAGACGAATGTCGTCGGCCAATTTGTCGAATTCACCGGCCCCGGCCTTTCACAGCTCAGCTTGGCGGACCGAGCGACGGTGGCCAATATGGCCCCCGAATATGGTGCAACCATGGGATTCTTCCCCGTCGACGAAGAGAGCCTTCGCTATCTCCGCCGCACAGGTCGCACCGTCGAGCAACTAGACCTCATCGAAAAATACTGTCGCGCCCAGGGACTCTTTCGCACGGACGAAAGTCCCACGCCACAATTCGCCCGTACGGTCTCTCTCAATTTGGAGGAGGTTCAACCGAGTCTAGCCGGACCGAAGCGCCCGCAAGATCGTATCGCCCTCCCCGCAATGAAAAACCGTTGGAGAGAAACTCTGCGGGCACCCATTTCGGAGCGAGGATTTGCGCTCAGCGACGAGGCTCTCGATCAAAGTGGAAAGTCCGCCGGTACTCAACCGCTTAGTCTTCGTCATGGAGACGTTGTCATCGCGGCAATCACAAGCTGCACCAATACCAGCAATCCCAGCGTATTGTTGGCCGCCGGCTTACTGGCCCAAAAGGCAATCGCGCGCGGACTAACAGTCGATGCCCACGTCAAAACCAGCCTCGCTCCCGGCTCACGCGTCGTCACCGACTATTTGCAGAAGACAGAACTTCTCAAACCACTCGAGACTCTGGGTTTTCACGTAGTAGGCTACGGCTGCACCACTTGCATCGGCAATAGTGGTCCGTTGCCCGAGCCTGTGGTCGAAGCTATCGATGACGGCTCCTTGGTCGTCGCGAGTGTTCTTTCGGGGAATCGAAATTTTGAAGGCCGGATCAGCCCTCATATCAAAGCGAACTACCTCGCATCCCCTCCCTTGGTCGTCGCCTATGCGATTGCCGGTACAGTGAATATCGATCTCAATAGTGAACCTCTCGGTGTGGATGCCCAGGGTAATAACGTCTTCCTCAAAGACATATGGCCAAGCAATGAGGAGATCGGTGCACTACTCGACCAAGCCTTAGACCCCGAAAATTTCATCAAACGCTATAGCGACGTCGAATCGAGCAATAGCCGTTGGAACGCTGTGCCGCTCAGCGGAGATGCCGTCTACGAATGGCGGGAGGAAAGCAGCTATATCCAAGAGCCGCCTTTCTTCGTCGACATGGCCGCTGACGTAGCACCGATCAAAGCGGTCAAAGATGCGCGCGTCTTAGTCAAGGTCGGCGATAGCGTCACTACTGATCATATTAGCCCGGCTGGAGCTATCGCCGCCGACGGGCCGGCTGGTCGTTATCTGCAAGAGCGCGGCGTCGTTCAGAAAGATTTCAATTCGTACGGCAGTCGGCGGGGCAACGACCGCGTCATGACACGCGGAACGTTCGCAAATATTCGGCTGCGCAATCAGTTGGCGCCGGGTACCGAGGGTGGCTGGACGACGGATTATACGACCGGTCAGCAGAGCTCCATTTTTGATGCTGCCGCAAACTACCAAGCTGCTGGTATTCCAACGGTCGTGCTGGCGGGCAAAGATTATGGTATGGGCAGCAGCCGGGACTGGGCTGCAAAGGGCACGTATCTTCTGGGCGTTGCAGCCGTGATCGCCGAATCGTTCGAACGCATCCATCGTAGCAATCTCGTGGGAATGGGCGTGCTCCCCCTCCAACTCAACGAAGGCGATACCTGGAAGAGCCTTGGCCTAGAGGGTACCGAAACCCTTCAGATCGCCATCGATGATTCGCTAAAGCCGCGCCAACAGGTTGACGTTGTAGCCAGGTCCAAAAACGGAAAAGAAGTGAAGTTCCAGACGGTTTGCCGAATCGACACCCCCATCGAAGTCGACTATTACCGAAATGGTGGTATTCTGCATACAGTACTGCGGCAAATGCTGGCGCAATAGCGTACGGGCAATAGACGGAAACGAAATATCATGGACTCGAGTATTCTTGCCATCATCGGCGTCATCGTTGGCGCTATCGTATTTTACCGGTTGCTTTCCGGTAACACGAGCAATCGGGAACTTGCGAGCGCGTTGAAAACGGGCGAGACGCAACCTCTGATCGATAGCATCCTAGCGCTTCGCCCCCAGCTTCAGGGTGACGCATTTCATAAGGCCATCGGCCGGCTATGGAATGGCTATCAACGGGAAGCGGCCGTGCCGGTTATCAAGGCCCTCGCCACAACCCATACGGAAACGCGGATCGCTCAGTATTGGCTCGACCAGCTGCAGAAAGTTGAACCTGAACTTGCCGAGGAAACCCTCGATGGGGATTTCCTCAAAGAAAACTATCGCCCGCAGATCGCCGCAAAATGCGGTCAATTTGGCTGAAGCAGCGGCTGAGGCTAGGTCCCCGGTCGGGGACTATTTCGTCGATTTGGGTAGCTTGAGTAATTCCGAGGCCACGGGCCGCATCGCCAACCGATAGATAAATCGCGGTGTGATTTTGCCCAGGCCGATCATGACCTTGGCCCAAAAACCGGGCGTGACCACTCCCCGGTCTCGCTCAAAAGCCCGCAGGCCCACGCGAGCACATCGCTCCGCGCTTATTTCTAGAAATTTGGGGACGGAATGCGCGGTGGGGTTGCCGGTCAGCCCCTCAAATTCGGTGGCCACGGGCCCCGGACAAAGCTGCGTGATCACCACACCCGTCTTGCGGTTTTCCATTCTCAACGTCTCGGTCAAAGCGGTGACGTAGTGTTTAGTGGCGGCATAGGGGCCGAAGCCAGGCATGAGAGTGAAGCCAAACGCCGAACTCACGTTGAGAATGCCCCCACGCTTTCGGGCAACCATGGATTCGATGACCCGGCGGCTCAATAAACTCAAGGCCGCAATATTGACGCGAATCAGTTGATCCAATTTGGCCCAGTCGCTTCGCTCGAAGAGCGCCATATCGCCCAAGCCGGCGTTATTGATCAGGATATCGACGGGACCGTGTTCACTCTTTACGTCGCTGATGAGGGTATCGACCGCATCGAGATTTCCCAGATCGCAGGGTTTGACCCGAACCTGGCTTCGGGGATGGGCTTGACTGAGTTCGGCTGCCAGCTCGTCCAGGCGTTCTTTTCGCCGGGCCACCAAGATCAGCGTCTTGGCTCGCCCGGCCAACTGCCTGGCGATTTCCCGGCCGATCCCCGAAGAAGCCCCGGTAACCACAACTATGCCGTCATCGATGGGAGGTCGCATGGGCGCACGATACCACCGTCTTCCGGGGGTTTCTATCAGTCAAAAGCCCAGTAGTTCCGGGGCGAATCGCCAAAGCGTGAGAAAATGACGCATCCGGGCGTACATATGTTCAGCAACAATTCTCCAGCAAAACGCGAGGAGAGGCCAGAAGTGTGCTATAGAGCTGATTGTACAGACAATAGTTGGATCGGAAGCCCTGTCCTCTTCTTGACGCACAGCCGAAGTAGCGGTGCGTCAAGAAGAGGATAGAGCGCATATTTGTGGCTTGCACCCTTAATCATAAAGGACCATCACACCCATATGGCAACTCGCACTACCAAAAAGAAAGCGGTACGAGCCCCAAAAAAGAGTGTGGCAAAACAGAGTGTCGCCGAAGCTCTATCAAGCAGCCCAAATCCCGAAGGGGGTCGTAAGAAGGCCACCCGTGTGCGCAAGGTTCCCCTTCGCGCTGTCGCAAGTCTAGCTCCAGAACCCGTCAAAACCGCTTCGAAGAAGGCCGGAAAGAAGTCGTCCGATTCGTCGACCGGCTCGAAGAAACCCCAGGCTTCAGTCAAAAAAGCCGCGGGCACCGACGACAAGCAAGCCGATCCCGTTCGCGTTTATCTCCGGCAAATGGCCTCGTTTTCCCTTCTGACCCGCGAAGGCGAAGTGGAAATCGCCAAACGTTTTGCCGAAGGCGAATCCCGAGTGATGCGCATCATTCTGGGTTCACAGGTCGCTCTTCGTGAAATGATTCAAGTCTCTGAAGAACTGAAGCGAGGCCAAATTAGCGTTCGAAACGTGGTCGACGTCGTCGATGAAGAAGGCGTGGAGTTCGACGATGAGGCCCAGCGGGAGCGGGTTCTCAAGACGATAGACAAAGTTCGTAGCCTCGACCGCAAACGAAGCCGTTTACGAGATAAGCTGAGCCAGCGGGGCCTCGCGCGCAAGGATCGTGGCAAGCACCAAGCAGAAACTGACAAGAAGAATACCCAAATCTGCGACCTCTTCGCCGAGCTGGGTATCAGTCGCTCCTTGCTCGAACGTATTGCTCAAAAAGTGCGTGCCGTCGGTACCGAGATGGAAAAGCAACTGGCGGAAATTGCAGACATCGAAAGCCAAAGCGGTTTGGCGGCGAGCGACCTGCGCAAAAAACTTCGCGAAACACGCCGCCTGCTGAAAACTCAAAAATGCAACGACGGAACTAGCGACGATGCCACCGAAAAGCTTGCCGAAATGGACAGGCTTTGCCGCGCTGCGCAAACGCGTATCAACGAAATCGCCGACGATTCTGCTCTGTCAGCGAGTGAACTGCGCCAAACCTACCGCACGCTGCAAGAAGGGCAGGAAATGGCGGACAAGGCGAAGGCCGAAATGGTCAAAGCCAACCTGCGCTTGGTCGTGAGTATCGCCAAGAAATATACCCACCGTGGCATGCCTCTCTTAGATCTCATTCAAGAGGGCAATATCGGCCTCATGAGAGCCGTCGACAAATTCGACTATAAGCGTGGCTATAAATTCTCTACCTACGCCACGTGGTGGATCAGACAGGCGATCACCCGCGCTGTGGCTGACCAGGCGCGCACCATTCGCGTCCCGGTACATATGATCGAGATGATCAACAAAGTGATTCGCGCCAGCCAGCCTCTGGTTCAGGAATTGGGCAGAGAACCTACGCCTGAGGAAATCGCCGAGAAACTCGATGTTTCTGCGGAACGCGTACGCAACGCCTACAAGGTCGCGAAGCACGCCGTTTCCCTTGAAACACCGGTCGGCGATGATGACGGCAGTCGCCTCGCAGACTTTATCGAAGATGAAGAAGTGGTGGACCCCTCAAACGTCCTCGATGAACAGAATCTGGCAACGCTAACCCGCAAGGTGCTCGCAACGCTCACGCCCAGGGAAGAAAAAATCTTGCGTATGCGCTTCGGCATCGGTGAAGCCTCAGACCATACGCTCGAATCGGTTGGGCAAGATTTCAATGTAACCCGCGAACGTATTCGTCAGATTCAAGCGAAGGCGTTGCGTAAATTGAGCAGCCCGAAGCATTCAAAGCAGCTACAGACCTTCTGGAAATAACCGCTCCCATCTGCGGTATTCCGCTTACCTTCCGCACGATCACTAGGCCCCAAAGAGCTTGCCGAGATTGGCAATGATCACAGCTCCTGTCGTCGATCCGTCGGGCGCGATGAGCCTCTTGGCCATCATGACCCACAACAATACGGTCCAACAACTCGCGAGAGTGGCCAAGCCATAGGAAATCAAGCGCACCTTTTTCGACGGCACGGAGAGGAGCATTGCCAAGCCCACGCACATCATCGGCGATGCTTCCACAAAGGCTCGTGTGCCGAAGCAATGACCGAACCACCACATACTCCAAGCCGCGTTGAGATAGGCCAATCCGAGCGCGGGTAGCATGAATAGAACGACGGTTGAGCGGTCGATCTTTCGTTCACCGGAGAAGGAAAGCGGCGCCCGCCAAAGTAGAATGATGCCGCCGAGAAAACTACCCAACAAGACCGGCGACCAGAAAAAGAGCCCATGTTTAGCCGAAAGAAAATAGCCGAATAGCGCAGGATTCAGCCAATGAAAGCCTGCTCCCTTGGCATTGTACGAATCGGCGAGAAACGAACCATGAACAACCTTCCAAAGCCCCATTTGAACTGCCAAGAGCGGAATTGCGGCAAGGGTCGCTAGACTCAATGCGATCAAAAGGTGGCGCGTGGCGTCACGCCGCGGCTGCATGCGTAGGGTGGTCAGGATAGGATGTAGAGCGAAGATCAAGAACAGAACGCTGCTATAGCGTGCGACGATCATCAGCGACGCCACAAAACCAAAGAGGGCCCACATGGCAAACCATCGGCGTGTGGGTTTTTCTGCCCCGTCCGCTATGGAGAAACCCAGAGAGCAAAAAAGGGCGATGGCGAAGACCCCCGTAGCGTGGGCCAGATGAACATTGTTGATCGTATGGTAGAGCGACGCCGTGCCAACCAATCCAAAGATCACGGCCGCCAAACTCGGCAGGCGTGAAAAATAGCGACGACAGATTCGATAGATGAGCGCAAAAGCCACGCCTCCGGCCACAACCTGGGCCGTCGCTGCGGCGATCTGATAGGGCGCTTCGTAGCCGGTATAAGTAAAGCCGCCTCGAAATAGCCCCAACAACAATAAGACGCCATGCACCAAGAGATAGGGAATCGCCGAAACCCACGCCCAGCCCATGCCATATTTATTTGCCAGACGCCCCGTCGCTGGAACGATCCGTTTGCCCAAGCGGTTGGGGTGCGGTGTGAGTTCGTTGAACTCATTGGCGAAGTCGAAGTCACCGTCGAAAACCGCCGAGCGCAAGATGGCGTAGTAATGCTGTTCGTCGTGCCCGGAAAGCGTACTTCCTAGATGACCGCTAGAGAGCGTGCCTGCATAGTGAGCAATGACTAAGGCCAATACCAAGCCAACCATGATCTGCCGGTCTTTGCGTCCCCAAGGGGAAGGAACGGAATCTGTGGCCAGCAGCGCGTTCATCAGATGGCTCGTATACGCAAAATTGGGCCGATTCGCAACCAACCTCCATCTTTGCGCTCACAGCAGCAGATATGAGAAACTCGGGGCGGAGGCATTGTGCTGGAAAAGGTGAATCAAGCGAAACGTTGGTTCCAAGTGTTGGGCGGACTTTCCGCTGCTTCCGCGGCACTGCTGCCTTTGGGTTCCTCCGCCCGTGAAAAGCGCCTCGCACTGCAGCATCGCTGGGGGCGATGGGCCTGCGACCGCTTTGGCATCCAGCTTAAAGTTGAAGATGAAAACCCTCCGTCGCTTTATGAAGAGCGGGGCTGCGTCTTCGTCATTCTTAATCAAACCAGTCTGATCGAAGCTCTCATCATTCCGCAGCTCGTCCCCTCACCCGCAGGACGCGTCCTGGTCAACTGGGAATTTGCGCTTTTGCCCGGCCTAGGGTGGTTCTCTTTGGCATCTCGGCATCTCATTCTCATCCGGCAATGGCCGGCCCAGTCCAAAAGACAAATCGCGAGGGCCGGCGAGCTTTTGCGTGGGGGGGAACACTTCATGATCTCGATTGAGGGCCGACGTAGCGCAACAGGTTTGGGGCCCTATAAACGCGGCGCAGTTGTATTGGCCCTCTCAGCACAAGCCCCCATCGTCCCCGTTTTCTTCCGAGGCATGAGCGACCGACTTCCCATGGGCCATTGGCAAGTGCGCCCCGGCAAAGTTCAAGCGACGATAGGAAAAGCCATCCCCACAGTAGGGCGTTCGTATCAAGATCGCTTCGAGCTCACAGCGATGCTGCGGGAAATCGCCGTCGGTCAAAGCTAGGATCCTACTTCTGCGAATTTCGTCTACGACGGAATGCTCAGTAGACAATGGGTGCGGTAGTACGCACACCAGCACCACGGAACGAAAGATCGGGGAATTCGGCAACGACCTTGAGCTGCGCGCTGAGCCGATTGATCTCGACGATTTGGCCCGCAAGGGTAAACCCGTAGAGCGTCCCCCCCCAATAGGCCAATCCCGCGTTGACGCCCTGCAGTTTCGTATCGCCCCGATTGCTTTCCAAGGCCGCGGTTGCGGGATTGAAGATCAATAAATTGTCGGTATTCTGTGCTTCATCGGTTATGGCCGTCGTATAAGTGGCGTCGCCTTTGATCGCTACAAGATCGCCGCCCTTGGAAAGGCACGGCTCGGTAATCGTCCCCAGCTTCGTCACCTGCCCCGTTTGCTGATCGACCCGATGATATTGGCAACTGGCCCAGATGCCGACCAGTACCTCTTTTTCGGGGTCGAGAAGTCCCCCGGGAACAAAACTCAGCCCCTGCAACTGCTGCGAAAGCTCAACAACAACTTTGCACGCAGCGGTCTCACGGTCGATTTCCACCAACACCGGCTTGCCCTCGGATGCTTCACTCAGCGCCACCCCCAACATACGACCATCGGCGTCAACCGCGATGTCGGTCATGCCCTCTTCGGTGGCACTCGTATTGACCTCAGAAAGACAATCGAACGCCCCCACCAATTTGAGTTTCTGAGTTGTGGGGTCGAAATGGTAAAGCTGCTCGGCGGTATGTGCGTAGATCTCGGCGTGCTGAAAGGGAGCCGAACCATCACTCGCCGGCCACGGCGCTACGGCCTTCGCGTCGACCTCCGCACCATCGCTCTGCTGAATGTCGGCGCCCAGGTCGGGAAAGTCGATAGCCAATTCAATGCATCCCGTCAAACTGAGCACCACGACGGTGGGCAGGAAGTCGCGGCAGAGCATTCTTTTCCTCATAGCTCTGCCTACAACATATACAGCGTAAACGCTAGGGATTACTCGGCCTAGAATAGCCTTCTAGCAACTGGCGGCGCAGAATGAGGGGATCGTTGGTGGGGCGTTTGCAGGAACCGAACTTACACACGTAGGCCGTGGCTTTTCCGCGCAGAGCTTTCTTACCCGCCGTGGAAGCCAATAGCTTAGCCACTTTGGCATTCGGTCCCCTGGCGGGAACTTCCAGGGCCAGGGCATGATAGGGATGAAGCGACCGCACAGCTTGCAGTAGCTTTTTCCTATTGGGAGCATCGGGGTTCGCGGCAATGACAACTTCGTAGAAGGGGCCCAGTCGCATCAATGCGGCATCGAAACTCGCCACCATATCGAGGCCGCGGCTTTTCATACGCTTGGCTTCGACACGCAGTATTCCGTCGAGCCTTTCTCGCATGGCCTCATCTCCGGTTGTTGCAGCCAGTCGCAATAAGACGCGCAGCATCACCGCGGCGCCAGATGGTCGTGCCCAGTCGGAGGTTCGAACGGTTCGCCCCAGAGGAACCTCGTGGTTTTTCGGCGTAAAATAGAATCCTCGGTCCGCATGACGAAACCTTGCTTCAGCCTGAACAACCAGGCCGAGCACCTCCTGCAAATAGCGTAGGTCTCCGCTAGATTCGAAAAGTTGGAGCAAACCGTCGGCCAGGAAAGCATAGTCATCGAGAATACCCTCGTGTTCTGCCACCGAATTTCCACCCTTTTTCAAAGGCGTACTCGACCGAAGCAATCCGCCCTTTTTTGTCTTATGCACTTTCAGCAGAAAATCGGCGGCTCGGCGAGCGGCGTCCAAATAGCGAGGCTCGCCAAAGGCCCGATAGGCCTGGGCGAAGGCGGCTATGGTCAACCCATTCCAGGACGTAACAACCTTGCGATCCAATCCCGGCCAGTGCCTCTTCGCACGTTCCTTTCTGAGTGCCGATCTATGCTTCGACAACAGAGCGGATGTCTCTTTGACCGACCGAGAATATTTGGCCGCCAGTTTTGCGATATCCGCTCGGCGGGTGAGGATGGTTTTTCCCTCGAAATTTCCCTTCACGGTCAAACCAAGAAGCTCCGAGAGCAAAGGCGCGTCTGCTTGGCCCACGACCTTATTGATTTCCTTCAGGGTCCAAACATAGAAGCTGCCCTCATGACCACCACTGTCAGCGTCGTAGCTGCTGTAGAATCCGCCGGTCTCACCGCTCATTTCTTTGATCAGGAAATCGAGAATTCCTCGAGCCACCTCCGCATAGCGCTCGCTATTGAAGGTAGTGGCAGCTTCGGTATAGAGGCTGGCGAGCTGCGCGTTGTCGTAGAGCATCTTTTCAAAATGCGGCACGAGCCACGTCGCCTCGGTCGTGTAGCGATGAAAGCCCCCTGCAAGGTGGTCGTACATGCCACCGGAAGCCATATTGTCGAGGGTGAGCCGAAGAGCATGAGCGTATTTCTTTTCTCCTGTCTTGCGGTAGGCGTGCAGTAAAAACTGCCAGCGCGCTGTGGTGGGAAACTTCATCCGACCACGACTGCCACCCCACTGAGGGTCGAGTCGGGCAACGAGATCGTCGGCGACCTTCTTGATGGCGGGTAGGTCAACCATCGGCGAAGCACCAAGCTGAGGATCGCGAGCGATGCGCTGATAGAGCTTCTTTCCTTGAGATGCGATCCATTCACGGTTGTTCGCGTATTCCTTTTGTAGGCGCTTAGCCAAACGCATGAACCGTTCGGCGGGCATATAGGTGCCACCGAAAAATGGTTTGAGATCCGACGCCAAGAACATCGACATCGGCCACCCCCCGCCACCGGTCATCAATTGCAGTGCCTCCATATATACCGCGTCCAGGTCGGGGCGGTCTTCACGGTCGACTTTGATATTGATGTAGTTTTCATTCATATAGGCGGCGACGTCCTCCTTTTCGAAAACGTTCTTTTCCATTACATGACACCAATGACAGGACGAATAGCCGATCGATAGGAATATAGGTTTGTCTTCTGCTATCGCGAGAGCAAGCGCTTCCTTGCCCCACGGAAACCAATCGATGGGGTTATGGGCGTGCTGGCTCAAATAGAGTGAGCGCTGATTCTTCAACCGGTTTCCCTGCCGGCGAATCTCAGCCGGGGACGGGATAAGGCGCGAGCTCCGTTTCGTCCGCGGGGTGAGCGGCGCGATTACCCCGTCCACGTTTCCCGAAACGGACGTCGATGCCGCTGAACCCTTTTCGGGCTGACGCTTCGGTAATCCCTCGGCGCAATGCAGCGTACTCGTCATGAGCAACGCAAACGGAGCGACGATGGCTAGTTCTTGGGCCATCGTCCTGGTCCGATTGAACATCGTTCTTTGACACTTCTTCTTAGCGCGCACGTCGTTCTCCAAAAGCCAAGCCACCTTGTTTAGCATACGTTCCGTGGCCTCTTCGGGTTAGCCCGGTACTATGAGAAAGATCCAAATAAAATCGCTATTTGCGACGCCGTTGAAACAGCCGATCAATTGACATACGCCCACCAGAGGCGTTAGGCTCCTTCACTATGAGCCGCCAGATCAGCTGCCCCAATTGCGGTGGTGACCATACCCTGGCCAACCCAGGTATTTCGATGGTCGTTTGCACCTACTGCAATACGACGGTCTACTGGGGAGACGACCAGGTCCTGCAAACGGGAGAGAAGTCAATTCTCCCCGAATCCGATGCCAGACTCTATCTTCATGCCACGGGCAAACTCGGTGGCGAAGGCTATGAAGTCGTCGGCCATGTTCGCTACGATCACGGCCGGGGTAACTGGGACGAATGGTATCTCCAGCTCAACAACGGCTCGGTCGCGTGGATCAGTGAAGATGAACGCAAGCTGACCATGGAAACAGCCGCCCAGGCGGATGAGCCGATTCCTCAGCTTTCGCAATTGGCCGTCGGCACGGTCATTCCCATAGGTCAGATCCCCTATTCCGTTCGAGAACTCGCTCGTGCCAAATGCGTGGGCAGCGAAGGGCAGCTGCCCTTCCCTATCCAGCCCAATGAAGAATATGCATTTGCGGATCTCGCTTCCGCCGATGGCCAGAATTTCGCCACCTTGGAATATGATGAGGCGGAAAAACCCACGGTCTTCCTGGGCCATCCGCTCGATCATCAGACGCTAACCGTTGATGAAGAAAAACCGCCTGCTACGGCTGCGCCGAAGGCGGGCAAGCATATCAAATGCGGAAATTGCAACGGCCCCCTGGAAGTTGTTGGCGGACGCGACGTCCAAACGCAGGTTTGCGAATATTGCGGCGCCCAGCTGAATTTGACCAGCGCCGAAGCCACGGTCATGGGGGTCAATCCGGAAGATTTTGACCCTCAATTTACCTTCGAAATTGGCCAAGGCGGCACCTTTGAACGACGACCTTACGAAGTATGCGGGCGAATGTTCTACCAAGATGCCGAAGGGTATCTGACGCGCGAGTACCTGCTGTACAACGCCGACGCGGGTTACCTCTGGCTTGCCGAGGAAAATAATCACTTCACGCTCAGTCGGCCCACGCAAGAAGCGCCTTCCCGTGACCCCTTTCCCCTCGCTGCCAAATCGGTGGTCAAGGCAGGATCGGATCGCTTTCGTAAATACGAATCCGGAGTGGTCCACCTGGTCTATGTCGACGGCGCTTTGCCATGGATAGCCAAGGTAAATGACACGTTCCGCTACACCGACCTTGTAGCTCCGCCCAAGATCTTTGGCATGGAAACCGATGGCCAAGAAGTAGAATACTTCCGCGGCCACTATATGAGCCCGAGCGACGTTTGGGAGGCCTTCGGTCTTGAGGACAAAGCGCCGCGCGCCCACGGGGTGCATCCTGCGCAACCGTTCGTGCGCGGAAATATCAGCCGCTTGCTGATCTGGATCGGACTTCTCTTCGGCATCCTCAACCTCGGCCTATTGCTCTGGTCCCTCGGCCAAACCGGCGATCCTATTTTCCAGGAAACCTACACCTCGGACGTCTATCTGAAAGAATCGATGTCCAAGCCGTTCAAGGTTGGCGAGGGCAAGGTACTCACCTTGAAGCTCTGGGCCGCTCTAAATAATTCCTGGATGGCGGCAGATCTCGTAATGGTCAATGCCAACGATGAAGTCGTGATGGAGATGGACGGTGAATTCTCCTACTACCACGGCTACTCTGGCGGAGAGAGCTGGTCCGAAGGAAGCTATTCCACAACCCGTCACTTTCTCGCACCCGCCGCTGGCACGTACCATATGCTCTTCAAGGCGAATTCCGGTTCGGGCAGCCGTAAGGGACCGCCACGGGGCGAAAAACTCAAAATAACGATTTCTCAGGGCGCCGTACTTTCGCGTTATTTCGCGATGGCGTTCCTACTCACTATCGCCTTCCCCTTCTTCGCCATGCTGCGCCAATACCTGTTTGAAAAACGACGATGGGCGCCGGTTATGGAAGACGACGACGACGATGATGATTCAAGCTTTGACTGGGATTAGACGATGAAGTGGATCGGTCTAGCAGTGGGATTGAGCCTCATCAGCGGTAGCACCGCCGGGGCATATTTGGCATCCACACGAGGGATGGGCCTGGGTGGTCCAACTGAAGAGAAGATCAGTATCCGTCAGGGAAGCAATCGTGGCCGTCGACATGGCGGCGGTTTCTACTTTCTATATTTCAGTGGCAGGCGACGACATTATGGCGGTGGCCTACACGGTGGAAAATAGTTTGAGATCGAAACCTGACCTAGCGATGCCCCTAAAGTATAGCTCGCTGAAAGCGAGCCGGAGGAAACGATGGAAGAGCTGCTAAAAGAACTCAAATGGCCGATCATGTTGTCTACGGTAATCTACGCGACGATAGGTATGGTCATTTTTGGCGTGGGTTTCAGCCTCTTCAATAAACTGATGCCATTTAGTGTGCGCAAGGAGATCGAAGAGGATCAAAATACCTCGCTCGGCATCATCATCGGCTCATTTCTAATCGGCCTGGCGATGATTATCGCCGCAGCGATGCATTAGCCACGGTCCCCGCCTCGCCCCATAAGCCTCGCCGATGTCCACCCAGGAAAAAAACGCCATAGCTCCACAATCGCTGCCGAGAGGTTCTGCGTTACTGCTTTTGCTTTCGATCTTTGTCGTAGCAACCTGCGGGCTGATCTATGAACTTCTCGCGGGTACCCTGTCGACCTATCTGCTGGGAAATTCGGTAACCCAGTTCTCCTTGGTCATCGGTTTCTTTCTTACAGCTATGGGGTTGGGCAGCTTTCTTAGCCGCTATGTCACCAAGAATCTGATCCGCACCTTTCTCATCGTCGAAATCGCCGTCGGCATTGTGGGGGGCTGTCTGACCTTGGTTCTTTTTGCCGCCTTCGCCTTGATCGATTCGTATTTGCCCCTGCTGGTATGCTTTTCCTTGGTCGTGGGCTCCTTGGTCGGATTGGAGATCCCGCTCATCGTCCGCATCCTGCGCAACCAAACAACCCTGCGTACCGCTTTGGGCAACGTACTCTCATTGGACTACCTGGGCGCCTTCGCCGCTTCTTTAGCTTTTCCGCTGCTACTGGTGCCCAACTTGGGCTTAGTCCGCACGGGTTTTCTATTCGGCCTTTTCAATATTGCGGTTGCCGCTTTAGGTATCTATGTGTTTCGGCATCAGCTGAGCCGTACCTGGGGCCTCAAGGTGAGCGTGATACTCAGTGCCGTACTCCTTATCGCTGGCCTCGTCACAGCGGGCAAGGCGACCACCCTACTCGAAGATATGATCTACGAAGATGAGATCATCTTTACCAAGAGCACCCCCTACCAGCGAATCGTACTCACGCGCTGGCGGGGAGATCTCCGTCTCTTCATCGACGGAAACATTCAATTCTCCACAGTCGACGAATTCCGCTACCACGAAGCATTGGTTCACCCGGCGCTATCAGCTCTTTCCGAGCCTCGATCCGTCTTGCTCTTGGGGGCAGGCGACGGCATGGCAGCACGAGAGGTATTCAAACATCCTAGCGTCAAGACCGTACATCTAGTGGACCTCGATCCGGCAATTACCAAACTCTTTTCCAAACACCCAACACTGCGCAAATTGAACAAAGATGCGCTCAGCGATCCGCGCTTGAAAATCTTCAACGAAGATGCCCTCAAGTTTTTGGAAAAGAGTGACAACCTCTACGACGCGATCATCATGGATTTGCCCGACCCAAATAACGAAGGCTTAGGAAAGCTCTATAGCCGTAGCTTCTATCGACTGGTTACCAAGAACCTAAGTCCCCGCGGCGTCATGGTTACGCAAGCCACAAGCCCCTTCTATTCCACCGCGGCGTTTTGGTGCATCAGCAATACCATCGCCGCCAGCTCAACTTTTCGTGGTGGCCCCGGCTTAAAAGTGCTGCCCTATCACGCGAGCGTCCCGTCGTTTGGCGAATGGGGTTTCGTGCTCGCCGCACGAAACGAAATCGATCCCGACAGGATGAAGCTCACCGTCAAGACCCGCTTCCTCAGCCCAGAGCTCCTCCCAACGCTTTTCGTCTTTCCCAAAGACATCGCCGAAAGGCCCACACCCGTGAATCGGCTCGACAATCAAATTCTCGTCCGCCTCTACGAAAAAGGGTTCCGCCGCTACAACAAATAACCGCCTAGCCGGTGACGCAAGCTGAGAACCACCGAAAGAACGCACAGTTATAGCCGTGGGTCACCATCCCCGCGGGACTCCCCTTGACGGAACACAACCGCCTTGCCATAATGACTGACGCGTCAGTCATTGATCGCGAGCGAGAGCCATGAATCCAGATACCCAACTGAAAATCCTTGAGGCTGCGAAAGAGGTTTTCGAACGCGATGGCTATCATGGCGCCAGTGTGGAAAATATCGTATCGACGGTCGGGCTAGCAAAGGGCACTTTCTATAATTATTTCAAGAACAAGCGGGCGATCTTCGACGAACTCTTGCGTCGCTTCACCACGGATCTCGTCGGCTGTTTTGAATCCGCCGATATCGAACAAGTTGAAGATGGCGCATCGTATCGCCAGGTCGGCATGCAGATCGGTTCCAGTGTCGTGCGCCTCTTCTTGGAGAACCGCGCGCTGGCCCGCCTTTTCTTCTCTGAATCCAGAGGGTTGGATAGTGAGGCCGACCACCTCATCGACCAAACCTATCAACGACTGACCCATTTCAGCGAAACCTACGTCAAGCGCGGCCAATCCCTTGAAATGGTACGCCCCAACCTATCACCGCAACTTGTCGCCGTGACCATGGTCGGGGTCTGTAGCTATACGCTCGACCGCTTTCTGAGGGGCGAGTTCAGCGACCTCGACCCAATGCAAATACTCAATACAATTGTAGAAATTCATCTAAAGGGGATCATGAAATGACGACAAGACCACCCGCCAAGACCACAGCGATCGACAGGGTCTCTTTTTTTGGGCGTGCACTGACTGACGCGTCAGTCATGGGCTCCAAGCGCCTCGCGTCTAGATGGTGGCGTAGGTCGTCTGCTGCTGACCGGGCCGAGGATGCCTTCGTCCAGGCGTTCTTTCCGGACGAAGATTTGGTGGACGTGGATCCAGGTCTAAAAAGTAGCCGAGATCGTTCGCAACTATACCGGCGCGAGCTCCGACAGGAAGCGGAACGACTCTTGTTGGACAGAGGTCTTCCCGTCTCGCTCTACAGTCTACTTTGGTGGCTCTTCGACCAGCGGGCCATTCTCACTACGGGGCAGCGCTACAGTCGATTGGATGCCAAACGTCGCGCAAGGCTCTTGGCATCGTGGTCCTCGCTGCCGCTAACCGGAACACTCTTGCGGCTCCTATCCCTGCCCCTCAAGGCAGCTTATCTAAAGGAGGCACACCAGGTTGGCGACAACGCGAATTCGCCGTGTGAAAATGTCGCCGGCAAACCGTCATCTCCGAAGTGGAAGAGCCGTGTACATTGTGCTGCAGAACAAGACGATGGCGAGTTGGAAATTGAAGCTGACGTGGTGATCGTGGGAAGCGGTGCGGGAGGTGCGGTTGCTGCGTACGAATTGAGCCGCCGCGGCCATGCGGTGGTTATCGTTGAGCAAGGAGACTACGTAGATCGGAGCCAGTTCAATGGCAACATCCCTGCCATGGTGAAGAAACTCTATCGATCACCCGCGCGCACCACGTCGGTCGGAAATACCCTCATTCCAATTCCGGTAGGCAAAAGCGTGGGCGGAACCACGACGGTTAACTCCGGTACGTGCATCCGCACACCGGAGGCCATATTGAAAAGCTGGCGCGCCGATGGTCTGACACAACTGCAGAGCGAAACCATGCATGAACTCTGGGACGAGATCGAAAGACAGATTTCGGTTGACCCTGCGGAACGCCAACACGCGGGCCCCATTTGCGGCGTCATCGAAAAGGGTGCGGCTGCGATGGGGCTGAAAGATACGCATTTGATCAACCGTAACGCGTTGGCTTGCGATGGTCAGGGGCTCTGTCAATTCGGTTGCCCTAGCGATGCGAAACAATCGACAAATGTTAGCTATATCCCCAAAGCCCTTAGCCAAGGGGCGAACATCTTCACGGGGTTTCGCGCTGATCGCATCAGCTTCGAATCCACGACGGCAACGGGGATTACCGCAAGGGGTAAAAATGCCGCGGGTCAGCCCGTGTCACTATCTGTCAAAGCCCCCCACGTCATCATCGCGACGGGGAGTCTCGCCACACCCGATTTCTTAGCGCGAAACGGGATCCGCAATCGTTGGTTGGGAAAAAATCTCTCCCTCCATCCAACAGGCTTCGTCGCCGCATCCTTTCCTGGAAAGCCCTTCGCCAACCAATCTACAATTCCCCAAGGTTTCGCCATTGCCGACCTCAAAGCGGAGGGAATACTATTTGAAGGTGCCACTCCGCCGCTTCTGATCTACAGTCTTGCTGCGCAGGTTCTTGGCGGAGACTTCGTACGAATGATGGACCGCTATGCCAACACAGCTTTTTTTGGTTTTCTCATCAAGGACGAAAGCCGGGGAAAAATTCGCCGAGGCATGTCTCGCGGAAATCCATTGATCACGTACAATATGAATCGAGCTGACTTTCGCCGCTATCTCAAGGCCACGGAAATACTCGCCCGCCTTTTCTTCAAAGCCGGTGCCGAAGAAGTTTACCTACCTGCTCTGGCGAAAATGCCGGTTCTTCGTAGTGAAAAAGACGTCGATATTTTCTCGCGCACCACGTGGCACCCACGAGATTTTTCCATGACTGCGTATCACCCTTTGGGCACGGCTCGTATTGCAGCCACACAAAAGCAAGGCGTTTGCGATGCGGATCACCAGGTATTTGGCCATGAGGGGCTCTACGTCATGGACGGTAGCAGCGTTCCCAGCTCTCTCGGTGTGAACCCACAACTCACCATCATGGCCCTAGCGCTCCGCGCTGCGCGAACTCTGGCGACCAAATTGGAAGTTCAATAGACGCTCGAATAGCAGTGAGGAAGATGCGAACGCAAAAGGCAAGGCACGAACATACGTATGATGTCGCTTCATGCTCGTTTCAAGATGGGAGCTGGCGTGAAGAAAACCTAGCCGTTTTTGATACCCTGCGTACGTTCATACGTAAAGAAGTACACCCGATCGTCGCGGATCCCGCTCATCTATGTACTTCCAACCAACTGCAACATGTCCTACAAGGTTCGCGACAACTCGGACTACTGCCCGACACCGACGCCGATGCCGACGAAGAAAGCGGAATCGGACTGTGGCAAGGCATCGACAATCGAGAAGGCCTGCAACGCTCTATTGAGGTGCTCTGTCAGCTAGCTCAGGCAAATACCGGCATTGCATATGCGATGCATCTTTTCGCTCTAGGCTCCTTTCTCTGCCAAAGGCTTTCCCTTTCCCAGGCTCATTCAACCCTCCCTGTCTTGCAGCTTGGCATTGGCATGGGTCGAGATGCGCTGCCGGCGCTACTCGCCGACAAAGATCTGACCCAAACTCAACACCTTCTGCTCAGAGACTGCTTTATTCCCGAGCAAGGTGGAGCAGAATTTCTGCTACAGGCACCATCGGAATGGAAATACCTTCTCTTACCTCATCTCGAACCGACAAGCTCAGAACTTCGGTGGGGGCATTATGAAAGGGGGGCGTTTGTCCTGCAGAACGAGCTTGAATGCCACGGTCTCCAAGAGATCAAACCTCGTCGTGTTAGCTTGAGTAAAGGCGAACAAGGGCGACAACCGCTTTCTGCACCATCATCACTCATTTTTGAAGCCATGGGTTTGAACGCCTTGGGCCTCATCGCCATCGCCAAGGGATCCTGTAACGCGGCCCTGGAAAAGGCTGCCACCTACGCAGGTGAACGGCAGCAAGGCGGCAGCCCTATCTCGCAGCACGCAGCCGTCCAACATTTGCTGGGACAGGCTCGCCTGAATTCGACGGCGGTAGATGCCATGCTTCGAGGTGTTGGAGCCAAACCCCAAACCTTGTCTCAGCTGAATTCTATTCTGTCGCTCCGAGCGGCTGCCCACCCTTTGCTCTGCCAGGCCGCTACCGATGCGCTGCAGGTACTCGGCGGCTACGGTTATATGCGAGACTACGGAATGGAAAAGATCCTGCGAGATAACGAACACCTGAAAAATCTCAACGGAACGCCATCGGAGCTTCGACTTTTCCTCGGCAGTCAGGAGGTGTGAATCATGACATTGCACGGTCACGTCGCAGCGACGCATCCGCTTTCCCCTCGAAGAGCGTTCTCCGGATTGCCTCCAAGCATACGTTCCCTCGTGGACTACAGCCCCGCTAGTTTATGGGAACAGGAAACGAATCAACTTCCGGCAGCCCTTGGCGCTTCTCGACGACGTTTTCGCCAATTTGCGCAGGACTTCCTCAGACCCTATGCTCTCACCACCGACCTTGAACCCTACGGCCCTTCACTCGACATCGTGCTGACAGAAGCCGCTCGCCATGGCCTTCTATCAGATATCTTACCCTTCCCTTTCGGCTCTCTCAGCCTGCGCCAGGCACGTTATCCGCTCCATTGGGCGCAAAGCATCAAAATGGAGGAGCTCAGTGTTGAATGCGGTGGCCTGGCCCTGGCCATTGGTGCAAACGCCTTGGGCATCATGCCCCTGCTCCTCTCCGGAAGCCTGACAGTCGGGCGGAAATTCATCTTGCCGGCCTGCCGCAAGAATCTGCGCGGACAGCCCACGCTCTTTTCTTTCGCCATTACCGAACCCAGCGGCGGGTCAGATGTGGAAGACTCCGACGGAGCGCGCCACTACATACCGCGTACCCTGGCCAGTCGTGTCGAGGGTGGCTGGCGACTCAATGGTCGCAAAGTATTCATCAGTGGAGGCGACCGAGCAGATTTCATCACCGTATTCGCTGCGCTAGCCGGTGAGGGTATGGAATCGTGGACCTGTTTCCTTCTTGAAGGCAACAATCCCGGACTCACCATCGGGCGAAATGAGTTGAAGATGGGGCAGCGCGCATCGGCCGCCACCGAGTTGATCTTCGAAGATGCGATCGTACCCGACAGCCACGTGATAGGCGGGCTTAGGCGAGGCTGGGCGATCAACCGGGCGGTACTCAATTTCTCGCGCATTCCTGTGGGCGCCATCGCCTTGGGTATCGCCCGCGGCGCAGCGGAACGCGCCACCGAATTTGCCTGCCAGACGAAGCTGGGTGGTAAACGCCTAATCGACTACCAGGATATTCAGTTGGAAGTCGCACAAATGCTACTCGACACCAGCGCCATGCGTGCCATGGTTTGGCAATCCGCAGCCACATGGACACCCACCCAGGCACGGGCCTCTATGACAAAGGTATTCTGCGCCGATATGGCCATGCAAACCTGTCAGCGGGCCATGAATCTAATGGGCAATCAAGGTTGCCTGCAGGAAAATGGCGCGGAAAAAGCGTATCGCGATGCACGCCTTACCCAAATTTACGAGGGTACGAACCAGATCAACCGGCTATCGGTCATCGAAGACCAACTAGAAGCGCTGGAGCTTCTAATGGCTGGAAGGGGTTAATCGACAAATGCAAAACACACTCTTCTCGGGCGTCCAAAAGCACGTTTCGACGAGCCTCGGCGATGTGGCACTGCCCATCTTCTACTACGACGTATCCCTGGTGCAGGCCTTCTATCTCGTGGACAAAAAGAAGGTAGCGCCAATGCTCTATGGCACAGGGTTGCTGCCGGTATCGACTTTCCGCAATCAGGCGGTGGTCGGCATTTCCTTTTTTGAGTATCGCGACACGAGCATCGGTGCCTACAACGAAGCGGGGCTCGGCGTCGCGGTCAAACCCGCCTACTACGACAGTCCTCCATTGGGGCTATTGGAACTGCTCAAAGCACCTCGGAAACGCCATATTGGCTTCTACGTACTCGATTTACCCGTAACGACCAACGCAGCATGCACAGCCGGTAGAGAACTATGGGGCTATCCAAAATTCGTCACTGATATTCCCTTTAGACTCGATGACAACGGGTTCGTCTGCTCCGTCGCCAACCCCCGTGGTGGAAATATTTTCACCATTAGCGGAAAAGCGAAACGAGGGATTTCCTTGCCGGTCATGGAACTCCTGCTCTATTCGAATCTGCGTGGCAAACATCTTCGAACCGTTGTCGACATCGAAGCAAAGGCCCATTCCACGGATTCTAGAGGGTTTCAGCTGGAGCTTGCGGAACGCGACCATCCCATGGCGGTACGCCTAAGAGAGCTGGGACTAGCGGACAAGAGGCCAGCACTCATCCAGACGACATCTCGATTTCAGTCGAGACTGAATCCGGGCGAGGTATGCGGTATTTGGCAGGCGCCGCCAATTCCCTACGCGGATGAACCAGCCACGCCGGACCGGAAGAGTTGAGTATGAAGGCAACTCCGCAGAAAATACTCGTCACCGGTGCAGCGGGCTACATCGCCAGCATCGTGCTGCGGCAGCTGAAAGAAAGAAAAGAGGGGAACGAAGTCGTTGGCATCGATATCCGTTTGCCCACAATTCCGATCGACGGAGTTCGCTACCTCAAAGCGGATATGTTGGAAGCGAACTGGGCTAAACTGATCGAAGCCGAGGCCCCTGACGTCGTGGTGCATTTAGCCTTCGTCGTCGACCCGATGCACGACGAGGAAACAATGCACCGGATCAACGTGCAGGGGACCAAATCGACGTTCAAGGCGGCAGCGAAATCCGCGCAGCAGATCGTTTGCCTTTCGTCAGCAACGGCCTACGGTGCCCTTCCCGACAACGATGTCCCCTTGCGGGAAGACGCCCCGATTCGTGGTGACCAAAGCTCTTTTCAGTACGCCCGAGATAAAGGCCTTCTAGAACATTTCTATCGCAGCTTTCAAAAAGCGCATGCGGAGTTGAAGATCGTCAGTGTAAGACCTGTTATCGTGTACGGACCCTCGGTCGGTAACTATCTGTCCCGTTTCATTTACGCGCTGCCAATCGTCCCCCTTGTCAGAGGGCTAGACACGCCGGTTCAGTTCGTGCACGAGGAAGATGTCGCTGCCGTTTGCTGCGAGATCATCCGACAGCAGAAGACGGGTGCCTTCAATGTCGCCGGTGACGAATGGTTGACTCTAGCGGAAGTCTGCCAGATGGCCAGGCGACCCACGATGAGAGTGCCTCGTTTCGTCCTCTGGGCAATGATGCAATTGATGTGGAAATTTCATTTTACGAAGCTTGAATCGCCACCGACGATAATCGACTATCTGAGTCACCCTTGGGTCGTCAATACCGACCGAGTGCGAGACGAACTTGGCTACCAGATGCGCTATTCGAGTCGTGACGCGGTCGAAGCCATGATCGCCAGCCGATAGGGCCCATTTTTCACAGGCGAGCCCTCCCAAATGCGTAGCAGAAGTCTATTTCCAGCACAATCATGGTCCCCGTGATGCGCCCTTGTCGGCCATCACGTTTCGACGCTCGGCGGAACTCCCGTCAAAATTTACCCTAAGGGCGGCGAATTGAGCACCCTGAAGCGTATCTGCTATAATGACCATCCAATGAAACACGTTGTCTTTTTCGCAGTTTTTTCGCTCGCATGCAGCGATACCACTCCCCTCGCCAATCATGACACGATGCCAATGGTGGTCGATATGGGGTCTGACGGCGCCACTACCGACCTCAGCGAAGGCACCACGCCAAGCGGCCTGATCGGCCTCATCGTCAATGGCAGCACGGGTGAGCCGCTTGCCGGAGCAACGATTCAGCTCCAGACCTGTGCCGAATGCGAGCCGATGGAAACAACTTCTTGGCAAGACAAGACCAACGCCGGCAGCTTCTCGTTCAGTGAGCAACCCGAACCCACGAATGATGCCCTGGCCGTTGGATTGCGCGTTAGCGCGGCCGGGTATGAAGAACGCATCTTCTATTTCAAACCGAAGTATCAGGACGGAATCGCGAACCTCGGCAGCCTGCGGCTCTATCCCGAGGGCAGCGCTGATAGCGACAGCGATGGTTTGATGGACGAGGAAGAAGAGGCGGTCGGACTCGACCCACAAAACGGTGACACGGATAAGGACGGCATTCCCGATGGCTATGAGGTCAACGGATATAAATGGGTCGACTACCAAGACCTCGGCTGCGATCCCAAGATGCGAGACTTACTCGTCGAGGTCGACTACCACCACTACGAAGAGGACGGTGTCACCAAAAGCGCGATGTTCAGCGAGGCATTAATCACGAAAGCAAAGCAGTTCTTTGCTGCGCTTCCCATAGATACCCCGCTGCCCAGCGGGGCAAAAACCACGGGGATCGCCATTCATTTCGTACACGACACCCCACTACCCAAGAGCCACCAATGCTACCACAGCGCCAGTAGTGTCTCCGGAGACAAGAGCGACGCGAACCCCCTCTTCAAAGAGACATTTCATAAGGCGACCATTTGTATCGGGGCGGGCTCTGGCTATCGTGGTCACTCACCCATCTCGGGTCGTTCGCTGAAGTTCTTTTCTCCCAACACGGATCAAGATCCAGAAAACAATTGGCAAGAAAAGGCGCAGTTTCTCCGGCTGGCGGTATTCACTCACGAGCTGGGTCATAGTCTGGGCTTAACCCATGGGGGCAATCAAAATCTAAACTTCAAACCGAATTATACCGGACTCATGAACTACGCCTATGACAGCACCTACAACGGCAAGCCCCAAACCCTTGAAGGAACGGAAGTTCATTTTTCTGATGGCACGTTTCCCAGCCTCGACGAAGCCGCGCTTATCGAGGTCGCCCCGTTTCCCGGCTACTCGCTCGAAGAACTTTCATTCTTGAGCTATTTCCAAAGCCCCTACATCCAAGGCAAGGGCTTTCCCATCGAACTCTGCCCAGCGGGAAATGGGGAGGTCTGCGTCGATTGGAATAAGGACGGAATCTACCAAGATGAGTCTTATCAGTTGAAACTCACCGACGGAACGTCCTTTGTCGTGCTAGCGGACCATAACGATTTCAAGGCGATTGGAAAAAAAATGGCGCGAGCCCTGGTATCTGATCCCAATTAGCAGCAAACTCCCTCTCCGAAAGGGATGTCCTATGAAACCGCTCGATGGTCTAGTTGTTCTCGATCTTTCCCGCGTCCTCGCCGGCCCCTATGCCACCATGTATCTGGCGGATATGGGAGCCAAGGTCATCAAAGTGGAACGGCCCGGTAAGGGTGACGATACCCGAGGGTACGGCCCCCCCTTTGTCGAGGGGGAAAGCTGCTATTTCATGTCCATCAATCGCGGCAAGCAGAGCATTTGTATCGACATGAAAAAGCCCGAAGGACTGGCTCTGGTCAAAGAGCTGGCGCAGAAGGCCGATATCGTCGTGGAGAATTTTCGACCCGGCAGTGCAGATCGGCTGGGGTTGGGCTACAAGGATTTGAGTGCGGACAATCCGGGGTTGATCTATGCCAGTGTTTCCGGATTTGGCCACCAAGGCCTTGAGGAATATAGCAAGAGGCCAGGCTATGACCTATTAGCCCAGGGCCTTTCCGGCTTTCAAGCCATCACAGGTGATCCCGATGGTCCACCCTATCGCGCCGGCGTGGCCATCGGAGACCTCGTCGCCGGTATCTATACCGTGCTAGGAATTCTCGCGGCCCTCGTGGTCAAGCAGAAAACAGGCAAGGGACAGCACGTCGATGTATCTCTACTCGATGGTCTATTGTCGCTACTCAGCTACCAAGCCGGCATTGCCCTCAACGGTAAGGGTGATGGTCCCAGCCGCATGGGAAACGCCCATCCCACGATCTGTCCCTATAGTACCTATCAAGCCAAAGATGGCTTCGTGAATATCGCGGCCGGAAACGATTCTCTCTTCGCATCCCTCGCTGAGGCACTCGGTAAACCAGAGCTCGCTACCGACCCCCGCTTCAGTACGAATTCAGAACGCGTGCAAAACCGCGACGCGCTCGACCATGTTCTATCCAGCCTCGTCAGCGAAAAGACCGTCGACGAATGCTCGGCCATGATGGATGAGAACGCCATCCCAGGTGGCCCCATCCGCGAAGTCGCAGATGCGCTAGCCCATCCCCAAGCTGCGGCTCGCAATATGATCGTCGAGTTGGCTCATCAAGTAGCGGGCCCCATCAAGGTTACCGGCTTTCCCATCGGTCTCAGCGAAACCCCCTCCGGCCCTGAAATAGCGCCTCCCGCCCTGGGTGCAGATACGGAAGACGTCCTGCGAAATGAGTTGGATCTATCTCCATCCGCCATCGCAGCCTTGAAGGATTCTAAGGTCGTCGCCTAACAGTGTGCGTCAGCTTTGAACAATTGCCAGCTTTCGCCGCAGTGCCCCACGCAAGATCAAATAGCTGAGCAGACCAATCGGCCCCACCAGACAGGTGAGGGTCAGGCTCGGAAGAATATAGACGTGACGAATCCCCTCACGCTGAGCGTCGCGACATTGCCAGGCCCCGATAAATAGATCAAAGACCAGGTAGTGAATCCAACCCACCAGCAACATGTAGGGGTTGGCGAAGGCCAGATGGAGTTCGGCCAGCGACGCCAAGCTTCCTTCCCCCTTTCCCGATTGCGAGACGATTAGCACAGCGTACGCGATAGCGAGTAATCCGGGAATCAACACTGCACTCAGTAGCCTCGCCGTAGCGGGCCACAAAGGTGCAAATACGAGAAGCACCCAACCCAACAATGCCACGCCGTTGGCAACGATAAAGAGAATTTCAGCGTCTATCATTGGCTAATGGAGTTCGTGATGGCGCCAGTCGACGATTTCGCTGGGCTTATCCAAGAACCCGTCTTCCGACGGTGAGCGCAACGCGAGTTTCAACACGTCATCAACGCTACTAAAAGCCACAACCTCGAGGCTTTTTAAAACATTTGCCGGCACGTCTTTGAGGTCTTTGAGGTTCTCTTCGGGAATGATCACCGTTTCAATTTCCGACCGGCGAGCCGCCAATAATTTTTGTTTGAGACCACCGATGGCTAAGACCCGGCCGCGCAAAGTGATTTCACCGGTCATCGCAATTTCGCGGCGCACCGGAATATGCAGCAATGCGGAAACCAGAGCGGTGGCGATGGTAATGCCTGCCGACGGCCCATCTTTGGGTATCGCGCCCTCCGGGCAATGTACGTGAATGTCGACGCGATCATGGAAATCGGGTTCTAGACCGAGACTGGTTGAACGGCTGCGCACATAGCTTAGCGCAGCACGGGCGGATTCCTGCATCACGTCGCCGAGTTTTCCCGTAAGCAGTAGCTTGCCTTTTCCGGGCACAACCGTGACTTCCGTGGCCAATAGATCGCCACCGTGAACGGTAACAGCAAGACCGTTGGCCATGCCCACGTGATCGGTATCGGCCTTTGCACCATAAGTAAATTTCGCTACCCCCAGATAGGAGCCCAGATTCGTCGCGGTTACTTTGTAGGTCTTGGCTTCTTCGCCACTAACCACTTTGCGCGCGATCTTACGACAAATGGAAGCCAGTTCACGCTCGAGGCTACGGACGCCCGCCTCTTTCGTATAGCGATGTACAATACTCAAGATTGCGTTGTCGGAAATCGCTACGGGTTTCTTATCAAGACCGTTGGCCTTCAACTGCTTCGGAACGAGATGACGTTTCGCGATCTCTAGCTTCTCCTCATCCGTATAGCCAGGGATTTGGATCACCTCCATGCGGTCTTGCAACGGCACGGGTATGGCGTGCAAATCATTTGCCGTGGTGATGAACATGGCGTCGGAAAGATCGTAATCCAATTCGAGATAGTGGTCGTTGAAGCTGTCGTTCTGCTCGGGGTCCAGTACTTCCAACAAGGCCGACGACGGGTCGCCTCGAAAATCTGTGGACATCTTATCTACTTCATCGAAAAGAAAAACGGGATTGTTGCTACCCGCCTTGCGCAGGTTCTGTACAATCTTTCCAGGGAGAGCACCGATATAGGTACGTCGATGACCGCGAATTTCCGCTTCGTCGCGCACGCCTCCCAGAGAAAGGCGAACAAATTTCCGACCAATAGCGCGGGCGATACTACGCCCAAGAGATGTCTTTCCCACCCCGGGAGGACCAACGAAACAGAGGATAGGCCCTTTCATCTTCGTGACCAGCGATTGTACCGCTAGGTATTCCAAGATCCGTTCTTTTACTTTGGCAAGGCCGTAGTGGTCTTCGTCGAGAACAGCCTCCGCCCTGAGCAGATCGCGTTGGTCTTCTGTCCTGTCGTACCACGGCAATGAAAGCACCCAGTCGATATAGTTGCGCACCACCGTGGCCTCTGCCGACATTGGCGCCATCATCTTCAACTTACGTACTTCTCGTTTCAGCCGCTGGTGAGCTTCCTCGGACATTTGCTTGTCGCTAATGCGTTCCTCTAGTTCAAGAATCTCACCCTTGAATTCATCGCGTTCACCCAACTCTCGCTGGATGGCATGCATTTGTTCGTTCAGATAATATTCTTTTTCGTTACGTTCGATCTGTCGTTTGACCCGCGAGCGAATCCGCTTTTCCACCTGGAGGATCTCTATTTCGCTTTGCATCAACTCATAGGTCTTTTCCAAGCGTTCACGCAAATTCGTGATCTCTAGGATCTCTTGCCTTTGATCGAGCTTCAGACTCAGATGCGCAGCGACTGTGTCCACTACCCCTGCAGGGTCGTTCAAACTCTGCAAAGAGGCGATTAGCTCAGTTGGAATTCTCTTGTTGAGTTTGACGAAGGTTTCGAAGGTTCCCTTCAGTGCGTTGATCAATGCGTCGATTTCGCCGCTATCTCCCGCCACGTCGATGATGGTTTCGACTTCAGCACTAAAGAAGCTATCTTCCTCGGCGAAACGCAGAATGCGACCCCGATGCCTGCCTTCAACTAGGATCTTCACGGTTTCATCCGGCAAACGAAGAAGCTGTTTGATATGGCAGATCGTACCCACCTCAAAGAGGTCTTCTTCTTGGGGTCTGTTGGTACGAGAATCTTGCTGCGCGACCAGAAGGATTTCGCGGCTTGTAGCCATCGCTTCATCCAACGCCGCTATGGAACGCTGTCGGCCCACGTAAAGTGGAACGACCATATATGGAAAGATGATAATATCCCGCAGGGGCAGAACCGCCAGAACCTGACTTCTATCGTTCGTTTCGCTCATATCCAACATCTTAGCATTGGTCGAATCAATGCCAGGAATTCTGAGCGGAAAATTGCGGACGAAAAATGGGTGAGGAGCTGCTATTTACCTTCGGCGGCGACAGCTTTCTTCGAATAGACAACGATGGGCCGGGAGCCCTTCTCGATGACGTCTTCGTTGATCATCACCTCTTTGATATTCTCTTCTGAAGGAATATCAAACATGATGTCCAACATCGCGTGTTCCAAAATGGCACGGAGGCCTCGAGCACCACTCTTCAGACGCTGCGAGCCCTTGGCCACTGCGACCAAAGCGCCTTTGGTGAACTTCAGCTTAACGCCGTCCATTTCGAAAAGTTTGCGATACTGCTTAACGAGGGCGTTGCGTGGCTTGCTGAGGATCTCTACCAACGCTTCGGTGTTGAGATCGTGCAGAGGCGCGATCACCGGCAAGCGGCCCACGAATTCAGGGATCATCCCGTAGCGAAGCAAATCCTCGGGCTGAACTTCTTTGAGATATTCCCACACGCGGCGTTCTTCTTTGCCGTGAATTTGCGCACCAAATCCCATTTGCCGGACACCGACCCGCGCTTCGATAACTTCTTCCAAACCACTGAATGCGCCACCACAAATGAAGAGGATATTGCTCGTATCGACCTGCAGGAATTCTTGTTGAGGATGCTTGCGGCCGCCCTTGGGAGGCACTGATGCTACCGTTCCTTCGATGATCTTCAACAATGCCTGCTGAACACCCTCACCGGAAACGTCTCGCGTGATGGATGGGTTGTCACCCTTGCGCGCAATTTTGTCGATTTCATCGATGTAGACGATACCACGCTGGGCACGTTCGATATCGTGATCGGCATTCTGTAGCAGACTGACGATGATATTTTCCACATCTTCGCCCACGTAGCCGGCTTCGGTTAGGCTGGTGGCGTCGGCGAGTGCAAAAGGAACATTGAGAATGCGCGCGAGCGTTTGCGCCAATAGTGTCTTGCCACAACCCGTAGGGCCGAGCAGCAAGATATTGGATTTCTGCAATTCCACGTCGTCGGAAGCGAGCGTGGCGTCGATGCGCTTGTAGTGGTTATGGACGGCGACCGCGAGAACCTTCTTGGCCCTGTCTTGGCCAACGACGTACTCGTCTAGAACTTCCTTGATTTCGATCGGCTTGGGGATCTTGCCGCCGAGTCCGGGCTGCTCTTCCTTTTCGATCTCTTCAGCGATGATATCGTTGCAAAGGCCGATGCACTCATCGCAAATATAGACCGTAGGGCCCGCAATAAGCTTCTTTACTTCCTTCTGGCTTTTGCCACAAAAGGAGCAACTCAGATTGCCGTGATTGTCGTCTCGTCGTCTATCCAACGGGTCTTCTCTATCTGCTTGTAATAATCAACACTAAGAGCGTACTCCGACGCGGCGCCCTGAGCAACCGAGAGTCGTGCACGATCTGAGGATGTCTAATATTTACAGCTATTTGCCTTTGATGTTTTTCGCCTCGGGAGGCCGGATCAAGACTTCATCGACCAGGCCATAACTAACGGCTTCCTCCGCAGACATGAAGTAGTCGCGGTCGGTATCGTTGCGCACCTTCTCCACATCTTGCCCCGTGTGGTTCACGAGGATCTCATTGAGCTTTGCACGCGTACGAAGGATCTCCTTGGCCTGAATATCAATATCCGTCGCTTGGCCACTCACGCCGCCAAGGGGTTGATGGATCAGGATTCGCGCGTGGGGCAGAGAAAAGCGTTTGCCTTTCGTACCAGCCGCCAAGAGCACTGCCCCCATGGAGGCGGCCTGTCCCATACAGATGGTTGTCACGTCGCATTTGACGTATTGCATCGTGTCGTAGATCGCCAAACCTGCGGTAACAACGCCACCGGGCGAGTTGATATAAAACATGATGTCTCGGTCGGGATCTTCCGACTCCAAAAAGAGCATCTGCGCGATGATGATATTCGCCACTTCATCATGTACCGCACTTCCGAGAAAGATGATTCGATCCTTCAACAACCGCGAGAAGATATCCCAACCACGTTCACCGCGATGGGTCTGCTCCACGACTGTGGGAATTATCATCGCTCCTCTTTCGCCAATTGACATAGGATATCGCTCCGGTTGCTAAGGTTCACGATTGGGCGGTAGACAGATTCTAGTCTTAAAACTAGGCCTGTTCCGCTTCTTCGTTGGCTTCTACTTCGCTAGCTTCTACTTCGCTTAGGTTAGCCTTGGACATCAGCAGGTCAAGGGTTTTCTCCTCGAGAATGTTCGTCCTCAAAGCATCCATCCGACCTTCTTTTTCATATTCGCTGCGGGTACGAGGAACGCTTTGCTGCCGGTAGCCTGCGATTTCCGCGAGCTTCTTTTCGAGGTCGGCATCGTGAACCTCGACCTCTTCCTTTTTACCGATGGCGCTAAGAATCATCGAACGGCGTACCGTTTTCTCTGCGTCGGCTCGAAGGTGGTCTTTGACTTCTTCGGGATCTGCTCCCTGCATGCCCATGAAGTGCATTTGCAGTTGGGCCATTCGCTCAAGGTGACGCTCTACCAGCGCGGGAACCGCTGGAACGTCGTTGACCTTCAACAGTTCAGCAACGAGCGTTTCTTTAGCCTCGTCTTTGGCTTGCTGCTCATCGGCTTCCAACAAATTCTTGCGATAAACGTCACGCAACTCTGCCAGGGTTTCCGCCTCGCCCGTATCTTGGGCGAAATCGTCATCCAGTTCGGGAACGATTCGTTCACGAATACCTGTCACGGTGACCAAGAGCTGAGCGGTTTCGGTCTTCTCGTCGGCGCCACATGGCTCACCGGGAGCGTGGTCGTGTATGGGCAGTTCCAACGTGACGTCTAGCTCGGCTTCCGCTGCAGGAATATCTGTCAGCTTTTCCGCTAGACCGGCGAAACGCTCGCGGTCAGCGCCAAGTTCGATGACTTCGCCTTCGAAATCGACCGGCTTTCCGCCGACCTTTCCGAGAATATCCACGGTCAGGAGATCGCCCGTTTGGGTATTACGACCTTCGACGGCTTTGAAATCCGTCAGTTCCTGCTGCTTCTTCGTCAGGGCCTCGTCCACGCCTTCGTCGGTGACCGCTGCTTTGCGCACGCCAACATCGATTCCCATATAGTCTTTGGGTTCTATTTCGGGAACGACTTGCAGGGTGGCCGAATATTTGAAGGCCTCACCATCGGCAATGACGCCGTCTTCCACTTTCGGTTCAGAAACGGGCGCGAGGTCATTATCCGTCAGCGCTTTGCCGATGCTATCTTGAACCAAGCGTTGAGAAACCTCTTGATTGACATGTTTGCCGAAGAGCCGTTCCAGCATTTTGCGTGGAACTTTTCCGCGGCGAAAGCCTTTCACCTGCACACCTTGGCCCAAGTCTTTATAGGCTTCGTCGAGACGGCCCCTCACCTGATCCCAGGGGATATCTACGTCTATCTTGCGTTCCACATCACTGAGACGCTCAACCGATACGTCCATCGCCAATACGCTCTCGCTCATGATTAACGTCCTTTATTCACTGCCGAAAAAGCCGGGGTTTATTACCACGCCACCAAGCGAAGTCAACAGCCGGTACGGGGGGCCTTCATGAACCAGATGCACGTGGTAAAATGCTGAACTTCCAGGTAAAATTCCAAGTGCGTAATTTGTAGAGGGATCTTGAGCGACCATGGCCGAAAAAGACCGGATGCCAGTGGAAAGGGAAGTAGAAACGGAGACGGTCCCCTGCGAAGCCCATCTTCGGCAAGACCTTGAATTCATATCGCTTATTCCAGGTCCAGCATTTATAGATAAACATCTGGCCTATGAACGGAAAAGGGTCAGAACAGTCCTCGATGCTGGCGGCTGGGCTTACCGCTCCGGAGCCGGCAGCGCCTTGCTCCGCGTTTTGCCCTGGGATAGTGACCATTTCGGGATCTCCGTAGCTGAATTGACACGACTCTACCTGGATCCAAAACGTCGACAACCCGCCCTGCGCCAGCTGCTCGAAGCGTGTCATCGCTCGTTTGAACAACGCGACATCCAGTGCGTCGTCGCTCGCGTACGCTGCGATCAACTCGACGCCTTGCACGCGTTGGAAGATCTTGGCTTACGGCTTATGGATACCTCGCTGGAACTAGGGCTCGATCGGCGGTTGGAAGTTGGTGAACGTTCGGTTGCAGCCCCCGCATCGTCCCCAGCAGCAGTCGATATCGCATTGCGGATAGCTAGCGAAGACGATAGCGAGAAACTATCCGCCATTGCCGAATCGTTCACCAACAACCGCTTTCATAGAGATCCCCGAATGAGTGATACGAGCGCGGCCGGCGTCTATCGCAGCTGGGTCAAGAATGCAGCGAGTGGCAAGCGACAGAAAGTACTTCTCGCTGAAACCGCTGGTGAGATTGCCGGCTTTTGTACGTACGACGAGGACGCCGCGCGCATGCTGAACGTAGGAATCATCGCGCTCCTCACCGTGGCCCCTGAGTTTCGTGGACAGGGTATCGCTCGCGCCCTGGTTTCTGGCGCAATGGATATGATGAACACGCGATGGATCGTCACTTCTACGCAAGTCGAAAACATCGCCTCCCAAAGAACCTTCACCGGATTGGGGTTCAAGCCCATTGCTGCGCGCCACATTCTCCATGGCTGGCTGGGGGCAAGCTAGGCTAAGGGGAATCTGCCGCTCATTGTATCGGAAACTAAAGAGCGCCTGTGAGCCGCTTGATTTCTTCTGCCGAAAAGACGCCCTTTTTCACCAACAGGCCGATCAGGAGATTGATCATCCCGCGATCACGGTCGGCTTTTTCCTCGAGTACCACCAATTTATCTTGAAGGTGGGCCAATCGTTCTCCGAGATTCGATCCGCTTTCCAAAACAACCTCTGAGAGATCCATGGTGATATGAAATCCCGAATCGCTTTTGGTTTCTGCGGGTAGCGCCGATTCCCCGTCGGCCGCAGCGCCGTAGAGACCAACGGAATTGGGGGACTCCGATTTCTGTGCCGCGGACGTGTCTTCCGTTGGGGCGGCGACTTCTCCGCCCAAAGAAAGGTCACGATAAAAGAGGTGCGTGATGGCCCGTTGAATCGCCATCGGACCGCCGATGTATACCCGCACGTTGCATTTGGTGACAACGCGAACCTCGTCGATAGCATCGAGGTCTGTCGGGTCGGCGAGTGCAACGTCGAGAAACTTCAGTTCATTGTCGGCACGAAAACAGATCAGCTGGTATTTGTCGCAAATCGTCTGCGGAATCAGATGCGCGACTTCCACATTCATCTTTCGCGGCTCGAGTGCGACGGCGGGCAATTTATACTGTTTGCTCAGCGCGCGAATGAGGGTGTCTTCTTCTACTAATTTCAACTGAACGAGGTGTTGACCGAGAGGCCCGCCCCATTTTTTCTTTTCCTCTAAGGCACGCTGCAATCCCTCGGAATCGAGCAGTCCTGCGTGGATCAGAATATCGCCTAGCCGTTCCCTCGCCATCGCTCAGCTCCCTTGAAGCGAAGTCAATGCCGCTATTGTGGCACACACGTGGCCATCTGGCTGCCAAAAGAAATATTGCATATGAAGCCAGCCGAACAATGTTGGGAGAGGAAGCAATAAGTCCGACAAACGCCATTTTCGCAACTATAACCGTTACACGGGGAATTATCCGTGCAGCCTACGTTTTGGCTACACTGGAATCCGCTGCCACATTGATAATCTGTGGCGCAATGCTGAGGTAGGAAACATAGCGTCCGACAAGCGCCATTTTCACATTTATAGCCCTGACAGCTCGCGTCGTTGGTGCACTGTTTTTCAGGGGTACACCCCGTCGCGCCGCATACATGACCTGCAGCACAACTGGGACCGCCACCGAAACCGAACCCCGAACAGCTCAATCGACAAAAGCCATCCTGCGTATCGCAAAGATAACCATTGCATGGCGTATCGTCTGTACAAGGTGTTCCCGCGACGCAGCTGCCGTTGTCGCAGACATTGCCCGCGCTGCAGTGCGAATCCCTGTCACAACTGGCGCGGCATTTTCCTACGGACTGGTCACAGGCAAAAGGCAGGCAGGTAGCGTCGTCAGAACAACCGGAAGCGGGTACGCATTTGTTGGCCGCATCACAAATATGGTCGAACGCGCAATGGCCATCGCTGTAACAGGCCGTGCGACAGATCCCCAGCGAGGTATTGCAGCCGTAGCCTGCACAACTCGCCGGTGACGTACAGGGGATGCCACCCCCACCGTCCTGAGTCGGTATTGCGATGTCCATTTTCAGCGGCGCGGCATCAATCGTTGGGTCCCACGCATCGCCAAGCAGCGGAGGTGCATCGGGCAACCAAGACCCATCCAGGCCGGGAGACGCGTCATTCTTCACACCACTATCGCCGGTCACTGTGCTGGCCGCCCGGCCACCACAACCGACGACGAAGGAAATGGATACGATGATAAGTGTCAACGAGCGGAACATGGCTTGAACTCCCTGGTAGTGCAGTCGGCTCCAACGACGCAATCCTAGCCGACTTACGGAGAGGAATGGAAGCCGATCCATTTTGGCGTAATATCAGGCGCTTACGTGATCGCCCACGCTACGGAGCCCAATTCGGGGGTCGGGCGAGACCGTGAATGGCGCGACGGGGGGTTAGTGCCTATAATCAACAGGCCAGTCTTAACAGATTTTCGATCAGGAGCCCTTTGTGAGCACGTACCCTTTTGTGCGTTTCGCTAGCCTATTGCTTTTCACCACGCTGCTATTCGAATGCAATAAGTGGCCATTCGAAAACCCGAGAGACCAAGACCGCTGTCAGCCCGCCTGCCAAGCCGGGGAACGATGTTCGGATGGACTGTGTGCAAGAACCTGTGAAAAGGACACGGACTGCGATGGCGGTGAGACGTGTGCGGAAGACGGCACCTGTTGGCTAATGTGGGGCGACGAAAACGCAGGCCCTAAGGATGCTGGCTCTAAGGATGCCAACAAGCCAGACGGAACTCCTACCGTTGATACGGTGGTTCCGGTTGATAGCAAACCATCGGCCGATGCCAAACCTGCTATCGACACGGTCATTCCG
>Ga0257122_1000085_pt1 | contig 104386 bp, 83 predicted proteins | sample SI106_120metaG_FD_190146 | JGI IMG/M metagenome (GOLD analysis project Ga0257122, IMG submission 190146) | Marine microbial communities from Saanich Inlet, British Columbia, Canada - SI106_120 | ecosystem: Environmental > Aquatic > Marine > Inlet | place: Canada: British Columbia | collected... | reverse complement strand
CAACGGGGATCTCTGTCACTGTCCCTTTTTCCCGCTATCTTCACTCGGTAACATCCTGAATCAACCACTCGATGATATTCTCTACGGCATCAAGGCCGAATACCATCGTCAGGTGATGGGAGAGTGCCGAACCAACTGCCATCTGTGCGTCAATTGTTTTTCGGGATGCGCGTAGGAGTATAGACATGATGAATTCTAATGGGAAACCCCCAAAAATAATTTACGGGACAGCCTGGAAAGAGACTCGGACGGCAGATCTCGTACATTTGGCCTTGAGTAAGGGATTTCGCGCCATCGATACCGCCTGCCAGCCCAAACACTATCATGAGCCTGGTGTAGGGGAAGGATTACGCAGGGCTTACTCAGACGGAATTAAACGAGAAGACCTTTTCCTGCAGACCAAGTTTACTCCTCTTTCAGGACAAGATCCTCAAAGTATCCCTTACGATCACAATGCGGGTTTGAAAGACCAGGTTTTAGAATCCATGGAGGTTTCCAAGAAGAACCTTGGTACGAAAGTCATCGACTCCCTCGTTTTACATTCCCCCATGAATAGCTGGTATGAGCTTGCGGAGGTTTGGGAGACTTTTGAGGGTATCGTTAGTAAAGGTGAGGCAGTCCAAATCGGCATCAGTAATTGTTATGACCTTCGTGTCCTACAGAAACTGGTTCAGGATTCCCGTGTTAAGCCCTCATTCGTACAAAATCGTCTCTATCAACAATCTGCTTATGATTTTGAGTTAAGAAAATTCTGCCTTGAAAACAAGATCTTGTACCAGAGCTTTTGGACACTTTCGGCTAACCCTCACATCCTACAAAGTGAGATCATGATGGATATAGCTCACAGAAGAGAGAGAACTTCCGCCCAGATCTTCTTTCGTTACCTGAGTCAGCAGAATATCGTCCCCCTGACCGGCACTACTTCAGAAAAACACATGGAAGAAGATCTGAGCATTTTTGAATTCGAACTTGATGAAGAAGAGTGCGGGCTGATAAATGCCCTCGGTCCCTTCATTTAATTTTTAGGGGAAAGTGTTATGCTTCTTTTCGCTCTCAAAGGGGCATTGTGTAGAACTTTCATCATTCTCACGGAAGGACAGCCATGTTGAAGATATTTGGTTTTCAAACATTTAATTTGGGAAAAGTACTCTTGACTGCCGAGGAGTTGAACCTGCCTTATGAGTTTGTGACCCTGAATCCGATGAAAGGGGAACTTGCCACCGAGGATAACCTCAATCGGCACCCCCTGGGCAAGATGCCCTCCATTGACTGGGATGGGTATACCCTTTTTGAAAGTCATGCCATCTGCCGCTATCTGGCTGAGAAATCGAACTCGCTATATGGAGATACTCCAGAGCAGCGAGCTAAAGTGAACCAGTGGATTGACTGCGTTGGGTTTCATGTTGGCAGGCATCTTAGTGCCCACTATTTTGAGACAATAGTTAGACCCAGGTATTTTGATGCTTCTCCCGATGAGAAGGTTGTCCAAGAGTCCTGTGTTTTCCTGGAAAAACAACTCCCTCCCATCCAGGCACATCTCAGCAAGAACCCATTTTTTGCCGGAGAGCAGTTGAGTATTGCCGACACTGTGGGATTCAATTATTTCCATATTCACGAAATAAGCAAATTTTCGCTAAGTGACTATCCAGCCATTTGTGAGTGGTACCACAAAATCAAGGATCGGCCAGCTTTTAAGAGAGCCTCCCGGCATTTTCCGGATGGAATGCTGACGATGTGAAGTTTGTGGAGGAACTGAGTTCGTTTTATTTTTAAGCCGTGGTTCGTTGAAAAACAAATGAATCCATTTGAAGCCAGGGAAATCCCGTGGTCGTCTTGCCTGGTTTTGAGAGTGAGCTGTACACTTTCCCAAAGGGTTTTGATATCCTCTTGCCTATGTCGCAATCAATTTCCCAGGACCAAACAAAACGTACCGTTCTGATCGTAGATGACACGGCCTATATTCGTCTTCTGGTGCGAAAGGTATTAGAGCCATTAGGGCTCGAAATCCTTGAAGCCAAGAGCGGTTCCGAAGCCCTTGTTATTCTAAGAGGAAGAAAGGATATTACCCTCGTTTTAATGGATGTGGTTATGCCTGCGATGGATGGGATCGAAACACTCGGAAAGGTTCGAGCTGGCGGCAATGAAGTACCTGTAGTTATGCTCACTACCAAAAGTGGAAAAGATCTTGTTTCCAGGGCTTTGAGTCTTGGTGTAAAGGCATATTTAAAAAAACCTTTTGAAAAGGATGAGCTTCGTTCAAGAATCGTTGAGATTCTGAATTCCATTGAGGAAGGACAAGACATTTTTCCTGGGTCTGAACCAAGAGCGGGAGACCTTTCTCAATCCAGGGATTCGAGCCTTTTGGAGGAGAAAAAAATTGACTTCACGGATACTCTTATCGTAGATCCTCAGACCCAGATCGCCACGTTTTTGGAAGACCTTCTGGAGGCTCATTCCCATCGGGTGAGTGTAGTGAAGACCTTTGATGACGCAGTTCAGATAGCCTCAAGTATGAAACCAGATGTGATCCTGGTTAACATCCTTTACCCAGAGATCACAAAACCGGAAGAATTAGCCAGTTTTAAGTCTGATTTTTCGCGAGAACATCCCGTGCTTATGATCGCTTATATGTCAGATCCAGCGCCTGGACCCCAGGATTTGGCTCACGAATTTCAACCCACTGGCTTTTTTGACGCAGTATGTCCCAAACCCTTTTCTTTTTCTCAACTCCTGACCTTAATCGAAGAGACTAGCTCTAAGATCACGCAACCAAAACAAGTGAATCAGAATTGAGTATGAAGCAGCTCCTTGAACAGTATCATGATGATTTTCGTTATAACGGAAAGGCGGAAGGGTCCGAGAGTTCCTTGCGAGTCCTCATTGTGGATGACGATGAATTTACCCGTAGACACTTAAGCGGTATTCTTAGCGCAGTAGGATATGAAGTTAGCGGTGTCGCGGTTGATGGTGCGGATGCAGTAGCCAGGTACCAGGAACAGGGTCCAGACGTTGTGACCATGGACATTGAGATGCCTGTGCTGGATGGGATCGAGTCTCTCAAGAAAATCAGGGAGATAAATTCCAGGGCCAATGTGGTGATGGTTTCTGCTGGTAGACTTGGTCAGATTTCTACCATGAACTTGTTGAAGGATTCTATCCGCTGCGGGGCCATAGATTTCATCCTTAAACCTGTTACCGAAACAAATCTACAACGCTTTCTTATGGTACTGAAATTGGCCAGCCAGGGAAAACTTCGAACAATGCCGACCGGGTAAGGCTGAGTAGCTATCAGGCAATAAGATCGCGTCTCCATCGATTAAATCGATCTCTGGAAGTCTCTGCTGCCTGTAGGATTTCCTGGGGTGTGACAGGTCTCTTAAACAGGTCCATGATTCCCATCTTCATGGTGTCGCTCAGCTTAGTTGGAGTCTCGTTAGCCGTGATCATCAAAACCTGTAAAAGGGGATTTAAATCCCGCATTTCACTAATGAATTCTGACCATTCCTCCAGCTTCGTAGAGGCTTCCAGCACAATCACATCAAATTGATTCTCCTGCATTAAATTAAGAGCCTCTTCAAATTCCTGGCATCCCTGAACCTTGAACTTTTTTGATTGCCCAATGAAATTGCTAGCCAGGCGCAGAAAGAGTGGATCGTGATCCACAATCAGCATTTGATCCAGGTCATCGCTGTGGGCTACTTCCCAGCGTTCCTCCAGGGTCTCCAGAATCGGTAATTTGATGAAAACCTGGGTGCCCTGGTCGGGTTCCGACTTGAGCTCAATGCTCCCGCCTATACTAACCATTTCACTACGAACCGCATCCATGCCTATCCCCTGGCCGGAAATGAGTCCGGAATTTTCAGCTGTGGAAAATCCACTCATAAAGAGGGAATCGATAATTTCCTCTTCAGTCATCTCTGAGATTTCATCCAGAGTCTTCAACTTGCGATCAATCAAGGTCTGAGCGATCTTTTCAGGGTCGATACCAGCACCGTCATCCCTGATGCAAAGCTCAATATGATCATCACTAAGACTTATATCCACCTCAATGGATCCAAAGGGATCCTTTCCCTTTACTTCTCTTTCCATGGCCTCTTCAATGCCATGATCAACACTATTTCGGAATATATGAACCAGGAGTCGTAGGGAGTCTCGGTAGAGGTTAGGATCCACCATGAATTCTCCTCCATGAATCTGAAGAGGATGGAGGACCTTATCGGTACTGGCGCAGAGCTCCTCTAGGAGAGCCTGGAACTGCCCGAAGAAATTTCGAAAGGGTCGGCGTATATACAGCAATAGCTCCTTATGCAGGGAAGCTTCTGTCTTTTCCACGAAACTGAGAATTCGACGAAAGTCCGTTTCGGGAATTCGTATGGTGAGCTCCTCCCAATCGACAACGTCCCCGAGATTCTCATTTAGAAACCTGAGTATGGCGTCAAATTCTACTGCGATTTCATCCATGAACCCAGCAGCTTTGTTCAACTGGGGAAGGGAAGAACTCTCCAGGCACTCACGCATATATTCTTCATAGAGATGCATTTTCTCCATCATCTCCACAAAATCGAAGAGTCCGGAAGTTCCCTTGAGCGTATGCACAGTTCTTCGATGCTCAAGAAAATTTGAACGGGTCGGGTCTTTCTCATAGAAATTATGGGTGGTTCCTATCAAATTATTCATTTCCTGGTAGAAGCTAAGGAACTGCTCTCGAAATTGTAGAACTCGAAGAATTCTCTTGGCAAAGGACTGCTCTTCCAGGACCTGTCGTTCGAGGTTGAATAAATCCCAACTATTGGGACCCTGGAAATTTGGGCTGGATGGAAGTTGAACGTGCCCTGTTCCAGTCATTCGATGAAATTCAAGCTTGAAGGTCCATTGATCCGAAAGTGCGACGTTGTAGGTAAGCCCTCTATCGGTTTGATAGGACCGATGAGTGGGTTCACCCGCAGAAGCAATTCCGGAATTCTTACCCTGATGGACAAAGGGGTAAAATTGTGAATAGGTGAATGCGAGTTCCTTTTCCTCGCTAAGTTGGTAACTGAACTGGCCGTAGTAACCTTCCGTGATGGTTTCCGAACCTCCGAAGGGAGGCGAATTTTTCTTTAAATTAGAGGTGACATCAGCCCTCTCAAAAGTGGCTTTCCAGCGGTCATGAGTATATTCAGCCGAGAGAACCTGAAACTTTTCGAGATCAAAGGTATGCATGATTCGATCTGTGGAACCCCCGGGACTTAGGATGAGATTACCGCCCATTCCTATTTTGGCTGAATAGAGGCTATAACCAAGCCTCCAATTAGAGTCGGAGGGACTCCAGTTCAGGCTCATGCCCAGGAAGTCCTCGGACTCAGCCCGTATCTGCGCAACGGTGGCTTCCGTCGCCGTGGGTGGCCCGGGTGGTCCGGGTCCGGGAGGGGCAGCGGGTGGTTGATTCTGGATGGCCTGTCTGCCGATCTCAGATGCCACTCCCTCAAGGAATGTGGAGTCATCGGATATATTGAAGGCTCCAGTAAATACTTTAAAGTCGAGAATTCCGCCAAAGAGATCTCTTTCTCCATAGAGAGTAGCACCACGGAAAACAGCGGTATCACGATAGGTTTCATTGTAGACGGATTGGGGAAGCAGAACTGTTGAGCGTAGTAGATCTATATCCCGACTTTCGTTGTGAAAGCCGACCGGAGTGAGCATTTTTCCGATTCGAATCCCGGTGTTTTCAGAGAATTTGTAATCCAAAACAGCCCAGTCAATGTCGACGCGTCCGTTGCCAAAGGCTCCGAGATCCCGACCCATGAACTGAACGCCTACGTGTAAATCTTCCTCGAGTTGGCTGGAGACGTTAAGGGCATACTCAGTGAATTCAAAGCTCCCAAGTGTGCTGCGCACGATATGATTGTAATTTCGGGATTTCATGAATCCCTGGCTCATAAAGCCATGGATATTCAATTCGTTGGAGAAACTGAACGTAAGGCTGAGCAGAAGAAGGAAGAGAGCCTGAGTAGTTTGTTTCCTCATTGAATTCAGGTTTGCGGAGCCATCTGAAAATTGGATCTTCTTCCTTATTCGGCGAAGACTAATCTGGAATTTACTAAATCCTCAATTTCATAAAATAATCCTTACCTTCTACACAAGAAATCTTGTGTTTCTTAAAATTCACTTGTCGATGTTCCACCCTTTCATTATAATTCTCAGTAGTACGCATTTTCTTTAAATTCTCTAATTATTTGGGGTGGAATTTGGGGTCCGGGGGATGATAATGAAGGAATTTTATACAACATCGGAGGCGGCTCGGCTTATGGGTGCGCGGAGTTCCTCTAGTATTCAGAAGAAGATTGTAGCAGGAGAGATTCCTGCATTTCGGTCTGCCGGTGGCAGAGACTACCGAATCACCCGTGCCGACTTGATCAAATATATGCAAAGCCATGCCATCCCGGTGCCGCGAGAGCTCTCCGATCCGGATCCAAGGGTGTTGATTGTGGATGATGATCCGGTTGTAACTGAACCCCTTGAGGAGTTTCTGACCCTTCATGGCTTCAAGGTTTGTACGGCCCAGTCGGGTCTTCAAGCGGGATATAGCCTAAAGGCGTTTAAACCCCATATCATTCTTTTGGATATGCTTTTGGGCGATATGGATGGACGGGATTTCATCAAAATTAGCAGTGCTGACAAAGAGATGCGCAATGCCAAAATCATTGGTATGTCGGCCTATCTCAAACGCGAAGATATCTCCGCAGAGGATCTTTCTAAGATGCACATGTTTTTAAGTAAACCCTTTCATTATGACCGTCTTCTCAAAAAGATGGAACGGGCAATTGAAAAACTGGGACAAAGGCAGATTTCTTTTTGAAATGGGGATGAATATGGCTGATGTTTCATGGGCCACATGAAATTGGGGAAAGTGAGAGAACCTGAGGAGAAGCCTTTGGACAGTCTGCTATCGGCCTTGTGGACTGGATTCTTTTGAGATAGGAAGCCAAAGGCTTTTCCTTTTAAGGAAGCGATGATGAAAAACAAAGAGAAGCATAGTCTGCAGCAGCAAGAGCACCATTTTGATCGAATGGACAATTCTTCCGGGGAGAAACCTGTTGAGCCTTTCCTTTGCCAAGAACAGGTTCACCCCAGGGAATCCTCCGATTTGGCCACCGCATCCATGCCTGCTTTTTCCCAACCTGCCAGGCCCGTCGTTTCTGAATCCGGCCAGGACTTACGTTTCAATGCCCTTCTGAGATGCGTTTTCAACCTGGTCTTTGAGGTAGATGGATTTGGTCAAATCCTGAATGTTAGTGATTCAAGCCGATTCGTGCTTCTGGCAGAACCTGAAGAAGTGATGGGGACACCCTTGAGTAAGTTTTTTCCAGAGGTGGAGCGATACTTAGATTCAGAGTGTTCTGATACCGCAGGAACTCAGGACTTAGGAAGAGTTGGTCCCGTGGTTTTCCAGGGTATGCGTAGTGATGGTTCTGAGTTTCCAGCCCTTCTGGTTCTCGATAGAATTCCCGAAGCACCTCTACGATATGTAGTCGTAGTTCGTGATGAGAGCGCCGTAGAGGACGAAACCCTTCGTCTCAACCAGGATCTAGAAGAGAGAGTTTTGAGCAGAACCCGGACTATCAAACGCTCGAATGATGAGCTAAGAAGGTATGCACATGTGATTTCTCATGATCTACGCGAACCCCTCAGGTCCGTCATCTGCTTTCTCAAGTTGATGAATCAGCGTCACAGGGATGAATTCTCTGATGACGTCAGCGAGTACATGGATCTTGCCACGGAGGGTGCAGTACGCCTACAGGAAATGATTACGGCAATATTGAAGCATTCCGAGCTTGAGCAAAATAGCAGTTCTATGCAATTGGTGGCTCTCAACGAAGTCTTGGATGCTGTTTGCCTGTCCTTGAGAGTTTCCTTTACCGAGGCCCGGGTGGATCTCACACGCGACGATGACTTGCCAGAAGTTTGGGCAGACCCCGTCTTGATGCATCAGTTGCTGCAAAACATGGTAAGCAACGCGATTCGATTCAAAAAACCATCGGAAGGGGTTAAAATCCATATTGGGGCAGTCGCCAAATCGAGGCAATGGATTCTTTCGGTAAGGGATAATGGTATTGGGATTTCCTCGAAATTCCACAGTTCCATTTTTGAGATTTTTCGTAGGCTCCATTCCGTTGAAGATTACGAGGGAACTGGAATGGGGTTAGCCACCTGCAAAAAGATCGTGTCCTTTCATGGTGGACGTATCTGGGTTCAGTCCGAAGAGGGAAAGGGTTCCATTTTTTATGTGAGTCTTCCCCGCCAGGAAAACTAGACTTGTCATTTTATAGAGCGAGTCCAATTTCAAGGTTACCCCAAGGGTTTGGTCCAAGTATTTTCGTACTGAAAGTGATAAAAGCAAAATAACTCAGGCCTGAAATAGACTTTAATTTCTTGTAACTTATTAGCCATTTGAGATAAATTGGCGAACATAGAGCTATGGCTTTTTTCATTTTCAGTCTCCAATGCCCAAGAACCTTCTCTCATTGATCGTCTTTTTCACGTTGACCTTAATGTCGTCAGCGGTGGAAATACTCCCTGGCCACAAGGCCCAACTCATCCTCCGGGTCCTTGAAAATACCAACCTTTCTTCGCAAACCATTCGAATTGCCGTTTGCCCATCCCCAGATGGATCTACTAATAAGCTGATTAAGCACCTGAGGAAAGAACCTAAGCTTCAAATCAATGGACAGACGGTTTCCATTCTAGTGGGAATCTACGATAAAGAGAGTAAGGCTGGGGTTGATGTTGTAATTCTCGCAGACTCAAGTCAACCAGTAGTGCCGGGGGTTTTGTGCATTGCCTTTGATGAGCGCCAGGTAGAGCAGGGTGCGACAGTGGGGATAGCCGCGATCAAAGACCATGTGTCTCTCTTTTTAAATCCTTCCTCAGCAAAAAAACTTGGGATTCGGTTTGATGTGGGAATGGTCCGAGTGGCCAGGCTGAAAGGAGGGAACGGATCATGAATCGACTCATGAAAATCCTGACTCTCGCTTTTAGCATGCTAATGCATCAAAGCTCCTCATCAGCTGACCTGCTTTCCGTTATGCAAGATGTGGAGGTCTCCGTTAACGAGAGAACCACATCGGGAGCCACGAAGAGAGTTGAATCCAGCCTGAGTTCTCCAGCCATCGTGAAATCCTATACTCAGAAGGATCTCAAGCGTTTCAATTCACTGGTAGAGTTCTTACAGTATGTCCCTGGAGTAGCGGTGGATCGAGGCCGACGTAATTATCAATACATCCAGGTACGAGGCCTTGATCACCAGATTTACAACAATAAGGTGCTGGTCCTTATCAACGGTCACAAGATTGCGGATGAAATAGGACCGGAAACCAATCTTGATCTTGTTCCCATTGAGTCAATCCGCAGACTTGAGATCATTCGAGGTCCAGGTTCGGTACTTTATGGGTCCAATGCCTTCGCCGCCCTGATCAGTATCCATACATTTGATGCACTTAGCTTTAAGCAAAATGAAATTTTGCTCACGCTAGGTAACGACAACCAGAAAACCACTTTTATGGATTTGAAGGACAATGCGAAATCCGGTCCCAAGACTTATTTTGCCTACAAATACAGCGATGAGAAGGGTGCGAACCATCCTATTACTGAGAATCTGGTAATGAATGGACAGGGGATTACCGCTCCCTGGGCACTGCCTACACCTCCCGAGAATCCCCCCGGTACTTTCCAGCCTAATGACCATCGTTTCGTATTTTCAGACGTGGGTAACTATACGCTCGCTAATCAAGTAGGAAGTTTCCTGGGTGTGATTCACGCCGGAGATCTTCGACTCACCCTTGGTAAGGCAAATATTTCCAGGAATCTGTCCTATGATTTCCGCAGTGATGAGCATCAGGTGGGTCTACAACATTTTTATGAGTACCTGGGAGGGGATTTCGAACATCAACTCACGGATAAGTTAATGTGGAATGTTCGCGCAAAATACGCTCAGACGAGAGTACTGACTAGTGAGCGTGGTTTTGATCTTCTGGATCCGACGAATCCTGAATTTCAGGCGATCTCTAATTCCTATGCCCATGATCTAGAAATGCAGTGGACCTACAAACCAAATTCGAAGATCGACTGGATCTTTGGAGGAATTTCAGAGAGTATCAAATACAACCGTACCCTGGATCTAGAATTTATCAACGGATTCGCAATAGGCTTTCCCCTGACCTCTCCTACAAATACCAGCATTAACGGACTCTACCTACAGGGGACGATCCGTCTTAATGAGCGCCTGGAACTTCTAGGTGCTTTCCGTAGAAACCATAACTCCCATTACGGAGCAACTTATACACCCAAGTTTGCTCTTTCCTATGAACTTAATCGCGATGAGTATCTAAAGGCAGTCTGGGGTAAGGCCTTTCGGTATCCAAGCGGTCATGAGTCTTTTACGCAAATCCCAGGTGATCTCAATCCCAACCCGAATCTCAGGGAAGAGCAAATTGAGTCTTTTGAATTCGATTACGTTCGTTCGATGGACGAAGGCCGAAAGAGGCTGGAGCTGACTTATTTCCGGTTGAAAATTGATGATTTCATTTTCCAAAACGACCGGGTAGATCGCCATGAGAATTCAACTCCCCTGGTCAGTGAAGGCCTGGAAATGGATCTGAGCAGCAAGATCAGAGATGATCTGAAGTTCTGGTTGAATGCCACCGTGATGGATCTGAAGGGTGAAACCTACATCTATGATGACGGCAGCCCCGATCTCTTCGGAAGAGAGAGGTTTGGGGATTTCACCCAGAGCACCCTGAAGAGATTTGGTTCAATGGGTCTGGATTGGGATGTCAATGAAAGATGGGATCTGTCCCTGGCTACACGCTACCGAGGCTCTCAAAGAAATCGTGGAGACAACCGCTACCAGTATCACCCCCAGGGATCTCACTTCATCCATGATCTTGGAATTAACTATAGCCATAGTCGTGATAGAGAGATGCGTCTGGATATTTACAATCTTACTGAGAAGATTTATCGACCCATTGATTACGATATACAAAGTGTCAAGGCACAAAGCTATCCAGCGGGTCGAAGCATAAGATTCACTTACTCCATTAAATTCTAGGAGCCTGTCGGAGAATTGAGTTTGTGACGAGGCCGAGCGAAAGAATCAGGATCAAGGCGGAGGCGGAAAATACCGCCGAAGGTGTGCTGGAGCACATTGAGAGCGGTTTTTTCGGTGACAACGCCGAGCCTGTTTTTTGCAGCCGGTCACAGTAGAAGGCAATTCTCCGACAGGATCCTGGGAGCCGATAACCCTTCTTTCACGGGTCCCGCGATCAAATCGTGGATGGACGGGATTTGTTATTGGCTGTCAGGTTGTATAGAATCCGACTTAGCTCGCTAAAATCGTGGGGTTTGCGGATGGCGACCTGAAAGCCGTATTTCTGGTAGTTGCTGAATACGGAGTGTTCTATATAGGCAGTGCTGAGAATCCCGCTGATCTGAGAATCCAGCATACGAATTCTTTCCATCGTACCCGCTCCATCCAGTTCTCCAGGTACATTGAGATCAAGGATGGCTACATCAAATGGGTTCTCACCCTCCAATGCGTCTCTATGTGCCTTCAAGGCTTGTACCCCGCTCCTGGTGAGTGTTACTTCGTAGCCCAGGAGGGTGAGCACTTCCCCTGTGGTCTGCAATACCATCTCCCGGTCATCCAGAACCAATACCCGTCCCGACCCATGCAGAAAGTCTCTTGGTGGGGGCACATCTGAGGGGGTATCAACGTCAAGAGGTAGAAAGACCTGGAATTCTGTTCCCATGCCAGGTGTGGAATGGACCAGAATGGTACCGTTTAACTTGGTGACAAGAGCTTGTACGGTAGACAGTCCCAGTCCTGTACCTGTGTCCTTCCCACTGAAAAAGGGATCGAAGATCTTTTTCCTTAAGCCTTCAGGAATTCCTGCACCCTGGTCTTTTACGCTCAAAAAGACATAGGAGCCTTCCGGCAGGGCAACTTCATTGGTTGAATCCAGTTTTTTCACCATTGCGCGCAGTTCTACGGTTCCTCGACCATCCATGGACTGAGATGCATTGAGGACCAGGTTTTGAATAATCTGATGTAGGGTTAGACGCTCCATCTCCACATTCCTGATTTCAGGGTCCACTTCAAGAATGTGAACGGTATCAGAGTTTGAGAGGGACTCCTCAACAGCGGCTTCGAGGATGGCTCCGATGGAGTCATGCCTGATTGGCAGATTCCCTGATTTTGTGATGGTCAAGAGCTTCTCGGACAGTTCCGAGGCAATCTCGATCTGATTGCGGGTGCGCTCCAGATACTTTTCTGATAGTGGATCTCTGGCGGTAGCTACTTGCAAGCAAGAGACCTGACCTAGTAATCCTTGGAGAACATTACGAAATTCATGGGCAATGCTGCCGGTGAAGGTATCCATGGAGCGAAGCTGCCGGATTCCTCGAAGCTCCTCCCCACTACGAGTCTTCTCGGTGAGATCTTCCATGATACCCAGGATACCAATGAGTTGAGCCTGATCGGACTTTAGGGGCAAAACGGTAACCTGGTACCAGGTCTCTTCCCCTGATTGGTTAGAGAGCCTCAAAGTGGTATTGGTGACGTTAGCATCCAAACCTTCCATCTGGCTCTCAAGTTCCTGCAGGGTGAAGCTTTCGTGTTCAGGGATAGGCAGCTCCTCATTCTTCTTTCCGAGGAGTTTGGAAGGATCTTCCAGTCCCATATTTGAGGCGAATTGTTTATTTGCGCCAAGATACCTGGAATCCAGATCCTTCCAATAAATCGAGAGGGGAATACTCTCAAGCACCTGATTGAGCAAAGCTTTTGATTTTTGCAGGTTCTTGGATGCATCGGTAGAAGTTCTGACCTCCTTTGAGAGGTGGTCCTGGGTCTCAAGAAGGTTCTTTGCCATGAAGTTATAGGTATTTTGAAGATTTCCAATCTCGTCGTGCGCCAGAATCGGGATCGGTGCATGTACAGATTCCGCCCCTAGTTTCTCAGCTGCTAATGATAGCTGGGAAATCGGTATCAACAATCTTAAGGAGAAGAATTGATGCAGGGCCATGATAAGGATCAGAAAGAAAACAGAGATGAGACTGAGATAGATCCAGAAATCCCGCGAATCGAGGTAGGCTTCTACTAGTTTCATTTCGGTGACCAGGGCCCAATGAAGCCCCTGGATCTTCAGGGGTGTGAAGGAATTGAGTACGTCGTGCCCCTGGTGGCCTGGAACGACCCTGGTACCAGAGATTCCATTCAAGGCAGAACGAATGGCCTCGGTCTCCACCCTGTGTTGCTTTACGTGTCCAACTTGACGTCCCCTGGACGGCTCTATGGATAGAAGGGACTTAAGACTTTCCTTTTGTTCTGTACGTATGCGTGATGAGGAACGCAGCAGGAAGTCGGGACCAACTAGATAGGATTCACCGCTGTGTCCTAACCCCTCCAAATCCCATCGACTACCCCCGCTCATGATCTCATTTAATCTCTCAGCGGTGATTGCCACGGCAAATAGACCAACATTTTGTTGTTCTACCACGATGGCGGATCCCAGAAAGCAGAGAGGTTCAGCTAAGTTGGGAAGATATGGTTGAAAATCCTCAATAAGCACAGGTGCCTGAAAGGAGGCATTTCGATATTTCTTAAAGAGTCTGGAAAGACCTGAACCTTTTAGCACAGAACTAAAGACCATCCTGGCAAAATCAATTTTCTTGGCAGATGAGTAGAGGATCCTGCCCTGCTTGTCCAGTAGGAAGAGATCCACCAAGCCAAATCGTCCTAGCCAAGTTTTTAATAAAGAATGGTATTTTCTGTGCGCCAGGTGATATAAACCTCTGTCCTGTGGACCGAGGTAGGAGTCAAAGGTCCAGATTTCATTCGGGTTCTTTGCCAGGTAGTGGTCTTGTAGATGTATTGCTGAAGGAGACATTTGTAGCAGGGCATCAGGATGCAGACTTGGTTTTGAGGAAAGACTCAGCAAGGGTAGGAACTTCGATTTATACCATTCATGGAGGCGATCTCTGGATTTGAGATAGTTCATTTCCTTTTTAACTGCTGTACGTTCTATTTGGTCATATCCATTCTTAAAGGCAAGAAAGGCTTCTGGGAGTACCCCGGATTCCGCGAGAGTGCGAACTGTGTCTCCCAGGGACTTCATATATTGCTCTACCTGGGCCCTTTTATTGATACGTACGCTCTCAAGGGCGAAATGGGCGGTTTCTTTGAAGGGGTCTTGCTTGAACTGATAGAGAAGAAAGATTGAAACGGCAGGAAATAGAGCGACGGCAAGAAAGAGCAGCAAGACTTTTCGCTTAATTGACATACACTAAAGGTTCCGGCCCCGTTCTATTCTAGCGTGAATCAAGCAAAGTCGGAAGTAAATCAGCGAAATAAAAGAAATGAGCTTTGTTTTGATTCTTAGGACTGAGGGTTCCCATTGAAGGTACAATAAGAAAATGCGCCCCGCTTTCCTTATTCCTGGACACCGGCTGAGTTTCTTGATATCCGGTCTGCTTTTGGTGGGTCTCAACCTCTTTGCTCTCACCCCTGGCTCAGGGCATGCTCAGGAAGTTTTCATCGATCTTCATAGCCCATCCCAATTGGATCGATTGCAGGTGATCGATGTTCGATCCCGCAAAGAGTTCGAAGAGTCCCACCTTCGAGACTCCCTCTGGTTAGAAGTAAATACCCTGGATGATCCAAATCCCTCTTTCCCGGGCAAGTTGGGCAGCTTGGACCGCCTCCAACTAAAGCTGGGTTCTGCGGGTATTTCAGCCGCTCGGCCCATACTTATTGTAGGCAGTACCATAGCGGCCTTTGGTGAAGATGGAAGACTATTTTGGATACTTCATCGCTTCAGCTCCATTCCGGTTCAAATTCTTAATGGAGGATTCAAGTCACTGAAGCATCTCCCTGAGACGATGTTTCAATCCTCAGGACCACATGGGAAAGCTATGCCATCCAGCTTCATCGAAGACGGGAATCCAATTTCCCTCAAAGTACCGGAGGAGCTCTTTAGTTATGATGATTTTAAGTTGGAATCCAAATTTAGAATATTCGATGTGCGCAGTCTTCCTGAGTATATGGGTGCGACCCCATTTGGATCATCCCGGGGTGGTCATATTCCAGGTGCAAAATGGATTCCTTGGAACTCCTTTTTTGACGGGAGTGGAAAAGTACTCGATACTCGTAAGAAAGAAATTGTCTCAAAAATGGGTGGAATTCGTCCGCTGGTGTATTGCACCGCCGGCTACCGCTCCGCTCTTGTATTCGCGGTTTTGCTCGAATGGGGTTTGGAGCCGATTAACTATGATGGTTCCTGGTATGAATATTCTCAACGATCATCTCCTACGCATTGAAATCAATCCAACTCGACGATGAAGCTCTTTCAATTTTTTCTCAAGAGTGTACCCTTTGTACAGGAGCAGCTTGTAGTGGGTGGTGCGCCATTTGATCTTCAATTTGAGATTTATGGATCTATGATTCACGGTACCTATCGATTTGAGAAGGAAGGGACCCAGTACACTCTGGAATTTGATATGGAGGAGGTTCAAATTGAGGGTTCGCCCCTCGGTCAATGGCTGATATTTCTACTGACTGGTGTTCCCAAAATCAGTGTGGAGGGGAATTTCCTAAAGGAAATGGGAAGCTCAGTAGTTAACGCTTTAGGGCGATTTATGAGTCTCGAAACTGTGTATTCCACCGCCCCGGTCCGGATTCCTGGACTCCAGGTACGCGGCAATGATCTCTTGTATCGCTTCCAACCGGGCCAAATGCCCTGGTGGATCCGGTTCCTTCTACGGCTAGGACTGTACGTTAGGATTGTACCGGAGGGGAAACGTCTCCGAGTAGAGACACATTATCGGCGCGGATAGCAGGCTGCCACAGGAACCCAACCCAGAGATGGCGACGGCATTAAAGGGAATCAAATGGCTCCCATGGGGCCGTTTCCAAGAAAATCGGTGGGTGAGAGAAGTTCGATTTCGTGCTTTTTAAAATCGGGCAGCATTTCTTTCAGACTGGAAGCGCTTACTTTGGTCTCATGCAAAATGGCGACCACAGGTTGAGAAGTTCGTAAAGATCTTCGCAAGAGCTGGCTGATTTTGTGCTTGATGCTCTTCTTATCTTTCTTGTTATCAAGAAAATCAAAATTTCTGGTCGCGGACCGAATTCCATAACGGCGAGCCATGGAGAAAGCGGAGGTTTGAGGAGAGGTCATACTATCTATAAAGTAGAGATTCTTGTGGGTCTTACTGAGCTCTCGCATTACAATCTCCATGGTGCGATGGTCCGATGTAGCTCTGGAGCCCTGGTGATTATTCCAGCCAGACACGAAGGGAACTTGATCAAAGACCTTTTTTATCCTGGCAATGAGTTCATCCTCTTCCAGGTCTCTGGAAATAATCTCAGGGTACTTGAAGTAGGATTGATGACTTGGTTCCATAGGGACATGGAGCATGATCTCAAATCCTTCCTTAAAGGAAGATTTTGCTTGAAGTGGAGAGGTGTGATAGAAGGGCAGGATGCTAAATGCCACCGGCTGATTCATGGATAGATAAATGGGAAAACCTTTTCCAAAATGACCCATATCATCTACCACGATACAGACCCTGCCTTTAGGATGCCCTTTATGGAGTCCGATGAGGACAGCCCCGGAGTTTAGTTGCCCGTGCATCGTCAGGGATTCACCAGACTCATCCTTCAAAAGCTGAAGATCTGTTTGTATTCGGGCCAATCCCTTGCGGGTGATTTTACGTGCAAGAAAGGACAGATTTACCCACCTTGGAACTTCGTAGTGGGCTTCCATTCCCGCTTCTGTACGGCTCCGAGAGAGAAGGGTAAAGGGGATTTCAACCTTCTCAAAGAAGAGTTCGAGGAAGGTGATTACATCCTTCGGAAAAGCTTTGGTTTGCAATACCTCCACCTGGGAGAGCTGGGACCGACTCTGTTCCTTTTGAAATTCAGCAAGCAACCGACCCACCCTGTCTCGAATGGAAGCCCTGGGCTTGGATGATCCCAAAATTTCCTCGGCCCATGCAGGGGACCACAGTAAAAAGGAGATCAGAATCAGAAACCTGGGTGCCATGAGTTTTCCTATTTCTTGGAATGTAACTCCATGAAGATTGAAGAAGCTTTGAGAAGATTCGCGGCCTGCTCCAGCTGAACGTCAAATTTGGGGATGGCAATGAAATCCAGGGTGGAGGACTTGGTAGCGCCGGTGGAGGCAGTTGATGTCACGGTCGAGGTAGCGGAACTGGTGGACGATTTACTCTTTTGGTCTTTATGTTCTCCATTTAACAATTTTTCCTGCTTGGCGCGAGTTCGCTCATAATCTTGATTGGCGATGCGTTCCAACTCATCACGATATTCCTTGAGCTGGTCATTGGTAAGTTTGGGAAATTTTACTTCAATATCAGGTTTGATACCCTTTTTGTGGATCTTCACATTTGCCGGCGTGTAGTAATAAGCGGTGGTCAAAGCCAGAGCTGAACCATCCTGTAGGGGGAGAACGGTCTGTACGGAACCCTTCCCGAAACTCTTGGTTCCCATGAGGACTCCTCTTCTATGGTCTTTAATAGCTCCCGCTACGATCTCGGAGGCAGATGCGGAGCCGCCATCGATGAGAACCACCATTGGCCATTCAATGGGGGCATAAGCCTTGGAGGCGAATACAGTAGGCTCACCCTCACGCTCCTTGATCGAAACTACCGTCTTACCTCTTTCCAGGAATACCTGGGAAACTTCTACGGCTGCTGAGAGCAGCCCGCCAGGATTTCCCCTCAGGTCCAGGACAACGCCCTTTATATCACCCAGTGCGGAGATTTTATCAAGCTCCTTTCTGAGATCTTTACCGGATGTCTGCACGAATCCAGTGAGTCTCGCGTAGCCGACTTCTTCTGATAGGCGTCCAGCCTTTACGGATGGAACCTTAATCAGATCGCGAACAATGGTGTAGTCAATCAGAGCCTTTTCACCTTCTCTTAGAACTGAAATTGTGACCTCTGTTTTGGGTTTTCCTCTCAGGAGTTTTACGGCCTGCTGCACTGACATACCTTCGGTGGATTGTCCGTTAATTTTGGCTATTTTGTCTGCTGCTCTAACCCCAACACGAAAGGCAGGGGTTCCCTCCATAGGAGAAATGATAGTCAGCATTTTGTCGCGGATACCAAGAAGGATCCCCAATCCGCCAAACTCGCCATCCGTTTCCTCTTGCATAGACTTAAAGGTTGCTGGCGGCATATACCTGGAAAACGGATCGTCCAACTTCCTTAAAATCCCCTCGATTCCTCCCTGTATGAGGGTTTTCTTTTCCTTGGCTATATTTTCTTCCACATACTTTGCCTGAACTAGTTTGAGGACATCTGAAAGAACTTTTAGTTCAGAGAAATAGTTCATTTGGATCCTCGCCGCACCCACCGGGGATACGAAAGGACCGAAAAAGTGTACACCTAAGTAGTGGATACCTAGCGCTGCCAGGAGAGCAACTGAGACTCGTTTCCAGTTCAACATTGCACCTGCTCCTTTAGATTTTTTCCTGTTTCTTCAACCATTTGATAGGATTTGTAGGCTCTCCATTAATCCTGACCTGGTAGTGAAGCCTAGGTGCATGATATTGACCTAGAATATTACTAGCCGATATTGTCGCTATTTTGTCGCCCCGTTTTACTGTCTGATTCAACGCAACCAAAATCGTGGACAGATTTCCGTATAATGTTGTGAACTTTCCATCGTACTTCCCATGGGCAATCATTACGACTTTTCCATAGGTTGATGAACTTCCCGCCGGGGTACCTTTGTAGAAGATAATACCATCTTCTGAGGCATAGATGCTTTGCGGCTCTGGAGGTTCCAAATCGATTCCTGGATTGAATATGGTCGCCGAGGAACGCTCCTCGTGACCAAATTTTCGGCTGATCAAAAACTTACCTCTCATGGGCCATTCAAGCGAACCCGGAGCTACTTTTTTGCGGTGCTTCATAAGCTCACCGAGATGACGGCTGTCCCGATCATTTCTCATTTGATCTCGTGCTGAAATCAAGTTTTGAATGCGGTCACGAAGGTATTGAGATGCCTCATCCATTTGAACAGCACGATCCTTTAGGTTCGTTTGTTCCTTGTGAATTTTGAGAAGGTAATCCTTGTCAGACTGAATTTTATTGAGCAGGGAATTCTTTTCAGCGATGAGTCTCTTATTGAGAATATCCAGATGGGATTTTTGCCTCTGCATTTCATCCTGTTTTGTTTTGATGACTCTACTCTGGACACGAAGCTTATTAAACTGCCCGCTATCCGCTTCTACGATTCTGCGGTAAAAATGCATGCGGTCCGATAGATTTGAAAGCGAACCGGAAGAAAGAAGAATCTTTAAAAAGGGTTGGTTTCTATTGCGGAAAAAGTGAGCGAGTCTTGAATAAAATGAAGCTTCGTAAGACGAGAAATCCCGGCGAGCCTTCTTCAGAGATTCAGATATTTCTTGTAGTTCCTGACGGGTTTGATTCGCACTGTTTTCGGTCTCTCCAACTTTTTTGGCAAGAGCCTGATGTTCAGATTTATTTTGCAGTATGCGCTCGCGAGTACTGCTTTGGTGAATCTTTAACTCACCAAGACGCTTTTGACCACTGTCTATTTTTTTCAACAGCAGAGACAGTTCTTTCTCTTCATCGGTAATCTTCTTCTCAAGGGACTTGAGATCTTTACCTGCGGCAAGGACGATGCCTCCATACGTTAAAGACATCCCTAACCAAAGAACCGTGAAAAGGGATCTTTGAACCTGGGTCATACAAGAAATTTCCTGAGGGAGAAAAGACTGCCCAACATGCCTAGCGCAACTCCCAGAAAAATGAGTTTTAAGTGTAATTGAAATAACCCGGCACTCATTGTCACAAGCTGGATTCCGGGCATAACTACTTTGAGGTTTTCCTGGAGAAAGGAATACCCCACTCCAAGGAGGAATGAGGCGATAAGAGCGCCCAGGATTCCCTGAAGAACTCCCTCCATGAGAAAGGGAGTACGTATAAACCAATTGGTGGCTCCAACCAGACGCATTATTTCAATTTCCTGTCGACGCGCAAAGACTGTTAACCGTATTGTATTGGCAATGATGAAAAGGTTGGCAACTCCCAGCAGGATGAGAATCACCGAACCGGCTGATTTGCTTGCCGAAATGAGCTTCATCAATTTTTCCACCCATTCCTGGCCGCTGGTGCTATCCGAAATGGCGTCCAACTTCTCGTAGCGCTCCTGAAATTCCCTCCAATTCTGAATAGGGTGTAAGGAAACCTGGACCGAGTTAGGTAAAGGATTTTCAATGAGATTATCCAGTAAATGGACTTCGCTGGAGAGTTCCTTACGAAGTTCATTGAGGGCCTCTTCCTTACTAATAATCTCGAATTGCTTGATATTTTGATCAGATTGCAAAGAGTCCATGAGCTCCCGGATCTGCTCATCAGTTGCTTCGGATTTGAGATAAAAACTAATCTGCAGATGGTTCTCAAGGTTATGGAGCAGGTGCGTGAGATTGGCGTAAAAAATGAGAAATGCACCCAGAATGGTAAGAGATATAGCCACGGTGGAAATGGTCGCCATAGCCATCACACCTGTTCTTTGGAAGCCTTTGAGTGATTCTTTGAAATGGTAACTCAGGGTCCTAAGTTTCATTCTCGTAGGTTCCCCTCAGTGTATCCTTAATGACTTTACCTCCATTGAGATGCAGTACTCTTCTTTGCAGACGGTTGACCAGACCCGCATTGTGGGTTGTGACCAATACGGTAGTCCCGCGGCTGTTAATGTCTAGTAAGACCCTCATGATTTCCACTGATAATTCAGGATCCAGGTTACCTGTAGGCTCGTCGGTTAGAAGAATTGCAGGATCATTTACAAGAGCCCTGGCGATACAAACTCTTTGCTGCTCCCCGGCGGATAATTCACCGGGCAGGAATTGTTTGCGTTCAGCCAGTCCCAAAGCTTCCAGGATTTTGCTTGTCTTCATCTCAATTTCTTCAGTGGACGCTTCTACAACCCTCAGAGCAAAGGCTACATTCTCAAAAGCGGTTTTTTCAGGAAGCAATTTGAAATCCTGGAAGACCACACCGATGGACCTTCGCAAATATGGGATGGCGCCCAGGGAAAGGCGTTCTATATTGCGGCCGTCAATGAGAATAGAACCATTGGTTGGTGTCTCATCTCGAAAAATCAAACGCATTAATGTGGTTTTCCCAGCACCGCTGGGTCCAACCATAAAAACAAACTCACCCTTCTCAATGTGTAGGTTGACCGTATCGAGAGCGGTGACATTGTTTGAATAGATTTTGGAAACCTGATACATCTGGATCATGTTCAAATCCCGGCAAATACGGTCCTATAGGGCGATTTCATGCTACAGGGTACAGGGGGCAAAATCAAGAAATCCAGACAAATTACCCGTATAAAGGGTACTTTTTGTGCAAATTGTCCTGCTTTGTAACTTATTTTTCAGGGAAAAGATAGAAGAGCAGTGAGGAATGAAAACGAACGATTTTTGAGTCTGATTCCACAAGGTTTACCGCCCTCAATTTCGGAATGGTTTGCTTCGTCGGAACAGAATTGTCCTCCTTTTGACAATTAATAACTCCCGGTGTATCGTTCCAGCGTCACTTTTTATTACCCGTGAGGAGACCTGAAATGGGCACTCAACCTCAGTCTACAGTGCTCTTTTCTACTCATCAAAAATTAGGTGCCCGGATCGTTGATTTCCACGGTTGGCAGATGCCAATTCAGTATTCGGGGATCCTGGCGGAACATCAACAGGTGCGAGAGCGCTGCGGACTTTTTGATGTGTCCCATATGGGAGAGTTTCTCCTTCAAGGTCCAGATGCCTGCGCGAGTCTTCAACACCTGATGACCAACAACGTCGCCAGACTCGAGGATGGCCAATGCCTTTATACACCCATGTGCTATGAAAACGGCACCGTTGTGGATGATCTCCTGGTTTACCGCTACGAATCGGACCGGTTTATGGTGGTGGTAAATGCTTCTAACATTGAAAAAGATTTCGAATGGATGTCTTCAAACCTGAAAGGGGAGACGAAGATAACCAATCTTTCGAAGGAAATTTCCCTTATCGCGCTCCAGGGTCCGCTGTCAGCTGAGGTAATCTGCCGGGTTCTTGATCCAACTCTTTTAGATATTGCTCCTTTTCGATTTGTAGAATTTCATGCCACCGGTGTTCCTTTGCTGATTTCAAGAACGGGTTATACGGGCGAGGATGGATTCGAGATATATCTCCGAAGTGATTCTAGTGCTCAGCTCTTTGAGCGGTTTCTGGAGGAAGAAGAAGTTGGGCCAGTGGGTTTAGGAGCACGCGATACCCTTAGATTTGAGGCTAAATTGCCACTCTATGGTAATGAACTGAGCGGTCAGATTACTCCACTGGACGCAGGTTTGAAAAAGTTCTGTGATCTGGAAGGCGAGCCATTTATAGGACAGGAAATTTTGCGAAAACAGTCAGAAAATAAACCGGAGTGGAAACTGTGCGGACTAGAGATGATTGAAAAAGGGATACCTCGCACGGGGTTTTCCATTTATAAAGAAGAGAATTCTGAGTTTCCTATAGGCTGCGTCACTTCAGGTAGTTTCTGCCCAACTCTTGATAAAAACTGTGCCCTCGCACTGGTCCAGCGAACAGCGGCTCGCGTAGGGGATGAGATTTATATTGAGATTAGATCCTCCAGGCGTCTTGCCAGGGTAGTCAAAACCCCCTTTTATCGAAGGAGCTAAGTTATGTACGATCCTACCGATCCGGAAATCTTACAGATCTTGAAGGATGAGGAAGTGCGTCAACGCTCAACACTGGAGCTGATTGCGTCTGAAAACTTTGCCTCAGCTGAAGTCATGCTCGCTCAAGGTTCAGTACTTACCAATAAGTACGCAGAAGGATATCCAGGCAAACGCTACTACGGCGGATGTGAGGTTGTTGATCGGGCAGAAACTCTTGCCATCGAACGGGCTAAAAAACTCTTTGGTTGTGAATACGTGAATGTTCAGCCTCATTCGGGTTCTTCAGCGAACATGGCAGCCTTCGAGGCTCTGATGGAACCGGGTGAAACTTTCATGGGGATGGACCTCAAACAGGGAGGACACCTTACTCACGGTTCGCCGGTGAATTTTTCAGGAAAGAGATATGTGGTGGTTCCTTATGGTCTGGCAGATGACGAGACCATTGATTACGCAACCCTTGAGCAAAAGGCCAGGGAAACCCGGCCAAAGATGATTCTGGCGGGAGCTACGGCCTATTCAAGAGTGATTGATTTTGATCGATTTCGAGAAATTTGTGATTTAGTTGGCGCTGTCCTGGTGGTAGATATGGCCCATATAGCAGGACTTGTAGCAGCGGGAGTACATCCCTCCCCGGTGGGCATCGCGGATGTTGTGACCAGTACAACTCACAAGACTTTACGGGGACCGCGGGGTGGGTTCATCCTCACCAATAGCGAAGAATTGGCAAAAAAAATCGATAAAATTGTATTCCCAGGCAGCCAGGGCGGCCCCTTGATGCATGTAATCGCCGCCAAAGCTGTGGCTTTCAAGGAGGCATTGAAGCCAGAGTTTAAGGACTACCAGGAGCAAGTGGTACGCAATGCAAGAACCCTTGTGGATACCCTCTCAGAAAATGGATTTCGTGCTGTCTCCGGGGGCACAGATAACCATCTTGGTCTCATTGACCTGTCTGAACTGGGAATATCAGGGAAGAAATTTGAGCGAATCCTGGAGGAATCGGGAATTACCGTAAACAAGAATACGATTCCCAGGGAAACCCGTTCGCCCTTCGTGACATCGGGAATTAGAATCGGGACTCCAGCATTGACCAGTAGAGCCATGAAAGAAGATCACATGGTGCGGATAGGAAAATGGATGCGCAGTGTCTACGAAAATAGAAAGAGTGAAGAATCTCTTGCTGAAATCAGGCAGGAAGTTGAAAAATTCGCTCGGGAATTTCCCATGCCATGGGATCGTTGATCGAGGAGGTCATTGGAAATGGATGCCACCCAATTTAGATATACAAGTGATCATGAGTGGGTCTCACAACCGGTTGATGGTATTTGTACCGTTGGAATCTCTGATTACGCTCAACAGGAACTTGGCGATATTGTTTACGTAGAGTTCCCCGACCCACCCCAGATTGTGGCCCAGGGGGAATCCTGCGCGACTTTGGAATCAGTGAAGGCCGCCTCAGACATTTACGCCCCCATCAGCGGAATCATCCAGGAAATCAACTCTGATCTTGAGGATAATCCTCAATTACTCAATCAGTCTCCCTGTTCAGAAGGCTGGATTTTTAAGCTGAAGGTAGACGAGGAGTCTGATATTGAATCCTTGATGGACCATGCGGCTTACCTGGCCTTTCTTGAGCAAGCGTGAAATGGATTGAAACTCCGCCTGGTGCTAGTGCCGCCTTCCATATGGGGCTTGATGCCTTTCTTAGCGAGAAGGTTTTGGATGAGCCGGTTTTGAGGGTATATCGCTTTCCCGATCCCACTGTCACGTTTGGATTTCGCCAGGAGATGTCCCAATGTCTTCTCCCAGGTGCTGTAGAGCGCTATTCATTGAATTTGAGCCGCAGAAGAAGCGGCGGCAAAGCTATCCTCCATCATAGGGGACTCACCTATTCCCTGGTGATTCCCAGGAAGCTTATGAATGGGGATGTTCTTAATTCCTACCGGAAGATCTGTGATCCCCTTTACAGAGCCTTGAAAAGCTGGAATCCCTCCCTTGAGTTTGATTGTCTGCAGGGTACCGCCTACAAAGATAATCCGGTCTGTTTTTTAGAGAGTTCAGTTGAGTCCTTCAGCATTGGCGGCAAAAAGGTTGTGGGTTCCGCACAGCGAAGAACCCGAAACAACATTCTTCAGCATGGAGAAATTCAGCTCTTTTCGCCTAACATATCGGGATCTGAAATCTTTCGTACCTCCAATCCTTCAGAATGCCTGAAACTGGATGAATTGAAGCAGGGATTTCTTCTCAAGGAGGAGAGTGCTGAGGTTCTAAGGGGGGTGGCAGGTGATATCAGAAAGGAGTTTGAAAAAACCTTTGGTAATTCCAAAACCTATGCACTAAAATGCCGGAATTATAATTGTTTGGGCCCATTGATGGCCCAGTTGCGCATTCTTCCCGAGCGGGAGCCTGGTGCTGTTTTGCTCGGAAAGAATCAGTGGTTCCCGCAATTTGAAATCGGAGGGTCACACCATGCAAAAAGATCTAGATGATAAAGATCTCTTAATTGTTCAGAGACCAGTTGATGAGTTTGAGGACTTCGTCAAAAAGCAGGTGCAGATTCAGTCCAAGTTTGGAGAAGATAGCCTCGAATTGTATTTTGAGGCTCTTGATATGGGCAAGAATCTGATTGAGGAATCCGAAGTATGATCGTTCGATCGCTTTTTGCCAGAAACTTTATGAAGTATGAGGAATTGTCCATCGCGGAGTTTCCTCGTACGGGTGTAATCGGAATCATTGGTGATAACGAATCGGGGAAAACCACCATCCTCGAGGCGATTACCCTGGCTCTTTTTGGGCGTACGCTGAAGGTAGAAGAGCAGAGTTATGCCAGGTTAGTGTACTGGAAAGACTCAGAAATGGAGGTTAGACTCACCTTCGAAATTGATGAAGAGGTTTATAGAATCTGGCGCCGATACGACAGAGGCGGCGGAAAAGAAGCGCTCCTCTATCGCATAGTTGACGAGCGCGAAGAGCTTATAACCCAGGGATTGGGACCGGTGAATGACCGTATTGAGGCTCTATTTCCAATTAATTTTGAGGTCTGTCGACAATCCTTTTACTTAGGCCAGAAGGAATTATCACATCTCTACGAAAAACGAGTGCCCAACTCCATCGAAATGGTAGAAAAGATGACTGGACTGGACCAGCTCAAACGAGCACATGGACAGGTTCAGGAAAAATTGCCGGATTTGCAGGATCAGCTCATCGAGTTGGAAAAGCAGCTTTCCATTTATTCTGTGAAAGTAGAAGGATTAGAGGAGCGCCTGGTAGAAAGGAACAGTATTGAAGTGGATCTGGATCGTCAAAAGCTAAGGCTTGAGGAGATTCAGACCGAGTGTAAGACCCAGGAAGAAAATGTAGAGATCCAGGAGCAAGTTCGACGCACTTTACAAAAACTTGTAGATCAGTTTCGTGAACTGAGAGCTACTTTTTTGGGAAATGAATTCAAGCGACGGCTGATTTTAAACTCCCAGCATTTTCTGTCTCTTTACCGCGGGCTTAAAGAAACCTGTACCCAGGTAGAAGAAGAAGTACAATCTCTGCGTAAGGATGTAGAAGCGAGAGAGAAGCGTCATTCTCTGTCAAACGAAGTGTTTAAGGACTTAAAGGGAATTCTATACCTCGTACAGGATCGAATTCATCAGATTGATCGAAATACAACCTCCCAGATCGGCAGCGAGAACATCAGAAGTTACTTCAGTCCTGAAACCCTTAAGGACCGTGAAGTACTGTGTGAACATCAGATCAAGGAGGCACAGGAAAGTGCTCAGACCTTATCTCGAAGCTATAAACTGAGTCTTTTGCTTCTTTGTCTCGTGCTTGTTCCACCCCTGCTGCTTGAAGGAGCTAATGTTTATCCCTGGTTTGATAAAATTACCCTCCAACCCATGGCATTCCAAGTTGGAATTGTCCTCTTCATTATCCCGACTCTTGCTCTTCTTTTTTATTTTCTAGTTACAAGATCTAGATACCTTAGGGTAGCCAAGGAAATGCTTGGAAAACTCAGAATGCTGCTCTCAGTCCTTCAGCGAGACCTGCAGGAAGAGGCAGAAGAGCGGGCAAAACTGGCACAGTTTGAGCTCGAGGGAGTGGGGAGTCTCGAAGACTTAGCCGAAGTTCGCTCCATGATGCGCTATGAACCTCTGCGCAAATTGATCAATGAATTGATTGATACCTATGAAGATCGTAAAGCATTGTTCACGGTAGGCTTTAAAGATGCTTTGGGATTTGAACAGGAAATTAAAAAAGACGTAGAGATTCTCAAAGAAAAACGCATCATCCTAGACCAACTAAAGCATCTCATAGGTCAGTATTGTGAACTGATTGAGGAGATTCAGGCATGGAGTTTCACCGAAGATGGGGATCACGCAGAAATTGCACAAGATTTTTCCGCTGAATTTTTGAGTTCCTCTTCAAAGATTTTGCGTCTCAAAGAATTACTTCGAGGTGATTATTCCCACGAGAAACGTCAGCTCGATGACGCTCTGGATGCCTATGTGAAATTGGTGGAATCTCTCTGCCAGGTTGCTTCAGAACACCCAGGGCTCCTACCGGATATTTTTGATGAAAAACGTCTTCGGTGGGATTGGGATTCTCAGCGGCTGGTCGATCTCGACCTGGTTGCCTTTTTGGAAAAAACCCGGGTATTGAATGATGAAGAGGATTATCTTTCCAGGCTCCGTACAGCCTGGTTTGATCGTTTTCAAATCAATAAAGAGTCCCTTCTTCAAGAAGAGTATAAGGTCCAAAATACCGAACAGCGAATCCTCTTTATGCAGGAAGCAATTTCAAAGATTGAACAGGCCGCGATGCAGCGAGACCAGCTTATGGAGGAGATGGAATCGACCAGAACATCACTGGAAACTAAAAAGAGGGAACAGCAGCGCACCGGACTTCTTGAACAACTGCTCCGGGGAACTATCGATTCCCTGCAGAATCGGTTGTGTCCCAACCTTTCCAGGTTTATCGGATCTATTCTACCTATTATTACGGATGATCGATATTCCAGAGTCAGAGTTTCGTCCGAGCTGGAGATTGAGGTTTACTCTCCCGAGAAAGAGGGATACCTGGATTGTACCTCTTTGAGTGGAGGGACTTCCGACCAATTGTTGATGTGTCTTCGCCTGGCTTTTGCCTCTTCCTTGATCCAATCTACGTTTCATAGAGGTTATGCCCAGTTTCTTTTTTTGGATGAACCTATGTACGCCTTCGATTCTCGTAGGGCTGTGGATTTTTTGGAGCGGATTCTTAAATTCAACCCGAATTTCCAGCAGGTCTTCCTGATTACCCATAACCGTACTTTGTTCGGTCATTTTGATCAGACCATTGAAGCCACTATGAAGTCTCATACCCTCACCTGCTGAAGCTTTGGAAAAGATACCTCGGGACATTATCGATCTAGTTCTCGAGAGTACGGATATTCTGGAGGTTGTTTCCTTACATGTTCGCCTGAAGGGATCTGGCAAAGGAAACCAGATGGGTTTGTGTCCCTTTCATGAAGAGAAGACGCCTTCCTTCAATGTATCGCCACAGAAACGCATTTTTAAGTGTTTTGGGTGTGGGATTGGCGGAGATGCAATTAAGTTCCTGATGCTCATTGAAAATAAAAGCTTTGGGCAGGTAGTACGAGAATTGGCGGACCGGTTAAACATTGAGATTCCCTCAGAGGGAAGGGGAGCCTATGCATCTCTTCTGGAGATGCATAGGCTCGCGAGCTATTTCTTTCGTCGGGAACTTCTTAAATCCAGAGAGGCAAGTGACTATTTGAAGTCCAGGGGGCTCTCAGATGAAGTAAGCGAGGAGTTTGGAATTGGTTATGCTCCTGATAGTTGGGATAGTCTTCTTCAGGAAATAAGGAGGCACCTGGGCAAGCTGGAGTCAGAATTACTTATCGAGTCTGGACTCTTCAAGGAGGGTAAAACGGAAGGAAGCGTTTATGACGCTTTTCGAGGAAGACTAATGTTTCCAATTCGAAACCGCAAGGGAGATGTGGTTGCCTTTGGAGGGCGGATTATTCAAGAAGAGAGCAGGGGACCCAAGTATATCAACAGTCCGGAATCAAGAATTTTTGATAAGGGGCACCTTCTTTACAATCTTCATAGTACCTCCAAACAGCAGAATTCCGAATTGATGGTAGTTGAGGGCTATATGGATGTGGCTGCCCTGGCTCAATATGGATTTCCCAACGCGGTTGCACCCCTGGGAACTGGATTCACTCCCCATCATGCGTCTTTGCTTGAGCAGGAGTCCAAGAAAGTAGTCCTGGTCTTCGATGGGGACCGGGCAGGTTCACAAGCCACCCTGAGAGCCTTGGAGCGGCTGGTGGATTCGGGTTTGGAGGTCAGAGCATTGCGTCTTCATGAAGGGATGGACCCCCAAGATTTTTTAAATACCCACGGGAGGGATGCCTTCTCAAGACTGATTGATTCAGCTCCTCCGGTTCTGCGTTTTTTTTGTGAAGAAGTCATTGGGGAGAACCCGTTGGATACTCGCCAGTCCAAAAAAAAGGCCTATTTGACCATTCGAGATTTTTTTCACAAAGTGAATCAAGTCTTATTGGTTGGAGAAGATACTAATGAATCAGAACTTCTTCGCTACCTTGGTCAGCAATTCCAGTTGGATGAAGCGATCATCAGGCGGGAATTTCTTCCGGCCCGGGCTGCCGGGCACATGGTTCCCAGGGAAAGTCCTTCTATTCCGGAGGCCTATGTGGACCTGGGTATGAAACTAATGGTGTGGGCTTACCCCTCTGCCAAACTGCGCGAGATGCTGCTGCCGCATCTTCTAGAGAAGGAGTTGGAAACCGAACTTCTGCGGGAACTGTATGGATTTCTCAAGATTGAGAGTAAAATTCCGCTTTTTAATCGGCTTGCTGAAATGTCAAAGGAACTTTCAGACTATTTGAGCGGTCTACATTGGGTGAACGAGAAAATGGAGATAGAGGAAGGGGATTTTCACGACTACCTTAAGAACTTTAAGGTACTCTCCCTCCAAAGAGAGTTGAATCAACTGTGTGAGGATATTTCACACTGTAAGGACCTGAAAATTCGCAAGGAGCTGGAAAGTTTACGTAAAAAGGCACTGGAAATGAGAAAAAAGTGGCTGAGAGGCAATGTTTAGAGAGATTTTTCAAGAATTTTGGGGTTCCGGAATCGACACCCCGTGACACTCTTAAAAAAATTCGTATACTTCTGCTCCGCAAGGGGGGAATGAAATACTGGATCTGATGCCAGCAGCTTTATCCGCGGATCAGCAGTGGATGCGATGATCGCACCCGGTTGATCGGAGGCGAAGGCAGGTCCATATTGCTTTTTCTTCTCTCTTATGTATATATAATGTGACCGCCAAACAGGGGAAAAAAATGGTGAAGCAAATGGCTGAACGCGAGATGGATGAGCGCTATGTAGAAGAGGAAGCTTCGGAAGAAACTCAACCCGAAGAAGAATCGACTGAACGATCGTATGAACCGGATCCCGCCGCACGTGCCGGTATGGAAGATGATTCCGATGATTCTTCGGGGATCGAAGAGGTTATCAGTTATCTACAGCAATCAGGAATCGTGAGGCCTCAACCAGGTGTCATTGAAGACACTGACGGTATGGGTCCCACAGAGCTTGAACTGAAGCGCGAGGAAGAAAAAAAGGCTAAGACTACCGCAGATGAGGATGATGGCCTTAAATATGATGATTCCGTAAAAATCTATCTCAAAGAAATTGGATCTATCCCTCTGCTTACAGTTGAAGAGGAAATCGCACTGGCCAAGCGTATTGAAAGACACGACAAAGAGGCTATGGCGAAATTGATTCAGGCCAATCTGAGGCTTGTTGTTTCCGTTGCGAAAAAATATACCAAGCGCGGGCTTCATTTTCTGGACTTGATTCAAGAAGGAAATCAGGGACTGATCAGAGCGGTAGAAAAGTTCAAGTATAAGAAGGGTTTCAAGTTTTCAACCTACGCTATCTGGTGGATTCGACAAGCCATCACCAGGGCTATAGCCGATCAGGCCAGGACAATTCGAATTCCTGTACATATGGTGGAAACCATCAACAAAGTTCGAAAAGTTTCTCGAATTCTCACGCAAAAGCTTGGTCGCGAGCCAGCATGCGAAGAAATCGCTGAGGAATTGGGCCTTACCCATGACAAGGTTAAAGCGATCTTAAAGACCGCTATGGATCCCATTTCACTGGAAACTCCCATCAATGGTGAAAATGATTCCTCCCTTGGGGACTTTGTAGAAGATAAGCAGGTTTTAGAGCCTGTTCGCAGCGCATATGGAAATATGCTCAAGGAACAAATTCATGATGTTTTGAGTTCCCTCACTGAAAGGGAGCATAAAGTGATAAACTATCGGTTCGGACTTGAAGATGGATGGCAAAGGACTCTTGAGGAAGTCGGACAAAAATTCGGGGTAACCCGGGAAAGAATCCGACAAATCGAGGCCAAGGCTCTTCGCAAACTTCGCCATCCTTCCAGAAGTAAGAAACTCATGGAGTTTTACATAGACTGATAGACTTGAGGTTTTTAGTTCAAGCGCACTTCTAAAGGATGTTGAATGGCTCCCCAGTTAGATCAAAATGCGGCTGATTTAAGCAATTTGCCGAGGGAAGAACTCGTAAGGCTTGTAGAACGCCGACGTGATGAAGTTCATGTTCTCACCGAGGTTAATAGAAGACTTAAAGGTTATTTTGAGATCCAATCCGTATTGAGGGAGATTATGGCCTTCACCAAGCGGATGCTTGATTCAGAGGCTTGTTCTCTCTTTCTACTTGACCCTGAGACAGACCAACTCTTTTTTTATGTCACGGATGACTCCGGTGCGGACCTCGACGAGATTCGACTGGAAAAAGGTCAGGGTATCGTAGGTCATGTGGTTGAAACCGGGGAAAGTCTTACGGTGAATGACACCAGGAGTGATGACAGGTTTTTTTCCGGGGTAGATACTAAAACTGGATTTGTGACCAAGTGTTTAATCTGTGTGCCCATGGCCATCGACGAGCGGGTCATAGGGGTTGTGGAAGTACTCAATAAGGTAGATTCCACCTATACAAACGAGGATGTACAGACCCTTGAAGCTATTGCTTCTCAGGCAGCGCTTGCCATTCAGTATGTCCGTGCGACCGAGAAGCGCTCTGTAAACGCTCGGATGGCCGTTGTGGGTAACATGGCTTCACAAGTCATTCATGATCTCAGAAATTCCATGCAGGTTATTTCCGGGTTCTCCCAACTCATTGCCCTTGAGCGGCCTGATCAGTTTGAGAACTGTGAAATTATTCGATCGGAAATTGATAAGCTTGTACAGATGAGCCAGGAAATCCTTGAGTTTTCAAGAGGAAGTTCCATCACCGTAAATCCAGAAAAGGTTAGTTTGACCGAGTTTGTGACCAAGATTCACCACTTCAACCAGACTCATCTGAAACAAAATGATGGAATTGAGCTAGTCCTCGAAATCAAAACTGAAGGACTTGTAGATCTTGATCGAAATAAAATGGAAAGAGTTGTCCAAAACCTTATCTCCAATGCCAGAGATGCCCTTGATGGGGAGCGTAAGATCATCTTGAGCACTAGCATTGTAAAAGATCAGGTTCAGATTTCCGTCCAAGATTTTGGAAAGGGTATGGATCAAGCTATCGCCCGCAATGTTTTCAAGCCGTTTTTCACCAAAGGGAAGGCTGGTGGAACCGGTTTGGGTATGGCCATTGTGAAGAACATCGTAGAAGGACACCACGGATCCATTGAGGTGGATTCCGAGGAGGGTGTCGGCACCACTTTCACCTTAAGCCTACCCGTTGCCGCTACTGTTTAAGCGCTCGCCTGAGGGAAGATGGTCAATAATTTTTACGAACTCGTTTCCACATGGTTTAAAGAACAGGACCTTAATCCCGGCGATCCTATAGATTTCGAAAAATTCCATGATATTCTCCCCGAGGGCCTAAGCCTGGAGAAAATGGAAGAAGCTGTAGATTTACTCTTTGCCCTGCAAAATCTCCCAGAAGATGAGTCGCTGGAGGAGCATCGCGCTGAAAAAACAGAGGACTCCAATGCTCTGGCGGTTTACATCTATCGCGTCAGTCAGATTCCGAGGTTAAGTATCGCGGAAGAGGAGGAGTTGCTAATCGGTGTGGAACAGGGCCTTCAAAGCGATATAGATACGCTTACTGAGGCTTATTTACCCCTGGTCCTTAATGCGGCCAGAGAAATTGGGAATAGGCGTGAAGAAATCCTTGAGTTCATCCAAGAAGGAAACCTGGGCCTCATGTCGGCGGTCCGTAAGTTTCAATTGGAAGGATCCAAAAGCTTTCGAGACTTTGCCCGTTGGCATATCCGTAAATCGATCCACAAGGCTCGGAGTGTCCAAGAGCAAATGGTTAGCATTCCTCAAAAGGTGACTAAGTTTTTTGCTGAGTTTAAAGAGGTTTCGGAAGTGCTGAGAGCTAAACTGAATCGGGTACCCATGCTTGAAGAAATAGCTACGGAAATGGGTATGGAACTTGAAGCGGTGAAGAGTGATCTTCTACTGGGTTCCGCTCTTCTCAGTAAAGGCTCAGAATTGGGAGAGGAAGACAGTCAATTCCTGCGTTTCATCAAAGATCTGCAAAGGGCGGAGGAATTTGAGCTGGAAGATTCCTCACATTTTCATCAACTTCTGCGTAAAAATCTTGATCTTCTTCCTCCCCTGGAGCAGGAGATTATTACTCTTCACTACGGGCTGGGTGAAGATGGCCTTAGGATGGAGCTTCATGATATTGCCGATGAGCTGGGATTGAAACTCCAACAGGTAAGCGACCTGGAAACAGTAGCCTTGCAGAAAATCGCAAGATCCATGAATACTGTTGTTGGAGGTGAATTCTCCTTTTGACCCGCTCCTTCCTTCTCTTCATAAATTTCCTACTAATTATTTCCATTTGCCAGAGTGCTCGACTCAAGCTGTTTACGGGTAAATCCTATCGTGGATCCATTGTAAGCAAGGATTCGGTTTTGAGTATCCACACCGAACGGGGTATATACCAGTTTCCTGAATCACTGGTGGAATCGATCACCGCCTCGAGGTCTGAGTGGATAGCCGTAGGAGAATATGTGGAACTGCGCGAAGAGCCTTCTTTCTCTTCTGACCGTGTCATCAGAGTCTTTGAGGGGACAACGGTGCGTCAGACAGGCAGAGAGAAAAAGGGTTTTCGTCCCATGGAAGTTCATGGAAAAAGGGGATGGATTCATTCCCAATTCCTGGTGAAGAAATTTCAACGTCCTGAGGAAATTAATCCGAGAGTTAAATTTATGACTTCGAGGGGACCCATTGTACTGGAGCTTTTTGAAAATGAGGCTCCCAATACCACCAAGAATTTTATACAGCTCTCAGAGAACAAGTTCTACCAGGGGCTGGCATTCCACCGCGTGGATAAAGACTTCTTGGTCATGACTGGAGATCCTGAAGGTACTGGTGAGGGTGGTCCCGGATACCTGATCAAAAGCGAAGTATCCGAGTATCTGAAAAATGTGAGAGGAGCCGTTGGTATGGGAGATTCGGGTAAGGACACTGCCGGCTCACAGTTTTATATGCTGCTATCTGACGCCCCGCATCTCGATGGCAGGTACACTGTTTTCGGCAAGGTCATAGAGGGACTAGATGTCCTGCATATGATCGCAGTTGGAGATGAAATCCTGGATCTTCAGATTCTTCAAAAGCGAAATCATCCCTATAAGCCTGAAGTCATTCCCCTCTCTCCCTGAATCCTGGGGTGGGTGGTGCGTCCTTTAACGGTTAAGTCCAATTTCCAGCCTGCGGGCCACCAGCCAGCAGCAATTTCAAGCGTGGTCCAAAACCTGGGGGAGGGAAAGCGCCACCAGATTTTAAAGGGTGTGACCGGTTCAGGTAAGACCTTTGTTATGGCCAAGGTCATAGAGCAAGTCCAAAGGCCTACTCTCATCATCACTCACAACAAGACCCTGGTGGGACAGTTATACCAGGAGTTCAAGTCCTTCTTTCCGGAGAATGCTGTAGAACATTTTGTATCTTATTATGACTATTACCAGCCGGAAGCCTATTTGCCTTCGCGCGATATTTATATTGAGAAAGACTCCCAGATCAACGAAGAGATTGATTATCTTCGCCACCGAGCCACAGCGTCTCTATTTGAAAGGGAAGACATCATCATTGTTGCTTCTGTTTCCTGCATTTACGGCCTTGGTTCCCCTGATAACTATATGTCTCTGAAAGTTGGCCTGGAGGTGGGTCAGGAAATAGAAAGAGAAGATGTCCTTCGAGCCCTGGTTAAAATCCAATATTCCAGGTCTGAATATCTGAGTCGAGGCTCGTTTCGAGCCCGTGGAGATGTGCTGGAGATTTTCCCAAAGGCATCAGAAACCGGGATCAAAGTTGAATTTTTCGGTGAAGAAGTTGAAAGGATCTGTGAGTACGATCCCTTAACTGGAGTCACGATTCGAGACCTTCAAAATGTAAATATTTATCCTGCTCAGCATTACGTAACTTTTGAACATCAACGGGAGTTGGCCCTGGATAGAATCCGTGCTGAGCTTGAGGTACATGAAGCCCAGTTTCTCAATTCAGATCAGTTTATTGAAGCGCAAAGGATTCGCGAGAGAACCTCCTATGATCTGGAGATGATTCAAGAAATGGGGTATTGCAAGGGTATAGAGAACTATTCCAGGCATCTTGAGGGGAGAGAGGGTGGATCTCCACCCAACACCCTACTTAGCTATCTACCTCGTGGCGCCCTGGTCTTTATTGATGAATCCCATGTAACCATTCCGCAGCTCAAGGGAATGTACAACGGGGATAAATCCCGTAAACAAAATCTGGTGGATTACGGCTTTCGACTTCCCTCAGCCCTTGATAACAGACCCTTGCAGTATGAGGAATTTCGAGAGGTACCCAACCAGATATTGTACGTTTCAGCCACACCTGGATTGGTGGAGTTACAGGATGCGAGGGACACTACCATTCCTCTCATCATTCGACCTACCGGACTCTTGGATCCGGAAATTTTGGTTCGGCCTTCTAGATACCAGGTAGATGATGTGATCAAGGAAGCCCGAATTCGCATAGAGCGCTCGGAGAGGGTCTTTGTGACAACTCTCACCAAGAAGATGGCTGAAGATTTAAAGGAGTATCTGGAAGAGCAGGGATTGGCCTGTGAGTACCTTCACAGTGAAATCCATACCATCGAACGTCTGGAGTTAATCCGCAGGCTTCGTCTTGGCGAGTTCCATATTCTGGTGGGGATCAATTTACTTAGAGAAGGCCTCGATGTGCCGGAAGTTTCGCTGGTTTGTGTAATGGATGCGGATAAAGAAGGATTTTTGAGGTCCGCGACCTCCCTGATTCAAATTTCGGGACGTGCTGCTAGAAATGTGAACGGTCAGGTAATTTTCTATGCGGATCAGCTTACTGACTCCATTAAGGAAGCGATTAGAGAGGCTACGGATAGGCGCAGAACCCAGATGGCATACAATGAAAAAGAGGGGATTATCCCAAGGGGTATTTCTAAGTCTGTGGCAGCCTCGATTTATGACGAAATTCCCAACCGGGTTGAGGAAGGACAGGCGAATCTGGAAAGAGAAGTGAAAAAGCGGCTGAATGAACTTCCTCCCCTTGAAGGACAGAAGAAACATGAAGAGATCAGAAAACTTAGCGGCTGGATGCATGAAGCGGCCGAAGGGCTTAACTTTGAGCTAGCAGCAATGCTGCGGGATAAGATCTATGAGCTGCAGGGACAAGAAAAGTCTGGGAAAAGAAAATCCTGAGCTCTTCTCTGCTCTTCGTCATTTGCCTCAAAGTCCAGGTGTATACCAGTTCTTTGATAAGAATGAAAAGGTCATCTACGTAGGAAAGTCCCGGAATCTAAGAAAGCGGGTGAATTCTTATTTCGACCGCAAACAAGATTCAGTGAAAACACGCCAACTGGTAAAGGCCATCGCTCGATTTGAGTTCACGGTTACGGGTACAGAGTCAGAAGCCCTGCTACTCGAATGTAACTTAATCAAGCACTATTCCCCCCGCTATAATGTTCTTTTTAAGGATGGAAAGTCCTATCCATTCCTCAAATTGTGGCAGGGGTTTTCTTTTCCCTACGTGGAAAAGGTTCGCAAAGTAGTCAATGACGGCGCTAAGTACTACGGACCTTTCGCCCAGGAATGGAAGGTCAACCAAATTCTCAAATTCATAGACCGGCACTATAAATTGATCAAGTGCCGAACCGAGATCAACGAGATGGTGGGTAAACCCTGTTTGGACTTTCAGATCGGACGTTGCGACGGACCTTGTTTTCAGGAGATAGATCAGTCCGATTATGCCCGGGAAGTGGAAGAGGTAAAAGGAATTCTGGAGGGGAATTATCGACGGATTTGTAAGGATCTGACCCGCAGAATGGAAGGATTTTCCCGAAATCTTCAATTTGAATTAGCGGCTCGAATGCGTGACCAGATTGAATCCCTTGAAATCCTGCAGGAGGAACAAGTTGCTTCGGGTCCTGATTCTCAGTCCTACGATGTAGTGGCAATGAGTCGGGTGGGCAATTCCCACGCCCTTCAGCATTTACTGGTCAGGAGCGGAAAAATTGTAGATCAGTTCAAGGTTTTTGTGGACGCGGACCACGAAGGTTTATGCTCTGAGGATGAAGCAGTGCTCTTAATGCAATATCTTAAGCAGCATTACCTCGTAATTAAGGATCCACCGCGGGAAATCTGTCTGCAATTCGATCTTGAAAACTTGCCGGAACGCCCATTTTTCTCAGCCTCTTTTCAGCAATTATTTGGTCGTGAACCCTTGTTGACCGTTCCCCTGAAGGGTCGTAAGAAACGTCTTTTGGAGCTTGCGCAAAGGAATTCCTTTGAATCCCTAAAGGTAGAGTTGAGAAAGCGAAAAAGGTCTGGCTCACTTCTTCTTCAAACGAGGGAAGCGCTAGGATTGGCGAAGACTCCCTATCGCGTGGAGTGTTTTGATATTTCAAATACTTCAGGTGCCCAGGCGACGGCATCGATGGTTGTAGCTATCCATGGGAAGATGGAGTCCAAAGAATACAGAAAGTTTAAAATACGCAGTAAAAGTACACCTGATGATTATGAAATGATGCGCGAAGTCATTAGACGCAGGTATTCCAAGGTTTTAGAGGACTCCAGGAAAAGTGCCCATTGCACCATGCCTGATCTTGTTATGGTGGATGGTGGAATCGGACAGCTTCATGCCGCGGGAATGGTATTCGAGGAATTAGGAGTGAGTATAGATGTAGCCTCCCTGGCAAAAAGGGAAGAATTGATCTATGTTCTCGGTACGGAGAATCAACCCCTCCAACTGGGGAAGCATTCGCCAGTAAGGCTCTTTTTTCAGGAGATTCGTGATGAGGCTCATCGGTTTGCGATTACCTACCATCGGACGCTGAGAGGCAAGGCTAGCATTCACTCGCTGCTCGATGAGGTGAGCGGAGTGGGGCCAAAGCGAAAGTCCCTGATTTTGAAAGCATTTCCAGATCTTAAAGTTCTTATCAGAACTGACCCAAAGGAAGTTGCGCACCTTGGTATTCCAATCAAGGTTGCAAGGGAACTTATTGAGACCTGTAAGTCTTCCCTTTTGTTCTTGTAAGAATCCTTTTTTGAAAAACTTGGTCAGATTCCAGGACCTGATAGCTCGTCCGGTAAAGTGCTAAATAGTTCCAAACCTTGTCAATTATGTTTTTTTTTGTTCATAATTTTATAAAAGGGACCATTCTGGCAGTCTGCTGTTTGGACAGGGTTTAAAATGGTCTTAATACGCATCATTAAAGGTTTTTTGGCATTTAATTTAGATTCATTTAGAGGTTATAAATCCAAGGATTTCATAAATGATTTAAGAACGGGCTCCGAAATCTAAACAAGATCGAAGACACACTCAACGCATCTGAGCATGTAGACGCAGCACTAGTCGAAGATCAAATAAAGTTAGTTAAACGCAGCATCAGTTAAAGAACTCAATGAAACAAAGGGAAGGCAGATGAAAAGTTTCTTCACACCTAAAGAAGTGGCTCGCATCATTGATATATCTTATCGCCAGATTCAATACTGGGATAAGACAAACTTTATCAAGCCGTCCTACCGGCGTAAATCGAAGTATCGTCTCTATACCTTTACGGATCTTTTTCAGCTAAAGATCTCAAAGGTTCTCCGTCGTAAGGGATTTTCTATTCAGAAACTTCGCAAGACAATCGAAGTTCTTAGAAAGCTCCTTCCGCAGGTATCTCATCCATTAATCGATCTAACCTTTCTAATCGATGAAGACAGGATTCTTGTCTTTAACGGAGATGTTGTGATGGATGATAACGCGGAACAGCAGTACATCAAGTTTCGGGTAAGAGATCTTCGTAACGAGGTTGATCGCCTCTTTCCACCGGTGGGATCTTCGGTATCAGACTTCAGTGACAAACTCAGTTACGGTTAGACTCCCCTTCGGGGAGGAAATCGTTAGTAGGTTAGAGAGTTATCTATGACTCGAATTCTGCTATGGTTATTTCTTTTAACCGCAGACTTAGGAGCCATCCCTGTCCCAGGGAATCATTGGGCAGGCATGGTTCTGTATTGGCAAGAGGGTCTGAATTCGCGAGGTCTGCTCCAGTCATTGCATGATGAGGGTGTTCGCACCTTGATCCTGCCGGCGGGTTCCACTGGCTGGACTCCTAGCCTGGGAGTCTTTTCCAATGCGATTAGATATTCCCAGTCTGAGAAGGATTGGGAAAATCGCTATCCTTTTCAAAACTTGATTGAAGTTGAACTTGAGAATGGGCTGGTGAGAGCCCTGGGTAGGTCTCCTTTAAAGGTCGGCTCCGAGCTATCTGTTAAGCTAATGGAGCAGTTAGAACAATACCGCGAACGTGTGGGCGGAGTTGTTCTGAAGGTAGGTTGCCAGGAGATTCTTCCAGAAACCTCCCTTAAAATTATCCATTCTCACTTTCAGAAAAGCGATCAGTTTTTAGGGTTATCCATCTGTGCTGAAGATATCCAAAGAACTCCCATCCTCAAACCAGCACCAGATCTGTTAGTTGTCCGGCTGAATCTCGATGATCTACATGAAGAGCGGGTATTGCGGAGCTATTCCAGCTCTCTTGCCTCCTGGAATAGACCCTATTTCTTTCATACCTCCCTTGCACCGGTACTCAAGCAGTCCATTCCGAAAAATAAACGCTACTCCCGTTCGAGGCTCTCTGACCAAAATCAGCTTATCGCAGATGCGCAAGGGAATCTGATTAAACCAAATGAGTTTGGGTTTGAAAGGGAAATTCGAGATTTAGGCAAGCTGGAACACCTGGGTGAATCCACCCTGAGAAAGGTGAAGGAGAAGATGAGGTTTTACAGTAAGGAAACTGAGTTGGAAGTAACGCGGGAATTCTCCCTGTCGGGCTACCGGTTCAGAAAAGGTGAGCGGCTTTATAGGGTAGAACCTGGCATGAGAGGACTGCATCACTTCCTGAAACTCGCATCGAGAATGGAGCCCTATTGGTATAGCGGAACGGCCATAGACCTGGGATCCTGGAATCCGCGAATTTTACTCAAGAATAGTTCTCAGCTGCAGCCTCCCCGGGTTTATTACCAGATCAATCCAGGTAAGGACGGGGTGGAAATCGAGCTTTCATTGGAAAACCCAAATCCTGTTCCAAGTTCTCGGGATAGCAAAGCCGCAGGGATCGCTCTACGGATTCCCGGCTACAAGATCAAGGGAATTGACCTTGGAGAATTTGATCAAATTCGGGCTATGGGGGGGACTCAGGGAGACCGTATATTTCTGTCCGTTACTCAGCTCGCTTCGTACTCACGAGTCAGCAATTTAAAATTACGCCTAGAAGAATCCGGAGAAAATGGGAGCGTCAATGCCCTGGGTTGGTTTCTGCCTCGCGCAGAATCAAAATTCAATTATGATGCCGGAGCTCAACAGGATCTCCTACCTGAGTTCGCGATTCTAGAGCATGGACAAACTATTTGGCATCAAGGTGCTGAGCGGACACGATAACCCGCTGTCCCAGATTGTTCATGGGGTAGAAGGATTATCTCTCCGAGATTCTCCTGTAAACTGATCCGGTAATAAACAAGGATCAGATGAAAGATCTCGAAAGGATCGGCTTCAACCAGGTGTAGGGTGATATGTCCTTGAATCCGGCTAGATATTCGAAAGTTAAGACTCAGCCTGTGCAGAAGGTCAAAGAGCACCAATCTAAGAGGAGCCTTTTTCGTGCTCAAAGAAAATTTCGGATTTTTCCTTTTCCCCATGAGCCTGAGCAGTTTCCTCCTTTTCAGATGACTGTCATGAGGCTGGTTTCCAGCGAATCTGAACACCCGGACGGATTTAGATTTCACCTCGAGAATTCGATGCCCCAACCCGAGATCTTGGAGACAGTTTTGAAGGGGACAGCTTTGCAAGTCAATGGAAATGGGAACAGGATTCACGCTCAAAGAGATGAAATTTTGGTCAAAATGCTCGAAGAGATCAAAGAGGATCAGGCTAAGGTCGTGGTGCTGATAGGTTCCGCTAAACCCTGTTTTTGGACTATATGATGGAATTATCTGAGCAAAAATTACAAAAAGTAGAAATACCAGGATCTTGTGAATTTGAAATCGCACGTTTAAGGCCGCCTAATTGTGAATTATATCTGTTAAAGGATCTGGAACCCAGTTCAAAACTCTACTATCATTTTCTCCCCAGGGAAAAAACCTGGGAATTAGTAGTAATTCAGGTTGTTCACGGATCCACGGATCTGGATATTAAGGCAGTCAAAAAGCGGATCCGAATTCAATTGAGAGAGTGGAGCCCTCCATCCATCATCAGTCTGGTCCAGCTTCTTGAAACACCCGGTCAAGTTTCTCCGGTTTACACGGAATTGGAAGCTGATAATTCCCCTTATCTTTCGATTACCCATTCCTGGTCCCAATCAGAGGTCTTGGGAGTTTTAGGTCATCCATCCTCGAGTGGTTCGTTCCCAAAAGAAGGGAAGATTCCCTGGTTTCTGATTCTATTTTTAATTCTTTGCTTCATTCTCCAGTCTGGTCTGGAATTCTTTCTACCAGGGGAGCACTGGGTTGTGGTGCTTGGAGTGAACAGACTGAATTTCTACCAGGGCAATTATTTTTCTTTATTGGGTGGAACCTTTCTTCATGGAGGGGGAGTTCATCTCATTCTGAACCTTTTGGCTCTTCATTACCTGGGAGGGCTATGCTCACGCTTCTATAGTTCTTGGAAGCTATTAATCCTTTATTTTTTTAGTGCCTGCACGGGAGCACTGGCCTCGATAGCCTTTCTGGAGAGCACATCTGTAGGCGCGTCGGGTGCAATTTTCGGGCTGGCCGGTGCGGGAATCGCGGGAATCATTTGCCACCGCGCGGAGATGAATCCTTTTTTCTCGTTCCAGCATCAGAAGACCCTCAAAGGTCTATGGGTTTTATTGGCCCTGAATGCCGTATTGCCGTTTTTGGTTCCCCGAATTGATGTTTGGGGACATCTCGGTGGATTTTCGGGTGGAATCCTTCTTGGATTCTTCTTTTCCCTGGAAAGATCTTTTATGAGGCGATCTGTTTCTATTCTTTGTCTGATTTGTTTTACGATTGCCCTGGGGAGCCGAGCTCAATTCAAGAGTAAGGAATTCATTCTTAAACTTGAGGCCAGAGAAAGAGAACAGCGGGGAGTTCTCGATTGGATGAACACTCGATTACTACCCATAGAACGAAAGATCCAGGTTCTACTTGTTCATCCGGTTCCCAGGGATCCCAGGCTGCTTGGAGACCGATTGGGGATGCTCAAATCGGAGTTAGGAATTCTAAAGGAGCAGCGGCCCCCAAAAATGATTCAAACCTATTTGGAAATCTTAGAAGAGGGTTTAGAATTATCTCTTTCTGAAGATCGGACCCGGGAAAAGGTCGAGAATTGGAATCTAAAAATTGAGGAATTTCAAAAGAAACTCATGGAAACTTTTGGTCTGAAGAGAAAGTCTTGAGGATTTTGATTAGAATGAGGATCGGATGATGCTCTCCAATTTCCAAATAGCGGGTATGGATCCCGAGCTTGGAAACAAAATACGCCCTATTCTGGTCCTACTATTGGGTCTAAGTCTCCTCTTTTTTGGTTATTTTTTTCACCGTAACGAAATCCTCTTAAAAGAGCCCGTCCAGGTACCCGAACCAGGCGGTATTGGATATGGAACCCTGGATCTATTTCGCCTTCCACCCGCTTCACCAATAAGGTATCTGGGGGCGCAGCAGCTTCTAGGCTGGAGTGGAGTTTCTCCAAATTATTCTCTCGATGGTGATGTTCCAGTTGGATTCAATTCGGCACTGCAGAGAGTTTTTCAGCTACCCGATAAAACCCAGGGGAGGGTAATTCTGCTTGAATTTGATTCCCCAAAGTCGGCCTTGGATTATTACTTTGCTGACCGCGGAAATCAAAGGCTTTGGGTTCAGAAAGGAAAGGGTTTTATAGAGGACAAGGTTTCTTTTGGACTTCTCGGAAATTACATAGCGCTAACCCTCTCCAACAGTACTCTTCTAAATCCAGTTATTTTACATTCACAGCTTGGCAGAAACCTCGGGATTGAACAGATGGGTTTTGCTGCGGTCAGGCGGATTGAAAGGCTCAGTTACCAGACGATATCCTGGGATAATCAAGCCCTTGGGTCCCTGCCTACATTTCAATTGCCCGGACTGGGAAGAGTATTTATCATGACCATTGAGAGCTTCACCAGGACTTTGGGATCAAGTGTTATTTTACGGCCCTACCGAATTGGTGAATTGCAGGCATTGAGGGCATTTTCATCAGTCTCAGATAGAGTCTTGTACCTGCAAGACGTGGGGGAATTTTATCTTGTTGCGGATTCCCTTTCCCGTGGCTTATCCCTAAACCAGAAGGCCATGTTAAAACAGGCATTTCATGTAAGTAAGTCCCTTTAAAAACTTCCTCAGTTCTTTGCAAGTCTAACCGCTGAAACTCTTTATAATTCAGGTTGAATTTGCTATGCTTCGGCCCCGGTTCTATGAAGCTCTTCCTGGTCGAGTCTCCTGCAAAAATTAAGACAATAAAAAAATTCCTGGGAAAGGAATTTATTCTTCGCGCCTCCCTTGGACATGTCCGCGAGATTCCTAAAAAGGGACTTGGAATTGACATTTCTTCTGGATTTCGAGCCACATTTCAGATTATCCCTTCCAAATCTAATAACACCCGAGAGATCTTGGATTTGATGAAAAAGGCGGAGATGGTTTATTTCGCACAGGACCTTGATCGCGAGGGAGAATTGATTGCCTGGCATCTTTTGGACGAGTCCATGATTGAAAAAGAAAAGGTTCGCCGGGTAGTTTTTCACGAGATCACCAAAAAGGCGGTTTTAGGCGCATTAGAGCATCCCCGTGCTATTGACTCAAACCTGGTCGGCGCGGGTATGGGCAGAACGGTTTTGGATAGACTCATAGGTTATAAGCTGTCTCCCATGGTCTGGAAGAGGTTTGAATCGGATGTTCCTCTTTCCGTTGGTAGGGTTCAAACGGTTGCTTTACGAGTCCTCGTTGAGAGGGATAGGGAGATCGAAGCCTTTCAAAAGGAAGAGTACTGGAATCTAAAGGCAAAACTTGAAAAGGGAGTGGAAGCGGAGATTGAACTGCCCACGGGAAAAAGGCTCTCACGAGAAGAGATGGAGGAGTTTCAGCAAAAGCTAATCAATCCTTGCGCGATTGTGAAATCCGTTGAAGCAAAGACAGAAAAGAGAAATCCTAAACCTCCCTTTATCACGGCAACTCTACAGCAGGAAGCAAGTACCCGACTCTCTCTCTCCGCCAAGGACTGTATGAAATTGGCTCAGGAACTCTACGAGGGAGTTTCCATAAAGGGTGATCACAAGGCATTGATAACCTATATGAGAACCGATGCCGTGAACCTTGCCCCGGAAGCCGTGGAAAAGATTCGTGAATTCATCACAGAAAAATTTGGTAAGAATTATGTCCCTGGTAAGCCGGTGGAGTATAAAAAGAAATCCCGCAATGCCCAGGAGGCTCATGAAGCCATTCGTCCGGTTGATTTCTCATTGCCGCCCGAGCAGGTAAAACCCTTCCTCAAGGAGAAACAGCATCTGCTCTACAAGATGATATGGGACAAAACGGTTGCAAGCCAGATGAAACCAGCCTTATTCGATGCTACCAGGGTACGGATAGATATCAATTCCGTGATGTTTCGAGCAAAGGGGACCGTACTTCGCTTTGACGGATTTCTCAAAGTTTACGATGATCGCAATGAGGAAACTCCCAAAGGCGAAAGAGATCGTGAAGATAAAGTCTTACCTCCGCTAAGGGAGGGAGAGAGTCTCCAGGTAGAAAAAATTCTATCAGAGAAAAAATTCACCAAACCGCCGCCGCGCTATACCGAGGCCTCACTGGTCAAATTTCTTGAGAAGAGAGGTATAGGCCGTCCATCAACCTATGCGATGATCGTCGAGACCCTCATCGCAAGAAATTATGCTTTCCTGGAGAAGAGGAAATTTCAATCCACTGAACTTGGACGTTCGCTTTTTGACTGGGTCAAGGGTAACTTTGACCAGGTGGTTGATTATGAATTTACCGCCCGTATGGAAGATTCCCTCGATGAAATCGCCCAGGGAAGACTTCCCTGGGTTGAATCTGTAGATCGATACTATAAACCTTTAAAACAGAACATTCTCAAAGTTCAGGGATTTGTAGAAGAGGATCTTAGTGAAGAGGAAAAGCACTGTCCCAAGTGTTCAAAGCCCCTTCAGGTTCGATCGGGGAAATTCGGACCATTTCTTGGTTGTAGCGCATACCCGGACTGTGATTATATTAGAAAATCTCAGCGGCGAAAGAATCCAGTGACCACCGGTATTTGTTGTAAAGACTGCGGTGGGGAGTATGTCCTGAGAAAATCAGACTACGGTAAATACTTCGCTTGTTCAAACTACCCGGAGTGCAAAAGTACAAGGAATCACCTAACCAAAGAAGAGTATTCCATCTTTAGGGAACACCTTCGCAAAATCAAGGGAGAATCAGTTGAGAGCATGGGTAAGTAAGTTCATCGTTTTCTGGTTTTTTGTTCTTTCCATTCCCCTATATAGCCAGAATATGGAAATGCGCGAAAGGCTTGAGGAGTGGAAATATTCCGTATTAATGTCCCTGGCAAAGGAATCCAAAGACTTCAAGCCTTATACCAAGGACCACGCATATAATCCCAGGCAGCTTGGTCTCGTAGAAGCAATTGAAATCGCGGCGAAGAGAAATCTTGGATTTAAAAATACTCTTGGATCTCTTGAGATAGCGGCCAGGGGTTCGAGGGCCCTACATGCCTCTGTTTTTGAACCTTCTTTGCAGTTTGGTTGGAACCGTAACGCCTCCTTTTCACCTGCGCAGGGTTTTATTCCACAATTTAATTCCCAGTCAGACGGAGGTAGTCTCCGTTATGATCAGCAGCTTCATGATGGTACCGATCTTAGTCTGGAGTACAGCTCTCGAAACTCGGAGTCCAGCTTTCGAACACAACAGAACAATACGGGGCTGCAACTGAGTATTTCCAGGGCTCTGACCGGAAAGGACAATAGTTTTTTTGGCAGCAAGATTTCGCTGAGTAAATCAGAACGGGATCAAAAAATTGCTTTTCTTAGACTTTTGAATTCTTTTCAAGGGCTCATGTTCGAAGTTATTCAATCATTCCTGAATGCTTATAAGGCATTTGAACAGATTGAGGTTTCCCAATCGGTGCTGAGTTATCGAAAGGAATTACTGGATCTTACAGGAATCAAGTATAGACTCGGAGTTGCCACAAGATTGGATGTTCTACGCGTAGAGGTTCAGGTGGCCCGTGAGGAAGAAGGGGAAATTCAGGCTCGCAATCTCTATGAGAATCGTCTCGATGCTCTTTTGGACACCTTGAATTACGAGCGTCATGAAGGAGAGGTTAAACTTCAATATGACCCCAAGATCCATCCAAGAGAATTTGTGGAGCAGGATCTGATTGAAACCGCCCTGAGAGAGAGGATCGATCTACAGATTCAATCCCTGCAGCTTGAAAAGTCTGAACTCGACCTGCGTAACGCAAAGGAGCAAGTTCGTAACAAGGTGCTCATGAACGCGAGTTTGAGAAAGCATGGTACGGATGAAACCTTCATGAAAGCTAACGATTACCAGGATCGAAACTGGAGCCTGGGAGTCTCCTATAGTTATCCGCTAGGTAATAACCAGCGCAGAGAGGTCCTTTTATCTGAGCAAGTAAGAGTCCAAAACCAGCAAAGAACCTTGCAGGAGGCTAAGAATAGGGCGACTCTTGAAGTGAGAAGTTCACTAAGAAATATTTTATCTACGCGTAAGCGTCTTCAGGTGATGGAAAAGAATTTGGAACGCGCCCGTGAAAACCTGAAACTAGCCAAGCTCTCCTATGAGAAGGGAATTAAGTCATCCATAGATGTGTTGGATGCCCAGGATGATCTGCTTGCCGTAAACAAGGACTACATCAATACCCTCATTGATTGGAAAATCGCTCAATTCGAACTGGATCTTCGTACCGGATCCCTACCCATCCCGGATCAAATTCTCAGCACAGCCAAAAAGTGGCTAAAAGGGCCCTAGGGTGAGGCGAAAACCGAGGTTTAGGCGGGTTCTTGGGCACTCATGAGCGGCACCTGGGTGCAGATCACTCCTAGAACGATGCTCTGCATCGCCCGTCGTCGCGATCTACTCCCATGCACCACTCCTGAGCAACCAAGAACCCACCACACCTCGGCTCTCGCCTCACTTCTCTTTTGATTTTTTTACTCCTGGCACTGCCTTTGGCATTGCCCGTTGTGGTGTACTGCTACCTGTCCCACTCTTTTCCCTTCAATGGATTCCATTGTTTCTATGGATTCGATTGCTTCCCTTGCTTCCATAGATTCCTTTGCTTCTCTTACTTCCATCTACTAATTAGATACTTGACCTTGGGAATGGGTCCGGGTGAGACTGTTGGTCTTGTCTTTTGGGCGTTTTGATTAACCATTTTTTGGGGAGTTTTTCTATGCGGGCTGTTGATGTTATTCAGAAGAAGCGGGATGGGGTGGAACTCTCCTTTGAGGAAATTAAGCACTTCATAAACGGTTATGTGGCTGGTGAGATTCCCGATTACCAGGCTTCCGCTTTTATGATGGCCTGTTGTTTTCAACCCCTAAGCCCTCGAGAAACTGCCGATCTCACGGAAGTTATGCGCGTATCTGGAGATACCATCGATTTCAGTAGTGAGATTCCAGGCTATACCGTGGACAAACATTCAACCGGCGGGGTAGGAGATAAAACTACCCTGGTTTTGGGTCCCCTGGTGGCTGCCTGCGGTGTTGTCGTGGCAAAAATGAGTGGGCGGGGTCTTGGTCATACCGGGGGTACATTGGACAAACTGGAAGCAGTGAAGGGTCTTCGTACCGAACTGGAGCGCTCTGAATTTATTAAAATCGTCAATGAAGTTGGAATTGCGGTCTGTGGACAGACTGGTAATGTGGTTCCCGCGGATAAAAAGCTTTACGCCTTACGTGATGTGACTGCCACTGTTGAAGATACAGCCCTCATTGCCGCCTCAATCATGAGTAAAAAGCTAGCCATTTCCAACAAGGGTCTAGTCCTTGATGTGAAAACGGGTAAGGGTGCCTTCATGAAAACCATGGACGGAGCCCTGGGTTTAGCCAAACGTATGGTTGAAATCGGTACCTTAATGAACAGGGATGTGATAGCCCTGGTGACCGAGATGGGATTACCCCTGGGTTCTGCGGTAGGTAATGCCCTTGAGGTACGTGAAGCCGTACGAACTCTGGAGGGTGAAGGACCGGAGGATCTCCTTAAGCTATGCGTCGAACTTGGCGCACCGCTTCTGATGATGGGGGGAATCGCTGAAGATTTAGACCAGGGGCGCGCGAAAATTCGCGAAGCTGTTGAAAATGGTAGTGGTTTAGAGCGGCTTGAGAGAATGGTTGTGGCCCAGGGCGGGAGTGTTCAGTCCCTTCATAATTTAGTGATCTCTGACACTGTATGTGAGTTGGAGAGTCTTGAAGATGGTTGGATCGAAGAGATGGACGCCCTGTCCATTGGGCTGGGAGCGATGAAACTGGGGGCGGGACGGGAGACCAAGGACGACATTATAGATCTTAGTGTTGGTTTGGAAATCTTGAAAAAAGTGGGTGATCGGGTTAGGAAAGGGGAATCGTTGATGCGAATTTATTATCGTAAAAAGGAAGGACTTCCCGAGATCATGAATCAACTGCGCGAAGCGATCAAATCTTCACATTCCGAGGTTAAACCTCCTCCCTTGATTCTGGCTGAAGTCACGGATAAAGAATTGATTCGATTCGATTGATTATGACTTCCGCGCTGAACCAAATGATTCTTGATTCAAAGCCTCTTAACTCTTCAAAGGCCTGGGAACTGATGACCAACCCTGGCGTGGATGTGGGGTTGTCCTCTGAAACCGTAGAGAAGATTAGGAATTCCCGACAGCGTGTGGAAAAGGTCTTGAATTCAGGCGAAACTGTGTATGGAATCAACACAGGCTTTGGTGCCCTTGCCGAGGTGCGTATATCGGACGAGGATTTGCTCACCCTACAGGGCAACCTGATTCGTTCCCACTGCGTTGGGGTTGGCAGAGATTTTCCAGATCAGATCGTACGGGGTATTCTATTATTGCGTGCCCACACATTATCCTTGGGTTTTTCAGGGGTTAGGGTAGAAGTGGTAGAGCAGATCCTGTCCCTTCTTAACCACAACATACTGCCAAGAATTCCTCGAATCGGCTCCCTGGGGGCATCTGGTGACCTGGCACCATTGGCCCATATGAGTCTGGCTCTGCTGGGAGAGGGCGAGGTCCGTAAGGATGGAGAATTAATACAGGCCAGCAAAGCTCTGGGTGACCTGGGATTGGCCCCGCTTGTTCTTGAAGCCAAAGAAGGGCTGGCTCTGATCAATGGAACCCCGGTGATGTGTGCTATAGGCGTTGAGTGCATTGAGCGGGCAAGGATTTTAATCAAGTCTGCCGATATCATCGCGGCCATGTGCCTCGAGGCTCTCTCTGGAACCGATCAGGCCTTTCTTCCCCGTCTTCATGAACTTCGTCCTCATCATGGTCAAAGGCTTAGCGCGAGAAACCTTTATAATCTCTTACAGGACTCAGCTCATCGGGAATCTCACCGGGATTGCGGCAGGGTGCAGGATGCTTATTCCCTACGCTGTATACCCCAGGTGCATGGTACTTGCTATGACGCGTTTTTTCGTACGCTGGAGACCCTGGAAATTGAGATCAATTCGGTGACTGACAATCCGATCGTACTTGAGGATGCTATCATCTCATGTGGTCATTTTCATGGAGAGCCGGTATCCATGGTTCTTTGCTACCTGGCCATGGGACTGTCTGAGCTAGCCTCCCTCTCGGAGCGCAGGCAAAATCGATTGATGAATCATCATCTTTCCCATCTTCCACCCTTTTTGATAGAGAATTCCGGTCTCAATTCCGGTTTAATGATAGCTCACTACACTTCTGCCGCGTGCGTTTCTGAAAATAAGGGCTTAGCCTATCCTGCGGTAGTGGACTCCATTCCAACCTCGGCTGACCAGGAAGATCACGTGTCCATGGGGGTTACATCCGCCAAGAATTGCCTTCGAATCATTGAAAACTTGGAATCTGTACTCTCGATTGAACTTCTAATGGCGGCACAGGGCCTGGAATATGCCTCAAAACCTGTATCTGCGAGCTTGCAGAATGTTTTTGAGGAGCTGCGTGAGATTGTTGAACCGGTGGATCGTGATCGAGTTTTTAAGGGAGATATTGAAAATGCCCGGAATTTCTTACGCTCCGGAAGGCCAGTGAAGTTGGTGGAATCATCACTTGGTAATCTGATGAAAGAATGAAAGAAGGAAAGCCAACAAGGTGATATGATGAATTGGGCTTGAGGTCCGAGCACTCGCGGAGGAACCCAGGTTCCTTCGAGGAAAGTCCGGGCTCCATAGGGCAGAATGCCTGGTAACGCCAGGGCGGAGTGATCCGACGGAAAGTGCAACAGAAAGGATACCGCCAGCCGAGATCTTGCGATTTTGGTTGGTAAGGGTGAAATAGTGAGGTAAGAGCTCACTCGCTTCTCGGGTGACCGAGAGGTGCGGTAAACCCCATTCGGAGCAAGATCGAGCAGGTGAGGTGAGGCGGCCCGCTGATCACCGGGTTGATCGCTAGAAATTCGTGGTGACGCGAATTCAAGATAGATGAGTGTTGCGGGAGTAAAATCCCAAACAAAACCCGGCTTACAGGGCCTCAAGCCTCCTAAACCGAAAAGTAAACTAAATGGGTTTGGGCATACTTAATGCTGAACGGAGCGCAGATGAAAAAGTACTTCGTCTTGGATACCAATGTTCTTTTACACAGTGCTGAGTCCTTGTTTTCTTTCAAGGACAACCATGTGGTTCTGCCTCTGCAGGTAATCGAGGAACTCGACCGCTTTAAAAAAGAACCTGATGAGAAAGGGCGTAATGCCAGGGCTGTCGCCAGAATTCTGGACAACCTCAGAGCCAAGGGACCACTATATGAAGGAGTGGAGACCGAGAGCGGGGGTTCGGTCCAGGTACTGACGGATTTTGAGCTGACCCTACATCCAGGCTTGGATCGGTCGGTTACCGACAACCAGATTATCGGTGCTGCCCACTACGTGAGAGATCATATCGCTCGGTCCAAGAAGGGGAAGAGATCCTCTGAAGTGATCTTCGTTTCTAAGGATCTAAATGCCAGGATCAAGGCTGACGCACTGGGAATTCTGGCCGAAGATTATGAAACGAACAAGGTCAATTTCGATGAACTCTACCGCGGGTGGGATAATTTGGAAGTTGAGGAGACCGAGCTTTCAAAATTCGAGGAAACAGGATTCCTAAAGGTGGATCCAGACCGCTACCAGGCTAACGAGTACCTGATACTCAGTACAGGTAAAGAAGAGATGCTGGGTAGATTTGATGTGCAGGCAGGCGGCATCGTAGCCCTAAAAGAGGGATACTCAGCGCCCTGGGGGATCCAGGCGCTAAATCACCAACAAAACTTCGCGCTGGAATGTCTTCTGAACAAGAAATTTCAGCTCGTGAGCCTGGTTGGCCAAGCCGGAACGGGAAAAACTCTGCTTGCTCTCGCGGCAGGTCTACAACGTACCATCGACGATTTGTCCTATAAGCGCATTCTGGTATCAAGACCCATCATGCCCCTCGGTAAGGACATTGGATACCTTCCCGGAAGCAAAGAAGAGAAACTCACCCATTGGATGCAGCCTATTTTTGACAACCTGAACTTCATCTTCGACAATTTCATCTCCGATGGCCTTCCCTCAGAACACCTCGAACTCCTGCTCAGAAATGAGAAGATAAGTCTTGAGGCGTTGACCTACATCAGGGGGCGCTCTATAGCCAACCAATGGTTAATGATTGATGAAGCGCAGAATCTTACTCCCCATGAAATCAAAACAATCATTTCAAGGGCTGGAGAAGGAACCAAGGTTATTATTACTGGCGATCCCTACCAGATAGATAATCCTTACCTCGATCCTTCCAGCAATGGTTTGACCTATCTTGTAGAGCGGTTCAAGGGTCAAGAGATTTTCGGAACGGTGATGCTTAGCAAATCAGAAAGATCCAAATTAGCGTCGCTTGCTGTAGAACTCCTATAGCCTCCGGGAAGAGGGTATTTTTGGAGAAACGTCTATTGATGCATCTTTCGCCCTTTAGGTATGTCTAATTCTCTCTTCCCTCTTCTCTCTCCTCTCTTCCTCCCCATATGAGTTATACTAAAAATACCAACGGGATTCTTATGAAATGGCGCAACCAGGGTAATTCCTCCAAATCGGGCTTATCGCTTGTGGAAATCGTTGTTGCCGCGGCAATTCTGGTGACCTTCTTGCTTCCCGTTTTCGGTCTGTACCTGATGAATACCCGCAGTACCGAATATACAAGTTCCTGGTCTGTGGGGATAAATATCGCCCAAAACGTGATGGAGCGTTTGATTTCTGAGGATGTTCCCTTCCTTTCAATGGATTCCACTGGATTTTCTGGAGGAACCAAGAGTCTGTCCGGTCGTTCACAGATGGATTTTCGCGGCGGTTTTGGCACGATGAATTTCAGTAATTATCGTCTACCTACTATTCTGGGTGCCAGTGGCGGAGGTGCTTATCGCCTGGATTCTGAAGGAGATCGTATCATCGTTAAGCATGGAATTTCCTTCAAGGTAATGGTCTGGGTAGGGATTTATGCGGATGACCTAAATAGTCCTGATCCAGGATCTCCCGGACTTTCCTACAAACATAACGCTGAACCTGAATCGGAAATGACCTTTTCCTATTACCCCAATCCCTGGTTTGATTACAATAATGATTGTGCTGAAGATAATGCCTCGGGAGAGAGCCTTTCAGCGGATCTCACAGACGTGAATTCACCCAGTACCTGTGCGGGAACTAAGGGGAGACCCCTGAACCCCTATGGGCAAAAAGCTGGATGGGAAGCAGATCCAAGCAAACCTCATTACAATGTGGTGGATGATCCCATGGATGACAGGTATCGCCATGGCTTTCCTATCCCCGGGGGGGCAAATTGGTCAGAATCCTCCGCCGGTAATACATGGCAAAAAGAACAAGACGGTACCGATTCGATCTCCAATGTAGCTTTGCATAATGGACCCTATTTTGTTCGCTATGAGGACAAGGCGTTTCATAACACGGAAGATTTAGATGGAGCTGATGGGGACGATGGGGGGTTCATGAAGATTATTGTAGGGTTAAAGTGGACCCCGCGAGGGCCTGGGGGAGCAGGGGCATCCCGACGAGATCAGGAATATTATTTGGTTTCCTTCAAGGCAAACCTTCAGGCACAGGTGAATTGAGTCTCATACAGTGAGACGGAAGAGAAAAGAGAGAAGAAAGAAGTGAGAATGGGAAATTCTAATTGAATTGAGAAAGCCTAAACTAGAGATGGAAAAGCGTAGAAAATCAGAGAGTCTAGCTCAGGATGGTCAACCGCGAGACAGGTTCGCGACGAGCCATCATTCTCTCTTCCCTATTCTCTCTTCCCTATTCCCATCCCGATTCAGGATGCCAGAATCAACAAGCTTTTCCAGGTTGCTATGTTTACGACGGAATCGGGGAGTAACCATCATCATGGTCATTGTCATTGGGATGATTCTGATGGCGCTTGCCATCATCCTCATGACTACCTCTGGCGGTACCAAGGAAAATATTTTTGAGCTCAAAGAAAAGTACCAGGCGAGGTTTCTGGCCCTGGGAGGTCAGCAGCACGCATTGTTGAAGTTTCGTCTTCTCCCTACCCAGTTCTATGACGCGGCGGCATATGCCATCGGTAAAAATCCTTATTACGACTTTACCCGCCCAATGGATCGCTATAATAACCCGGGACCGATGTTCTTCACCGGGACAGTCCCTGTACCTACCTATGTGGAAGACGCATCTGGGAGGCAGGTTCCCCTGTTATCAAGAGATGATAATTGGGCTTTTACCCCTGCCGATCGAGAATTTAAGGGGGCTATGGCCACCCACCTGAATCGCTTTCTAAAAGATATTCGTTCCGGTTACCCGGAAGGCAATGGAGTGATTGTGCTGAATTCAGACTCCCATGAAGACAAGGCCATGGGGAATAATTGGAGAGATCCCTATAATGGCAGCTATTTTGTGGACAGGGTCTTTATTTTTGGATCCCAGGGCTCCCTGAGTTATTCCACCGATTCTGTTTTGGTATCCTGTCGGGGAATTGCCCAGAGAGCGGGACAGGTATCTATAATTCCACAACCTGATGGAGCGGTCAGGGACCTGACCCGACAGTACTTGAGATTTTCCACGACTCAGGCCGGTAGCGGGTTTGAAGGTCAAACTGATGTTGCGTTTTCGAACCAGGAAAAATTTGAGTTCCTGGAGAAATATGAGGCGGACCTGGCCAACCCGGATCCAATGAGTTCAGCACGGGGCGAGGCAGTGACTGCCACCTACGAAGTACAGAGGGAAAAATGATGTCACGAAATCGATCCAGGGCAGCGTTTACCCTTGTAGAAATCCTTTTTTCAGTAGCGATCATGGCCTTTGTGGGTACCATGCTCGCTAAGCTTCTGCTACGAAGTACCAGGAGTTTCAACTCCAAGTTATGGCGTCAGACTTCCAACAAAGAAATTGATCGAGCGATCCAGAAAATGCAGAAATTTCTAAAACTCGCAACCTATCCTAGTGAAAACACCTTCAAGGGAGTCCTCAGGGATCGATCCGATAATTTTTCCATGCTTATTTACGATGAAAATCTTTCCCTGGGGGAGGCTTATTCGAAGAATACCAAGAACCTGGTCAAGGACGAGGAGGGTTCAGGTACAGTCAATTTTGATTCAGCAGCGGCCGATTATCGATATTTTGGTTCAGGCATCAAGGATGATTGGACGGCTGAGGATTTTGCCAATCGTTATGATAATACCAATGTTGAGACGGATGTTATGAGTTGGACAAGCTGTCAGGCCGGGTACCAGGGTATTCCCGGTTTTGCTGATGTGAAACCACGTTGTGGGAAGCATCGTCTCTTTTTGCGTAACCGCTCTCAAGTACAGCGGGCCAGTCCCGAGACTTATAAATTTTTTCAGGATCTCTTCCTGGAATCTAGCTTTTGTATTACCAAAAATGTGGTGCCTGTGGGAGGGAATAAAGGATATTTAATGGGACAGGGACAATATGGATGTCAGAATTCGGACTACATTGATAGTCGGGCCCCTACCTTGCATAATGACGAGCTAGCCATGGTAGGAATCAAGCTATTGGCGCGCAATATAGCTACTGTTACAATCTATCATTACCAAAAGCCAAATGATCGCTCTACGACGGTAGGAATTGATATGGTAGCGGTGGCTCCTCATTACGGAACCGAGGTGATCAAGAAAAGCACGCAGGCTAATGTCTCTCTTAGAGTCTTGCCGCAGTAAACTCTTACCGATATTTACCAGAGAGGGTTGGATTGAAACATCCAAGTGTTCAAATAATTAGACCAAAGATAGAGAATCCACTAATGAACCAAAGAACAGTCGAGGTTTGAGTTGGCCAAGAAGTGGCAGGACGTTGAATTCGTCGATTATAAGGAGCGTCAAAAAAGGCGCCGGCTTCGTAAACGCGAAGCGGTTCAGGAAGAGCTGGCTTCCTCTGTAGGATCACGTATGAACGTGACCTTGATCATTGTGGTGGTCCTACTATTTACCGGGGCGTTTGGGGCTTTGTTCTATGTGATGCTGGAACAGAGAGAATTTGAAGATGATCGTACCGGGAAAATGTATGTAGAGATAAGAAACTCCTCTGGGGAGGTTCGATTTCGACGCTACGAAGTAGATGATTTTCAGCCAATTGGAGAGCAAAAGAAATTCCAATCCGGTTTTTTCCAGACAGGCGATCAATCAAATCTGGAGTTGATCACTTTTGATGACACCCTCTTAAAAGTTCGTTCCGAATCCCAGTTCACATTGGATTCGATTGAGATTTTTTCAGGAAATCAGCGCACGAAGACGAATCTTACCCTTGATTACGGTGAAATTATATTTGATTCTCGAAGGTCCGCAGGAGGGCTTTTAGAGCTGCATGTATCAAAGGCTGAGATATATGCCGGACAGGCTTTATTCAAGGTGGAATACTTCGGTGATGAAATCAGGGTAAAGATGTCACAAGGGGTGGCAAGGGTAGAAGGCTTTGGGACTAGCCGGGAAATTACATCTGCTGAGTACGTGCAGATTTCTAATGATTCCATGTCTCTCCCAGCAGGCTTCAATCCACTTTCGGAGAACTGGTAATGCGCGCTGATGATGTAAAGAAGTTTGAGCTCTTCAAGGACCTGGAAGAAATAGAGATCAAGAAGCTTCTACAATTTGCAAAGGTAAAGCAGTACACGCGTGATGAGGTAATCTTTCTACAGGGTGATCCTGGTTCAGGGCTCTTTCTAATTCTGCGCGGAGTGGTTGAGATTTATATCGAACCCGGTGGAAACAGAGTCTCATTAGCAAAGCTCAAAGCTGGCGAATTCATGGGTGAAATGTCACTTTTCGGAGACGGAAATCAAACTCGTACAGCATCAGCACTTTCCTTCGAGCCAGTTACGGCTGTAATGATAAGCACCGTAGATTTTAAGAAACTTCAAACTTCAGGTCCCAAAATTCTTTCAAAAATCCTTCTTCGGCTACTGATGAGCCTTGCCAGGCGATATGACAATTTAAAGTCCGAATTTCATTCCGTACGGGAGCAGATTGCGGGGGCTCAAGGCTAAACCATGGAGATGTAAGTGTTAGTTGAGGATTTACAACGTCAATTTGAACTTTTTCAAGACCTTGATGAAGTGAGTCTCCGAAAGCTTCTGCAATTTGGACGCTTAAAATACTTTGAAGATGGTACGATCATCTTTCGACAGGGGGATCTTGGAGCGGGTCTTTTGTGTGTGTTGGAAGGTGCCCTGGATCTTTTTACCCAGAAAGGGGATCCGGACATCACCGACTCTGACAACATTGCCGTGGTAGATCAAATTGGTGTCGGAGAATTTGTGGGTGAAACCACACTCTTTGGTGAGGTTCGAAAGCGGCCTACCGGAGCCAGGGCTAGTGGTAACACTTTTGTATTATGGATCAATACTCTTGAGTACCGTCGACTTCAGAGTTCAGGACCCATGGAATTGACCAAAGTTCTCCTGCGTTTAGTTATCAATCTTTCTTCTACCTTCCGTACAAAAAATCAGGAACTCGGGGAACTCAGAAAGAAACTCGAAGAGCTTGAAGTCTTTCGTAACAAAGAATAATCCCCCAGAGCTTGATTTTTTTTGCCCGGATTCCCGGCCAAACCAGGAATCTCTCGATTCCTTTGCTCCTCTGCGATGAGCTTACTTTGGTCATGAACCTGCAAGCAGATAGGAATATGTTTGCTTTTCGGTACAGAATTGACTGCCTCGCCGGGGTCCGTCAGACTACTAATGGAAAATGAAATAAAACACATTCTGAGAGAGTATGAATTCATATCTTAAACGCAGTGCTTTTGATCTTCTCAAGATTGGAATTGGACCCAGCTCTTCTCATACTTTAGGGCCAATGAATATGGCTCGAAAATATCGCGAAGAACTCTTGAAAATTGGAGATGGGGTAACCCAGGTATGTGTCACCCTTAAGGGCTCTCTTGCCCATACAGGAGTGGGACATTTAACACCCAACGCCCTATGTGCTGGTCTTTTGGGACTGGATCCAGTTCTATCACCGATAGAAGAGATCACGGGTGCCAGGCAGAGAATTTTATTGGAGGGAGGATTTCACCTGGCTGAAAAGTGGATTTCCACCGAAATTGAGGCTTTGGTGGTACTGGATAAGGAGGCAAAAGACTATCGCCATCCAAATACCGCCATTTTTCTGGCCAGAGATGGAAGAGGAAAGCTCGTGCTTGAGCGTGAATATTGTTCCGTGGGAGGGGGGTTGTTCGTTGAGATTCAGGATCTTAAACCCACTTTGAACAAAACTGAGGGTGAGAAAATATCTTTTTCATGGATTCTGGAAGAATGTTCTCGATCAGGTCTTTCCCTGGTTGAATGGACCTATGCCCAGGAAGAATTGAAATCGGGTCTGGATAAGAAGGGGGTCCATGAAAGACTGCGTGCCTTATGGCAGATCATGCAGGAGACCATAGACGCGGGTTTTCGAAATGATGGCATTATACCCGGGAAACTAGGAGTGCGAAGAAGAGCCCGTAAGACGCTCGAGAGGCTGGAAGAGAGGGTGAATAAACTCACACGCGGGATGCCGTTCATGGGAAAAGCGGGTATTTACGCACTTTCTGTTAGTGAAGAAAATGCCTGTGGGGGGCGCGTTGTAACAGCACCCACTTGCGGAGCCTGCGGAGTTCTTCCCGGCGTTCTCACGGTACTTTCCCGGGATGAGGGATTTTCAGACGAATCAGTTTATGATGGTCTTATGATCGCGGCTCTCATTGGAAACATCGTTGTGGACAGGGCTTCCATTTCCGGCGCTGAAGTTGGCTGCCAGGGAGAGGTTGGTGTTGCCTGTGCCATGGCAGCGGCAGCCTTTTGTGCGATGAATGGAGGTTCCAATTACCAGATTGAGGAAGCTGCTGAAGCCGGATTGGAGCACCATCTTGGACTGACCTGTGACCCCGTGATGGGATTGGTACAGGTTCCCTGTATAGAACGAAATGCGGTGGCGGCGGGTACGGCCATAAATACAGCAAATCTGGCCCTGCTGGGAGAAGGTTCTCACTTGATTAGTTTTGATTGTTGTGTAGATACCATGATGCTCACGGGAACCGAAATGAGTGAAAAGTACAAAGAAACTTCCCTGGGCGGACTGGCCACGACCCACTGTTAATCCCCTATGCTTCGCATATTTCTAGCCCTTTCTCTTCTACAGGGAGTACACGGCTCCTCCTTTCTACTTGGATTAGGCTATCTCGAAATTGAATGGGAGCTGCATCTACTTTCCCAGCGTATTCAAAACTCCATGGAGTTTGAACTGGATGAATCCCTGGCAAAGCATCTACTCTTCCTTGAGGAGGCAATTCGCTTCAAAAAATATAGTAGGGATCCTTCCGCGAAGGCATCGATACATTATTCCCTGAAGAGAAGAGAGAATCTATGGGAATCAGTTTTCTGGGAGGGGAAATTTCAAGCCCTTCGAGTCCAGTTAACGGTGGGAAGAACGCTCAGGGCGAGAAAACCAGAAGCTGAAATGAACCGCTGGTCCGAAAAGCTGCAATCTCTGGGATTTCAAACATCACTCCTCATTAATAAGGAGCAAAGGCTAAGAGTGTTGAAAATTGAGAGGTTGGAGCGGGGTTGGATTTTCCGCGCCTGTTTACAAGGATGGAAGGGGACTGGGAATCTCATTCGAGGAGACCTGGTATGGAAAAAGCAGGACTCTACTGTTCTTGAGAACCAGTACTGTCGGCACTCGCCTGCTCTTCAAGACTCTTTCTGAGCCGGATCGTTCTCAGAATTTTGAAGAACTCGCCGGGATTCATTAGCTCGGTATATTTGGACATCGGCTTGTCTTTTGAGAGCACCATTAAGGCTGGAAGTTCCAGAGAATAGTGACGTTTAATCAGGTTTAAAGCTCTCTCACTCAGGTTTTCAGCAACCTTAAACTTTCTCATGTAAGTCAATTCATTTCGCTTTAGGGGTTGATCTTCTAAATAGGCGCTAAGGATGGATTGGAATTCTTGAGTTGGGTCGACAAGAACAATGAATGGCTCCTGGATCTCCTCCTTCATCGTGTTGATCTCGATGATTCCACCTAAGCTGTTAAACTCCAGTCCGTGGGGTCCCGGAACCAAATCCATGGTTTTCAGCATAGATTTTTTAGCATTGGCTTCAACCTTCTTTCGGGATTGAGGAGTAAATAGATGAAGGGGGATAATATGAGATCCCCGATCATTTTCCAGAGTCACAATTCCTGATGACAGGTTGATGGGTATTCCTTCCACGATTTTTCCAGTTTGAAGCTGAAATCCTGAGATATTTCTAAGCTCACGTTTTGTTCGCTTCTCCATTTCTACCGGTTTTAGGATTGGATCTGCCGGGTACTTCAACCTACGTTCTTCGGATAAGGTTCTCCATTGTTCATACCAGGACTGCAGAGAACGTAAAAAAGCCCTGGGGGGCCACATTCCTTCAATACTTCCAATACGTCCTGCATCGGAATAGGCGATGATTGTGGGATATCTCTCCAATCTGAACAACCTGGACAGATCGATACCATGTTTCTTCGTTTCCGCATCAATACGTTGGATATGAAAGACCTGAAGAAAATCCTGGATATCTGCTCGGCGGAGAACTTGCTCTTCCATATCTCTTGAGATTGATGACCAGTTTGTAAAAAAAATAAGAAGAACTGGTTTCCCTACCCGTTTACTGATTCTCCTGGGATCGCGCATTTCCTTAAAGGGCAGGGGAGGAGAAGTGATCATCGGGGAAGATTGCACCGAAGTCTCAGTTTCCTCTGCAGCAAAGGCCAAAGAACACAAAAATAGGAAGCACAGAGAAAGAGATCTCATGATCTATTTTTCGTCAGAGAGACCCATAACATTGATGGTAGGCAAAGGATAGGGAGAAGTTCTAAGAACTACTGACTTTCTTGAAAGAGCTTCTCCAGACGGTCTACATAGGAGTTAACCAGCTGAAAACCTCCATCAAAAAACCCCGGGTCTTCTAAATCTACCTGACAGGTTCTCTTGAGAAGATCCGCGCACTTACCAGATCCTCCAGCCTTTAGAAGGTCACGATATCCCTCAACAAAACCAGAACCATTTTGTTGGTAGAGAGCATATAGACTCAGTACCACCATCATGCTCATGGAGTAGGTCCAGCAGTAAAAAGGATAATGAAAAATATGGGGAATTTTTGACCAGCCAAATTTCTCTTCCGGCGGGGTTTGGATTTCATCGCCGTTACGCCTGGAAACCATATCCATCCAGATGCCGTTAATGGTATCTGCATCGAGGCTTCCCTCCCTGGACAGTTCATGGCATTTCAGTTCAAAGTCTGAGATCAGGGTTTGCCGAAAGAGAACTGAAACCATTGAGCCAACCTGCTCATCGAGTAATAGTAGTCTGAGGTTAGGATCTTCAAGCGTTTCCAGGTAATGATCAAGGAGAATCAGCTCCGTGAACTGTGATGCGGTTTCAGCCCCCGTTTTGGTGCCGAATCTGAGTACAGGAGGCTGGTTTTCATCTGCATAGGAGAAGTGAATGGCATGCCCGAGTTCATGGGAGAGGGTAAATACTGAGTCGTAGTTCTCTTCATAATTCATCAAGATAAAGGGACCCTCAGGAGTACCGCTGCAATAAGCACCCGTTTTCTTTTTTCCTGCTGAAGGAGCATGCACGCGATCACTCATCAGGATTTTTTCTCCCCTGTTGGCGTAATCATCATCAAATCGCCTGAGGCTCTCAAGTATTTCCTGGCTGGCCTGAGCGTAGGGTACTGAGATTTTTTTCTTTAGTAGTGGAGCACGGAAGTCTTGTGATCCATAGGTAGAGAGTTGCAACGCACGCTTCTTAAACGCGTGGTAACGGCGAAAAAGTGGAAAACTCCGCTCAGTGGCTCTAAATAAATTAAGGATGGCATCTTCCGTGAGATCTTCCTCAAGAGCGCTTTGAGCCAGGACATCTTCTCTCGACCTCAGCCTTTGTAATTCTGTCTGGTAATCGGAAACAATGGACCGGTAGGAATAGACCAGAAAACGATTCATGTCGCCATAGCACTGGTTTTCTCGAAGATATACGTCCCTTCTAATATCAGGATCCGAGGACCCCTTAAAAGCTCTGATCTTTGATTTGCTCAATTTTACTGCTTTGCCATCAACTTCTAGATCTCCAAAATCCAGGCTTGATTCAATTTCAGTGTAAAACTTAGACCATGCCGAAGAACCATGAAGATTTTTGAAGCGAATGGCTCTCTCCTCCTGGTCGGAAAGAAGCCATGTCTCACGCTCCTTTAAGGATTCAAAAAAGTAACGATAGGTATTTAGCTCTTCTGAAACCACAAGCCTCTCAAAGGATTCTCTTGGAATCCTGGCAAGTCCATGGGTGAAGAATTGAAGTTCACTCTGAATTTCTGCCCCGGCGGATCTGATTTTTTGGTATAGCTGGAGTTTTTCTGAATTTTCCAGATCCACATCATGGGAAAGATGGGCGAATGCATAGAGACGGTGTAGAGCCAATTGAATTGATTCGTAACTGCTAATAGCAGGTGCCAGTGCTTTGGGGCCCAGGCTTGCCCGGTCAAACAGGGTCCGGTACTTCTGGAATTCACTGGCAAGCTCAGACAATTTTTGAAGATCCGTTCCGATCTGTGGAGAGTGGATCGAGGTGTATAGCGGGGAAAGGTCCCACAGGGGAAATCGTTGAGAATCCTGACATTGTTCCGGGGACATGGGCGCTCCTAGCTTAAAGATTGTAGTAAAACTCGCCGGCAATATCAGATATGCGGTAGAGCCGTCGATAGAGGTCCCAGGTCTTCTGGTCCCACTGGCCCGTAGGATAACATCTGCCGTCAAGGTCTAATCTACCAGGACAGTGTTCTGGAACAGGTTCTGGTTCATAAATCTTGGAAATGATCTCCCCCTGCACCAGGATTGTAATTTCTTCGAGAGTTTTAGCATCTTTGAGCTTTTTTTCAAGGTAGGGAAGACGCATTTTAACCAATTCCCGCTTCTCCTGAAGGATTTTTTCATGCTCCAGTTTAGAGGTATAGATTTGTTGCATGAGAGATTGAATTTTTCGGTTGGACTTACCAAGAGCATCTTCTTCCTTGCTTCCGTAACCACGCATTCGGGAGATTTTCATCTTATGCTGCTCTTCTTCTTTCTTCTTACGGTTAGCAAGCCAGGATGTGATTGCCATCGCTGGAATGGGAATTTCAAGGTGCGTAAGTTTGGGAAGCTTGAAGGATCCGTCGTCATACAGGGAAATAACGATTTTTGTAGCATTTGCAAGGCGTGCATTTCGTATAAATTCATCGATTGAGAAGGTCTCCAGGCTCTTTCCTGAAAACTGATTGAAAATACTGGAATACTCAAGAACAATTAAGTCAAAGACATCATCACTTTGCCGCTTAAGTAGGAAATGGTTACTTTGTCCATCCTGGTAATGCAGAACAGGGATTTTGTTATGAAGATTTTGAAGCTGGGGATATTTTGTAGGAGGCGCGACGATATAGTCCTTCTGGTAGTAAGAACGTAAATATCCTCGAAAGAGGGAGCGTACATTCTCGCGGTTGAGCGCCATCTCGGTTGTGAAATATTCGTGAGGGTGGAGTATAGCGCTGCCAAAGGTCTTACGCGAAATGGTCTCCTTTAGATTGGCCATGGTCTTGATCATTTCAAAATCTCCCCGCCTAAACAGGAGAAAATTCTTATTGGTTATAACCCGTTGGAAGACTTCCTCTTCAGAGAGGGCACCAAACAAAAGAGCATGACCCAGGACCAACCAGGTGAGAACAGGGAATAAACGACAATTTTTCATGTGAATCTATGATATTTCTTCGGCTTCTACAGAGGTAGCCCTGATATTTTACCGGGGAACCAACTATGATAGACTCTCCGCAATGAGTGGATGCGCCTGCAGGGATTTAAAAAATGGATGAAAATCTGGATCGAAGGGTATTTGTAGCCTTTGATATTGAGACAACAGGTCTCCAGCCTATCATGAACCGGACATTGGAACTGTCTGCGGTAAAGTTTACGACATCGGGTAGGATCTTGGGTGAGTTTGATGAGTTAATCAATCCGGGTATCCCTATTCCCGAAGCGGCCAGCAAGGTCAATAAAATCTATGAAGAGGATATAAGAAATAAATCCCGGGCAACTGAAATTCTAAAGGGATTTTCAGAGTTTCTCGATGGTTGTGGATCTGAAGTGATACTTCTAGCTCACAATTCAGAATTCGATGTAGGTTTTCTGGGGGCTGAATATATTTTGTGCAATATGGAGCCGCCCAAGGTTGAGATATGGGACACTCTGCCCATGTCCCGAGCGCTGGTACCTAATATCATGAACCACAAGCTTTCAACCCTTGTTCATCATTTTGATTTCAGAGCCGATGGATTTCACCGAGCACTGGTAGATTCCTACCATGTCCACTACCTTTTCAAGTGGTTTTGTTCGCAGGTTAATTCTCTCGATGAGCTTCGTGAATTAGCCAATCCAAGGTATTTTGATCAATCAAATGAATTGTTTTCAGTACAGCTTCCCCTGCCGCTGATGAAGCTGAAAAAATCCCTCGCCAGTAATTCCAGACTCAGGTTTGTCTATGAAGGGGAGACCGGGATTCGAGAGACGATTGAAGTGGTCCCGCATAATTTGTTTCATGACGAAAAATATAGCTATATACTCGCAACTAGAGAAACACTAGGGTACCCCCAGGCGTTTCGGCTGGACCGTCTTTCCCGTCCTGAAATTGTCATGGAGTCTCTTAATTGAATTGGAAGCGAAAGACAGGGTGTGAAAATCCCGATGAAGGTATGAAATGAGGAGAAAATTGTGTTTGTGATCCTGGTAACGCTACTGGTTCTGACTGGCTGCAACTGCGTTCACGCGATTGATAAAGGGAAGAGCAGTCGAGACACTAAAGTATTGTACGAAACAAAGAGGTTTTTCTCTGCCGGGGAGAAACTGAACAAGGAAGTATCCCGTTTCACCGTAACCAATACCTATAAGTTCAAGCATAATAAGAAGAATACGACCTCCTTAATGCTTCCCTGGTCTCGTGGAGAATTGCGTACCGATGCCGGGGAAAAATTCGCTGTGGAGGGGGCCAAGGATCTCGCGGTCACTCATACCATGAAAACCAGGGTTCCTAAATCTGAACGGATGGGAGTGGATTGGAAATTCAGCGTGAATCTGCCTTCCGGGAAGGAGCGCCTGAAGGCAAATGAAAACAAAGTTACCGCGGCTCTTGGTGAAACCGGACAAGGCCTTGCAGGACCAACCTATGGCAAGGGGCTTGATCTGGGGGCGGAAGTAACTCTAACCCATCTGAGGGGAAAAAAAGTTCAGGATAAGACAGCCATTGGTTATAAAGTTCAGGGAAATTATTCCTCCCTCATTGATAAGCCCTCCAGGAAAGAGCCGGGGGATATGGCAACTCTAAAATGGAGCCGAACTCTTCAAAAGTCGAAGAATCTCAAGTACACCTTCGGGGCGGGGACTACGTTGACCAAAAGAAGCGCTAACTTTCGGCCAGGGGATCAAAAGTCGGAGAATCCCAGCCGTTTTGAACATCAAATTTCTCTAAAAATGGATAAAAAGCGTTCAGCCAAGATAAGTGAGTCCTTTCAGGTGCAGTTTCAGGAAAGAGGCGAAATTGAGGTGCAGGAATCCAACGGGCAGATCGTCAACACTGAACAGGGAGATCGTTGGACCGTTGCCTGGACATTCACTAAGAAACGTAACAAGAAGCTTTCCGAACGTTTTGGTCTAAACGGGATTTTTGGCGGAGCCAATAATAACCTCGAGGTGGTTCCCCCTAACGTGGGAAACGCTACAGCACAGCTTGGAAAAGATACCAAAACTCGCATGGAAGAGGTTCAGCTGGTCTATGGCAGAAACTGGACCATCAATAAATATAAGAAATGGTTCCTTGAAGGAACCTACGGTCTGACCGATGATTCCCGCGACTGGACCTTCAGCACGGGATTGACATCCCAATTCTAGCCAAAATCATGAATAGCAATAAAAAACAGCCTTTTCAAAGCCTACCATCCAACCCTTGTTTTCCTGCTATCGAGGAAGAGATTCTCAATTCGTGGAAAGAGCAGAACACCTTCGAGCGATCCGTAGAAAACAGAGACGTCAAACACTCTTTCGTTTTCTACGATGGGCCGCCCTTTGCAACGGGTTTGCCGCATTTCGGACATCTTCTACAGGGTACTGTGAAAGATCTGGTACCACGCTATAAAACCATGAGGGGTAACCGCGTGGAGAGAAGGTTTGGATGGGACTGCCATGGTCTTCCTATCGAGTTGGAGATTGAGAAGACTCTGAACCTAAATGGACGACCGGAAATCCTGGATTTTGGGGTTGCGCGATATAACGAAGAGTGCCGCAGTACCGTTCTTCGGTATACCAAAGAATGGCAAGTTGTCACCGAGAGACTGGGTCGCTGGATTGATTTTGATAATGATTATAAGACCATGGATCGCTCCTACATGGAGTCGGTCTGGCATGTCTTTAAGCGTCTCTGGGATGAGGGATTAATTTACGAGGGAAGAAAGGTACTGCCCTATTCCTGGAGGTTGGCGACACCGCTTTCCAATTCGGAAGCGAGTCTAAATTACATGGACGTTCAGGATCCTTCGGTGACGGTGCGATTTCGTCTCAAAGGAGAGCAGAACCGTTCCCTGTTAGTCTGGACAACCACTCCCTGGACACTTGTTTCCAATCTTGGGGTATGCGCGCACCCTGATATGAAGTATGTAGAGATTGAAACACTGCCTGATGGAGAAAGACTGATTTTGTCTGAAAGTCTTCTGCAATCCTATTTTAAAGAAGGTGAATACACCCTGGTTAAATCCTTCCTGGGTCTTGAGATGAAAGGTTGGGAGTATGAACCTCTCTTTGACTACGCTTCCCAACATCACGACACTTCACAATGCTATCGTGTATTAAACGATACCTATGTCACCGATGACTCTGGAACTGGTCTGGTTCATCAGGCGCCGGCTTTTGGGGAAGATGACCTTCGGATTTGTCAGCCCCTGGGTATTCCTGTCTTTGATCCCCTGGATGAGTCCGGCAATTTTCAGTCCTGGATGGACAAATTTGGAGGAATGAATTTTAAGGAAGCGGATAAGCACATCTGTAGGGATCTAAAAGACCGCGGATTGATGTTTTTACATCAGACCGTGGTACACAACTACCCCTTCTGCTGGCGTACGGATACCCCACTGATGTACAAAGCTATGCCGGCCTGGTTCGTCGACATTGAAAAAATCAAGCAGCGTCTCCTCAAAAATGCCGAAGAAATTCATTGGGTTCCTGAACATATCAAAGACGGCCGCTTTGGAAAATGGCTGGAAAACGCTAAAGATTGGGCTATCAGCAGAAGTAGATTCTGGGGATGTCCGCTTCCCGTCTGGATCAATGAAGATGGAGAATCCATCTGCTTTGGAAGCGTGGAGGAATTAGAAAAGGCCAGCGGTACAGAAATAGAAGACATTCATAAGCATTTCGTTGATGAAATCGTTTTTGAGCGCGACGGAAAAAAATATCATCGGGTACCCGAGGTATTGGATTGTTGGTTTGAATCGGGAAGTATGCCCTACGGACAGCAGCATTATCCCTTTGAGAAGCAGAAGGAATTTGAAGAGCATTTTCCTGCTGATTTTATTTGTGAGGCCATTGATCAGACCCGCTGCTGGTTTTACTATCTTCATGTCATCGCAACAGCGCTCTTTGACCGCCCTGCCTTTCGAAATGTAATCTGTACCGGACTTATTCTGGCCGCCGATGGAAAGAAACTGAGTAAGCGGCACAAGAATTACACCCCCCCGATGGAGGTATTCCACACTTATGGTGCTGATGCTCTACGCTATTTTTTGGTGACTTCCCCTGTCGTGAAGGGACAGGAAGTACGTTTCTCCGATGATGAGGTCAAAGAGGTTGTAAAATCCACGCTTCTACCTCTCTGGAATGTATTTTCCTTCCTCATCAGCTATGCCAATATTGATGGCTATAAACCAGAAGGTAAAACCAAATCGAAGAATTCTCTCGACCGGTATATTCTGTCTGAGTACCAGCAAATGCTGGATACGGTGACTAAGAGTCTCGATGTTTACGAACTTAATGATGCCTGTAGGAGCATAGAAAAATTTCTGGTCACCCTTACGAACTGGTATGTTCGCCGATCTCGAAGAAGATTTTGGAAGTCCGAGACAGATATAGACAAGGCCGATGCCTATGAAACTTTATTTTCGGTACTCAAGGGCCTTTGCAAGGTGCTTGCTCCAATCATGCCTTTTCTTCCAGAGTACATTTATCGTCACCTGACTTCTGAAGAATCAGTACACCTTAGTGACTGGGACGCAGTCATCCCTGGGCTTATTGATAGAGAACTGAGTGAAGAGATGGCTATGGTTCGCACCGTGGTTTCCCTGGGACATAGTCTAAGGGCCAGAAATCGGATAAAGGTGCGTAAACCGCTCTCTAAAATGCTAGTAGCCGGATCTATCAACCAGGATATTATTGAAAAATATAGTGACGTGATTCTTGATGAGCTGAATGTAAAAACCGTGGAGTATGTGGAAGATGCATCCCGGCTGGGAGAAGTTCACCTCAAGCTTAACGCTAAAGCCTTAGGACCAAGATTTGGGAAGGATTTCAAACGAATTCTCAGCGCTTCCAAGGAGGGGAGATTTGAGCTACGGGGAACCCAGGTTCAGGTTGAAGGCATCGTCATTGAAGAAGAAGACTTTGAGTTAACCTATAGAGCCCAGGAAGGGTTTGACTGCGCCTCAGAAAATGAGCTTCTCGTTTCCCTGGACCTGGTTCCCACCGAGGAATTGGTTCTCGAGGGTCATGCCCGGGAAATCATTCGTCATCTCCAGACCTTAAGAAAGGACGCTGACTTTGAACTCAGTGATCGAATTCATTCCTATGTTCTTTCCACCGATACGGCAGTACAGGAAGCGATCCGTCGTCATAAAGACTTGATTTCCCAGGAAACCCTCTCTCTTGAGGTTTTTTCTGAAGGAATTGAAGATTCTAAGTCTCGACGGGTAGTAGAAGTGGATGATCTAAGTTTTGAACTTGGCGTGCGTCTGGCCTCATAGATTTTTCATCCTCGTATTCCTATTCTTTCCCAATAAAAAAAGGACCGGGATCTGAGACCCAGGTCCTTTTTGTATTTTGATAGATCTTGAACTACATGTTGCGAATGATTTCGTCTCCAAACTCGGAGCACTTGAGAAGAGTAGCTCCTTCCATCAGTCTCTCGAAATCATACGTTACACGTTTGGCGGCAATCGATCCCTCGATACCCTTTACGATTAAATCAGCGGCTTCCTGCCATCCCAGGTGCTCAAACATCAGAACACCGGAAAGAATCACAGAGCCAGGATTTACCTTATCTAGTCCTGCGTATTTGGGAGCTGTGCCATGGGTTGCTTCGAAAATCGCATGACCGGTCTCATAATTGATGTTTGCCCCGGGAGCAATACCAATCCCGCCGACCTGGGCGGCAAGCGCATCGGATATATAATCTCCGTTTAGGTTCAGGGTGGCGATCACGCCATATTCCTTGGGACGGGTGAGAATCTGCTGTAAAAAGGCATCAGCGATCACGTCCTTGATGATGAGCTTTCCCTCGGAAACAGCTTTATCCTGGGCTTCATTGGCAGCCCCGGTTCCACTCTTCTCAACGATACGGTCATATTCAGCCCAGGTGAAAGTGCGATCCGCATATTCACGTTCGGCAAGTTCATAACCCCATTTTTTGAAGTAGCCTTCTGTAAACTTCATGATATTTCCCTTGTGCACAAGGGTTACCGATGGTCTTTTATGACTGAGGGCGTATTCAATCGCGCCTCGAACGAGTCGCTCTGTTCCTTGCTTGGAAACAGGTTTTATTCCAATGCTCGAGGTTTCGGGAAAACGAATCTTGGTGACCTTAAATTGTTCCTGGAGGATTTTCACCAGACTTTTGCACTCGTCGGATTCTGCCGCGTATTCCACCCCGGCATAAATATCCTCTGTGTTCTCCCGAAAGATCACCATATCGGTGTTTTCTGGATTTTTGAGGGGGGAAGGGACCCCTTGAAACCAGCGCACAGGCCGTAGGCAAGTATATAAATCAAGTTCTTGTCTGAGGGCCACGTTCAACGATCGAATTCCTCCACCCACCGGGGTGGTCAGAGGACCTTTGATGCCGATCTTGTATTCTCTGACAGCAGTCAATGTGTCCTGGGGAAGCCATTCGTTAAATTTATTGAATGCCTTCTCTCCAGCAAAGACTTCAAACCATGAGATCTCCCTATCCCCTTTGTAAGCGTTTTTAACAGCGGCGTCCAGAACGCGTTGAGCGGCTCGCCAGATATCAACGCCAGTGCCGTCACCTTCAATGAAGGGGAGGATTGGATTATTGGGTACATTGAGAGTTCCATCTTCACGGGCGGTGATTTTTTCTCCGGAGGTTGGAGCTTGCAGGTTTTGAAACATTGTCTCTCCTTTTCTCTGAGCAGTGTTAAACGCGCCGAGTATACACCCGCAAGGGGCCAAGTCCCAAGAAAAATGGGGATTCAGGCGGCTGCAAGCTCCACATCTCTGCTCATCGGCGGCTCCCGTAGCGCCGCTACGCCACCCTTCTCTTCACAGGCTGTGTAGCTTTCGCTCGCCCTCGGTCCCCCTCTTTCTTGGGACCTGGCCCCTTGCGGGCGTCCCGAAGGAATTGGATAGGTCTAAATGGGGATTCAGGCGGCTGCAAGCTCCACATCTCTGCTCATCGGCGGCTCCCGTAGCGCCGCTACGCCAGCCTTCTCTTCACAGGCTGTGGAACTTTCGCTCGCCCTCGGTCACCCTTTTTCCTTTGACGGTTGACAAAGCTATTTTCCGGATTATTATCTGAACCTCTCGAGGAATATTACACACAGGATAATTGGGCATTTTGTTCTTAGTTCAGGATGCCAAGGAGTTGCTATGAAAAGGGGATTGACTGTCACGTCGCTCTTGGTTGGGTTCACTGTATTTACTGGTCTTATCACTGCGGGTGATCTAAGCGGTCGCACACAAGGGGATAAGAGTATTCTTGTTTTTAAGCCAGTTATCGGTGAGCTTGAAGAATCCAGGTCAAATCAGATTTCAAGTATCATTGCCGCTCTTAAGACTTCCTATCGTACTCTCAATGACCTGCAGCTCAATGATGATATTAGCTTTGAGACCCAGGGTGCCTCGGGTCGATATGATCGGGCACTCAGTAAATTAAGCTCCGCTCTCAGAGCCCTTAAGGATTGGCAGGATGAAAATGGTGATGACGCCGGTCCTGAGAATTTCAGAGGTAGGGCCACCGTATATATTCGACAGCATGTGAGCAACGGTTGGCAGAGTGATGTTATCAGAGCCCTACCCTCCTTTGTGGGAGAAGGCGATATGGCGGCTATCAAGGCCATTGTTGATCGAATCAACTCCGGGTTCGTTGCAAATTTCGTCAGGGCATATTTCACCAAAACTCTGACAAAGCCCAAACGCAATAATCGCAAGGGTGCCGCGGGTGCCTATATTGTGGAGAACGTGAACCGAGGCTGGGTTGAGGCATGCCTTAGAATTTTGCCTGGCTTTCTGAGTGAAGATGATCTCCAGGCGGTTCGATCCATTGTTGATGAGACCTCGTCGGGTTTTGTAGCGGACGCTCTCAAGGATTATTTCCAGTAAGGTAAGAGATCCTGGCTTAAAACCTTCCTCACTGATAAGAGGTTATCTAGTGCAGGATTATTTCTCTGCATGACGGTTAAGTCAAAAGAAATGACCTTTTGGTTAAAAAGCTCTGAATCCCAGGTTTGAAGCTATTTCTTCCAATCAAAATCAATTTGATTCACCTCTACTCATGAACGACGAGGTCACCAGGACGAGATGGTTCCGCGGTACTAATATCCTCCGGTAATCACGATGCCTGATACTGAAGTCAGGGATGGATTCCTGATATTTTCTATTGGCACACCTCTTGCGAAGTAACTGGCGGTTGTGCGGAGACTTTACTGAAAGTGCCAGTCAGAAAAGTCGAAACGGATAGAAAGGCTGTGTCGGACATGAAATCATCCATCGGGAATCTAAAAGCAAAAAGTTGGATAGCGGTTATCACGGTTCTAAGTTCTCTTTCTTTGAACTTTGCTGATCAAAACTCCAATCTACCTGAGATGAGTTCTCTTCGGGCTCAGGCAAAAATCCTGAGTGTCGAAGATCAAAATGGAAATACGGCGCAAGTCCACAAGTCTAAATATGTTTCCTCAATGAGCGCGTCAAAGTTGAATTTTGTTCTAAGTGCTAAGGAAACCAAAAACCCGGTTTCTAGTTCCGCACCCCTGCAGTATTTTTGGGAGTTGGAGAGCGGAGATCCGATGAGCCTCACCCTATCTGCTGGAAGTGGTGAGAGAGTCAAAGCCCAGATTTCAGAATTGAAAATTGGAAAGCGGCACGATTACATCATTCGAATGACTGCTGTAGATGGATCCGGAATGGCTATGAGTGATAGTGCCCTGGTCCAGATATCGGTTACTCCAGAGAACCAGATCACCGTTGAACCCAAGAGAAGTGAGATGCCTGTCATCGATATATGGCAAGCTGCTGTTGACCCGGGTTTTTATGCAAGTGGACCGATGATCGTATCAGCTAAGCGCACTCGCTAAGATGGGAACAAGTATCCCCAAAGAGTGAATCGTTGACCCCCGTGTCAAAGTTATGACCTTTTGGTGAAAAACTTTGAAAGCCTTGATTGCATACGGGTTTGAAGGGTTCTATTCAGGGCCAGAGTTCTATTCTACAGACACCTGAGGTCAACAGTTAATGATCTGCTCATCCACTGCATTACCCCTCAAAACACCCTAACCTTTCGATTTATCCCCCTGGGAACCCGCCACAATTATTTGGCACACCTCTTGCAAAGGGATTAGCGGTTACCTGAAAGCTCCAAGGTTGTGCCAGACCAAAGAGATCAGGACCAACCGAAAGGCTGTGTCGGACATGAAAAATCGAATTGAGAATCGAATTTTTTCAAGGGTTAGACTTCTATCCCTCTATTTTTGTATTTGCGCACAGGGCTACGGAAGTCAGCAATTGCAAACAGTTGAAGCTCCGCTACCCTCCGTGAGGGCAGAGGCCGCTTCGGACTTCCTGACCTTGAAAGCTCATGCGAATATTCTTGAGATGATCAATCATGAAGGAGTACGCACTCCTGTTGAGGCTACAAACTACAGCACCCTGAACAGCTCAAAAGAAATGCGTTTTATCTTGAGTGCAGAGGGTAGCCAGAGCCCAGACTTACAAGGAGTATCAATCCAGTATTTTTGGGAGTTAGTAGGCGGAGACGGGATGACAATAGCCCTTTCTTCGGGGAGCGGACCTCGCGTCACAGCACTGGTATCAGGAATTTCCCCCTGCCTTCGAGCGGATTACATCGTAAGGGTCACAGCTATAGATAGTACAGGGATGAGAGAGGCTGACAGTGCTAATATCCATCTATCCGTAACGCCAGGCTTCCAGGAAGCTACCCAGGTAGCTTGTACAACCAAAGCCAAGAACCCGAATTTCAACTTCTCCACAGTGAAGGGTGATGAGCCCATCTTCCTGACGATCAAGTAAGAGCCAATCCACTGCGATTTGCTGCCGGTCATGTTCAGCGTTGTCAGTTCAAGAACCTGGTCCCAACAGTCTTAGTAAAGACTCTAACCTCCAATTCTTGCCGTCATACCTCGACTGCATCACGGGACCGGCAGGGACGCACAAAGGTGCAATTTTTGGCTTCATCCTAATCTCAAAAAGATTGGTACAAATTTTTAATCAAATTCATTGCTTTCGCGCAATAGTGATAGTGCGGAAATTTTTAAGAATGCAAGCTGTTTCTTGCGTCTCTAAGCATCCTCGAAGCAATGATGAAATCTGATTTAGCAAGAAACTGAGATTCCCGGATCAGTCTGCAATTATACCCTTGCAAATAGCTCTCTACAGCGCATGATTTTACCTGCGGAATTCTCAGCATGTAGAGCTTACCTGGCTCAGGCTGCCATCAGGTAAGACCTGGAATCTTGATGTCAGCTACAACGAAGTAAATTAACAAGCCGTACTGCTCATCGATTCTCCGACATTTAAGGATTACCCACCCGAACCAGATTCCAGCAAAATCGGACACCCTAACTCTTGACAGTTTGTAACCGATCGGTTATTTAAGTATAGAAGAGTTTTCTAAAGGGATGATTTATATGCTGTTGGACTGGACTATTCATATTGTACTTTGCCTGGTAGGGGGTTTCCTCCTTACCGAGATCGCTGGTTATTTCATACATCATCTCCTTCACAGCAATGCCATACACTGGCTCAGTCGTTACCATATGATTCATCACTTAAGAGATTACGGACCTGGGAAGTCCCTGCGCAGTGAAAAATATATCTGCTCTGCTGATGGCAGGGCCTCCATTCTCGATTTTGGTTTTGAATGGGTGATTCCAATCCTAACTCTTCTGGTAGGTATGGAAGTTGTCTTCGGATTTTTTCAGGCTCACATGGTGACGCGCGTACTCTTTCCGGCATTTTGTCTTATTTACGGGTATTTCTCTTTCTCAATGATGCATGACGCAATGCATCTCAAGAATTGGTGGATGTTAAAGCATCCCTTTTTGAAAAAATGGTTCCTCGCCGCGCGGCGCTCCCATGATCTACATCACATGATCATAGCTGATGATGGACTCATGAAGTTTAATTTCGGAATTAGTTTCTACTTTATAGATAAGATCCTGGGAACCTTTACAAAGGAAGGTCAGAGCTTCAATCAAAAGGGATATGAACAGGCATTGAAACGTTATGATTATGTGCTCTGAAACTGGATCTAACCAACATTTTTTAGAAATAGGCCAAACAGGCTTAGTCCGACCACCAGGAGAAGTTTGAACCTCTGCATTACAGAAAGAACTTCACTGCTTCTCCAGGAGTGAATGTGATAGCTGTAAGCAAGTAAACCCAGGCAGATTATCAGGTGGACCAGAAACTCGATAGGACCGCCGGAGAGCGGGAGATAAGTTAGCTTTAGATAGCGAGCGAAGGCAACGCTGCAGACGGCAACCAGGGCACTATTGGCCACAGCTGCCAGATAAAGCCAGAGCAAGTCTAGTTTGCCCAAACGACATCGTTTGATTCCATCCCAGGTAACCAGAAAATGAGCGAAGACGAAGCAGGGAAAGTAACCCAGGGAAAGTACAATCCAAATCATGATCGTCACGAAAATACTGGTTTGGTCCATACAACCTCTGCTAGAAAAATTGCTGCCAAAATGCGGTTTTGAATTCATATCAGCTCCCTGCCAGGTCTTCGCTCACTAAAGAGAATGACTGAGGATTGTCATAGAAATGTCACCAGGTCGGCCCAATTTGTTAAGATTCAATGGCTAAAAAGAGTTGAAGATAGTATTGTCAGATATATAATTCAGGGTTTGGTTGCAAGGCGTTAGATTTCCCCTTATCATCACCAATAGGGGTAGGGGGATAATGCTGAAACGTATTCACAAATCAGTTGTGCTGGGATATTCTCCCCAGGTTCTGGCTGGTTTGACCACCCTTCTGGGATTTACTGTTCTCTTCGGCTGGTTTACCGGTAATGTTTCCCTGACGAAAGTAGATCCCGCTTTTGTTCCCATGCAATTCAATACAGCACTGGGCTTTTTGCTCTGTGGCACTGGGCTCTTCGCCCTGTGTTTCGGTTGGTACCGGACTGCTGCGATTCTCGGGATTCTACTGGTTGCCCTCGGGGCTCTGACCCTAATTGAGTACCTCCTTGGAGTTCAGATTGGTATCGATGAACTCTTCATGAAACATCCTCATGATCCCTTAACTTCCCATCCGGGCCGTATGGCACCCAATACAGCGCTTTGCTTCCTTTTGAGCGGTAGTTCATTGATTTTTGGAATGGTTGAATACCACAGAACTTCTAAGGGATCCATGATCGCATTGCTGTCTGCTCTAACCCTCGGTTTGGGAACGGTTTCCTTCTATGGCTACTTCGCTGGAGTCGAAACTGCCTATGGATGGGGGAATCTCACACGTATGGCTCTTCATACTGCCGCTGGATTCATCGGCTTTGGGGCTGGCCTCATTGCCTGGGTATGGACCAGGGTACATCCCACACCAGGGATGATACCGCACTGGTTTCCCCAGGTAGCCGCTGTGGCTTGTGTTTGCATTACGGTCTGTCTCTGGCAGAGTTTTTATGCCCGCGACAACCTGCAGATTAAGAACAGGGTTCTTCAGGCAGAACAGTCCGCAGGTAAGCTCATTGAGCATGAGATCAAGGTTCAAGTCCACGCTATAGAGAGAATGGCGCGAAGATGGTCAGGACCCGGAGAGAAATCAAGGGAAATGTGGATGGAGGATGCCGGGAATTACATCAAGCACATTACAGGAATGTTGGCCATGGCATGGATTGAGCCGTCCGGAAATTCCAGGTGGCTCGCGGGCTCTAGTCCCGTGGCGGAGTCTACCAGCCTATATTCCCAGTTTGCGCCAATAGTTAGGCAATATTTTCATGAAGCCAGAAACCAAAGAGAGACAACCCTGTCGAGTGTAGTGGGGAATGCTCAGAAGGAGAGCAAATTCTTTGTCCTTGTTCCCATTTTCAAAGAGGAGCGGTTCCTGGGTATCATCTCGGGAGTGATGGATCTCAATTCCATTCTGGACGCACTGCTTAAGGACTTTGTTCGGGGCTTTGAACTCAAGCTATACGAGGATGGAAACCTGATCTATGAGCGCGGGGAAGGCACCATGGCAGAATTATTCAATGCCAGGGGTAAACTGCATTTGCGAAACCTGGCCTGGAATACCTCAATTGGAATGAGCGCAAAATCCTTAAGATCGGAAGGGTCGCTCTTACCAACAATGGCGCTTGTAACAGGAATCTTCATTTCGATGCTCTTTTTCTGGGCTTTGCGCACCTTACGCCGTAGCGAATATCTGGCTCGTGAACTACTCACTGCCAACCATGACCTGGGAACTCTTTCCACAGAATTAAAGAGATCAAACAAGGATCTTAATGACTTTGCCAAAATCGCCGCGCATGATTTGAAGGCTCCAATCCGGTTGATCTGTGGATTTTCAGGACTATTGGAGAAAAACCACAGGGAGGAGTTGAGCCAGGACGGCAAGGAATTTCTTGATCATATCAAGATAGCGGCATCGGATATGCAGAATCTTGTCAGTAGTATCCTGGAGTTGGCAGGAGTGGGAGGAGCGAACCGTCCCTTTGAGTCGGTAGATCTCGGAAAGCTCGTGAAGGAAGCGGCGAAATTGAGAGAAATTCAACTTGAGGAAACCGGGGGGGAAATCGAGATAGGCGTCTTACCGACAGTTTTTGGAGACCCGATTCAGTTGAAACAAATCTTTCAAAATCTGATTGGAAATGCGATCAAGTACGTTCATGAAGGGGTGGCCCCCAAAATCTTGATCAAAGGTAAAACGGAGGATGTCTCGCAGTCTCACGATGGTTTGAACCAGAAATTCCATGTCATCAGCATCGAGGATAATGGTATTGGTTTTAATCCAGAGGACACGGAAGAGATTTTTCTTCCTTTCCGTAGACTGGTTAGTTCGAGTGAATATGAAGGATCGGGGATCGGTCTGGCGACCGTCAAGAGAATCGTGGAACGTCATCAGGGCACAATCAAAGCGCAGAGCATTCCCGGGAAAGGATCGACCTTTGAGCTGAGACTACCCTGCAGAGGCTCCTGAGACTGGGACTATGAAGGGCTAAGCGGTGTAGTCACTGCGTTGCCAGGTGGTTGACCACTGGTGATTCCAGACCCCCCTCTAAGTTGAGCAATGGAATCAAACAGTTTCGAATTTAAGGAGAATTGGGACAAATGACTTCACTTTGGGTTTATAATAAAAGCCGTTTCACTAAGTCGGTCCAAAGTTACGGTTTTTTTATGTACATCTACGAAGGCAGATCATGACTTCGACGGTTCTAATGGTCGATGATGAGCCTTCGATCTTAAGTCTCTACGGTGTTATTCTTACAAGAGCTGGTGTTCCATCTATAAGGACAACCAATGTTACGACCGCTCTCAATGAGCTCAGACACTCCGAAATCGCATTGATCATTTCAGATCAGGAAATGCCAGCTATGAAAGGGCTCCAGCTTCTTGAAGAGGCAAAGGAGATTTCACCCGAGACTATCCGAATCATGCTCACTGGTCATCCTTCCGAATCCCTGGCGATAGATGCCATTAACCTGGCTGCTGTCCACAGGTTTCTGGTGAAACCAGTCAAATCCAAAGAATTCCTTGAGATCGTCCAAAAAGGCTTAGAGCAATACGGATTCACCTCTAACAAGAGTTCGGCAAGTGAATTGAAAGAAATCAGGATAGAGCTTGCCCAGTTGGTAAGTGGAATGGTCTTATCAAGAGAGTTGAAAACAGAATCTGGCGTGCTGCTCCTGCCAAAAAACGCTGAACTCTCTGTAAACCGGATCTCTTTGATAAAAAACCATCAAGAACGGGATCCTATCTTCGGAGAGATCTTCATTCATGAACCGAGTAAGAAGGTATAGCAAGAGTGAAATCAGGTTTTTCGCGAGTTTCTACTCCCTGTTCAAGACCTCACCAACCGCTTCAAGTACTCTACTGCGTGACAGGGGCTTTTCTAACAAAGTAATCCCTGGAAGTAAATGACCTTTCTCGTCAGTTAAGCCTTCTTTGACAATATCATGGTCAGCGAATCCGCTCATATAGATTACCTTAAGATCTGGGGATAAATCTCTTAATTGTCTGGCTACTTCAACCCCTGATCTTTGCGGCATTACTATGTCGGTTAACAGTAAATCGATTTCAGATCTATTTTCTTTAAATACGAACTCAGCTTCTTCTACATCTGAAGTTTTTAAAACCGTGTATCCAGACATTTCAAGAACTTTGGATACAAAACCCAGGACCGTGATCTGATCGTCTAGAACCAGTATAGTACCGGAATTTTGCCCAGTGATGGCTTTTTCTTCTGTTTTAGAGCACAGTTGCTTCTCTTCTGTGACCGGGGTAGGGAAGAACACCCGAAAAGTAGTTCCCACCCCAAGTTGGGACTGGAGCCAGATTCCCCCTCCAGACTGCTTTAGAAGCCCGTAAACACTGGAGAGTCCCAGTCCGGTCCCGGTACCCTGGTCTTTGGTGGTAAAAAAGGGCTCAAACACCCTCCTTGATGTCTCTTCGTCCATGCCGATTCCATTATCTACAAACTTCACCTCTGTGTAGGTTCCTGGCTCCAGGTCAAGATTAAAGGTTGACTCATCGATATCTACAACTAAAGTACCTGTTTCGATGATGAGCTTACCCTTTTCCGTAATTGCATCAAAAGCATTGAGAATCAAGTTCGTCAGAATCTGTTCGACCTGCCCTGCATCAAAGTAAATGGGTGGAACTTCTGAATTCAGTGAACTCACAATCTGGATTTTGCCAGAGGTTAAAACCGCTGTAATAGAGACCACCTTTTCGATGATCTCTTTGATATTAAGAACCGAGGGACTTAAGAATTTCTTTCTGCTGAAGGCAACAAGTTGCTCCGAGAGTCTTCCCGCGCTATCAGCAGCATCACTGACCTCCTGAAGAAATCCTCTCTCTTCTGAACTCTCGGGCAAAGAATCAAGACAAAGTTCTACATAACCTGAAATCACAGTGAGAAAATTATTTAAATCGTGGGCAATTCCCCCGGCAAGTCTTCCAATGGATTCCATTTTCTGGGTCTGCTGCATTTTCTCCGCGATCTGGCGGGTCTCTGTGGAATCAAAGGCGATGCCATATCTAAGCCCGTTCTTTCCTACGTATGCTCCCCATGACAGCCATTTATAGGTGCCATCCTTACACAGGTAACGATTTTCAAAACGAGCTGTGACTCCCCCGGTTTTCAGATGTTCCACCTGTGCTTCCGTACGGGGAACATCATCCGGGTGGATAAATTCAAGAAAAGATTTGGATTTTAACTCCTCCAGGGTGAATCCCAGTGTTTTTTCAAATGCGGGATTCAAGACCTTGAAATACCCATCGTCTGAAACGATGCACATCAGGTCCCTGGAGGTATTGAAGAGATCAAAAACCCGCGAGCGAATATTTTCCTCGGTCTTGATTTCTACCATTGGGACCTTGAATCCATAAAAATGACCCTTCTATTGTTCTAAAACGGATTTGACTCTGGCCAGAAAATTCTTGGGTTTGAAGGAGGACTTGGTAATAAAACCTGCGACACCTGAATCAATGGATTCCTGAACAACCTCCGGTGAACTATCCCCGGTGAGCATCAACATCTTGATTCTCCGAGGCTGGAGCCTTTTCGCGAGCTTAACCCCCGAGAAATTTGGCATATTTACGTCTGAAATGACGAGATCTACATCTTGTTTACCCAGTAAAGAGAGAGCGTGAAAAGCGTCCTGTGCTACTTCGACGTGATAGCCGGCTCGTTCCAATACGGCGGACAACATCATGAGGATCTTTTCCTCATCATCCACAACCAAAATAACCTTGTTACCGTTTTCGTCCAATTTCGTTCCTTCACCAAGGATTATGGTCAACTCCAATCCTTAGTTTTAACCCGGAAATTCTACCGTAGAATCTTCAATCCTGTCTTCTCTTGTTTTGAATTCAGACGGTCACTTTCGCTACCAGGTCTGTTCCTTCAGGTCTGCTCCATCCATTGGAGACATTTTTCCATCTGTTCTGCCGCCTCCTCAAAGCTGCCGGACCAGGAATTTCCGTGTCCTGGTAGCAGAAACTGGAAGGGGAAGGAAGCCAGCCTTCTCATGGAATGCTTCAGTTCATCCCAGGAATACCAGCAAGCACCCTTAAAGGCGTGGAAATGCCGCAGGGAATTCGAAAAAGCAAGGTGATCACCGGAGAAGAGAAACCGGTCCTGGTACAAGAAAACGATTGATCCTTCCGTATGCCCTGGTACCGGGATGATCTTGAGATCAGGATTAAGTTGCACAGGCTCCTTCGCCTCAAGAACTATCTCAATACCTTCAAGTTTTCCCAGGTCGCCTCTATGGATCAGGCGCTCGCATCCAAAGTGCTTTTGAAATTTTTCGTGATCGCCAACATCATCAATATGAGTGAGCAGCATGGTCTTGATTCCACCGAGCTTCTCGATATTTCTAACCAGCGGAGCGGCAAACCGAGGCGAATCAATGAGCATATTCCCATAATCGCTACTGATGAAATAACTGGCAGCACCAAAGGAATTTTCAATGTGGTAGCCACAGTGATAAACATTCTCACGGATAGGATGAGGAAAACTATGTACAGCTTCCTTTAGTAAGGGACTTTTCTCAAGCATTCCAATGGACGCGGTAGGACATGCCACAAGTGCCTGTGCAGTCCGTAAAATCTCCCCATCTCCTTCGGGTTGCTGAGTCACCGCCGATTGATCCCCAACTCGGGCAAATACCTCAGGTGCCATCCAACGGCAGGTATTACAATCAATACAGGTGGAATCCACAAAGAAATTTCCAGCTACATTCTCGGCGCGACTCTTATCAAAGGAACCCATATCCCCATCCTACACGCCCCGCAAGGAGCCAGCCAATGAATGTCATTCTGAAAGAATTTGTATTGAATGTGTTTTATTTTTGGTCTATACCGTGAGAGGTACTTCGATCAGGGTAATTTCAGCAAGGGATATGACATCGAAAGAAAGGAAGATCTATGGTTGCTAAGAAAAAAATACCTGAGTTCAAGACTGAAGAAGAAGAGAAGGAGTTCTGGGCATCCCACGATTCTACCGACTATATAGAATGGGAGGGTGCTCAACATGTGGTTTTCCCAAACCTGAAACCCTCTCTTAAGACCATCTCACTGCGCTTGCCAGAATCCTTGTTAGCAGCAATTAAATCTTTAGCCCATCAAAAGGATGTACCCTATCAATCACTAATGAAGATTTACTTATCGGAGAGAATTGAACAAGAACTGCGCGAGAAATAGTGAGAGCCGGAATCCTCATCAGGGTTGAAGTGTCCAGGGCCACAGCGTACCGACCACAGAATTGGTTTGATCATTTCCTAATTCCATCAAGAACCTCAACAAAAGCGAAAGCCGATCAAAGAGAGGCAAGAGTAAGAAAGCAAAAAAACAGAAGAAAACCGTGATGCGAGGGCTGGTGCGTGGTGAGGTTTTGAGGATTCAGGAGTAGTACATGGGGGTGGTTCGTGCGAAGGAGGTAGCATCGCTACCTTCGCCAAAGGAACCGCTTCCAGGTGCTGCTCATGGAGCCTCAAAAGCTCATCAAAGCACCAGTCCTCGCATCACAACTGAAAAGCGGTCTGGGCCAGTTCGTCGAGGCTTAGATTCTTCTTGAAGCGATCCTCGGGAGGAACTTCAAAAAATTTGGCGGGATTTGGATCTTTGCCGGCATAGATGCTTTCAATCATCCAGGTCTTAAGCTCGGAGGCTTCCTCAAGATCGGTTCGTTTCTCCCATACCTTCATCCCCACATTCCAGCGAAATCTACGCTCCTTTAGGAGATCCTTGGTCTCAAAGGGGGCTTTGAAGGCCCGGATGAGCACCTCGGGTTCCTGGGCATTTCGATTTAGAGTTTCCAGGTAAGGGTGTCCGTTCAAGTCGGATTCAAATCCAAGTAGATTTACCGCAGCTTTTACGTCGGTCAAAGCCCTGTGCGGAGTATAGAAAAAGCCATGTTCCATACAAAGATGCGGAAGGCTTGCACAGGAACATCCTTCTCTACGCCAGGGAACCTGGGACATGGAGCATCCCCAGATCTTTTCCTTACTCACCTCTAGAATCGGATCCAGGAATCCTCTGTCGAAAATGGCATTATGCGCCAGGATCAGACTGGAATCTTCGAAAATTCTATAAACCTTTTCCCATGCAATTTTCTCACCCTGTACCATCTCAGTGCTGATCCCGGTGAGCTTAGTGATCTCTGGAGGCACTGGTCCTCCAGGGTCCTGGAAGGATTCATACTCCGAGATGATCTCCACGATTTGACCGTTACGAGAATCGAACTCAAATGTCAGAATTCCTATTTCAATGATTTTATGAATCGCTGGATCAAGGCCGGTAGTTTCTAAATCCACATAGCTTGCCCTGACCAGTTCGGCGTTTTCATTCCTGGGATGAGTGGGAATGTCGCCATGAAACCTTTTGAGAAGAATAGTTTCACCATCTTTAGAATGTTTCAGTGCTTTTAGCATTGTGACTCCTGTCAGTGCAATCCAGTATAAGTGTATGGGTTTAGGACCTTGATTTCCAGTTTCAAGGGGCGAAATCGGCAATAACCCGGTCTGAGTCCAGGTTCATAGGAATTGGGTGGGAAAGTCTGGCTATGAAATCAGACTTCTCATCAAAGTTTAGCCATCCAATTGCCATGTAGCGATCTCGCAGGAAAGTGGCCATCCGAACGGAATAAAGGTTCTCTCCATTGCCCAGTACGATGCCGGTTTGATTTGCAGGTCGATAGGACCCATATAAATCTTCACTTACATAGCAATGAAGTCCCGATGTAGGTGTCCTGATTTTTGCGAAATCCGGATGATAACAGCGGTCCCAGGTGGAGAAAAACAGGTAATACAGCCCCTTGTAATGCAGAATTTGCGGGGTTTCAAGTTCATCGTAGTGGCCCGGTGCGAATAATGGTGGCTGGATTTCCCAGTCGATGAGATTTTGGGAGCGCGCCAGCCCGATGCAGCCGTTATACAGTCCCGGTGGATTGGACCTTGCTGAGAATATCATGATCCAGTCTTCGCTCTGCGGGTCCTTGAAGATGTAGGGATCTCTCCAGGTGGGGGGATTGCCCACCTCATTTTGTTCTTCTCCGGTAGTATCGTAGAGTTCCGGGTCATGAGGCAATATGGGCTGCTCGGAAACCCGCTCAAAATTCATCAGATCAGTGGATATAGCCAGGCCAATATTCTGTTTCCAGAATTCACCGGTATGCCTTCCCGTATAAAATAGGTAATACTGTCCACCATAGTGCAGAGTGAACCCGGTCCATAGTGCCATTGAATCCCATGTACCTGGCTTTCCCGGGCTTAAGATCGTCCCTTGTTGTTCCCATTGGTAAAGGTCATCAGAGACTGCATGACCGATAGAGACGGCATTATGGTGTCTTAGATCATGATTACCATCACGGGCAGCCTGTAGATAGAAGGCATGAACACGCTCCTCGATTGCCATGAACCAAGGATCCCAGAGGTACATTCCGGCAGGCGCGTAATGAGAATCTGTATCGGACGTTTTAGACTCCATAAAAATCAGGATTTGATAATACGTTGGGAGAATCTAATTATCAACGTAGGAAATCTGAATCAATTGGAACAATGGAAACAAGTGAAGCAACTGAATGAAAAATGAATCGCCCTGAGTTTAGAGCTTGACGAAACCTCTTTCATCCATAAAATATTCGAAATCAAAGATTGGTGGGAAAAATGCGTATAACCTTTAATTTTCTTCCTATCCTGGCCTTTCTTCTAACCTTGTTCTCTACCTCCCTTCAGGCGGTTGAGCGCTTCGAGTTTCCCGATAGGGCAGTGGAAGTTTCCGGAAGGCCTTTGGAAGCATCTCTTTCCAGGCTGGTTCAGGCTTATTGCGACCATAAAAAGTCAACGATGAATGATCTGGATAAGTCCCTGTTTCAGGACTATGAGTTGGATCGAGACAGGATTCTCAATCACATTCTCGAAGAAAGTCTCGTATCGGACTTTGTGAGTTTTCTTCAGAAAGCAGATCCCGTTTCACTACAAGCTTTGCGGGAAATTTCTCACCTTCTTGTCTCCAGGCTTCGATTCAGTGCCCATGGAGTGAATCAAGACTCGGGACTGGCTTCTCAGATCCTGGAGCTAATCCCTTCGGCTAGCCTATCGGCAACCTATGAATATGCCTACGGAAGAGAGTTGGAGCGTAAGGCTATCAAAGAGTATGAGGTGATTCATCGCAACACCTTTTTTGAGAATCGGGAACATCGCATTGACATAGATGTAGACTTTTTAGGTCCGCTCAAAAAAGTTCTCAAGGCGCTTAAAGTGGAAAAGAGCTTTTCGTGGGTGTGGAAACAAAAACTCAGGTTCGCCTATAAAGCCTGGTTTAAACACTACAAAAAAGTCTTTGCCCGTACCCTTGGATTCTATGAAAAGGTTAGTGTGAAGATTGAGATACTTCGCCGCAAAAGAAGCTTCTGGGGTACCGGGGAATGGGAGTCCCATGGTCATACCTATATCACTCGTGAGGAGCCTCGAGCCTTATTGACCACCGAAGCCAGAGAACTCTGAGCGCGACTTTCGCCATTATTCCCATTCACCTATCTCTTGCAGTATACTGGGCCTCGCATTTTTATACGGAGGACCTGATGTTAACTGCTAAGATCATTACAAACTTTGGAGATATGGAAGTGGAACTTCTGAAAGATTCCGCTCCCAATACCGTGGCAAATTTCGCCAGCCTGGCACAGCAAGGATTTTATAAAGGCATCACTTTCCATCGCGTGATTAAGGATTTCATGGTACAGGCGGGATGTCCTGATGGTCTGGGCTCGGGAGGACCTGGGTATTGCATCGCTGATGAGTTCTCTGAGGACTATCGTCATGAATCAGGAGGGCTCCTCTCCATGGCCAACCGCGGTCCCAATACAGGCGGCTCCCAGTTTTTTATCACGCTGGTCCCGACACCCTGGCTTGATGACAAACACGCGATTTTCGGTAAGATTAAAACAGGTGATGATGTTCTTCAAACCATTGGTAATGTAAAGACCGAATATGGAGATAAGCCCGCGGAGCCGGTGATGATCCAGGACATTGAGATTTATGTGGATGGTGAGATGGTGCAGGAAGATCTGCCTGAGCCTGAAAAGATCGAAGCATGAGAATCCAGTACTCTGTCCTGACCGTTTTTCTGGTATTGGCAAGTACTCTTTTTTCTAAAACTATTGTTATTGATGATGATGATTCCCGTTGTCAGCTCAAAGGAAACTGGGCTGATAGCAGGGGTAATAATCCTGAAGGAAAAATCTTTGGATGTTCGGGCTGCGTCAATGGCCATTATCACTATACGAGCAGTCATGGAAAATATAGCCGCACAGGTTCTGAACGAGCCATTTTCCGTCTAACTGCCAATCAAGCCGGGCGCTACAAGGTCGCAGCGACCTGGAGAGAGACTCAAAACCGCTCAAGCCGCGTTCGTTACGAAGTAAGGTCCCAGGGTAAGGTATTTGCCTCTAAGACCGTCAACCAAAGATCGGGTAGTTCAGAGACCTTTGGAACCTATTCCTTTGAGGCCGGAGCTGTGATTGAAGTGGTCATGGCCGATGATGGAGGAAGCTCCGCCAGTGTTGATTCCGCTCGTTTCACCTACATGGGAGCTGGTTCAGGAAATGGGGATGATCCCGGCGGCGGCGGCCTTGATGATATTTTTGGACCAGGTCCGGGAAATTCACCACCAGCAGGATCTTCGGATTCAGTGGAGCTTTCCTCCTCGAACCAGGGAACAAAATCCCTTGAATTTCCTGAGGGCGGCACCCTGAAAACTCGCTCCAGGTTATCCACCTATGGGAAAGCCAGCCTGCGGGTCATCTTGAGACTCGCGGATGGATCTCAGCGAGAGCTTCTATCCTGGAATCGTCAGAATGACAAAGATTCCTCAGCCCTACAGGTCGAGGGCCGTAAAGATCCCAATTCCATGAGCGAGGATTCTCCCGGTGATTTTTCACCGGCGGAGGTATCCCATAGTTTTCCTATACCCGCCGGTGGCGTGATTGTGGGGAGCCTTGGCGGAAATTTTGGAGGAGCCCGCTCTGTCCTGGTCCTTAAAAAGTCTGGATCCCCTGGATCTGGTTCAGGAGGAGGCCGCGGAGGCGGAAATGGTGGCTCCACAGGTTCAGGTGGCGGTTCAGGAGGCGGTTCAGCTAGCCCGGGGGTACCTGGGGGAGGTTCTGGAAGCGGGGCTGGAGGAAGCCCTGCTGGAGGCGGCGGGGGAATCCCTCCCGTGAAACCGCCTGGGAAGAAACAAGTGGTTGTGGATGACTTCTCCTCAGGCTGCAAACTGGTTGGGAACTGGGCTGATAGTAAGGGGAACAATCCCGAGGGAAAGAGCTTTTCTTCCGGCGGAACCGTGGCAGGTACCTACCATTACACCAGTGCACATGGGCGCTGGAAGCGAACAGGCAGGGAAGAGGCGATCTTTACTCCAAGGCTTGGCGCGTCTGGAAAATGGAAGGTGGAAGTTTCCTGGAGGGGAACCTCAAATCGTTCTTCAAAAGTGACCTACGAAGTGCGCCACAAGGGTGGAAAAAAGAGGGTCTCTTTCTCACAGAGATCCAAAGACATGACCTGGAAAAACCTGGGAACATTTTCCTTTGATCAGGGAACCTCAGGCTCCGTGGCAATGGTTGATGACGGCGGTTCTTCTGCTTGTATCGACGCGGCACGATTCACCTGGGCAGGTCCTTCGGGACCAGGTGGAGGTACGGGGGGCGGCTCAGGATCACCTGGGGGAGGTTCGGGTGGCGGAACAGGAGGACAGAGTTCACGACTTGATAAATCCTCCAAAGGTACCCAGACCATAAAAGTAGATGGACCTGGAACTGCGGAAGTTACCGCTTATCTTTCCACCTATGGACCCGCGGAATTGAGTGTAGTCATCAAGAAAGCCAGTGGTGAGACTATTGAATGGATTTCCTGGAGTAGAAGGAATGACAAAGATTCGAGTCCTATGCAGGTCTCTTTTAAACCTCGGCGTTCGTCCATGGCCGATGAAGGCGGTGGTGATTTTTCACCCAGACCTACCACCCTAAGTACAGATGTAGAAACTGGAGATTCGGTGATCCTGACTCTGAAGGGTCGTTTTGGAAACGCGGATCCTTACCTGGAGCTCAACCTTAATGGCGGCGGCAGCCCGGGTGGAGGAAGCGGGGGCGGCTCTGGAGGCGGTCCAGCCCAGCCCGGCGGTTCACGACCGGGTGTGCTTAGTGTTTCTTCCGGAAAGTTTGAGGTAGGGGGACAGCCGGTGACCCTGGTAGCCTACGGATTTTACGGGATTTTTGCTGATAGCGGGTTTGACTGGAAGGGATTCCTGTCGAAGATCTCTCGTTCGGGCATTAATATGGTGCGTGTCTGGGTCACCTACCAATGGGCTGAGGATCTTCTTCCCTTTAAGAGAGCCGGTGGAAAAGTCGATTTGACCCGCTTCAATGAACGCTATTTTCAAATTATGAGGGCATTTTGCGAGACCGCCCGGGACTTTGGGATTGCCGTGCAGATTTGTCTTTTTGATTCGGTAACCCTGGAGAGAAGCTCTGGGGTGCCCTATCGTTGGAGGAGAAGTCCCTGGAACCAGGCTAATAATGTAAACTCCGTTTCGGCTAGCGGGCCGGACGCCACCCGTATGTCAGGAAAAATGGGCAATATCAACCGGGCTTATATTGAAAAGGTCGTTGAGACCCTGGGGGACCTTCCCAATATCATCTATGAGATTATGAATGAACCCGAGGGTTTTGGAGGGGACTCGGGACTTGGTCCAGCCTCCTTTCATCAAAAAGTAGCAGGTGTACTCGCCGATGCTTTGGCCAAGAAATCCGGATCGAAAGTGATCTCTACCAACGGGGCTGCTTCTTCCGACTCTCGCATACAGGCCATAGCCTTCCACGAAAACAATCCCGGTTCTATGAACAAGGGAACCGTTGGTTCAAAGCCCGTGATCTGGTCGACTGACGGATCCGACGTGCAAAATTCCCGCAATGTGGAGCGCATCATGAAATATGCGCAGAACGCCATTCGCTCGGGAGGTCATTTCGAACACCTCGACAAGACTATGTGGGCACCCACCTGGAAAACCTCCGACTACAACGCGAGTCTTTCCAATTTAAACCAGGACCTGGTAACCAGACTCGGTAAACTCTCCTCTGGTCCCTTGCCTTTTGTTCGTGCCCTGACCGCCGGATCTCAATGAGTACCAGAAGAGGGCTAAGCCTGATTGAGATTGTTCTCGGAATGGCAATACTGGCCACCTTTGCCGGACCTCTTGCCTATCTCTTCATATCCAGTAACCGCAGCAGGGTGTCCGCTCGTGATATGTCCGTGGCCATGAACCTGTCCAATTGCTATCTCAGTGCTTTGAAAGATCTTCCTCGTTCTTCACTGGGTGTGCTTGCTCCAACCCTTGATAGCGCGGTTAGTTCAGATTTTTCACCTCATCATTTGGAAATTCCTGATAGTCCCGAAAGATTTACTCGGGAGCTGGAAATCCGCGAAATTCCGGTGCCAGAGGGTCTGTCTAAAGCATATCGAATGATCGTAAAAGTAAATTGGGATCGCGGGTCGGATCGCAAGAAGGGGGAGTTTATCTTGGAATCTATCCTACCCTCTGAGCCCTGGTAATCACCCTGAATCAATAGAGGGGAAATGGATCTTCGAGGTGGTAACTACAAGGCACGGCGCGGTTTTCTCATCCCTGTAATCCTTGTGGTCTTATCCATTTTAGTCGTCCTGGGGTTTACCCTGCATCAAATGTCACAACACCAGCTTAAACAGGTATCCCATGCCGCTCGCCGCGAAGTACTGTATCACTGGGCATCAAGTGGTTTAGACCTTACCCTGGACGCTCTTAAAAAAACAGCTGACTTTCTTAATGATACTGACAGTTCGACGCGCCCAAAGAGATTGAAGGCCGCGGAGGGCATCCAGCCTTTTCTTGATCTTTTCCTTGACCCGCAGGGTGACTTTGAAATCAGTGAGGAAAAATTGGAATGGATACCTCCGGTGCCCATCAAGGACGCATATTCTGAGTCTGCTCCGAGTGTAAAAGTTCAAATCGAATTAAGAGGCATCCGACCCGTCTACGCCGGACTTAGCGGTCCTGGTCTGAAACTTGATGAGAGTGAATGCCGATTCTGGATTCATATTCGCTCTGAGGCATCGGATCTTTTAAGCAAGATCTCCGTGTCCGGATTCTCGGTTTCCATGCTGGTTCAGATACAGCCCTCGATCCTTGGGAAATTTGTACTTTTACTGAGAACCAAAGGAGGGCTGAATCTAAACTCCATCACTGATTCCACTGAGCTAACCAATCTCAATGCTTATCCTGTGTCAGTCTTTAGCGGTGATTCTATCCCCCCCGATAATTCGATGACCATGACATCAGCTGCGGAATTGTTGGATTCAAGAGGATGGATTTTTCTCGGGGGTGCTGATCCCTGGAATTTTCGGCTGGGTAACGGTGGAGGTGAGGATTCTTTTGCATCCGGTATGATTCCAGGTGCTATCTTCCACTCCTCCATTCCCCCTGATGAACCTCTACACACAGAGCCGGAACTTTCCTATGTTTGGTCCTTGAGAGGAGTCTTTCCAGAACTGGGAAGCTCAAATCAATTCAGCAAGTCTTTTGATCGGGTACCCGCGTCGCAGTTAAAGCATTCCACTACGCTTAACCTACAGGGAACACAGGCACAACCTTCCCCTACCCTGGTGCTGGGATCGACTCTGTTGAATTATGCCCTATTGCAGGGAATTCATAACGAGAACACGGGGAAAACCTTTTATCTTCCTTGGCTAACAGAGCCTGAATTTATGGGTACAGACTGGCCGGCGGGGGGGGCAGTGGCTCTTGTGCAGTACCTCAAGGGTAACTACCTCAATAATTATTCAAATTACAAGAGGAGAATGTCTGGTATTGAAGTGCAGGAGATCAATGAAAGAAACCTATCCCTGGTGGACCTGGGTTCCTCTAAAAGTGTTGTCGATCCCGCTACCATTTCTCCCGTATCTATAAAGGACGCTGAAAGTGTCCGTCTTTCTGCAGCAGGATTTCCAGTCCACTTCTTTGAAAAAATCCATTCCACCACCCATAAAGTCGCTAATGATAGGGGAGAAGTGATGTGGGAAGGTAGTAATCTCGGAAGTTTATCTGACCTTCAATTTCTCAGCGCTCGCGCTCGAATGATCTTTCCAGATGGACCTACTTTCATCAACAGCATGGAATCCACGGGGGGAGTGTTGAAATTTCCGGGAGGGATCCTTTGGGTCCGCTCTGACTTGGAACTGAACCGGGAGCTGCTTGTTGAACCCGGCAAGGGGGGAATCCTGATCGTGGACTCAGGGATTAAAATTAAGAATTCTATCCAAACTTCTGGAGGAGAGCCCTTGTCGCTGGTTTCACTCGGTGAAGGGATTCGGGTGCAGACAGCTCAGGAGTTACAGTGCGGTTTGATAGCCCTGCAGGGGGCTATGTCCCTTCCTCCCGCCTTTACTATAAGGGGAATGCTGGCTGCGCGTGAGTTGGAACTTCGCTCCGGTTCCGGGAGTGGGAACCGGGAAATTTACTACAACGACCGCTTTGACCCCACTGATTCCACCAATTACAAAAATCACTTTCGATTATTGGTTTCGGGCCCCTGGCATCGGTTCGTGGAGTAGATACAGGATCCCCGAAATCTATCCCTTGTTGGATGAGATGGATTGAGCCATACTTAGAAAGTGAGACCGAGTTTTTGCTTGCACCTCTTTTTCTGGTGGCTTCTGTTGCCAGCAGTCATTTTTACGGATTCGGTATCCCTGCGCCTGGGAGAAGAGAGTCTGTCCCTGCCTCAGCGAGTGGAATCACAAATTGGTGCGTCGCAAAGCAGCCCGTGGGCCTGGGAAGGACCCACAGCACCGGTAAACGCACCCGCTATTCCCGTTTCTCCACCTTACCCTCCACAAGCGGTAATAACCGCTCCCTGGATCAGGGCTCCCCATGTCGCTCTTCCAGCCAATGATACCGGTGTGAACCCGAATCCCGGTACACTGCCTGAGGTCTTAAAATCTCCAATCCCAGCAGGGCCACCTGGATCAACGCCCACTTCTCCCACTCCACCAGCCGGGGCAAACTCCAGGGCTACCCTCAATGGAGGAGGATCTTTAAGCAGGGTAATAAAAGCCTCTGGAACCTTAAAGATACGACCTTTTCTGGCCGCGTCAGGAAATGGCCGTATGGAGGTTTTTCTTTCAGACCCGGGCGGAGCCGAGAAAAAATTCTCTGGTAAATCTCTATTGGAATGGATCCGCAACAACGACACGACGAATTCTCCTCTCTACTTCAAAGGTTCTAAGAAGTCAGAGTCAATGTTTTTGCAAAATCCTCCAAACGATTGGTCTGCTAAGTCGGGTTTGGAGTATTCTATTGACGTGACCCAGGGGCAGACGGTGCGTTTAAAGACTTCTGGCTCAGGAATAGGTTCCAGCCGGCTGGAAATCCAGGGTCCTATTTAGAAATGCATAAGATGATTCAAGTAACGGGAGTGTTACTCGGTATCCTGCTCCTTTTCAGCGGTTGCGAGGACGAGGAGGGTGGCAAGGATTCCGCACAGCAGGTCGGCTCTCCTGCTGCCTTGCAGGCAAAGGCGTCGGAAGGGTACCTGGTGGCCTCCTGGAGCCCTGAGATTCCGGGCCAATGCGAGGCCAAGAGTGTCAGAGAAACCCTAAAACTAAATAACCTTGTATTTCATGGGGGAATAGAAAAGGGGACCAGGGTGTTTCTGGAGAGTTCAGGTCAGACTCTTCTCGATGCTGAGGTGGAGCAACTGACCGATTCTGAATCAAAATCAAGTGATCCATTTGAATCGAAAGTGCCCCCACTACATTATTCCGGTCAATTGGGAACCAGCAGAATTGATGCTCGTTCCGCCGCTATCCTGATTTCCCGAGACAAAAAATGCGTCTATAAAATCAGCTTTCTCATCATTGTTCAGCCTGCGCTCAGACGCTGACTCTTTGGTGTTCTCATTCTGACCAAAAGGTCAATTTCAGAGCTAAACCTTACTCTTTTTCCAGGATCAGAGCCTACTCTGGTTGAAAACTTGTATGGCACACTTCCTGCATAATGGGCATAGAGAGCGTTAATAGGAAACTCGCAAGCAGATCTTCGCACAGCAATTACCGGAACCACTGTTTCGGTAGACCGGGAGGATGGGAGCGCCTCCCGGTTTTTTGCGAAGTTTCTCTCGGGTAGAAGAAGATTTGCCATCGGGTGTATGATGGGAAGTAGCCGGAAGGACCACAGGCTATGAAAAAAAGTCTCAATACAAAACCAAATCCCTCTGAAGAATCTTCAGAGTTTTCCGATCTGGATTCATACCATCAGAAGGTTTGTGCCGTGGTTCACGAATGTAATAACCTGCTTATGGGAATCTATGGAAACAGTGATTATCTTGTGGAGGGATTGAGCAAAGATGATCCCAATCTAGAGGTAGCTGAGGAGATCAGGCAGGCCGCTGAAGAAGCTCTGGAGGCGATTGGAAAACTCCAGCCCAAGCGCTAGCGGGTATCGAGAGGTATTCGCTTTTCTGCTCCAAGAGATGCTATCTTGCTTTATTGGGACTCCGTTCCTATCTCACTAAAAACCGGGTAGCGCATGGGAAATTCGACTTCCGATTCGGACACAGTCCTACACTCAAATTTCTTCCAGTCTTCTATTTCCTGTATTTGTATCCTTGATCGAAACGGTCAAATACTTCAACCAAATCCTGCCCTGTGTAAGGTCTTTGGTTATGAAGAAACAGAATTGATTGGAGAGCCGTTTACCAATCTGGCCTCAGATGAGGAAATCAGCAGGCTTCAGTCATCCTTGAATCGATTAGGCAAAAACTCCAGCTCATTAGAGTTGCAGGTCAGGTGTCGCGCAAAAGATGGAAAACTGCGTACCCTATTATGGTCAATCTGGCTCAATGATGCCCAGGATCAAATTCATTGCACAGGGAAAATTTTCTTTGATGAATCTCAGGCCAAACTAAACGAACGTCAGATCGATTTTGAGAAAATGGAGACCATCCGGCGGCTTGCCGGGGGAGTCTCACATTATTACAGTAACCTTTTGATGGCGATTTCAGGCTATGCTGATCTGATCTTTCAGACCTTGCCGGACGATTCTCCCATCAGGCCTATGGCAGAAGAGATTTGTGCGGCTTCAGAAAAGGCCCGCAATATCACACGGCAGTTACTTGCTTATAGTCGCAAACAAGTAACCCAGCCCAGGATTTTGAACCTCAATGAAACCATTGAGCAGACCGTTCCCATGCTCGACAAAATGATCGGTGAGGATATACAGGTTCAATGCAAACTCCAGGATGGTTCATTTGATATCGAATTTGATCCGGGTCAACTCGATCAGATTTTTCTAACCCTTGCCGCGAATGCAAGGGATGCCATGCCTCGAGGAGGAACACTGACTATTGAAACTGGAGTATTTGTTGTCAAGCAGGAATTGGCTGGACGCTTTCATCTTCCCCCTGGAGCTTATGTTGAACTTCAGGTATCGGATTCAGGAGTGGGCATGGATGAAGCCACTAGCTCTCAAATCTTCGAACCCTTTTTTACCACCAAAGACGAAGGGCGAGGCGCTGGGCTTGGATTGGCCACTCTATTATCTATCGTCAAACAAGAGGGTGGAGACATTCAGGTTTTTTCAACTCCCGGAACAGGTACTACGGTAAAAATTTACCTGCCCGCTGTTTCCTCAGACGGTAAAGAACTCACAGTCGTTACACCTAAGACAGGTCCGGAGACGATTCTTGTCCTCGAAGATGAGCCGATGGTATTGCGATTCCTCCTTCGAGCGCTGGAGAGAAAGAAATATAGAGTTGTGGCATGTAGTGATATAGACGAAGCCAGAGTGAAATTTGAAGAAATGGGTAGGGAGATCGACCTCATACTGACAGATGTCGTCCTGCCAAAAGGTTCTGGACCAGAATTCATCCGCGACCTACGATCCCAAGTTCCCGGTTTGAAGGTTCTATTCATGACCGGACATACTGAGCATGAACTAGTGGATCCTCTGGCTTATGAAGGGGGTAGAGGGCCTCTGGAGAAACCGATCCTCATGGAGGAGCTATTCGCCAGGGTACGTGAATCCCTGGATTCTAGCTTTGAATAGCTGCTTCTGGATTAGCCGCAGGCTCTGGCCTTTTGCCCTTCTACTCTCCTGGTGCGAATAACTATGGGCAAAATTGATTTTTCCGTTAAGGATCGTTGGGTTCTACTGGCAATGACCGGTGTATACGTCCTGGTTGTAGGCAGCATTTTCTATGGAATCAGGAGGACTCAATCCCTGGAGTCAATCCCCCTGGAAATGGAACTTGCCGACCGCGGACAAGTATTGGTGGAAAGGTTGGTGCTGCAGAGTCTATTCAGCTCATTTTCTGATCAGGAAAGAGATAACACCAGAGAGCTGATGCGAAATACTGCCAGGGGATTACTGAACGGTGGTTCAGTTTACCTGGATCTAAATTTTGAGCAGCGCAAAGAGATTCAGCCAATCAAAGAAGAGGCTGCACGTTCATCCCTCATGGCCTACCTGGATAGTCTGGATCAGCTTTTTCTGGTCTCTGACCGGTGTGTTTTGGCACTGGGTACACCCTCTCAAGATAGGGCCCAGAGAAACCTGGTGGAGGTGTCAGAGATATCTTTGAAGTATGCGCAGAATACTTCAAAACAACTTGAAGGCGCCGCTCAAGGGTACTTTCAAAAGGATCTCTATCTATTTTGGATGGCCCTGTTGCTGGTTCTGTTCGCCTTTCCAGCAATGCTTGGCCTGTTGATCAGGGCACAGAGAGAACAAAAAAAACACAAACGGATGGTAGAGCAGGGGCAAGATGGCGTCAGAGCTGAGATCGCCAGGCATCGTGCAGTGCTAGATTCAGCTCTTGATGGAGTCGTCACTCTTGATCGGTTTGGGGCCATTCTCTCCTTCAACAAGGCTGCTGAAACCATCTTTTTATGCCAGGCGTCTGAGGTAATCGGGGAGAGTGTGAGTATTTTACTGTCCCCGGATCACAAGGGTAAAAAGGAAATCCGACTCTTGAGATTTCTCGAAAAGGGTATGGGAAATCCAGACAGCTTTTTCCTGGATTTCATAGGAATACGGGAAAATGAGCAAGTTTTTCCCCTGGAGATGGGCCTTCTAAGAAGTGAAGTCAACTCAGCTATTCTATATACGGGAGTCCTGAGAGATATTTCAAAACGCATCGAAGACCAGAATTTTATGGAGGAACTGAAGAAGAGATCACAGGTGGTTCTAGACACCTCAGCAGAGGGAATCATCAACATTGATGAGTCGGGTTTCATCCAATCTGTGAACGCGTCGGCAGAAAAGTTGTTTGGCTATAGTACAGAGCAGTTGGTGGGGCAGAACATAAAGATGTTAATGCCAGAGCCCCATCGAAAAAACCATAATTCTTACCTGGCCGATTATCTTAGAACCGGGAAGGCCAAGATGATTGGAGTTGAAGGAGGGCGTGAAGTTTTCGGACTTCGAAGCAATGGTGAGCGCTTTGCGATGAAACTGTCGGTCGGAGCCGTAAAAGTTGGAGAGGATATCTTTTTCACCGGGTTTGTTCGTGATCTTTCCCTACATAAGGAGACAGAAGCAGCTCTTAAAGATTCACTGGCATCCCATCACTGCTTGCTGGAGACAATTCGTGATGGCATCCTCACTATCGATAAATCAGGAGTAATTCACTGTGCAAATTCGAATCTGGAAAAGCTCACCGGTTATAGAGCCGGGGAAATAGAGGGTCAATCTCTTGGAATTTTATTGTCCAGTCCTGACAGAGAGCAACTTGATGATTACCTCTCCAGGTTTCAAAAAGTCACCCAGGGCTCCCTAAATCAAATGAGTTGGGAAGTAACTGGAGTGAGAAATGATCATTCCGAGTATCCTCTGGAATTATCCTTGGGTCTCCTGAAGATAAAAGGAAAGCCGTTATTCACGGTTATTTTGAAAGATTTAACACAACATAAACTAGCTGAGAAGGCTTTGGCGGATCAGGCCTTCAGGCTGGAAAAGGCCTCCAGATTTGACCGCTGTGAGGGTCATATCATGTCCCTCTTTCAGAGGGGAAATTCGCTGCGCCAGGCTTCAAAGGAAATGCTGGAACTGCTGGCCTCAGATCTGGATTTTTTTCCATCAAGTCTTCATCTATATGAAGACCTGGACGAGAAGCTCAAACTATCAGTGGCCCAAGGTCTTCCTCCGAGGTTTCAACAAGATTTTCAATTGGGAGAAGGATTAATCGGACAGGCCGCTTCAGACCGAAAGTCATCCTATATCAAGAGCGCGGAAAAATCGGAGCAGTTCCTTAAAATTGAAACCGGCTGGGGAGTTTTGAGCGTCCAATCCATGCTTATTTTACCTGTGATCTGCCAGGATCAACTCCTTGGAGTCCTGACACTGGGATTCCAAAGTGTTTCCGAGGTGGAACATAAGATTTTTGGTGAACGCCTGGCGAGGCAAATTGGAATGGTGATTCGAAATCAGAATCTGACGGAACAGATCGAGACCATGAGTTCGAGTCTCCATGAAGGCTCACAGGTGGATTCTGTGAATGAAGTGGATCATGATACGGATAGCCAGGTTAGCTTTCTGGGTGGTGATGGGGAAGTCAAGGGATCGAGTCGACCATTTATTTCCATCATTGGAAGCAATGAAGCGCTCAAGGAGGGAGTTTTTGGGGGAAGTCCACAGGAGATGGCGAAGCAGGCAAATGAGATTATCAGCAATTCCCAGCACTTTTTTACCCTGGTCTCGCAAAAGGGAGTCAGCGAATCCGCAGACCCCGTTCAAACTCCGCTGTGTCGAGGTAAGATTCTAAACCTTGATCAAGAGCGTCCGGCAGGTGAAGGATTCAAAGACTTTCTGGAAAACTGGGGTTACTCAGTCCTTGAATTTCGCAGTTCTAAACAGGTGCTTAACGAGTTGGAGAAAACCACCCCGGACCTGATTTCCCTGGATCTCAACATGCCCAGGATGGAAGGTATGAAACTTCTTGAAGCGATATCTACACATCGAGTTGCTTCCTCTCTGCCTGTTTTAGTCCTCTCGCCCAATCTAAAAGGAGGCTATAGCTCCTTTTTAGGATTTGACGCGATTCTAAGAAAGCCTATCCCAGCCCATTGCTTCATCAACGTGATCAATCGAATTGGACTTTGCACAAAGCCAAGAGGGAAGGAAAAAATACTGGTAGCTGAGAATGATCCGGAGACGTTAAGCATGATTTCAACTCTTCTTTCAGGGGAGGTCTTCGAAGTTGAAACGGTTCAGGGAGAATCAGAAACCCTTGAGCGAATTGGTACCAATGTTCCAGATGCCCTCATCATGAACGCGATAACGCCGGAATTTGATGGATTTTCTGTGATTGAAAAGCTGTCCCATGAGCGCAAAACGCGATCTCTTCCTATTATTCTCCTCATGGAGAGACTTCTCACAAAAAAAGACCGTAAGTTGATGCTTAAAAACCTTCAGAAAGCGATGAAGCGTGGTGAGAATAACAGGGCTGATCTTAAAAGCCGAATCGAGTGCCTGCTAAGAATTCAGGACAAGACTTGAACTTTGCTGTCCAACCAGGGCAGGGTTCTTCGCGATGAGAGTGGAAAGGCATTACAAAGCGTGAGTTTATGCCTTGAACTCATGGCCCAGAAGGAACTCGAAGAACAGTTGAAGGAATCCCAGTAGGAAGGCTCAATCGGGTTTCCCGAGAATGTGATTTAGATCGGTTTCCAACTCCTGGAGTATCCGGCGCTGCTCGTCTTCGAGAATTCTTCCAGCAGGACTTTCCTGGAAAAACCCTAATAGATCCACGGCCATTTCCGCTTCTCCCAGGTTTTTCAGATTTTGAATGAAGTCCAGAGTGGTGGAGAAATCCTGGGGATTCATCTGGTAGAGGAGGGTGTGATACCGATTCGCTTCGCGATATTTCCCATGGATTTCCAGGTATTTTGCCTGAACCCAGTAAAGTAAATCGAGTTTCTGGGGAATGGCGATCTGTTCCACGACCTCAGAGCAATGGATTTGATAGAGCTCAAGGGCTCTTTGTTGATCGGGTGAGTCCTGCTTGAAATAGGCACCTAACTTCACGCATTTATTTAAGAGCGCAGCGACCCTGGGGGTACTTTTTTCATCGAGATCTACCGGCTTATGAGTCTGAGGAGCTACGATTGGTAGAGCTGATTCCGGCACTAGAAATGGCGAAGGACTGACCGGTGGGGGGAATTGGGAAGCCCTGGTGGATTCGGGATTCTGAGTAGAACCCTGGGCTTGCATGGGCGCTCTTTCTTTTGGAGTCTCCTGAGGAAATCTCTGGTCTTCGTTCTGGCTCTTGTAGCCCGGCTTAAGGTTTCTGAGCGTATTACGTATCCTCTTGAGCCGTTCTATTCCCTTGTTTTCCTTGGAGGATCTTTTGGTGTACTGATTCTGTGAATGAGAAGCCTGGGGATGGCCTTCAAGAAATGCGAAGGATAATGGTAAAGATAATAGAAAAGTGAAAACGAATAGAAATATTTTCATGATGACCCCAAAAAAGGCAATCCTGGTTTCCTCAGCCCTCGGTTTTTCATGGAATTAGACAAAGTATTTCGGGTTAAATTTTCGCTGGGATGCAGGGTATTGAAAGAAAGGCTTTCAAATTCCGCCTGGTTTTTGTATGAATTGTGTGCATTCTGAGTTTGCGGCAGGATTCGTGCTAAGTTGAGTCGATAGCGTTTTGTTTTAGGGCGATGATTTAGCGATAGCCTGCTAAAGGTTAGAATAGAAGCGTACCTACACAAGGAGCATACATGAGCGAGTTAATGATTTATAGTGAGTTCACGCCCAATCCAAATACCTTGAAATTCGTTGTGGGAAAGACCATAACAGAAAGAACCCATGATTTTATTTCAAAAGAAGAAGCTGAGGGAAAGAGCGCTCTTGCGGTAAAGCTCTTTGAAATATCTGATATTGTAGGGGTATACCTCGGTAAGACCTTTATCACGGTTACCAAGGGTACGAGTAAGGACTGGAGCGAATACGAAGATGCGGTTCAAAAGGCCATCAAAGTTTTTCTGGAATCAGGTGATCTTGTGGTTTCCAAGGAGGCAAAAGAACCCGACTTCGATCTGGAAAAACTGGATGAATCCGGCAAGAAGATTTACCAGATAATCGAAGATGAGGTCAGACCCGCAGTGGCCATGGATGGTGGCGACATTGTATTTAAAGGCTATGAGGATGGAGTGGTTTACCTACACATGCTGGGCGCGTGCTCAGGCTGTCCTTCCTCAACGATGACCCTTAAGATGGGTATTGAGGCACGCCTTAAAGAGGAAGTCCCTGAGGTTAAGGAAGTTCTCCAGGTTTAGAAAATTTATGCAATTTACAAGAGATAATCTGAACGAATTGCGTCAGAAAATAGTAGACGCTCCCAGGATCATATTTCACCGCAATTCCCATCTTGATGATGCCGCAACCCAATGGTTTCTAAGAGATGTCGCCGGTATTTCCAACGAATTTGAATTTCAGTGGAATCATAATATTCAGATTGATGGGGAAAAGGGTGAAATCGGTCTTGATGTCATCCATGAGTTTTCGGTAAAGGGATATGAGCAGGATAGTGGTGGATTCTCATCGGCCTTTCGCTGTGTAGTAGAAGCGTTTTTCCCGGATCAGGACCAGGATGAACGCCTGGCCATGGAACCCATTCTTTTATGGGTGGATGGCGATGATAGCGTCGGTTCAGCAACTAAATCATTTCTGGGAGAAGAACATACCCTGATTGAAGACACCGGTCTGACTACAATCTTTCAGGCCTATAAATCAAACCACGGAATCCATGGTGATGTTGTGACAAATCAACGCTTTGGTGAAATGGTTCTGACACCTCTATACCAGTACCATCTAATGCGGCAGAAGGCATTTAAACAGGTACGCGAAACTTGTGAAATTCAATTGCATGGCGTGGTTGGCATGTGTCTTGGACGGGTACCTAAAGAAGCTATGGGATATCCCCAGTCTGTACTGAAAGAGCAGGCCAGGTCAAAGGGTCTCCCAACTCCGCGCATTTTTCTGTACCGAGATCCTGGTATGGGATTGGGCATGCTGCGCATAGATGATGAAATTCGCCTGGATGACTCCAGGCTAAAGGAGTTCATCTCCCAAAAGGGGGGGGAAGGATGGTTTTTTCATCCCGGTGGCTTTCTCAGTGCCTGTGGTTCAGGTACAACTCCCACAGACCCTGATACGATACCGCTTTCGGCAATAGACTTAGCTGATAAGCTCAATGAAATTTACGGGAGCTAGAAATGCCTCTGTATGATTATCGTTGTAAGGACTGCGCGGGTCTCTTTGAAGCTGTTCATCCCATGGAGTACCAGGGAGAACTCACCTGTGAACATTGCGGTTCGTCTTCCGTATCTAAGGCAATCATCAATTGCAGGTTAAACATCGGGGGAGATAACTCCGCTGAGTTGGACCAATTGCATAAGGACCACACCCAGAAATTCATGCCGCAGAAAAAGCGAGTCCAGAAACTTTTGTCCGAAATGAGTTCTGAAAAAAACCCAACCACCGTAGGTCCAAGTGGCTGTGTTCAGCAGACCAGAATGGAGTTAGAGGAGCGTTACGGGAGTATATTCTGATGCCAATTTACGAATACCAGCATACTGATGGGACTGGGGAAGGCTGTACCACCGATTTTGAGGCTGTTCAGAACATGAGTGAAAGTTCGCTTACGAATTGCCCGCGATGTAAGAAACCGGTTGTAAAAAAAATCAGTCTGCCGGCCCATCACCAGGGTTCAGTGAAAGACAAACTCTCCGATCAAAACCTCTCCAAGCACGGCTTTTCAAAGTACGTGAAAGCGGGTGATGGGTCCTACGAAAAGGCTGCCGGACCAGACGAAGCCCCGGCCACCATTTACAAGTAGAAACAGCTACTATTCATCTGCCTCTTTCAAGATTTTTATGACTTGTTCCTGCATGGCATCTTGCATGGGTTCGGCCAGTCTGATAGCTATCTCCGATAGAGCCTTTGAAAGCGACATTTGAGATTCTTCTATCATCACCTGGGATTTGGAAAGATACTTTTTTCCTACGGGTGTCGAGAAAAACGCCGTTAGCTTCCTAATCTCCTTTTTACTATAGTTTCGTGAATAGACTTCTCGACTGGTAAGACGAAAAATTCCGATGAAATCGAGCTTTTCTTCAAATGACTTTCTAAGCCTGGTATTCATAGCCTGTTCCAGACTTTCATATTTTTGCATTAATTCCTCATCATTCTTAATTCCCCCATCCAAAAGAAGTTCCTCAAAGATGGCTCGATTGGTGAGATTCAGTCCTGATTCAATCCTGATATAGAAGTCCTTCTCGAGAATCTGAACCGTCTCTTTGTCAACGATGAGATCGATGAGGCGGTCGAGTGAATCCGAGGACCGGTTTCTTTGTGCCTGGGAAATGGGGCTAAGAATGATAAATAGGATCAGGATGCGAATCATGAAGAAATCCTTTTGAAATAAATTTTGGGAACAGTTCAAACACTAGAATGAATTTACAGATTCAACCATTCTCTTAGCCCACATGCAAATTCTAAGAAAGGTTTGTGAAAGACGGGGTAATAGGAATATCTAAACCGGGTATGGGATCTTGGCGGTATATCAGCGTACATAACCTGGATCAGGGGATATTTTGGTAGAATTTGAAACTTCAAAAACCGAAGTTCGTAGTATGCAGAGGGATCAGTTACCCATTTTTCTTCCCCTGAGATGATTTTGAGACTAAGAAAACAAACCAGTTGTTTCACGATATTTGTCTTTCTTCTTCAGCTTCTGGCACCTGTTTGGATCTATTCTCAAGAGCAATCAGAACCTTCAAAATCTCAGCAGGTTCTTTCTTACGTCTCTGAATTTCCAGCCAAAATTTTTCGCAATTTCAAAGGTTATGAAAAGAATCTGACGCCAGAGAAGTTGGAAGAGATCATATCCAACTCTGATAGTGAGACTTATAAGGGAGACCCAACTCTCAGGGCAGAACAGTCGTCTATTCTTAGACCAATCAAACAGGTAGCTCTACGAGTTCTCGATGGAGAGGTTGGAATCGTAAAGACCTTCCTGTCTTTTGAGGCCACGGGGTTTCTCAAAAGAACCCTCACGCATTCCAAAGCGAGGATGACTCTTGCCAGGACTCGGCAGGTCATCAATCTCATGAATCCCAGACAGTTGGCTGGAATTGATCGTGCTCTCAACAGTCTTGAGATTCCTCGTGCCATGCGTAAATTCATGCGAAAAATGGGGCCTGGAATCGCAGGTTTTGTAAAGAGCGAATCCAAATTCGCCATGATGGGTGTGATCGGCGCTCTGCTAAGTATGGGGATCTATGACGGGTTGGATCTTAGTACCACTAAAGATAAAGTGCTGGCTCTGGATCCTCTCACCATGAACACTACCGTGAGCCATGGTTTTTTGCCAGGTCTTCTGAGTTCTATGGCCACCCGGCAGATGTTTGAGTTTTTCAACCAGCGTTTCGATGTTTTCTATGACAAAATGCTCAGCTCAACCTCTTTTGGCTCCAAGATTCTTAAAAGTTTGGAGTCGAAGGCAGAAATTATCGGCAATAAGATCTTTAAGGCAAGCCGCATCGGGTTCACAAAACCTGAAGGCGAATCCCTGGCCAAGCAGCTTGGATTGGTGGGAATTGGGGAGGGTTCAAAGTTTGCTCTGAAAGATCTGCTTCGGACTATCTCAGTTGGTTTGGCTTTTGGACTGGTGGCCAACCTGGTAGTTGATTCCGTGGCAGTCGGTGCCCGGGGTTATGCTGACAGTGCGGTAGTTGGCGGAAATAGGAATAAGCGCACGATTCGACCAGAATACAACGCCTATTTGTTTCAACGCACAGGCGATCGGCTCAAGGACTCTTTAAATGAGAGGAAATTTGCCCTTAAGGATCTCTACGAAGGTTATCAAAAAAATCCAATTACTCGGGTCGTGAGTACAGTTTCTGGATTTACCGGGGCATATTTCGGTTCCGTATTAGCCGGTGCTGTCTTGGTGTCAGGGGGCTTACCTACCATGATAGGCGGAGTGATGATCGCTTCTCTTTTTGGTGGAGTTGGCTCCTTTGTCGGAAAGTGGGCTACCACCAAGTTTGAACGCTCCCCCGGCATGAAGAATTTTCGCCGTGAGCTTGTAGAGAAGAGACTCGTCAAAGTGCTTCGGAAAATGGATGTCTCAAGCAGGGAAGGGTGGAGTCCGTCAGAAATCTCAAAGGTCGCTCAGGAGCGTTCATGGGATATGCATAAGCGTGAATCCCTGGGACAAACTTATAGCCGCATGTACCTGGTTGAGGACTTTTCCCATGTGAACCTCTATGAATCCGGTGCCTATGTGTACATGAGCATAGCTAAGGAGTTCGGGGAAAAATTCGATATGCAGGCCCATATTCGCTATGACCTGGTTGATTTACAAGGAAACAGGGGAATCTGGGATATTCTCACCAACAAGATCTATAGCATAGGTAATATCCAGGAAAATAACGGACTACGCGTGATTTTTGTCACCGATGATCAAACCCTGGGTATTAAAGAGGATACCATCGAATCGAAAGAAGGGACCGACTTTCGGGTTCTGAGCAATGGATTGGTCATGACCAAGAGCGATCACGATCGG